>ONZW01000037.1_pt1 | contig 145283 bp, 113 predicted proteins | sample 1671071 | NCBI WGS metagenome assembly ONZW01 (sample SAMN06348119, study PRJEB24527) | human gut metagenome | biome: human gut; feature: ankylosing spondylitis patient; material: feces | host: Homo sapiens | place: China | collected 2015-10
ACCCCAACATTAAAAGTGTTGTGCTCTACCTGCTGAGCTAGCGAATCAAACCTGTGTTGCATTCATTTCCTGATTGCGAGTGCAAAGGTAGGTGTTTTGAGTGAAACTGCCAAATGTTTTGGCGGGTTTTTTCAAATAAATTTTTCTTTGCGTTTTTATCTTGCTGATTTATAGCGTATTTTGCTTTCAAAAAAAATGAGCCTTTACAAACCGGTTTCCCTGAAATCTTGTAGATTCCCGTTCCTGCCGGGGTTCTTACATACGGACAGCCTGATTTTTTACATGCCGGCAGCCGCTTTTTATCTCCTTATTTATTCTCGGGTGCCGGTCTGCCGTTCCATTCTGGCCGGCCGGATCTTTACGAATGACTTGCCTGAGTTTTTTTTTCCTCTTCTACCGCTTTCCGGTAACAACATCTGCACAGAGGCTCGTATTCTTCCTTTTCTCCCAGCAACACCCGTTTGTCGTTGGCTACGGTACGGTGTGAAACATAGGCCAGATCTCCGCACTTCACGCAGATGGCATGCACCTTGGTCACCTCGTCGGCGATGGCACACAGGGCAGGCATCGGACCGAAAGGCACACCTTTAAAGTCCATGTCCAGTCCGGCAATGATTACTCTCACCCCTCTGTCGGCAAGTTCGTTGCATACGTTCACCAGTCCGTCGTCGAAGAATTGCGCTTCGTCTATGCCCACTACATCAATTTCCGAGCTGAACAGCAGGATGCTTGCCGACGAGTCTACCGGAGTAGAAGGAATCGAATTGTTGTCGTGCGAAACCACTTCCGCTTCCGAGTAGCGCGTATCGATGGCCGGCTTGAATATTTCTACCCGCTGGCGGGCAAAGGTAGCACGCTTCAGGCGGCGGATCAGTTCTTCTGTCTTGCCCGAAAACATCGAACCGCAGACAACTTCTATTCTTCCTCTGCGGCACGTTTCATGTGTATGATCTTCTGAAAAAACAACCATTGGTTCAAAAATTTGGTGCAAAAATACAATTTGTGTCGTTAATTTGCCTTATCTTCTATCTGAAATTTCATTTTTCGGCTATTTTATACACAACAACTGTTAAATATTGAATGAAATTAACTAGTGAGATTAAAAACTTTCTATCTTTGCTATATTAACAGTTGAAATATTGTATGGGAAGATTATATGTTGTTCCTACTCCTGTGGGTAATTTGGAAGATATGACCTTTCGTGCCATCCGTATCTTGAAGGAAGCCGACCTGATTCTGGCGGAAGATACACGCACGTCGGGCATTTTGCTGAAACATTTTGAAATCAAGAATGCGATGCAGTCTTATCATAAGTTTAATGAGCATAAGACGGTAGAGGGGATTATCAACCGGTTGAAGGCAGGCGAAACCATTGCACTGGTTTCCGATGCGGGAACTCCGGGCATATCCGATCCCGGCTTCCTGGTGGTACGCGAATGTGTGAAAAACGATATCGAGGTACAGTGTCTTCCGGGAGCTACGGCTTTCGTTCCGGCACTGGTGGCTTCAGGTCTGCCCGACGAACGTTTTTGCTTCGAAGGCTTCCTGCCTCAGAAGAAAGGACGCATGACCCGTCTGAACGGTCTGGTGGAAGAAACGCGCACGATGATTTTCTACGAGTCACCCTACCGGCTGGTGAAAACGCTTACCCAGTTTGCCGAGATATTCGGTCCCGAACGTCAGGTTTCTGTCTGCCGTGAGATATCCAAGATACACGAGGAAAGCGTGCGGGGAACCTTGCAGGAAGTCATTGCACACTTCACGGCTACCGAGCCGAGAGGAGAGATTGTCATTATACTGGCAGGAAAAGAAGATTGAAGTTATAAATTCTAAACAGATAAAAAACTATGAAGAAGGTTGTTTTATTTTCATTATGTGCTGCGGCCGTGCTTGCTTCTTGTAACAATGCAGGTCAGAATAAAGATGCGTTGAAACTTCAGAACGACTCGCTGATGATCGAATTGTCTAACCGCGATGCCGAACTGGATGAAATAATGGGAGCATTCAATGAAATTCAGGAAGGCTTCCGCGAAATCAATGAAGCTGAAAACCGTGTGGATCTTACCGGCGATGCTATCGAAAACAAATCGAGCGCCGACAAGATTAAGGAAGATATCCGCTTTATCAGCGAAAAACTGAAATCAAACCGTGAACAGATTGCCAAACTGGAAGAACAGCTTAAGAACAGCAACTACCAGTCGGCACAGCTCAAAAAGGCTATCAAGAACCTGACTGCCCAGCTGGAAGAAAAACAACGCCAGATTGAAACCCTTCAGGCTGAACTGGCTTCGAAGAATATCCGTATCGCCGAACTCGATGAGGCTGTTTCCGATCTGAACAAGAACGTCGACCAGCTGACTGCCGAAAACGAGGCTAAGACAAAGACCGTTGCTGCTCAGGACAAGGCCCTCAACACTGCATGGTATGTATTCGGTACGAAGTCTGAACTGAAAGACCAGAAGATTCTGAACCGTGGTGATGTACTGAAAGACAATGAGTTCAATAAAGACTACTTTACAGAAATCGATATCCGTAAGGATAAAGAAATCAAGTTGTACTCTAAGCGTGCTACGCTGCTGACTACTCATCCTGCCGGTTCATACGAACTTGCTAAGGACGACAAGGGACAGCTTACTTTGAAGATTACTAACCCTAACCAGTTCTGGAGCGTATCACGCTATCTGGTTATTCAGGTTCGATAATTATAAATAACTGAATTTTAATTAAATCTGTTATTCATTCTCTGTTCCGGAGGATGGATAACAGATTTTTTTGTTTATCTTGCACCGGTCAACCAATCAGAAAGGAGAAACTTATGAAAACATTCCGATACCTTATCGTTGCTGTACTGTTCCTGCTGGTGGCAGGCACATCGGGTGCACAGACCCGTGAGGAGAAGAAAGAGGCTCTCAAGACCTATGTCGGCGAACAGGTCAACGGCCGCACATTCAAGCTGGAGGCAAGCATGGCATATCCCATGAGCGGCAGAAGCATTCCGCTGACTACACCCTACGGATTGCAGATGAAGAAAGACTCCGTCGATGTCTATCTGCCTTACTACGGCAGGGCCTATCAGATACCTTATGGAGGAGGAGAGGGGTTGCGCTTCAAGGCTCCCGTAGAAAACTACTCCAGCAAGCTCAAGAAAGACCGCTACCGGATAACGTTCGAGGCTACGACCAGTGAAGACAACTTCAGGTTCTCGGTCGACTTGTACGACGACGGTTCGGCAAACATCCATGTCACCATGCGCAACAGACAGCCTATTCACTACACCGGACAGCTCGATGCAACCGGGTTGCAATAAAAGATGCCTATCTTTGCGTCAACGGAACAGCAGAAAACAATAAAAACATCATGGAAACAAATGAGATTTATGCCGTCAGACTCGAAAAGAAAGGAGTAAAACCTACAGCCGTACGCATCCTGGTGCTGAAAGCCATGCTCGAATCCCCGTGTGCCTTGTCGCTCATCGAGCTTGAAACACTTCTGGGCACTGTCGACCGCTCCACCATCTTCCGTACGCTGAATCATTTCCTGGCGCACCACGTGGTACACGACATCGAAGACGGCAGCGGCTCACTGAAGTACGAGGTCTGTCCCGACGAAGACACCTGCACCGTCGACGACATGCACACGCATTTCTACTGCGAGGTCTGTCACCGTACCTTCTGCTTTCCGTCCATCCACATTCCCGTTGTCGACCTGCCCGAAGGCTTCCGTCTGCATAGCATCAACTACATGGTAAAGGGCGTGTGCCGTGAGTGTGCCGCCCGCATGAAATGACCGTGTAGTCCTCTTTCGTGTCTGTACTAAAAGCGGAAACTGACGCCCGCATACGGCAGGCAGTTGCTCTTCCAGTGTACCGAATAAAAACTCAGAATCTCTTCCTCCGGCGGATTACCCAGCACGTTATACAGTCCCAGACGCAGCGACAGCAGTTTCCTGCCGAACGATTTCCGGTAAGCATATCCTACGTCTATGCGGTAGTTCATCGGCATGCGCTGTTTCCGGAACTCCGATGCCGGCAGCGGATCGAAATTCTCGTCAAGATCCAGCATCTTTCCCGAACGCATCATACCTCCCACCGAAATCAGCGAGCGCATGTTCAACTGATACGACAGGGCCGTGTTCAGCTGATGCGGAATGTCGTACATCGAAGGCATCTTGCCGTTGTCGGGCAGTTCGCCGAACCACTCCCGGCTCCGTGCGTACGTATACGACAGTTGCAGCTTCCACCGCTTCCAGTTCTTGTAGAAATACATCCTGGCCCCGTAGCTGTCACCGTTTCCCACCATGATATACTTCTGCCACTGTCCGTCTTCCACGAACACCTCCGGACGCAGGGCCACCACATTCCTCCGTGTCTTGTAGTATGCCGAAACCTCCAGCATCCCGTTGTCGAGGAAATGCTTCCATCCCGCCTCGTAGTGTTCCGACGAGCGCGGCTTGTAACCGTCAATGCTCGGCATGCGGAAATCCGTAGGCAAGTCCCAGCTGAACAGCCTCAGGCAATGATAAAACTGCTCCATCTTCGAGAAGTTGAAGTACAGCATGTCTTCCTCTCCCGGAAAATATTTCACCGACATGCGCGGCTGGATGCTGTAATACGGACGGTGGTTGCGCGGCAGATAGCCCACGCCGTGTACTCCCACCTGTACCGACACCCGTGGAGATATCCGTATATGATTGTCGTAGAACAGCGATACCTGATTTACCGGCTCATGGTGCACACCGGCATCCGTGTCAAACGAAGCCAGCTCATACACCTCGTGCGAGTATTTGGCTCCCCACTGCGCACGGTAGATATTCTCGAACGCATAGTCGAATTCCGTCGATACGTTCACCGACCGTATGCCGCTGCGTATATACCCGTCGGTTTCCGTGCCCAGCATCTCGCTCCGTGCCCGGTTCGTATGCGACGAGTAAAACACCGCCGTACGGTTGCCCAGCTTGCCCGCCTGCGTATGATACGCCAGCTGATATACCTGATTCTCCCACCGCAGTACCGACGTGTTCTCCTCCTCGTCCAGCAGCGGCAGATGATAATCATCCCTCGCACCGTATGCCAGGAAGCTGAGCGAACTCACCTTCGACAAGGCATACGACAGTTTCGCATTGTAGTCGTACGAAGCATGATTCAGCCGGTTCTCTTCCGACAGCAGCCTGTCGAAGAAATCCAGCCAGCTCCTTCGGGCACTCACCATGTACGACAGCTTGTCCTTCACGATCGGTCCCTCCAGCGTAGCCGAAGCCGCCGGCATATCCAGCGTCAGCGTACCCACATGCTCCTGCTTGTTGCCCTCCTTCAGGTTCACCTCCGTCACCGACGAAAGCCTGCCCTCCAGATGCGTATCGAAAAACCCTTTGTGAAACACCATGTTCTTCACCGCGTCGCCGTTGAAAATAGGCAGCAGCGAGTTGATATGCCCCGGATGAAACACCGGAACCCCGTCCAGCAGAAACTGGTTCTCGTCGTTGCTTCCACCGTCCACTTGCAGGTTGCTCCCCGCCAGCGACGACGTTACCCCCGGCAGAATCCATATCTGCGAGAACAAGTCATTCCCGCTGAAAGCAAGCATGTTCGAAGGAGTCAGTTCCCCCAGCTCCTCACTGCGCTTGTTCGATTCCACTGTCACCTCTTCGATTTCAAACAACAGCGGCTTCAGCGTCGTCGTGAAAAAACGGTCCTTGTCCACCCGCACCTGCCGGCTGTACGGATTGTAGCCCATGTACGAAACACTCAGCTTATACACACCCTCCGGCGCATACAGCTTGAATACCCCGTTACCGTCGGAGATACAGTTCCACTGCTTCCCCTTGCCGTCCTCCAGCGACACCACAGCCCCGTAGAGCCGTTCCTTGCTGCCATCCTCGAACACCGTTCCGCTGACGTAGAAGCTTTCCTTCTCCCTCACCTGAATCATCAGCTTGCGCGGCGGTACAAACTCCGTCCGTACCACATACCCATCGAGTACCAGCTCCAGCAGTTCGCTCACCGTCATCTCTCCCGAGGCATTCACCTTCCTCACCCTCGACAGGTCGATGAGCGACGCATTATACGACAGCACGATATGCTTCTCCCGCTCAATCTTGCGGAACCATTGAAGCACAGTAGCAGAAGAAGCGTCGACATGCAACGTTTCTTCTGCTACCGTACGTACCGGACCGGCATTCTGTGCCCACAGTCCGGCTATTCCACATACCACGACAACTGCCGTCAGTATGAGATACCTTTCCAGTCTACTCATTATACAGTCTGTAATGCGAATCCTCTTCCAGTGTTTCGTACTTGCATCCACAGAGAAAAGCCAGTTCGCGGACAATATCCTCCCCGTTAGCATGATCTATCCGGGTAGTCACCAGATTCTTTTCCAGTCCCTTGCCGAGTTCTATCCGTATTCCTGTTTTCTGTTCGATCTCCTTTACCACATCCGATATCGGAGCATTATCAAATATCATCATTAATTTATCCTGTCCGAAATACTGCTGCGGGTTGTCTATTATACCCACTTCCAGTTCTCCGTGTTTCAGTTCCACTTTCTCGTTGGCGATAATCACCACCTCGTTTTCGTCATCACTTACCCGTACCCTTCCGGTTTTCACGAAAACCCCCGGCTGCTGACTGTCGGCGGCATCCACCAGAAACGATGTACCCAGTACCTCCACATCCAGCTGTTCGGTTTCTACCCTGAATGTCAGTCCGTGCAGCTTCCTTACCCTGAAGAACGCCTTTCCATTCAGGCGGACCACTCTTTCCATATCCTTATCCGCCTGTGCGAACTTCACCGTGGCATGCGGATAAAGTACCACTTCCGAACTGTCGGGCAGCCACACTCGTTTCAGCTTCGTGCCCGAGTTGGCAAATTCCGTATATCCTTCCTCCCGGCTGTGCAGAAAGAATCCCGTAGCCAGAGCCACAACGAACAGCACACAGGCAGCTGCCGAAATCATCATACCGATATGCGACCTTATGCCCAGCCAGAACGATTTGTTCTCCAGCCTGCTTTCCACCTTTTCCCATGCCGCTTCCGCGTTGAATTCCGCCGGTTCCGGTTTCTTTACAGGCGCTTCTACCACCCGCTGCATACGTTCAAACTCCTCCCTGTTTGCCGAAATCCACTCATCCAGAACCTGCTGTTGCGCTCCGGTCAGCTTCTCTTTGGCAAAATACCTGGCAAGCAATTCATTTATATCTTCTTTGCAATCCATACTCTATTCACAATTTACGATCATTGATAAAATGATGACCACAACCGCAGTCAGTGCCACACCATATGTTGCCACATACTCCCGCAGCATCTTGATAGCCTTTGTCATCTGGTTCTCGATGGTTTTTTCCGATAAGTTCAGACTCTCTGCTATTTCGCGATACTTCATACCCTGAAGCTTAGCCATCAGGAAAATATCCCTGCATCGGGGAGGCAGTACAGCCAGTACCGATTCGAGCACCTCCTCCGGCGACTTGCCGTCCGCATCCTCTTCATCGTCCGTCAGGCAACTTGCCGGCTGGTGATAGTCCTCTATCGACACCACATCATCCTTGCGCTTCCTCAGAAACGAGATGCAACTGTTCTTCACGGCAGTCGTCATATAGGCGGCAAATTCCTTTTCCTCCATCTCGTCCAGTCCCTTGTTCCATACACTGATGAACAACTCCTGTACGATATCCTCCGCATCCTCCTTGTCAGAAACATATCCGCAGGCTATGCAGCACAGCCTCGGATAATGCTCCTGAAACCTGGATTTGAATATTTCCTTTCTATAGGCTTTCATGTTATCGCGTCCGCGTCAATATACAGATATTAGAATTTCACACTCACACCAGCGGTCAGGAAGCCCTTGTGTCCCAGTCCGGCTTCTACGAAACCACCGATACGGTCGTTGCCCACTCTCAGAGCGATCGGATTCACCTGATAAGCGAACGCCGTATTCAAGTCCGTTTTCTGAGCCGCCTTCTTGCCCGCGTCAGTCAGTCCTGTTTCCGAGTGGCGTTTCAGGCTGATACCCGCCGCAGCACTACCATACAGTTCCACCAGTCCGCGTCTGAAGTAAGTAAATTCGGCAGTCGGAAGTACCAGGAAGTTCAGTTCCTTTTCCTTGATAGACGGAGCCGTTTCGCCTGCCAGCATCAGCTTGCTGCTTGTCTGCGAGAATCCCAGGTCAGCTCCCAGCTTAAATCGGTTCAGCGCGTAGCGGTACCCCAGTCCGTACACCATGCTTGCACGCTCATCGCTGCGCTTGGTTCCGGTAATTGCGTCCGCCAGTCCGATACCCAGTACATCCACCGTACTCTGAGTCAGTCCGTCACTCACCGAAAGACGGAACTCATGCTTGTTTTCCGAAGGAGTAAAGTTCTTGCTGGCTTCCTGAGCCTTAGCCAAATTAACACCAGTGAATAAACACAAAGATAATGCAATAAGTTTAATTTTCATAATGTTTAGTTTTTTGAGAGTTAGTATAGTTTTTGCTTCACCTGATCGGGTGATTTTGACTAGATAACGCAGCCCTCCCGAAAAACCCCTATGTCCGGAAGAAATTTTTTTCAAAAAAGCTCCCCAATATTAACAGAAATACTTGCCCTGCATGCACAGATACATGCAGCTTGCAGGCAAAAAAATAAGAAACAGGAAGTGTGTCAAAACGAAAACGGTCGTATCAGGCTCTGTTCTTGAGTGTTGATACGACCATTCATTTTCTCTATCAGTACGTCCGGATTCTCAAAGCTTGAAAATCCGTTCCATCAGTTTCCATTTCTCCTGAGAAGACTGTCCCGGCAGCACCTTCTGGTACTTGGACATATGCTCCTCCCATTCCGCCTGACGAGGCAGCGTAGCAAGTCGGGCATAGTCACGTTCCATATCAAACTCGTCCGTCGTATCCATAATCATAAACAGGCGGTTGCCGTAAATATAAATCTGCATATCCACGATACCCACTTCACGGATGCCCGCTTTCACTTCCTCCCATACGTGCGCATGCTCTGCCACGTAAGCCTCTATCAACTCCTTGTCGTCGTAGAGATCCAATGTCTGACAATATCTTTTCATTTATACCGTTCTGTTTTGTTTTTTATCAGTCCCTGCGGAAAATGTCACGCGTATATACTTTATCTTTCACATCATCCAGACACGCATCATAGCGGTTGGCGATGATAGCCTGCGCCTGCGCCTTGAAATCCTCCAGTCTGTTCACCACCTTCGATCCGAAGAACGTACTGCCATCCTCCAGCGTCGGTTCGTAGATGATAATCGTAGCCCCCTTCGCCTTGATGCGCTTCATCACACCCTGAATGGAACTCTGGCGGAAATTGTCGCTGTTCGATTTCATCGTGAGGCGGTACACCCCGATGACACATTCCTTTTCCTCCGCCGGATTATAGCTGCCCCGGTTGTAGTAATCATAATATCCCGCCTTGTGCAGCACCCTGTCGGCAATGAAATCCTTGCGCGTGCGGTTGCTCTCCACAATCGCCTGAATCAGATTCTCCGGCACATCCTGATAGTTCGCCAGCAGCTGCTTCGTATCCTTAGGCAGACAGTAGCCCCCGTAGCCGAACGACGGATTGTTATAATGCGAGCCGATGCGCGGATCCAGACAGATACCCTGGATGATAGCCTGCGTATCCAGTCCCTTCACCTCCGCATACGTATCCAGCTCGTTGAAGTACGACACACGCAGCGCCAGATACGTATTGGCAAACAGCTTCACCGCTTCCGCCTCCTTCATACCCATAAACAGCGTGTCCACATCCGGTTTGATAGCCCCTTCCTGAAGCAACGCTGCAAACTCGTGCGCCTTCTCCTCCAGCTGCTCACCTGCGATTTCCTTGATAGCCCTGTTCTCCTCATCCAGTCCCGCTATCAGTTTCGGGAATCCCACGATGATACGGCTCGGATAAAGATTGTCGTACAGCGCCTTGCTCTCACGCAGAAACTCCGGCGAGAACAGCAGGTTGAACTTCTTTCCCGCCAGGGCAGGAGAGGTACGGAACTTCTCCGCATACTTCACATACAGACTCCGGCAGTAACCCACGGGAATGGTACTCTTTATCACCATCACCGCATCCGGATTCACCTCCAGCACCAGGTCGATCACCTCTTCCACGTGCGACGTATCGAAATAATTTTTCACCGGATCGTAGTTCGTAGGAGCTGCAATCACCACAAAGTCAGCCTCCCGGTAAGCCGAAGCCCCGTCGAGTGTAGCCGTCAGGTTCAGTTCCTTTTCCGCCAGATACTTCTCGATATACTCATCCTGAATCGGGCTGATACGGTTGTTAATCTTCTCCACCTTTTCAGGAATCACGTCCACAGCCACCACCCGGTGATGCTGCGCCAGCAACGTAGCGATAGACAGACCTACATAGCCCGTACCCGCTACAGCGATTGTATAGTTTTTCATCATGGAAATGCTCTTTTGTTACAAAGCTAATATAAAATATCAGACAAGTCAAATGAAATTCTACTTTATAATTGCGACATCAGTGCATCGAAATCTCTGCAACCGATAAAATAAGTTCTGTGTTCCTGAATCTGTGTATCCAGTTGCTTTTTTAATGCCGAAGTACAAACCTTTTCCCAGCTTGATGTCGTGAATGCCAGCATATTCAGTTGCTGTGTTAATACATTTAGAGGATTACTTGCCACATTTACATCCGTTACCAGAATAAAAGCAATCTGAATTTGCCCTGTGTTCAGGTTACAGGTTGTAATATCTTCACATAACTTTATACTCTCCAGCAGTTTGCGTTGCAAGTCATATTTTCCTGCCTGTCTGGTTATCCTTTTTTCAAGTACTTGTTTTTCCTTTTCGGAAGCCAATGGTTTTTGAGCAATTGGCTGATGTGACAAAAACTCTTTCCACCCTTTCAGTTCAACAAAGCACAATACCTTTTCCGTATACGAAAGAGCATCAGACGAAGGAGAAGAAGCACATCCCTGCGCACTGTGCCATTGTGTTTCCACTTCATCCAGATTGATAACAGGCGTTTGTTGTAAAGAGATGCAAGAAGGTGTGTGCTGGCAAGGAACATGCAACTGACATAGACTGCATGGTGTGACACCCGTTTTTGTCATTACTTGCTTGTAAATATGTTCAGGAGTCATATTCATTGCAGTTACAAGCCAAGGTTTACAATTTCATTCATAGGCTGTGCCAGTTTCATAAAAATCCGGTTCAAATCGTCCGTAACATCTTCCAGCACACACAGTTCGTCTTCTGTTTCCTCTGCCAGATAATAATTTACAAAGTCATTCATCGACAATTTATCAGCGAAATATCTCACGGCCTGTATGAAATAAGGACTGTGTGAACTTATTAAAATAGGGATTCCCGCTTTGGCAAGTTCTACCAGCACAGACGCGAATTTGATCTGCCATTCCGGATGCAGATGATTTTCCGGTTCATCCCATATCAGAATTTTACTTTCATCCAGCGCTTGCGTTTCCAGTAACATCTGCAAGACACCGAAAGCCTTTATTCCGGAAGCAACATTAACCGGTGCATAATTCTGTTCTCCCTTTTTCCAGTACATGTTTTGTTTTGCATTGTCAAAATAGAAATGTCCGCCGGTGATGTTATCAGTAAGTGTCTGTGCCTTTTGTATAAAAGGAGAGTAGACGTTATCAGGCAGCGAGAAACGGAAAGCATCCAGTTTCTGTGCCATATCCTTTATGTGATAATTTATCAGCGGACGCAATACATCCTTTCCGATTCCAGCCACATTGAAATAATGATGCTCTCCCAACGTTTGTGCACTTGCCAGGATATCTATCAGATGAATATACAGTGGCGATTCTACCAGCGTAGCGTCTTTGACAAAAGTTTCCGTTTTACATTTAAATTCCGTTACCTTATTCTCTTTTATCTGTATGGTTATATCTTTACCTTGTCCTTCAGAAAAACAAATTTCAGACATTTCAGTATTGTATGTACAGATAGAATTAAGAAATTCGGCTCCTATGATACTTTGGAAAGCCCGTTCCAGCATTTTTTCGGAGTTGCTGCTTTCGGTAGCCAATTGTACCAGTTGGTCTATGCTTCTTATAATTTTAGCCCTTTGCTGCGGTACAATGTTTATTTTTTCCAGTTTTCTCTTCAATTGACTGACCCATCGTTTGTCATTCGCAAAAGATTCGGCATCTTTCAGAAAAGCAGTAGAAGTAGATGGCAGAATCACTCCTTTGATTTTTTCTCCGGATTCTTTCTCGGCATGGGTTACATACGCATAAAGTAATGCACTATTCACCCTCATGATTCTGTCCTGCGATTGTGAGCTCAGTCTGTCAGCATTACTGAGTGACTTAATGACCGAAAACAATAGCTTTCCTACTGTACTCTTTCCCGAATCATTGTTTCCGGCAATGACGGTCAAACCATTTAGAACAATGTCAGCTTTCTTTATTTTGTTGATATGGGTAATATTCAGTCGCATCTGCTTTCTTTAATGTAAAAATGAAATAACTTTTGCACTTGTTTACAGCTTGTTTATTTCCTCCTCTGCCAGTCCCGTAGCTGCTGCAATCTGTTCGTTGCTCATGCCCAGCGACTTCAGGTTGCGTGCAATAGCGGTTTGTGTTTCCGCGCGACCTTCTGCACGACCTTCTGCACGACCTTCTGCACGACCTTCTGCACGACCTTCTGCACGTTCCGTTTCTATATTGTCCCGTAAAATCACGATATTATCCAAGTGTTTGTAATACGCGTTCAGCTCCTCCCGGCTCATGCGATCCAGCTTCAGCCGTTCCTTCACCGCATCCAGTCCCGGCGCCGTAGCATTCTCCGGCACATTTCCCGTATTCAGGTAATAAATCCATTCTTCCAGCGGCGTCTTTGCCACCCGGTTAAAATCATTTACTTTCAGTATATAATATTCCGGATAAAGCTGGCTCACTTTGTCCACTTTGAATGTCTGTTTCTGAAACGGACTCAGTTCCAGCACATCCCCTTCATGAATTCCCACGAACTCCGTCTTTCCGTGATATACAAAATCCTTGCCGTGTCCCAGAGAGAAATACACGATGTTGATGCTGTACACCTTACGTACCTTGTCGTATCCCTGTCCGCGGTTGATGTACTCTGTTACCAGCTTCGAAGCGCCAAACAGCATCCGCTGGAAATACGCATACTCATTATTGTTCTGAATCTCGATGAGCACCAGTTCTCCCTTCGAGTTTTCCGCCAGCATATCCACACGGTTATACTTGTCGAATTCATCCTCCTGGTTGCTTTCACTCTCCAGCAGCTTCTGGATGGTCACCTTTTCCTCCAGCAGTGTGGTAAGCAGTCCCTCCAGCACCGCATAATTAGCCTTGTTGCGCAACAGGCGCTTCATAGCCCAGTCAAAACGAATATAGCTTTCCATACTGAGTGCATTTAGTAGTTGATACTTACAAAGTAAACAAATAAACCTTAAAGTGCCAAGCCAATACAAAAAAATCGCCACGATACCCTCTGTATAGAGTACCGTGGCGATTCCCGTATAAAATGCTATGTTAAGGCAGTCCGGTTATTTTCCCGCTGCAAGCTATTATATTGTTATTGTTTTTCTTCTCTGTCACTATTGAGAGTGTTTTTAGTTTCTGGTATATAGAATTCAAAAGATTCAGCTTTGTTTTGAGTGATATATTCATATGTACCTGTTTGGGATTGTGTCACCACCTTATTAAAGTCAGATCGGAAAGCTTCTATTTGAGATATGAAATTATGCAGTTTCCATATACAAATTATTCCAAATATGATTATATATATAAAAGTAATTAGAAAAGGAGAAAATGCCAATATGAGTGAGAAATAAAAAAGATTTTTGGAATCAACGATTTCTAATCCACAAGATGCGGCGGTGTACCCCATGAATATAATTCCGGCAAAAATTATCAATTGTTGCATATATTTTTGTTCGTACAGTTGTTTTTTTTCTTGAAATGCGGTTATTGTTTCAAGCAGGATATAATATGCAATATAAAGAATTTGACAAATAACCAATATTCCCAGAAAAAGCTGCCAAGCTTTATAGAGAGGGTCTTTAAAATTTAATTCGGCTAGTAATACGAGTAATATGAGACTGTATAATCCACTCATCAGACAATATCTCGGTAAGTATCTCGGATACCATGATATTAATTTGTTGAAAGATTTGTAGTTGCTTTTTAATTCATCATGATATTTTTTGATAACAGGATTTTCAATAAAAACAGAAAACTTGTTATTGACCATTTCTTGTATGGCAATAAATAAGGCATTCGTTTCCTCTTGAAACTGTTCCTTCCATTTTTCGATAAGCGTATCAATCAACATTTTTGCTTTATCTTCCGATTGATATCTGAATACGACAAAAACAAAGTTGAATGTAACAGCCAACTGAATGAGCGAAGCATAATTAACCGGGTTTTCCATTGATCGATAAATCTGTTAGAGTCCGATATTAGGTAAGGTTTGCATCTGTTGCTCAAAAATGGGACTTATTATGTTATAAAAGTCACTGTTGTTGAAATTGCATTCCACAAAAGGAGCATTTATGTTGGGTCTTAACACATACATGTCTTCATCTCCTAGGCAGAACGTGATACCGTTTTTTATTCCATTATCATTTCTTGCAAATTGTGCTCCTTGCGGAGTTTGTTTAATACTTATCAGAGTTTCCAGATTCGTCAGGTTGTAATGCAAAATGAATTGTTCAAACGTCCATTGGTCATTGTTATAGACAATCAGGTCTACTTTACCTCCTTTTCTCAGGAATTCGGATAACTTAAACATCAGTTCATTATCATTTGTTATGTCGGAAAGACGATTGAAAGCCCCTCGTATTTGGCTCTGTGCATGAGTGAAAATATTTATCAAGGCTTCCTTTCTGAAAGATTCTTTTGTGCTACAGAAGTATTGGTTGATTTTGTGGCTGGCCAGATATTGCAATGCTTTTTTCAGATGTTCATCTTTATTTTCATTCACGGAGATAAGCTCCTTTATTTCATTATGTTCTCCATTCTTTTCTATTTTGGCTATATAGTCAACTCTCGCATATAAGTCAGCCAGAGTATGAAATGAAAAATCAATATCTTCATTCAGGTAATTTACAGAGAGTAGGAGCAGGCTTTCCCCCTTAAGAACCTTTTTGGCTTCATCCAGTTTTTTTATGAATTTTTCCTTGATATGCGGCTGTTGTATTTCGCTCATAATAGGAGCTACTTGAGCTATGATTGTTTCATTATCATTTTCTTCATTGCTGAATGATATGAATGTACGGAATTTCCGTAACTTAAAGTCTGGAATATTGGGGAAATTTTTGTACCGCTCACTTTCATGGTTTATACGGAAAATCAATACATCTTCGCTTTTGATTTGAGTTTTTTCTTCTGCATTCAGTATCTTACCAAGTACCAAATCCCCTTGATGGATATCTTCTATCGCTAACGCATTTCCTATTACATTGAATATGTCATAACCAGACAAATTCTTCTCTTTATAAGATGATTGGATTTCTTCTGATATAGATATATTATCACTTTCATACGAACGTATGTCCACAGGTTTCAGCTCGACAGGGTTTCCGGCTGCGATAAGTTGGTTTTTTTTGTTCCCTGTTAGTATTGATAATTTATAATCCATATAAATTTTTAATTTTCGTGTAAAGATAGTCGTTTTATGGATAAATAAAACTATAAATTAATAGGAAAGTGTTATTTCCTGTTGTATATCTTGCTTTTCAGGAGTTACAGAATCTGAAGTTATGTCGATATTTAAGCCTTAAAAATCATTTATGCATTCTGATTTAGTGACAAAATTATTCTTATAATTAAAATACTGAAAAAACAAAATATAAATTGACTTTTCTTGCATATTTGAGGAAAAATATGTTCCTTTGCATTAGAAATTTATAGCCCTTGATACATTGAAAGGCTACGTTTGACCGTAGCTCACTCGGTAGATGTATGGGGGCTATTTTTATATCCTTTTGATTTAGTGAAATCCCGGATGTTATTACTGGGTTTAAAACTCCAGTGCATATACGGATATTCCCATTTATCGGACGGAAGAATAGTTGCCGTACTTTCCCCAATATTAAATCCTGGTTTGATTTTTCTTATGCGGGAATTAATATGTTTATACAATTGTTCCTTTAGTTTGGTTCTTTTTCCTCTTCGGTTCGTTTCCGGATCTTTTATTTTATGTTTATCATTCAGTCTGAAACAGATAGCTCCTAGTATTAAATCCATCAATTGAAGCGGCAAATGTTTTTTAGAATCCACTTCTCTGATATCTCCCTTTGCTAATATGATATTACCTTTGTTAAATACATCATCAGTGTTCAGTTTGTAAAGGAAACTTTCAAATATCCTTTTATCCTCCCCTTTGAGCGGAATGTCATCGATGAATAGCTTCAGTTTAACAGGCCTCTTGGTAGGATTAGAGTATTGAAGTCCGAAAGAATGTTTGATGAATTGATAATAGAGAAGTGAAAATTCATTTCGTTTCTGCTCCTTTGTTAATCCTGTAGGAATAAACTGATTGTTCCGGAAAAAATTCTGATTTTGGCAAATCCGTTTTCCAACAAGTCAAAAACGAAATCCACTAGTCTGATATATTTGTCGAATGTGTATTGGTTTACCTTTTGCCATTTCACTTCTTCTCCAGAGAGTCCTACTTCTTCTACGATGCATTTCATCATCTGAAGCACTTTTTCCAAGTGTTCGGACTTTATCAATATACCTCCGTAAAAATTTGAATAAAATTCTCCTTCCTTATCACTTTCATCAAACCATATATAGTACATATAAGCTAGCTGTTAAATTAGTAATGTCCTTTTAAGTACTATATATTCTGAATAAATATATAAGAGGCAGGAGATATTTTATTAATACCAGAAGCTTATTTCCCCGCTGCAAAATCCTTGATGCGCTGCTCCTCACTCAGTCGGCACACCAGCAGCCGTCCGTCCTTCTCCGCTACGATGTAGCCCTCCAGACCTTCCAGCACCACCTGTCTGTGCTCTGCCGCATGCACCACACAGTTCCGGCAGTTGTACATATCCACCCGGCCGCCAACCTTGGCATTGCCCGCTTCATCCTGCGGCAGCAAGGTGCGCAGCGAACCCCAGCTACCCAGATCACTCCATCCGAACTCCGCCGGCAGTACAAAGATATCCTCAGCCTTTTCCATCACTGCATAGTCGATGGAAATCTTCTCGCAAGTAGGGAAGAGCCGCTTCAGCTCCTCCGCCTCTTTGTCCGTAAACAAGGCAGGCTCCAGCTCGTCCATCACTCCGGCAATCTGCGGCGCATACCTGCGTATGGCATTCGTAATCGTGTCCGCGTTCCACACAAATATCCCCGCGTTCCAGAAATAATTCCCCGCAGCCAGATACCCCTTTGCCGTTTCCACATCCGGTTTCTCCTTAAACGCTTCCACCTTGCAGATACCCTTTGCGTCCGCTTCTCCCTGAGCAGCTATGTACCCGTAGCCCGTTTCCGGTCGGGTAGGCTTCATCCCCAAGGTCACGATAGCCTGCGAGTCCGCCGTCTTCTCCAGCGCCACGGCAATGCAGCGCGCAAACTCCGCCGTATCAATCACCAGCGCATCCGAAGGTGTCACTACGATGTTCGCCTGCGGAAACTCCTTTCGGATCTTCCAGCACGCATACGCGATACACGGCGCCGTATTCCTTGCTTCCGGTTCCGCCAGAATATGCTGAGCCGGAATCTGCGGCAACTGTTCCTTTACTATGTCGACATACTTTTCCGATGTCACCACCCAGAAATTCTCTTTCGGGCAGATATCCTTGAAACGCTCCACCGTGAGCTGAATCAACGATTTTCCTACCCCCATTACGTCGATAAACTGTTTGGGATATTCGGATGTACTCATGGGCCAGAAACGGCTTCCTATGCCGCCTGCCATAATAACTATATGATTTTGCATGCTGGTTTTAATAGATTTAGAATTTTTTACTTCCTGCGGAAAACTTAATATTTATGTCGTTTATATTGTATTTTAAGAGCTGAAAATATAATTATCCTATAACTCGTTCAAAGAAAAAACGTATTGGAAATAAAAATGCAGCTTGTAAATATCGTTTGCGAGTGTGTTTTTCTTTATACATTCTATAAATAAATCGTAGGTTCAGTTTATCTGCCAATGCTGGATAATATTCTATTTCATTTTTTGATGTTTGATGAATAAATCCACCACAAGTAAATCCAATGCCTTGAAAGCCTTTCGATTTTACTTTAAGTAAAAATTTTTCCTGCATTAATACTCCCATACCAACGATAAGAAAATCAGGATTTATTTCTGTAATATATGCAGCTTCTGTATCCATTTCATCTTCAGAAGAAAAATATCCATTTCTATATCCTGAGAATTGTAGATAGGGATATCTTTCTTTGAATATAGATATAGCTTTTTCAACTTGTTCTTGTTTGGATGCAACTATATAAATAGTTTTTTTATTGTCTTCTGCATACTTCAGTAATTCTGGAGCAAGTGAAGTCATATCAAAACTTCGTCTTGTTACTGTTTTTCCATATAGGACTTTTATAGCAGCTACAAGGATTGAACCATCAGCAAATATACCATCAAATTGTTCAAATAATATCTTGTTGTCTAAAGCAGTCAAATAAGATACCGGATTTAGAAATGTATATATTTGCCCTTTTTGATTAAAGAGTTGATTGATAGATTTGCTTTCTGTAGAAATAATATTTTTAATTAAAGTGGAGAACATGTTTATATCTTTATTGGTTTGCAATAGAATCATAACACTCAAATTGTTTCTTTTTTGTGTTATTTTGTTCCCATAGAGCTGTAGATTCTAATATCTTGTGTCTGAAAATTTCATCTTCTACTCCTTTTTTTATTAATGCGGCTAAAGCTTGCTCGTCTTGATGTATTGTTGTTGAAAAATCTTTTTCTAGTGAACTGCTTTGGAAAATACATTCTTCCCAAAATGTTTTTTTGTCGAACATTTCTTCAGGTATGGCTTTTTGAGTTCCCAAAAAAGGTAAACGTAATGATGAGACTTCTGCTAATACAATGGGGAAGCCTTCATAAATGCTGGATAATACAAAAAGATGAGCATGCTTCATGTACTTATATGGATTTATATTGAAGGGAAGGAAAGTTGTATATTGTTCTATTTGTAGTTTTTGAGCTAACTGTTTGAGCTCTTCTGTATATTTTCCATGTCCCATTAAAACTAATCCTACATTTTCACTAGTATTTTTAATGTATAATGCAAATGCTTTTAATAGTTTCCATTGCGCTTTTTGGTCGGAAAAACGACCAATATTCATAATATATTTTCTTTCAGGTAGAAATGTGAAGTTTTCAATTGTTTCTTGCGCTTTGATTTGTATATTTTCTCTGTCAACATAGTTGTTGATTATGCAGATATTATCAATTTTTACTCCAAATGATGTAATCAAATCATCTTTTACCTGTTTAGAAACAGCGATAACGTTTGGACATTTATTATACATCCATTTTATAATGTTATATACTATGTTTTTAATTTTAGGAGATTTGATTTTTGTATATTGAATAGATAATACGTTATGTACAGATACAATTTTAATTGCAGTAGAAGGAGCTAAAATAGTTAATAAATTACTTTTTTCTAAAAATGAGAATATAACATCTGGTTTTACTTGTTGAATGAGCTTTTTTAGCTTGAAGTATAAGCTTAATTGTTGTATGCCTTTTTTGATTAGATAATCTTCATCATTGTTGGAGCCATATGTTATATTTTCAATACCTTCGGTCCATTTACTTTGCCCTGAATACCCAGATAATACAAATATATGAGGATAGTGACCTTTACTTTTTAAATAATGATAATAGTCAATTAGAATTCGTTCAGCTCCTCCTGTTGCAATATGATCTATTACAAGTATATATTTCATTGCTCTATTAGTTTATAATATTTTATCCAATCTACCTTCATTTCATGCGGAAAACTTGAATTATCTATACCACATGTACCTCCCCATGCTCCGTAAGCTACATTTAGTATGAGATAATATGGTTTATTGAATGGCCATGGTTTTCCTATTTCTTTATTAAACTCATAACAAAGTTTATGGTCCAGAAAAAATTTAAGCTTATCTTTGTACCATTCCAAAGTATATATATGGTATTGATTAACATTAGCTTCTACCATTTTGGGATATGTTTTTCTGTTTTTTTCCCCATTTTTATTAGTTTCTATATGGATATTAATTTGATATTTTTTTGCTTTCCAACAATCAATATATTCCATAATATCTATTTCTCCAAATGGTAAAGACCACTTTTCTGGTATCATCCAGATTGCAGGCCATATTCCTTTTCCTGTAGGACATTTTGCTTTAATTTCTAGCTTGCCATATAAAAATGAAACTTTTCCTTGTGTATGAATTCTGCCAGAAGTACATAGTGCATTTCCCTTTTGTTTTTCAATAGCTTTGATTATAAGTTTTCCACTTTTTATATGCACGTTCTCTCTGCTATTGGTATAATATTCGAGTTCTTTTCCTCTCATTCCTAATACATAGCTCCAATAACTCGCATCAGGTATATTACCCTGATTGAAATCTTCTTTCCACGAAGGATTTTTTTCAAAAATTTGTGCTGATAGATATGAAATATTGTATAATAATATTAATACTCCTATTATAAATTTAAGCATGCTTTTTATTTTTTAGCCTCATGTAGAATTTGAAAACTCCTATATAATAGAGAAAAGGTTTTAACTTGATAATGAGCTTTCTTTTTAATGTAAGTGGGAAATATTTTTTTTGAACTTTATCAAATGGTAAACTATTTAAATCATTGAAAAATTGCTCTCTATTTTTGCTAGGAGTTGTGGAGCTTAGAATCATACAACCATCTTGACGTACAGCTTGTTGTATATCTGTCTTTTGATAATGGAAATATGATTTTAACTGTTCGAAAACTTCGTGACCTTTAGAAGAATGAATAAATACATGAGTTGCTCCTTTTTTATCCATTTTCTTGGTAAATGATTTAGCATTCCAACAATCAAAGATTGTGAAATCACTGACTCTTTCAATAGTTTTAAATTTACATTGATGGCAAGCAGGTTTTGAACATAAGTCTAAAAAAAAGAATTTGAGCATGGGATCTCCTTCCATTCCATAGTGATATTGAATCTTTTCATTTTGAAATTCAAGAGTCATAGTTGAAAAATCATAGCCATAATATTTATCTCTAAATTTAACTTTAGTAATTTTACTGTTATAGTATTTCTCTTGATATGCTAAATATTTTTTTAATAAAAGAGGTGAGGGGTTTCCTCTACAAACTAAGTCAACTGTTATAAGATTTGTGTATTCTTTTCGAAGAAAGTTTTTTAATCCTGCTATTTGACAAGGGGTTCCACTGAAGCAAACTAGATATCCTTTTAGTAATAATGATTTAGTTTCTTGATATGTGTTACCTATTTGACTTTGTACATATTTGGAACCTCTAAATCGTTTTATTTCTTCTTTTTGATTAGTTCCATAATGTACAACTTCCATTTTTTCATTATAAACAGCTCCAAAGACATAACCGTTTTGTGCTATTACATAATCGCATATAGCACTGAAAAAACCTCCAGATGTACTATCTCTTCTTATTTCGTTATTTTTATGTTGAATTACATAGCTATCTGTAATTTCATTATTGTTGTGAGGAGTGTTCTGGATAGGACAAATTTTTTCACAAAGTCCACATTCTATGCATATTTTTGTATTTACTTCAGGATATCTAAATCCTTCATTATCTTCTTTCATGGATATGCAATTTTTGGGACATATATTTTCACAGGCCCAACATCCACAGCATTGTGATTTATCTTTGATAGTTATCATACTGCTATATCTTTCAGCGCATTTTGTAAATAGTCTAATGAGGAAGCTCTCAAAATATTCAGCCTTTCGTCTACTCCAGTATAATCTAAAGGCATAGTTAAGATATCTTCTATACTGCTTGAAACGGAAATTCTTCTTTGGGGTAATCCTGTTAAGTTTAGAAGATTATCAATTCTGGTGTTTGTACTTTGTTTGGCATTTTCACTAAATCGACTGAATGTAAAAAAATTCTTTTTATATAAAATACTGAATACAGAACAATGGAATGAATCTGTAAAAACATATTCCGCATTTCTTATGTAATTTAAAAACTCAGCTGGTCCTACATTATAAGGAGCTTCGTCTGCAAATCCTTCATCTGAAGGGATATATTCATCTAATTGTTGAAATGCAACAATTTTTAGATTAGTTTTTTTTTGTATACTCTTGATGAATAGACGTTGTTCTGGATTGTTTCCAAGTAGATAGCAAAAAATATATTTTCCATTAGTTAGTGGTTCTTCGTGTTGAATATGCATCCATTGTTCTCCTGTAAAGAGTAAAGTTGGATCAAGTACAACTTGCACATTTTTGCCAGTTAGCTTATAAACTAAGTCGCAAGCACTTTTTTCTCGTAAAGCAATATGGTCAAAACGATTCATAAATGTTCTATTTTTTTTCTTTTGAAACCATGGAACTTCCTTAACACCTATGCTCGTTGCATATGCTATCTTTTTTATATTATCGGGGACCCATTCTAGTGTATAGTATCCGTGTTCAACACTGTCTGTTCGCCATAATTGATCGCTTCCGACTAGAAGAGCAGAATAGTTATTAGCCATTTTAGTTAGTTCTTCTCTATTTTTACAATAGGGAGATATATGGAAATATTTTTGAGCAAATCTATCAAAATATGAATCTCTTAATGTGACATTTTTTCCAAATGTTTCAGGATATTTTCTTTTATAATACTTTATTTTCAATTTTCCAACTTTCATTTTCCAGTCAGCTATTAATAGTTTTTTGATAATATAAAGTATTTTGTTTTCTTTCATGTAAAGGATAGGAGCTTTACATGCTATCGTTTGATATGGCAATTTCATTTGCTGCATAATCATTTCGGTTGCATATGCTTGAAGCATGCTTCCATAATTATGATGAAAATAACAAGTTACTAATCCGATCGGTTTCATACTTTATGGAGTTTATACATTAATATCAATAAAGAAGTGATTTTAAATTTTATAAAAAAATAAAAGAGTCTATGTTTTAGAGGTAATAAATGATATGGATAATCTACTAATGTTTTAGAAAATATTTCATCATCACATAACTCTTTAAACTCTTTAATTTGTTCTATAAATGGATGTGATTTAGTTATTTGATATTTAATGTAAAGAGAGGTTCTTAAATAATGCAAGGCTTTTCTCTGTAATCTTATGTAATACTCAGATTGGTTAAAATATTGGGAAAATGTGACATCCATTTCTTGAATGAACTTCTTTAATCTTTCAATTTTAGTTTCTGTATAAGTGTGGGTAATAGAGTTCTCATTTTGGAAGTAGTTATAGAAATATTTAGGTATAAATCCTATTTTTTCAGAAAGTTTTAGATATTGAGTGTGGAATACCATATCTTCTGATGCAATAATTCTTTCTGAAACAAATTTTAAATGGTGATTTCTAATTATGTTTCTAGAATATATTGCTTTGCATACAGATACCATATATTTTACATCAGAATGATAGGTTGGTAATGGAGCTAACATATCTAGTAGGAAAGTATCTATTTCTTTTCTACCTTGAAAGAATGTTTCTTCATTAACTTCTTTAAATGGAATTATTTTATTGGGAGAATAGTAATATTGTAGGCTGCAATATACAGTATCACATTGATTATTTTTAGCTGTATTATATAATGTTTCGTACATCGTCAGGTCTACCCAATCATCTGAATCAATAAATGCAATAAATTCTCCACTAGCAATTTCTAGTCCTGCATTTCTTGTTAATCCAAGTCCTTCGTTCTTTTTATGGATAACTTTTATTCGTGCATCTTTTTGGGCGTATTCATCACATATGGATGGGCATGAATCAGGTGATTCATCATCTACTAATATAATTTCAATATCTTTTAATGTTTGATTTATAAGAGATTCTACACATCGATGTATGTATTTTTCTACATTGTATACTGGAACTATAATACTTACTTTGGGGCTCATTTCTATTGTAAATAGTTATTTATATTAATCTGATTGTCATTATTAATAGCTAGTTTTAATAATAGATCTGCTATGAGTTTAGGAGAATGGTATGTACGGATTTGTTGTCTACCATTTTGGGCTATTTCGGCATATTTTTGCGGAAATTGTGTAATAGATAATAGTATATGAGGTATTTCATTGACATTTTTATATTGGATGCAGGATATGTTGTGTTTCACTGCGATATTTTCAAAAGCATATTTACTTCCTATGCATAGTAATCCATTGGCTAGTGCATCTAATACTTTTCCTTTTGTTCCAGTTCCTAAACTGATAGGGCAAATCTGAATGTCATGTTTCATAATTTCTTTCGTGTAGTCTTCTACCCATTCTATAAGACTTACATTTATCTGTTTGGAAAGTTGTTCAACTATCGGCTTCCATGTTTTCCCTAAAAAGGTAAACTGAAAGTTAGATAATAGTAATTGGTGTTCTTGTAAAGTTTTTGTTAGTGCATTGATATCTGAATAGGTATATAAATCATATTTTCCTGTTATAATAACACTAAAATTTTTCTTATTTATAAAATTGATATCTTTTTCTTTTAAGTTGTAATGAGGGTGAGGAAGAAAAAAAGATTTATTTTTATTTTGTATAATTGTTTGGTATTGAATATTATCCTCTATGCCAACAAGGAATATTTTATTCGTATATTGGGCTATCTTTTGTTCTAATGTAATTTGCTGTAAAAGATGTTTTATTTCTTTTTTTTCATTTTTAGAACTATATAGATAAGAGTCTTGAAATGCACGCAATGTATGTAGAGTGTAACAATCTGGCCCTATAGCTGCAATGTTGAAATTACATAATTGCTTTTGTACGTTTAGTAAAAAATAAGGATATACTAAAATTAAATCAGGATTTAGTTGTGTGATTTCAGCTAAAATATTCTTCGGTAATTTATATCGAGAAACAGGAGATATGTTGTTGTTTTTATATAAAAAGTTAAATAAGAAATGGGTTTTTCTTGAAATTAATAATTTCATCCATAAATTTCTTGGAGTAACTTTCAATTTGCCATTAAAAGTTTTGATACTTTTTTGTATCATAGAATATGATACTTTATTGGCATTTGTTGTATAGATATAAATGTCATGTATATCTTTGAGTTCTTTTAATATGTGGTAAGTAATAGCTGATGGACCGTTGAAATTATCTTCTGTTGGAGTATAATCAGTGATTAATATTATTTTCATGATAGATTTATTTATGTGGATATCTCCAATTGTTTGTACGAATAAATTCTTTATGATCATTCTTATCAAATATACTATAATAAGGCTCATAGCATGTTCGATAAAAAGGACCATTGCTATCTATACATGGATTGGCTTTTAATTTGATGAACCATAATCCCAAATATAAAAATATAGGTATTAAAAAATGATATTTTTTTAGTTTTATAAATGATAATGTTAGGCAGAGTGGGTATACGATGATTAGATTGTTACTTATGCGGTAAAGCATTGTTAAACCAGGTATACTTCCTATTACATTAATACATAAATAGATAAAATATATGTTGGTAAAAATATTATATTGCTTTTCACTTTCTTCTTTATATTGCTTTTTGGTAAATTCAAAGAGATATAAATGAAGAATGGAATTCAAAATTGTAGAAATAGAAAAAGAAGACACTTCATTACTATTAACCATATATGTGTCTGTTAATCCTGCTGAGATAATTGATAAGATTGATAGATTAAATATATTAGCTAATATATTTGTGAGAATTGCACGACTGAGTATCAATCCAATATAAATAATTATGTAATGTCTGAATTGAACTTTATATTGGCATAGCCAATATAAAGGCAGCATGATTAATGATGACCTATGAATTGTAAAACAAACAAATATGCTTAATAAGTATAATTTTAACTGTCTTTTTTGTATAAATATTATAGAATAGCATAGTATAGCTGTTGTTAATGTTTGTCTTACTGGAAATATTTCTGTGGAAACTATCATTATTGATAGTGCTATTAAAGATTGATTTGGAACATATTTTTTTATAAGATATCCGAAAGAGCAAAGTATGAATGTGTCTGTGATTAGTAAAAAACCTGTGTAATATGGACATATTGTCTTGATTAGGATATTTAATAACATATATCCTGGTTCCATTTTTGTTGTATCAGGACCATATCTCCAATATGAAAAAATATTACTCCAATCTGAATACTTAAAACAAGCATAAAATTGATTGAAGTCAGTACCTGTATCCCATCTTAACCCTTTAAATAAAATGAAAATAATTATCCATAATATAAAAAGTCTATTTTTAAATGCTTTGTTTATTTTTGTAAAATCTAATAGAGAGGTTAAAAATAAGGATATAAATAATATATAATAAATCATATTTTTATTTTGTATAATAACTTACAAAATATTATGTAATATATTTTTAATGTAGGAGTCTAATGAAACAATGTAACTCTCAGCTTGTTCTCTGTTGTTTTTTAGAATATGTGGTGTTGACAATATATTGGTTAAATGACTGATATATTCATCTATTGTGTCAGCTTTATAAATGGGACATGATTGAGGTGAAAATATTCCTTCCATGCTATGAGTTGAAGATAATACTGTTTTCCCATATGATAGTGCTTCAAATGTTTTTATTTTTAATCCAGTACCATTAAATACAGGGTTTATGACAATATCTCCTAAAGCATAGAAATCTGCGGGATTATCAAAGCCTCCTTTTAAGATAATCTGTGTGGTACGTAAATCTTTTTCTAAATGTTTACAGATTCCACCTCCTATAATTAACTCTAAATCAGGGAACTTTTTTATAAGTTCTGGAAATATTTTTTTTATAAAATGGTTTATGCCTTCAATATTTAATATATTGCTTCCGGAGAAAAATAGTAATTTTTTGTTGTTGAGTATTTCTTGCTTATGGAAAGTAAAAGGGCTATACATGCAATATACGTTTGCTTTGTATGATAGGTATTTGTAGTAATATGCTTCTTGTTCTTGTATTGCTAATACAGTTTTTACTCGATTTATGCATTTTGCTTCTTCATTGGGTGTACATGATACCCAGTAATTTCCTTTAAGCCGGAGATTTCTATATGAAAAAACATCATGGGTGAATAATACAGTATTTCCCTGAAAATAATTTGCAATTTTTGAAAGCCAAATATAATTTAGTATAACGCTATCAAATTTATATTTTTTCTGAATTTGTTTTATATATGATTTTATAAACCATGGTTCGTGTAGCCAAATGTCTGAAAAACATCGAAAAGGTAAATGCCTAACTATTTTTATTACAGCTTTTTGTATTATAGACATTTGATAAGAAAGGAAATGATCACTCCAATAGTCTTTATTTTGAGTAAATGTATTGCTGTTTCTTTCTCGTGTAAAATAAAGGAAATATACATCATATCCCATATCTTGTAACAATGTAGCATATGATAATATGCACATTTTGTTTCCTGTATTTGTTGGGTGAGTTGGGGTATCTGAGATAATTAAGACCTTTTTCATTCTTCTATATTTTTTGCAGATAAAATATTTATTTCAGGTTGTTTTTCTTGTAGAGTTTTTGCTAAACTTTTTTTCTCTTTAAGTAGTCTTTCAAAAGTTGAAATGAATTCTTTTGTAATAAAAGTAGCAGGTGATAATAGTAAATCTTCTGGTAAACCGTAATGTTTAAATAATCCGTGGAATTTACCTTGATATGTCGCTGCCATAACAGGTACACCTGAACTTAATGAACCTATAGCTAAGTGCATTCTACTACAAATCATAATATCACATAAACTTGCTATTGCCTTTATTTCATCTGCGTGATACACTTCCTTTATTTCTTTAATACGTTGTGCATATCCTTTTTCTCTTATTTTATTCGCTATAATTGGTAATACTATTGTATCAGATAATTTGCCTCGATTATCATGAGGAATAAATAAAAACGATAGTTCACTGTGTTGGTTTAATAGATGTATTATCATATCTGCAAGTGAAGAGCAAGCTTCATGTATCTCTTCTATGCTTTGATTCTTTTTCAGCATTGGATGAAAATTAAATCCAACAATTGTTTGTTGTTTATTTTTTTCTTGCTGACACCATTGTTGATATTCTTTAAAATCATAAAAATTAGGATTAGGCTCTAATAGGAAAGCCATATCTGCTACAAGTGTTGATTTTTTATGTGTAAAATGCTCAAATCGTTGCTGTGAGAAATAATCTCTCAGGTTAAATCTTACAGCCGAGGAGCAGAATAAATAGGCGAGTTTAACTTTCCATGACGGATTTTCATTAAAACTGAATCCTAATATGTGATAGGGTATATTATAGCTTGAGCAAAGATCTGCTGTTGCCATAAGGGTAAAACTGACATCTGGACTGTAATAACCATCCATACAATCTGCGCCAATAATAATGACCTGAGTTGGGTTAAGTTCTCTTAGTGCTTGTGATATGTGATAGATAGGACTTTTCCCTTTCCATGCTTTTATAGCTTTATAACCTCTATTTTGGGTTTCTGTAATACCCTTATCTGTGCTTGTTATAAAATAAAATTGTTCTGTTTTATGCTTTTCTTTAAGTAATTTCATCGAAGCATATATCATAGCTTCATCTCCTCTTGAGCCCCATACGCTCCATGGGTCGCAGGGGATGTATAATATTCTGGATTCATTGGTTGGTAATAACGCTTTTTTCTTTTTTAAAAAGACCCATATAATGATGTTTGTTAGATATTGAAGTGTATAAATAATGTTCTTTATAACAGATTTAAATTTCAACATAATAGTAAATATTATAAGGGATAAAATGATTAATATGCAACAAAGAATTAATAAACTCTTTTTGGGTGATTGATAAAATTGAGAAATTATATAATAATAGTAGTTCTTTCCATTCATCGGAATATAAATATAGCCTGTATCTTGACTGATTCTTGCTAAACGTCCTCCAAATACATAAGAAATATCATTGATTCCTCCCGGATCTTCATTTATTGAAGATAATCCGTATTCTGTGTACGAAAAAGAACCTCCTCTTAGCGCAATATGACCGTATTTATTAAATTGCCAGTCTTCAATCCATTCCCATACATTTCCCCCCTGTTGAAGTGTACCATAATGGCTTGGAGCATTTTGGAATGAGTCTACATTACAGACGTAAAATGGAGGCCCTATACATAATTGATTGTCAATCATGTAATTTGCTTCTTGGAAACTGGGAGGTGTTGAAGATTGAGTCGGATATATATGATATTTATTTTTACTTTGTATTGTTGGGTCATAATAAGCTGCTTTATACCATTCGTTTCTGTTTGGTATAAAATATTTAGCTCCTTTATTCCTTCTTATTGATTTTTTACTTTTAGTACCAAATTTGCCAGTATCATAAGCCCCTTGAGTAGCTGTTCCTTCAGTTGTTCCGATTGTACATTTCCCAGTATTGGGGCATCCATAGTGCATCCAATTGGCATATCTGCATAAATCGTAGAAACTGATATAGACAACTGGTTTTCTTTCCCAGCCTTGCTTAGCTTGATATTTATATTCTCCATTATTTTGTTTTATTTTATTTATGCCGCCAATAGCTCCTATCTCCATATTTTTATTATATAGATGATAAGGGTCTTCATATCTGCAAACAGCTGATAGAAATTGAGCATATTCTTCATTCGTTAATTCATATTTGGATATTTCATATTCATAATTTACATTTCCTATAAATTGATTATATAGGTCACCTTCATTTTGTATATCCCCAATTTTAATCCATTTCTCGTCTTGTTGTTGGCTTAAGCGTGTATTATGTTTTGGGGTATAAGAAATAGTTGGAGGAGTTTGCTTGGTTGTTGATGCTGTTAATTGAATAATTCTAATACCTACTGAAGCTATTGATTTATCGGGAGCATCTCCTTCAGTATAATTTATATCTAAAGAATATTTTGGTCTAATTAAGCTTCCTCCCAAGAACTGTTTCCAGTTTCTTCCATCTGTACCAAATGGATCTTCAATCCATTCTCCTAAATTTCCATTTTGATTAATCGTACCATAATGACTAACAGTACCTTTTTCTGAAGATAATAGATGAGGGTATGGATATTTCCATCCATCTTCTGTATAACAATTGGCTATTTGTAAATTTTGATTGGTTGTTATGTATTCCTTTCCATTATAGAAACAGGCTTTGATCCATTCATTTTTATTGGGGAGATAAAATCGTGCACCTTTATTGCGTTTTATATGTAGTGAACTATTAAGATATTTTTGAGTATTGTAAGCTCCATGGTTATCATCTCCTTCTGTCTCAGATATATAATAAGTAATATCTTTTTTGTTTTTAATATTTTCCCAATTGTAATTCAGCCAATTAATGAATCTTATTGCACTGTTCCAAGTTATACCTATTGCCGGATATTTTTCAAAACCTGGCTTTACATAATAAACAAAGTTACCGTTTGAATCTGTCTTTCGTACAATTCCTCCCCAAAAATATTCTCCCATTATTGGATTATATAAATTATAAGGATCGTATGTTTTTGCTACGGAATTGAGGAAAAAGCAGTAACATTCGTTTGTTAATTCTGTTTCGCTAATACTATATTCGTATGTTACCTTTCCATAACCATTTTCGGAAGGAGGGTTGTTGACGTCTCCAATTTTTATAAAGTTTATAAAGGAAAAAATATAAATACAAATGTTTAGAACAATAGTCATTGTATAACCTCTTTATTATAGGGTAAATATTTTTCTTAAAATTTGTTTTGTTTTTGTTGAAATAAAATTTCGTTCTGTTGAGTTGCAGCCTATATAGTATATGATTATTATACAGCATATAACAGAAATAGAACTACTTAAGATAAACTTACTTAGTGTATCTGGTGTATTTCTGAATAAAAGAATGGGTGTAATGGAAGATAAAGTGCTGACAATTATGATATTAAGATATACTTTCTTTAAAAAAACTTTTGTCGGAAGTTTTATGATTTTTTGCAGCATATATAGTCTTGCTCCTAAACATACTTGAGTTAAAATGATGGCTACTATCATTATGATTTCTGGAAAAAAACCTATATGTAGTAAGCAGTATGATATGGGGAAGTTCAATAGTTGAAGGCCTCCTACCAATAGTTGATAATTTCTGATTCTACCTGTAGCTTGTATGGCAGTAATGAGAGGATACGATATGGACTCACTCATAGCTAAGATTAGTACTAACTGCACAAATAAGGTAGAATGTTCTGGCACAGTTTTTAGCCAAATTTCTAGGATATATTGAGTATTAAGTAAAATTGGTAAAGATAAAATTAGCAGCATGTAAAAAGATAATCTTGCCCCTTGAAAAATTAAGGTCATCATATATTTGTGATTGTTAGCTGCATACGATTTAGTTATTTGAGGGTTTAGAGCTATCATGAAATTATTTACAAATCCCTGTATAGCATTATTTACTTGAAATGCAATGCCTCGTGCAGCGTTAACTATTGGGCCATTGAATAAATTTATGAGAATATTTCCTCCTTGATCTCTTAATACAGCAGAGGCTGTACCAATAAAATTCCAGCCCGCGAAGCTAAACATTTGTTTTAACAGCTGTTTATCCCATATAAAACTATATGTACATTCGTCAAAATGCTTTCTGCAATAATATCCATAAGTAAATCTGATTATTAAGGCAATTACGCACATTAGAAAAGAATAAAATATCAGTTTGTCTATGGGAGATATACTAATGAAGTAGGCAGTTATTAATTTACCAATAGCTTCTAAAATGCTGATGTAAGCAAACGCAGACATCTTTTCATGTGCAATAATACTAGCATTGTAAGGAATACTGATTAGATTTATGACGAAAGTTAATAGTGATATTTGAAAAACCCAATTAGAAGCAGTTATACGTGATACAGGTATTGTCATTTGAGTATTAAGAAACCACACTCCTATGAGTTCTGCAAACAATATAATAATAGCAGCTAAGGTTATTTGTATAGTTACAGCCGATGAAAAAATTTTATTAAGATTTCCTTGTTCTTCTTTTCCTAACTCATATGTAATAAACCGGCTTATAGCAGTAGATAGAGAACCTGATAGTAAAGAAAACATTGCGACTACTCCACCTACTACATTATAAATTCCAAAATCTTCTACTCCTAATGCATTTAAAACTATACGTGAAGTATATAGGCTTACAGCCATCATAAACAACATGCGGAAATATAATAATAATGTATTTTTAGCAATCCGCTTATTGTTTTCTGATGAATTATTCATAAGGTAAAATTTTGTCTATGAAATTTTATTTGATATTATTGACTTTATTTTTCTGAAATAATGCTTACCTATAAGTTGCCATATTCCAGTAATGCATATAGTTAATATTGTGACACCAAGTAAAATAACTTTTCTGCTTGTATTTGAGGGAAATAGTGGAATAGTTGCAGGTTCAACTACAGCAAAAACAGGTTTTTCTTCTTGTATTTTAGCACGTGCTACCTGAAGTTGTTGTGCAACCTGACTATACACCTGATAGGCAAGATTCATATCGTTTTGCAAGCGTTCTTGTTCAGCACGTACACTTTGGAAAGCGATGTTACGGTTAGAGTCGAAGTAATGGGCATATTTGCTTTGTGCCTTATAATACTCTTGCTGACGTTCGTGGTAAAGTTCTTCTAGATAAGTGCAGTCTTCTTTAGCTTTCTTGATGCGGTAGTCGATAATATACTGTTGGAGTTTGGCGACCACACTGTCTGCAATAATAGCAGCAACCTTGGGATCTTGTAAGGTTGCATTAATAGTTGTCATACCTGTTCTTGTATCTATCTCTGCAACTATCTGCTTTTTTAAATATTCTACCTTACTCTTTTCTTGATAGGTTAGTTGAAATGGATTTAAGATAGATATTGTATCAGTTCTGTCCGTTAATAATGATTTAATAGCTTTGATAGCCATACTAGGAGCCGATTTTATATATCCCCACCAAGGACCTTTCTGTTCATCTAGGTATGTTACTAATGTAGTATCAATTTCTCCATCAAGTGTCTGTACACGAGTATTGAATAACTCCAAAATGAACGGAGTAGAAGATACAATATCCGGCGCTAATGTTACATTCAAGGCATCAGAATTATTATTACTTCCTCCACCTAGGAAAGAAGAAGCCAGGCTAGCAAGTCCTCCACTTGCTTTATCTCCACCCATTTCGGGAGAAAGAGTGACTGTTACGGTATATTGTTTAGGAATGCTCAGGGCAATGATAATGCCCAGCACTACACCTACTCCAGCCGCCTTGTATAGTGTCTTACGGATAGCGATAATACGGCGTAGAATATCCATCCAGTCTATGGTGATTTCATCGTTTTCCGGATCCTGTACTTCCGGTTGCTGATAATTCTTATTTTCGGTCATATATGTTTATGTAGAAAATACCACAGTCGGCACGGCTTGGTAAGTGAGAAAAGTTGCAGTAAAGTGTTCCTTACCGTGCTTCCTGTGGCTTATGAGAAATCTATATTATTTTATCAAGTTAGCAATGGATGCTGCCATGGTTCCCAGTGAAGCGAACGAAGTGGCATAGCCCAAGATGCTGCTTAGCTGGTTCGGCTTGTGGCGTTTGCTGGGCACGATGATTTCGCAGCCCGGTTCGATCTGCTTCTTGCCGCTGCCTTTCACTTCGGCTATCTGGCCGTTCATGTAGACAATGAACTTCTTGCTCTTCTTGGCGTTCTGGCTGTAGCCTCCTGCCTGACTCAGGTAATATTTCACGCTTTCTCCCTGCTTGTAGGATACGGTGTTGCTCATCATCACTGCACCACTGATTTTCACGGTGTTCACGTATTCGGGCACGCTGATCACGTCGCCTGCACGCAATACGATGTCGGCATCGCTGCCCGGATTGGCAAGGGCTTCTTCCAGGTTGATACCTACGGTAAAGGTGTCGAGTACTTTCAGACCGAGTGAGTCGATGGCTCCGTTACCCATTTCCTTGCGCATCATGTTCACTACATCCTGCATGCGGCGTTTCTCTTCGTCGTTTGCTACACGGGTAAGCTTGGCTCCCTTTACGTAGGCAAACTGAGTGGCGCCTCCTGCCTTGGCGATGATGCTGCTGATGCGTTCGTTCTTGCTGCTCAGGGCGTAGGTTCCGCCGTAAAGCACTTCACCGTCTACTACCACGTTCTGCTGTGCGCTGTAGCCCGGGCTGCGGCGTACGAATACCTGGTCGTAAGGCTGGAGAGTGAATCCCGGTTCGCCGTCTACCACAAAGCCGTCTTTCAGGCCGAAAGAGAAGTTCTGTCCGATGGTAGCGGGGCTTTCGGTGCTCTTCGGATCTTTCACGCGGCGTGCTATGTCGACACGTACTACGGAAGCCGATTCACGCAGACCGCCTGCGGTGATCACGAGGTCTTCGAGGGTCATGTTGTCGGCATACGGATAGTCGCCCGGATGAGCTACTTCGCCGAATATCTGTACGTTGCCCAGGTCTTCCAGGTCGTGGATGCTGGGGATGTAGAGTACGTCGTTTTTCTGCAACGGGATGTCGGGCTGGCTGCCGTCCATGATGGCGCGGATGTCTATCTGCTTCACTTCGCGGGTCTTGTTTTCACGCTCGCGGTACAGTACGGCACGGCCGGTAAAGGCGTCGGCCATCAGTCCGTCGGCTTTCTCTACCAGTTCGCGTACGGTGTTCAGCTTGCCGCCCAGCTCGTAGATGCCCGGACGGTATACGGCGCCGCGCACTTCCAGCTTGTTGGTGAAGCGGTCCAGAATGGCTTCGGCGGTGATTACGTCACCGTCGTGCAGCTTGCATACGCTGTAGTCGGTGTCATCCACGGTGTTTACCTGATATTCCTTACCGTTCTGGCGCACGATGCGCAGGCTCTTGGTATAGGCGTCGCTGGTAAATCCGCCGGCATATTTCAGCAGGGTAGAAAGGGTTTCGCCTTTCTTCATTTCGTAGCGCATGGGGCGTTTCACGTTGCCTGTAATCTGTACCAGTTCTTCGTAGGCAGGAACGATGATCACGTCGCCTTCTTCCAGGCGGATGTCGTCGCGGGTTTTGCCCTGCATGATGAACTGGTAAACGTCTACCGTAGCTACGGTCTGTCCGCCGCGCGATACTTTCACGTTACGGAGGCTACCGATGTCGCTCACACCGCCTGCACGGTAGAGGGCGTGGAATACGGTAGAGAAGGCCGAGAGGGCATAGGTGCCCGGCTGTATCACTTCGCCCATCACGTTGATCTGGATGGTGCGGCTGTTGCCCAGTGTGACGCGTATCTGGTTGCTCTGGTCGGAATAGATCTTGCGGAGTTCGCCGGTGAGGTACTGCTGTGCGCGCTCGATGCTCATGCCGCTCAGGAATACAGGGCCGAGCTGTTCGAGGTTGATGGTTCCGTCGGGCGAGATCTGCTGGCGGATGGTGTTCTGGCTGGCTCCCCAGATGTCGATTACCACTTCATCGCCCGGACCGAGACGGTAGTTGGGCGGAGTGGCTATGTTGACGTTCGGTTCGAACGTAAGGTTGCGGGTATTGAAGATGTTGCGGCCGAATACGGCGTCCTGCTGTGCCACTTCCTGTGCCTGTGGCTGTTCGTCGAGCAGGGTAGAGTTGTCTTCCTGTGTCTGCTGGCGCAGGCGTGCTTCTGCCTTGGCAGTTCCGCTCAGGTCTTCCGAGCCGGTGTTTGTCTGCTGTTCGTACATTCTCTTCACGCGTTCCGCCTGTTCGCGGGTTACGCCTCGGCGTGCCAGCTCGGTAGCTATGGTACGCTGGTCTTTGCCTTGTTTAACTCCATCTTTAGCATATTCCAGCACTTGCTGGTCGGTCATGCCCGACTGCGCCATGAGCAGGGGCGAACATGCCATAAAAATAACAAGTGATAAAGCTTTTAGTTTCATGCTTGTCTGTTAGTGATTTTATATTGTTTTTCTGAATTTACTCTTCGATGGTTTCGCACCAGGTGTAGCTCACTTTGAGCAGGGCGGTGCTTTGGGGCATTTCGATGGCGATGTAGTGGCGGCCTCCGTAGCGGAGGAACTTGCCGGTCACACCGTAGAGCGGACCGCGGCGTACTACCCGGACGGGGACGCTGCGCTTGCCGCGAAGCTTTTCGGAATCGATGAACCGCGTGCCCTGGATGTCGGGGTTGGTGGCATGCATGAAGTTCTGCATGTCGCGTTCGCTCACCGTGCAGTAGTCGTTGCCGTTGCGTTCCTTCTTCAGAAAATAGACGGGCAGCGGAGCTTCGGAGGCGAACTGCCGGCACCAGTTGGCGTCGTAGGGACGGTGGATGAAAATCAGGTTGTGGATGGCGGGTACGAGTATGTGGGTGCATTCACCCTCGTGTCCGGTGTCGCGAAGTTCGTATGTCATGGGGATGTAATGCTCAATGCCCTGCTCTTTGAGATAGTCGGCTACAAGCAGCTCTTTGTTGTACACCGTTTGCAGGGGCAGCCATACCTGTTCTTTTTCCATGTCTGTGGATGTTTGTCCTTCTGATTTTTTTGTTCCCTTTTTTCTTGATTGAATGTTTGTTGAGGTACGGATGCACCTCTCTCTCCTTCCTAGCGTCTGAAAAACACTATGAATCAGTTTGTTATCTCCAAATACGGAAGATGACGCACATCGTGCTTCTGTCTAGGATCCGCTCCCACAGCCGCATAGGAAGTCGTTCTTCGCTGCAAAGATAACAAATAATGGGCAGAAAGGTTCACTCGGAAGGGCTTTAACTTGCGTTTGTTGAGCTTTTTTGTGATATGTTATTGACGTTTCAGCATGTTTGCGCAAACGGTTGCCCGATTTGTCGATTTGTCCGGATTTTGTCGATTGGTACGGATTGGGTGACCGGACAAGTGTTGCCGTTGGTCTTTCGGTCTGATTCTGATGCGTAAAGATATTTCGGAAACGGATGCGATGTGCAGACGATGTCCGGAGATTTTTTGAATATTCGTACGAAAAGCCGGAGCTTTTGTACGAATATCCGGGTAAACTTCCTGATGTTTACTTCAACTTTTCAGCTTTTTTTCCCGTCGGGTTGCCTTTTCGGGAGTCCGTGCCTACGGAAAGCTGCTTCAGAATCCTGAACTCGTTTTCTCCCGGCTCCTCGTCGGGATCGGCCTCGCGTACTATCAGGTTCGTCTTGTGCATGATGCAGCTCTCTATGATCAGCCTCAGGGTAGTTACGTCGAAATCTATCTCGCACACCTGTTCGGCTGCCTTGAAGAAGGTGGCCAGCGTCTTGAAACGGAAATTGCGGACGGTGTCGAAACACGTATGCGTGCCGATGCCCGTGATGCGCTGGATTTCCGACTTCGATACGTGCGACAGGGCGTACAGTGTATCGATGAACTTTCTTAACTCTTTGAGCCACTCGTCTATCTGTTGCTTCGTAGGCTCGCACGAAGCGTATAATTTTCCGAAATATTTCATTAGTCTTGTCTCTCGGGGTTTATCTCTGCCGTATAGGGCAGTAATTAATACTCTGCCAATCGGTATTTTTACCGATGAAAGACAAGAACGGAAGTTTACCTGTCAGGTTCTGTTGATGACACAAAGATAACGGAAAAATCGTGGCTGAACGTTTTTCTTTGCGAGAAAAACTTCCCTTGCTTTTACTCTTTCTTTTAATATATAATAGGAAAGGGTGGCAACACTGGTGGTGCTCTTGTGGCCCGCCGGACATTGTAATAACTTGTAACTCTGAGGGTTTGCTATGCTACACTTTGGTGACGGTGGTGGCCCGCCCTTTCGGGTTGCGTAAAAAAATGAAGAATTATGGAGGTGATAACAACTATGAAAAATCCTGGCAATCTGGGCTTTCTGGTACTTTCGAGGCGACTGCTTACCCAGATGTTTGCCGAAATGTACGGAAAGTGGCATTCCGACTCGCAGGCGTATGTGTATCTGCTCATGGCGGCGTGCTTTACCGATCAGGGTGATACCCCTGGATGCCTGAAACGGGGCGAGCTGTTTTTCTCAGGAAGGGAGCTGAGTCTGCGCTTCGCCTGGAGCCGGAGGCATGTGAACCACTTTATCGGAGAGCTGGAGCAGAACGGTGTGGTGGAGGTGATGAAGGTGCAGAACTGTTCGAAGCTGCGTCTGCTGCACTACGATACGCTGTGCCGCATGCGGGTGAAAAACGGTGCGGACGGAAGGCGCAGGAGCGCGGGCGACGAGATGTTCGAGGTGTTCTGGGAACAGTATCACGACATGACGCAGCAGCCTGCCCTCGACATCGAGGCGGCACGCAAGGCGTGGGGGAAACTGACGCTGGCCGAGCGCGAGGAGGCGGTGGGAAACATCGAGATGTATCTCTGCATGCTGCCGTCTATCGACCGGGCTCGTACGGCACTGAAGTATTTGCAGATGAAGAGTTTTGTACTCAATTGACTATATTTTTATCTGTGTTGTCTGATGAAACTTTTTAAATTGTCAATCATTGCTGTCCGATAAAATTTTTCAAACCCTCAATAACTTGTTGATATATAAGAATTAAGCAATAATTTTAACAGGAGGGCTTATCCATGGAAACAATACAGACAATCAACCTGTAGGATATGTTTATCGGGCACTGATAATATGTTTATCTGTGTTATCTGATGAAATGTTTTAAGTTATCAATAACTTATTGGTATACATAAAATTAAACACCAGCTTTAACAAGGAGGCTTATCCATTGAAACAATACAGACAATCAACCTGTAGGATATGTTTATCGGGCACTGATAATATGTTTATCTGTGTTGTCCGGCAAAATGTTTTGATTTTTCACTAACTTATTGATATACATAGAAATAAGAGGCGATTTTAACAGGAGGGATTATCCGTAAAGGCAATCGGATTTTCAGTAATGTGAAAAGCTGTATCGGACAGCAGTCATATTTTTAGGATTATGGGGATGGTTTATGCGGAAGAAATAGAAGGGGCGGTACTGGGGGCGTGCCTGCTGGAGCGTTCGGCTCAGGCGGTGGTGCTGAAAAGTCTGCGTGCCGAGATGTTTTACCTGACGGCGCACCGGGTGGTGTTCGAGGCGATAAACGCGCTGTATGCCCGGGGAGCGGCGGTGGATATGCTGACGGTGACCGAGGAGCTGCGTGCTCAGGGACGACTGGACGATGCGGGCGGTCCGTTTGCCGTGGCGAAACTGGCGGCGGGTGTGGCTACGTCGGCTCACCTGGAGTATCATTGCGGCATCCTGTTTCAGTATTACCTGAGGCGGAAGCTGGTGGAGGTGCTGACACGGGAGCTGGCGGCGGCAAACGATATGACGTGTGATGTGTATGATGTGCTGATTGATACGCAGCGGGAACTGGGGGCGCTGCTCGAGGATTCGCCGCTGGAGAATCACTTGCACCCCATGCCGGAGGTGATGGATGATACGGTGGCGCTGGTGGACCGCCGGCAGGAACTGGCTGTGAACGGGCTGACGGGTGTGCCTACGGGCTTGCAGCGGCTGAACGAGATGACAGGGGGATGGCAGCCGGGCAACCTGATTTTTACGGCGGCGCGTCCGGCCGACGGAAAGACGGCACTCGACTTGTTCTTTGCGCGTCAGGCGGCGATGGCGGGTGTACCGGTGGTGTTCTTCACGCTGGAGATGACGGCTTCGGAACTGGGTGAGCGTATGGTACTGGCGGAGAGTTCGGCCGATCCGCTGCGTATCCGTCAGGGCAGGCTCTCGCCGGAGGAGGTGGAGGATGTGCATCGTACGGCGGAACGGATGAGCGCACTGCCGGTACATGTCGACGATACGCCGTACATCAACGTCGACCAGTTGTGTGTCATCGCCAAATCGCTGCGGGCAAAGGGGCTGCTGGGCTTGCTTATCGTCGACTATCTGCAACTGCTTGCCACGGTGAATCCGGGGCGTACGCGTGAACAGGAGGTGGCGGAGTGCAGCCGCAAGCTGAAGGGGCTGGCGCGCTCGCTGGGCTGTCCGGTCATCGTGTCGAGCCAGCTCAACCGTCAGGCGGAAGACCGGGCGGGGAGTCCGGAGCTGCGTCACCTGCGTGAGAGTGGGGCCATCGAGCAGGATGCCGACCTGGTGATTCTGCTGCACCGTCCGGAGCGTTATCACATCCGGGTGGATCCCGATACGGGGTGGTCTACGCGGGGCATGGGCATCGCTACGGTAGCCAAGCACCGCAACGGGGCAACGGGAAAGGTATATTACGGGTATAATCCCAGCATGACGAAAATCGGCGAGTTCGCGGGTACGCCTGTGACTGCGCCGGCAAACAATTTAAAGCGTAAGGAGGATGAAAGAAAGAGCAGTGACTTATTCGGTGGTTCCGCGGGTTGATCCGCGTGATATCTCGGCAGAGATGACGTATTATGCCCGTGCACAGGCACGGGGAGAGGTGACGCTGGGCGACATGGCGCGCCGTATTCAGCGGCGGTGTACGGTGACACGTGCCGATACGCTGGCGGTGCTTGTAGCGCTGGAAGAGGAGGTCTGCCGCGGGCTGTGCAACGGCGAGATTGTCCGTCTGGGTGAACTGGGTTCGCTTCAGGTGGGAGTGAAAAGCGAGGGAGTGCGGCTGGAGGCTGACTTCCACGAATCGATGATAAACAAGATATGGGTGCGTTTCCGTCCGGGCATGGTGCTGAAGGGGATGCTGGACGGGGCGGCTTTCGAACGGGTTTCGCCGCGCAAGGAAGCCGGACGTGCCGGAAAGGGGATGCGGTATGAGAGAGAATGAACATGGCGACGGGGAATTCCGTCTGCGTATCTACGGCAAGTCGGAGCTGGCTTGTCTGTATTTTCCCGACCGTTCGCCGGAAACGGCACGGCGCAATCTGTACCGGTGGATGTACCGCTGTCCGTCCATCCGCGAGGGGCTGGCGGCACTGGGCCACGACAAACACCGCAAGTTTTTCCTCAAGCCGGAGGTGGAGGTGATCGTGCGGGGACTGGGGGAGCCGTAAGATAAAGAGAGGCTGTTTTTTCGGAACGGGAACGGGGCTGGTGAAACAAAAAACATTATCTTTGCACGAAAATCAGTAATAATTAAATCAAGCAAGGAATAATGATTGACGGACTTATTGAATTGGAAAATGATCTGATAGCGGAAGAATGCGAAAAATATAAGTCGTCAAATCGGATTTCGGAACAAGATTTGAATACGGAAACAGTTGCTGCATTGGCAGAAAATGTGCATTCCTTTCTGATAAACAGCCTTATATATACTTTTCTCTACCAAAAAAAACTTTTGGACTCGGTGGAAATCTCAGGCAGCTATGGATTTTTGCCTGATGGAGAATATTCTCTTTATACTCAGTTTCCGGCAGAAGTAATCCCTTCTTTATGTGAAGAACTGCATATCGTATTTCTGAATGCTGTGATAGAGCGGAAGAACGGTCTTGTTTACAGAAAAAAATCGAAGCATAATCTTATTGATAAGGGAGCGGTTTATACCAGATCTTATGTCGCTTATGAAATAGTGAAAAATACCTTGTCACGATGTGATGCAGGGGCTGACGTGTCTGTGCTTGATTTTGCCTGTGGTACAGGACGCTTTTATGATTGCATTGTCGATATATTGGATAAAGAATATGCTATACCACCGGAAAAAAGTATTTTGAATAATATTTTTGCTGTGGATATAGACCCTGTAGCTGTAGCGATTACTCGTATGAAGGCCTTGGCAAGGCTGAAAGAACCTTCTGTTTCGGACATAGAAAAAATATGTGGAAATATTATTCGGAGAAATGCACTGATACAGGAGAATATAATGTTTTCTGATGAATGTCCGTTGAAAAACTCTGATTTTGAGGGAAAGGTAAACGGAGGATTTGATGTGATTGTTTCAAATCCTCCTTATCTGGTTCTGAAACCGGACAAGAAGAAGATTTCGGGAAATAAAGCTGACCGGATTTTAATGTGGGTGTCCTGGTTCAGAACTTCGGGTGCTTATCATTATGCGCTGGAGGGAATGTTGAATCTGTATCAGCTCTCCATTGAAAAGATGATACGGATGCTTAAGCGGAATGGTTATTTGGGAGTTATATGCCCTTCTACATTATTCGCGGATTTGTCAACAACAAAATTGCGGAAATTTTTGTTGGAAAAGAACAAGGTCTGTGAAATAAAATACTTTAGAGAAAGCATCCCGCTGTTTGACAATGTAACGCAGTCGACTAATATATTTTACCTGCAGCGATACGGTATTACCGGCAGGGTAAATGTGGAAGTGGACGGGAAATGTTTTGGAGTAGAAATCGGAAGTGTACGGAAGATTTTCGGGGAAAATATGGAGATACCTCTGATGTCGGATAGGGGATGGGAGATTCTGGAGAAGCTGTCACAGGTACGGAAGCTGAAGGAATATCCTGAAATACGGAACAGAAGGGGGGAACTGGATCTCACTTTATATAAGCGGTTTATAACACAAGAGCAGACTCCCTACCGGTTGGTACGGGGAAATATGATTGCTGACAACGATATTGAGGATATCAATCACGAATATGTGAAGGGCGAGTTTCTTGGAACTCGTTCGGCTGAATTTCTGAAATGTGATTTTGGCAGAAGGAGGCTGGTCTGTCAGCAGGTTTCCAATATGGGAATATCGCGGAGGCTGAGGTTTGTGTATTGTGAGGAAAATGATATATTGGGAAATAGTTGCAATTATATATCGGCCGAAGAAATAGTCTTGAAGAAGATGTATATTTTGCTGAACAGCAGCTTGTTGAACTGGAGATTTAAGGTGACCAGCTCTAATAATCATATAAATAACTACGAAATAGACGATTTGCCGGTAGTTGATCTGAACAGAGTGGATGAAAACTTTACTTATTCTTCGCAGGAGGAACTGGACAGGTATGTAGGCGAACTGTATGGTTTGACACCGGAAGAGATAAACTGGATAGTACGATGAAATTATATAATCATGTTGTGTTTAAGATGGGGAAACATGAGGCGGAAATAGCCCCTCACATTCCTGAAGGTGGAAACTGGCAGGATATTCCTCTGAGCATATCGGATACTCGTCTGGATAAAATAAGGGAAACCGGAGGACGGACTACTTATTACGGCAGGTTGTGCTGGGACAAGCCAAGCTATACGATCGCCACTTATTTCAATCGGGTAGGGAACGGGTGCAATCTGCACCCTTCGCAATGTCGTGTGCTTTCCAACAGGGAGGCGGCAAGGCTTCAGTCGTTTCCCGACAGTTTTATCTTTCAGGGTTCTAATGCTTCACAGTACAAGCAGATAGGAAACGCTGTGCCTCCTTTGCTGGCCAGGTTCGTCGCTTCACTGATCATGCCTCATTTAAGAGGAATGAATTTTGTGGATTTGTTTGCCGGATGCGGAGGTATGTCGGAAGGATTCATTATGAGCGGATTCCAGCTGATAGCTGCAAATGAAATAGACAAGAGCATCATGGCTACCAACCGATATAATCACTCGCAGTATGCACCGGCTGAGAATTTCATTTTGGGAGATATTACCCAGGAGGAAACCAAGGCGCGCATTATGGAAGCTTGCGGAAATACACCGGTGAATGTGGTTGTCGGTGGGCCGCCCTGTCAGGGATTTTCGTATGCGGGCTGGAGAGATCCGAACGACAAGAGAAACCAGTTGTTCAAGGATTTTGTTGAAATGGTAAACCGGCTGAGGCCGGAATTTTTCGTTATGGAGAATGTGCCAGGTATTCTGACTATGCGTAAGGGGGATGCCATTAAAGAAATTATTGAGGCTTTTACTGAAATCGGTTATCATGTAAATGTACCCATCAAGTTGAATGCCGAGGAATTTGGTGTGCCGCAGCGTAGAAAGCGGGTTTTCATCATCGGTTCACTGGAAGAGATTTCCATACCTCAGCCGTCGCCTTTGTTTTACATGCCATCTGTCAAGACACCGAATATGTGGAACTTGCCCGTAGCCATTACGGTGAGAGATGCTATCGGTTCGCTGCCGGAACTGGAAAACGGGGGAGGAAGTCTGGAAATGGATTATGAGCCTGTGCAGGCATCGGCTTACGACAGGCTCATGTATGGAGAGTTGACTTTCGAAGAGTTTTATAATTTACTCTGACTCGGAAGCAATAATTTTGTCGCACAGAAGTGTGATGAGTTTCTTGACTTCCTGGTCGGCTTGTGTGAAATTTCTGGCTTTGATGCTCTGTATGACGGCAGCTGTTTCTTGGGGAAACTGGTCTGTGTAAAATGTCACTTTACGGTTTTCCTTCATGTCGAATTCTTTCAGACTTTCGAAAGCAATGCGCAGGTATCTTTCCTGATTTTTCCGCTTGTTTTCATTTTCGATAGGGCTTTCGTGTATCTTCAGTTTATCGAGTTCCAGCGGATTGAAATCCGAAAAACGGTAGTCGTACATGGAGTATTCAGGATGCAGATAAGTCTGGAGAAATTCTTTCCCTCCTTTTTTGTAAATAAGGGAGAACAGTTTCAATACGTTCTGGTGGCATTTAAGCATGAGGGAACTGAGTTTCCGGGCATCTTTGTCGGAAGTGATAGTATTTTTGTACTTGTCCCAGATATATTGGGAATGCCAGCTTACCACCTGATTGCCCTCTGCCTCCAGTGTCAGCAGCTTACGGACATCCGACAGGGAAAGGCGATTGTTCTTCGCACTGTTGCACGCTTTGCACTTAGGGGCAAAGTTCGTACTGTGGCAGAATCCGAGCGAAATCGGACCTATATGGTCGGCCGTCATTTTAGCTGTTTCTCCGCAGACCGGACATGTGCACTTTGGAGCTTTCTGGTATTCTCCCATCAGTCTGTTGGCCAGGTTATAGTTGCCGTCGGCCCATTCTTCGTAAGCACGCCGGTCCTGCACATAGGTTTTCATATTGTCTGTATGTCTGCCCTTGTCGGTAAACTGCCGGCAGCACAGTCCGTCGGAATGGTAGCCGTCGAAACGGTCCGGACAATTTGACATGGCTCCCGGAGAGAGTTTGCCTGAACACTTGGCTACATGTGTATCATATATTTGCCGGATCAGGTCGGCTGCATCTGTAAAAGATTTTACCTTGAATATGTGGGCTATGTTTTGCAGATCATTGGTATTCTTGCAAAACTGTTCTATTATTTCCTTTATGGTATAATCTGTCTGCTTCAGCTTGGTGCCGAGTTTCTGGTTGATTCTGGAAAGCGTTTGCTTAGTGGGGTATTCATAATATATGCTGAGCGCCTTTCCACAGATCTGGCATACATGTTTTTTTGTAGGATGTATCTCCCTGACTGCAACGGCATAGTTTCCAGATTTTACGGGAATACCCAGTTCCTCGCATTTCTTGTTCCACCATGCCAGACGTTTCTGTCCGGCGGAAGATTTCTTGGTGGCAACCCATTTAATCTGCGTGTCTTTTTTTCTTTCAAAATAAAGCCCTTCATATTCGGGAGCTGAAACAATGGCTTCTGTGTATTTTTGAAATTCGGGATGCCAGTTTCTGTCAATACTTTCTTCTTGTTTTTTATTCATTGTTTTCTAGTAGTTTAGTTAGATTAATATTTAATGCTTTTGCTATTTTTTCTATATTGACAAGAGTTATGTTTTTTTCTGCACGCTCTATCATTCCTATATAGGTACGGTGAAGTCCGGCATATTCCGCAAGTTTTTCTTGCGAAAGGCGTTGCTCTTTTCGGTACTTCTGGACATTTCTGCCGAATATTTCTAGAATGGAATTGCTACTCATAGTATGTTTTTTTACAAAAATATGTAGGCTTAGATTGAAATTCAACATACTATAGTTAGCATTTTGGGAGTATTTTTTGTTCTTGCTGGTTTGTTGTTTATACACCGCAAGTTTTTCCTCAAGCCGGAGGTGGAGGTGATCGTGCGGGGACTGGGGGAGCCGTAAGATAAAGAAACTATGATACAATGTGAAAATATATATTGAAATTTATATAGAATAAAGGAGCCTGTACTTGTAAATCAATGTACTGGCTCCTTGTTCAATATAAGCCTGATTTAAAATAGACAAGATATTTGTCAAGAATATGTACCGCTGCCTGTCCATTCGCAAGGGAGTGGCGGCATTAGAGTGATACGACAAGTATCGCAGATTTTTTTTGAAGTCGAAGATGAAGATGATCGTGTTGAGAGATAGAGTGTGTTACCGTTACGTGGGAGGCTTTGATCGTATAGAATAAAAAATCCCGCTAAAGAGCGGGATTTTCTGTCTTATTTTCAGGTTTATACGAATTTAATTTCACCAATCTCGTTTGCAAACGCATGCAGAGATTTTTCAATTTTTTCGACGGTAGTTTTTGAAGGTTTCCTTCTGCCTGTGACGTAGTGACTTAACTGCCCTTGATTGACGCCTGTAATGCGTGCCAGACCTGCCAGCGAGAAGGCATAGGCATAATAATTAAGAAAAGATGCTACATCATAAATAAAATTGAACTCGACATCAGGAAACTTTTTTCCGTTCATGTCATACACTTTCTTCATTTCGTCAACGGCTTCCAGAAAATCGCTCTTTGTTTCTTCAACGCTTTTCCCTTCTCCGATGCAACCGAATTCGCAGTTGTTGTCAGCAATGAAGGCTGAATAGGTGCCGTCAACCCCTCGTTCAATAACGACGTTGATTTTTTTATTTGCCATAATAATGTCTTTTGTCTTGATAATTAATTTTATCAAGAAATAATATAAAAATATAATATATGGTGTGGGATGGGGGAATTAATCAATCCCCGCATCCCTTTTGATACTTTTCAATGTACCTGGTTTTACCTCTTCTGATTTATGGTGGCTTGTCTGAAAATATTTTCCTGTTTTCGGACTGTACTATGTAGGATGCCTTCCACTGTCATCCATTAGTTTACAACCTGACTTTTTTAACAGCCTTTCGAGCTCGTTGTATTTCATTCCAGCCTCCTTTCTTTTTAAAGAGTTATAAATATATAACACACGATGTGTCACAATGCAAAGATACGAATATTAATATCATTTGCAAACTTTTTGATATTAATTTTAATATCATTTTTGCCGTCATGGAGGAACGCAGGCATGAGGCTGTATGGTAAATTCTGTTTTTTTGTGTGTATGCTGCATCGGAAACTTAATGGCGGAGGCCTGGACGCTTTTTCAGAATCGGATGAGGAAAAAATGAGTAAAATCATTATATTTGCATATGTATCATCAACAGCTGTAGATATGGATTATGATATAAAGGATAAAATGGAGTGGACGATTATTTTCATCAGGGAGTTCGGACGTAAATACGGACTTTCGATGAAGCAGGCATTCAATTACCTGAGTCGTTTCAAAGGGATTGATTTTATCGATCGCCATTATGATTATGTGCATACTCAGTCGTTTGCTTCGATGGTGGACGATATAGCTGAGTATTGTCACCGTCACGGAGGGGCGCTGGTATGAGGCTGTATCATGGGACGAATAAGGAGTTTCTGGAAATTGATTTGCTGAAGTCTAAACCTAATAAGGATTTTGGGAGAGGTTTTTATCTTTCAGCAGATTACAATCAGGCTTTAAATATGGCGCATGTGAAAATGGAACAGCTGGAATCCGGAAGCCCTGTTGTGTTGGAATATGAAATAAGCGAAGAGGCATGGGACAGTTTGCGCGTATTAAGGTTTGAAAATTACTCTGAAGAATGGGCTAAATTTATACTTTTAAACCGTAATAATCCGTCTGATCAGCCTGTTCATGATTATGATGTGGTAATAGGACCTATTGCTGACGATAGAGTGGGAGTACAGTTATGGAAGTATGAAAATCATTCAATTGATTTGCCTACACTTGTCCGTAATTTGCAATACATGAAAGGAGTAACAATACAATATTTTTTCGGTACGGAACGTGCTATAAAATACTTGAAGCGAATATGAATGAGAAAAAGGAAATGATGGCAGATATGGTAAAGAACCTTGCACTGTTACTGATGGAGAAGAACAGGGAATTAACAATGGAACAGGCGCTTTCATTTGTTTTTAACTCGGATACGTATCAGAAAGTAATGAATGAGGAGGCTGCATTTTATTACCAGAGTCCTAAGTATGTTTTTGCTTTTTTGGAAGAAGAACTGTTAACAGGAAAGGTCGGATAAGGATTTTATTTTAACTGACACGGGGTGTGAACTTCACGTTTGCGGTATCGCGGCGTGGTTCACACCCCGTTTTTTGTGTGTATGCTGCATCGGAAACTTAACCGTTTTGAAACAGGATTGCCACATGCGCGTTTCTGTTTTGAAATACGCTGTCTTTAATTTTGCGCAATGAAAATTAAGGAATTTTAATTGCTTGAAAAACGCTGGTTGTCATGTAGATAACTGGTAATGAAAAGGTAAGAAACAGGTTGGAAAAATTTACAATTTAAAAATAAAATGAAAAAATTTGCAGCGTATTTACTTTGGTTTTTGCTGATTGCTGTCTTGCCGCTGATGGCGTGCAGCAACGATGGAATGACGGAAGCTGTAGCGGACAGCTTCGATGTACAGTTTGAATGTCCTTCGCTGATAGAAGTGGCCAAGGGAGGGGAATATACGTTCCAGGTGACCGGGAGTAACAAGCCGGCGGAATCGGACGTGATTATTCTGGAATCGACAGAGGGAATCTCGTATACGTGTGTGCTGGTGAGTGTTTCGGAAAACAGTTTTACCATAAAGCTTACCGACGGATGCGAAAGCGGTACGTACCGGGTGTTCATCAAGCGTGGCGACCGCAAGAAACAGATTGGTACTACCTATATTAATATAGTAGAGGGAATTGATTTCACGCCGGATGCCGGAACGACGGTGTACGGGGTGGTATCGACAGCCGACGGTCCGGTGCAGGGTGTTGTGGTATCGGACGGTGTAGAGGTGAGCGTGACCGACGAACGGGGTATCTACCAGCTTCAGTCGGAAAAGAAATGGGGGTATGTGTTTATCTCCGTTCCTTCGGGATATGAAGTTCCTGCCGAGGGAGTCTTGCCTCAGTTCTACCAGATGATGAAGGGGGACGCCGCTACAACGGAGCGGGTGGATTTCTCGCTGACTGAGGTGGAAGGACAGGATAATTATAAGGTGTTTATGCTGGGCGATATGCATCTGGCCAACCGCACGGGCGACTTGGGACAGTTTATGGACTTTACCGAGGATCTGAACAGCTACCGTGCCTTGCATCAGCACGAAAAGATGTATGCCATTACGCTGGGCGACATGACCTGGGACCTGTACTGGTATTCGAACAGTTATGCGCTGCCTGAGTACCTGAATACCATCAACAATCAGGTGAAGGGACTTCAGATTTTCCATACTATCGGAAATCATGACTATGACTACAAGGCTACGAGCGATGAGGAGGCGGGAAGCCGTTTCATGGATTATATCGCTCCGACATATTATTCGTTCAACATCGGAAAGGTGCACTACGTGGTGCTGGATGATATCGATTGCAGCAACTACGACGGCACTACCTCACGCGACTACGAGAAGCGTGTGTCGGCCGAACAGCTGAGCTGGCTGTCGAAGGATCTGGCATATGTCGACAAGTCGACACCGCTGGTAGTGGTGATGCACGCACAGCTGTTCTACCCGTCGCAGACGGAAGGTTTCAAGATAGACCATGATGTGCTGAACACTACGCAGCTGCTGGACGTGCTGGACGGCTACAAGGTGCATTTCGTGACCGGACATACGCACCTGAGTTTCAACGTGACTCCGGAGGATGACGTAACGGGCGGACGCGAGGTGTACGAACATAACGCGGGTGCGATATGCGCTTCGTGGTGGTGGTCGGGCTACCTTACTCCGGGTGTGCACATCAGTCCCGACGGAACACCGGGCGGATACTCGGTATGGGATGTGAACGGAACGGACATCGAATGGATATACAAGGCTACGGGATGGACGGAGGATTACCAGTTCCGCAGCTACGACCTGAACAATGTGCATTTCTCGATGGCGGATGTGCCGCAGATGCCGGCCGGTGTACCGGCTTCGGTCAAGGCGAAATTCCAGCGCTATGTGGATGCTTATCCGGTGAACAAGGACAACGAGGTGCTGATAAACATCTGGAACTGGAATCCGCGCTGGACGCTGACGGTGACCGACGAGAAGGGTAACAAGCTTACTCCGGAGGAGGTATGGGCTTACGATCCGCTGCATGTGGCAGCGCTGAGCGTGAAGCGTTTCAACTCGTCGACATTGAGCTCTACACCGAGCTTCATTACCGAAAAGTTTACGCATTTCTTCAAGGTGAAGGCGGCGGATGCCGACGTGGATCTGACTATCACCGTGCGCGATGAGTTCGGACACGAATGGACCGAGCAGATGCAACGTCCGAAGGCGTTCTCGACGGATGCTTACCTGCCTTGCTGAACGGGGATGCACCGACAAGCTACTTAATGTTTTACTAAATATTTATTTATGAAAGTTTTCAATTCGTATGTTTTTTTGCTGTTGCTGTTGCTGACGGGCAGTGTCTCTACGCTGTCGGCGCAGAACAGAACAGTATCGGGTAAGGTACTGGATGCCTTGCAGGAACCGCTTATCGGGGTGTCTATCGTCATCGATGGAACTACTCAGGGAAGCATTACTGATGTAGACGGAGCCTTCGAGCTTCAGATACCTGCCGGCGGGGCTACTCTGAATTTCTCTTATGTGGGTTATCTTACCGAAAAGGTAAAGGTGAAACCGGGACAGAAAAATATTGTGGTATATATGCAGGAAGATGCCATCATGCTGGATGAGGCGGTGGTTATCGGTTACGGTACGCAGAAGAAGGTGAACCTGACGGGAGCCGTGGCTACGGTGGGCAGCGAAAAGCTGGAGAACCGTGCGACTCAGTCGCTGGCAAACATGCTGCAAGGTTCGGTAGCCGGTCTGAATGTCACTACCTCGTCGGGTGTGCCGGGCAGCTCGCCCAGCATCAACGTGCGTGGTACGACTTCTATCAACAGTGCCGATCCGCTGGTGCTGATAGACGGTGCGGTGGGTGAACTGGACCGTGTGAACCCGAACGACGTGGAGTCTATCTCGGTCATCAAGGATGCGTCGGCTGCGGCAGTATACGGTGCGCGTGCGGCATTCGGTGTGATTCTGGTTACAACCAAGTCGGGCTCGGCACAGGACGGAAAGGCTACCGTGCGTTACAGCGGCCGTCTGGGATGGCAGGCTCCTACCACGACTACCGATTACGAAACAACCGGTTACTGGTCGGTGTATACGGTGAACACCTTCTGGCGTGCGAAGAACGGTACGAACTACGTGGACTATACCGACTACGACATGCAGCAGCTGCTGGCTCGTGTGAACGACAAGACGGAGAACCCCGACCGCCCGTGGGTAGTGGAAGATACAAGAAACGGTCGCCGTCAGTGGGTGTACTACGGCAACTACGACTGGTGGCACATGATGTACAACGACCGTCGTCCTACCCAGCAGCACAGCATCTCGCTGAGCGGGGGTACGAAGGATGTGAAATACCTGGTGAGCGGGGCGTACGATTACCAGAAAGGTATCCTGAACATGAATCCGGATATCTACCGCAAGTATAACCTGCGTTCGAAGATTGACTTTACCATCAACCGCTATGCTACGCTGAGCAACAATACTTCATTCTATGGCTCGCAGTATACTTTCCAGGGTAACGGAAGCATCGACGATACCATCGGTTACAGTGGACGTCACGCGCTGGCATGCTTCCCGATGAAGAACCCTGACGGCTCATGGCTGTACGGTACTCCTTACCTGAACTATAAGGTGGGCAACGGACGTCATATCATGCTGGGTGAGGGATCGCACCGCAATGTGAACCGCACGAACGATTTCTCGAATACTACACGACTGGTTATCACACCGATCAAACAGCTGAGTCTGACGGGTGACTTTACCTACCGTCTGTACCAGACACGCAATACACACCGTTCGAACAACCTGTTCTACCGCGAATATCCGGACGGACCGCTGCTGTCGTATGCTACCGGAGCCGGTCTGAACAAGCTGAGTGAATCGGTGAACACACGCAACTATTATTCGGCAAATGTTTTTGCCAATTACGAAGATACATTCGGCGAAGCACATCACGTGACGGGAGTGGTCGGTTTCAACTACGAACGCATGTATCTGAAGAATGTTTCGGCTGCGGGACAGAACCTGACTTCTACTTCGCTGGACGACCTCGACCTGGTGGGACAGAACTCCAAAGGGGAGGTGCTGACCGAAGTGGGCGGCGGACAGAGCGAATATGCGCTGGCTGGTTTCTTCGGCCGTGTGAACTACGACTACAAGGGACGCTACCTGTTTGAGGCGAGCGGACGTTACGACGGTACATCGCGTTTTGCTGCCGGAAGCCGCTGGGGATTCTTCCCTTCGGGTTCGGTGGGATGGCGTATCTCGGAAGAACCGTTCTTCAAGCCGCTGAGCGGATATGTAGACAACCTGAAGCTGCGTGCTTCGTTCGGTAGCCTGGGTAACCAGAATGTTTCTTCTTACTATACATACATGCGTCTGATTTCGGTAAGCGACTTTGCCGGCTTCACGTTCGGCGAGGGCAGCTCGATGGCGAAATATGCTACACTGGGTGCGCCGGTGGCATCGGACCTGACCTGGGAAACCAGCCAGCAGTGGGACTTCGGTTTCGACCTGACCATGCTGAAGAACCGCCTGAACATTACCGTAGACGGATATGTGCGCAACACGCTGAATATGCTGACCGACGGTATTGAGCTGCCGGCTGTGTATGGAGCCGGTGTGCCGGATATGAATACAGCCGACTTGCAGACAAAGGGATACGAAGTGACAATGTCGTGGAGAGACCAGTTCGAACTGGCCGGACGTCCGCTGGAATACAGTCTGGGATTCAACGTGAGCAACTACAAAAGCTACATTACCAAGTATGACAATAAAGACAAGACATTTGCCAAGGATTACTACGAAGGCATGCGCATCGGAGAAATCTGGGGATTTGTGACCGACGGTCTGTTTGCTACCGACGAGGAGGCACAGGCGTATGCCAAGGAGGTAGACCTGAGTTACATGGTAGACGGACTGACCGGAGGCTGGAAGGCCGGCGACGTGAAGTTTGTCGACCTCGACGGTGACGGTATGGTGGATATAGGCAGCAACAATGTAGCCGATCCGGGCGACCGCAAGGTATTGGGTAACTCACTGCCCAGCCTGTCGTATGGTATCAATGCCAGTGTACGCTGGTGCGGATTCGATGTATCGGTGTTCTTCCAGGGAACAGGTAACCACTACTGGTATCCTCACGGACACATGATGTCGTTCTGGGGTCCGTTCTCTTATCCTTACCAGACCTTCCTGCAGAAGGATTTCATGGACAAGGTGTGGGCCGAAGACAATACGGATGCTTACTTCCCGCGTCCGATGGCATACTCGTCGACTTCCGGTCCGCTGAGCAAGGTGAACGACCGCTATTTGCAGAACATCCGCTACATGCGTCTGAAGAACCTGACCGTAGGATATACCATTCCGGTGAACCTGACAAAGAAAATCGGTATCGATCAGGCACGTTTCTACTTCTCGGGCGAGAACCTCTGCTACTGGTCGCCGCTGAAGAAGATTACCAAATACGTGGATCCGGAAGGAGCCATCAGCCGCAGCAACGATACGTACAACGAAAGTTTCTATCCGTGGCAGAAGACGCTGCTGTTTGGTGTAGACATCACTTTCTAAACGAAAATTCATTGAATAAAACAACCAAGAACAGATTCGTATGAAAAAATATATATTTACAGCACTGGTACTGACAATGGGGTTGACTTCGTGTGACGGTTTGCTCGACCTGAGTCCTAAAAGCCAGATATCGCAGAGCGACTATTTCAAGACAGAGAGCGACTTGCAGCTTTTCAGTAACTCGTTTTACAACAACCTGCTGGACAAGAGCCCTTTCGACGACCAGAGTGACCTGTACGTGCAGCAGAATCTTTCCGACGAGATGCTGGGCGGAAACAACCGTACCGTGCCTGCTTCGGGCGGGGGATGGACATGGACCGACCTGCGCAAGATGAATACCCTGCTGGCGTATGTGCATCAGTGCAGCGACGAGAATGCGGTGGTGAAATATACGGCACTGACCCGCTTCTTCCGTGCGTTCTTCTATTTCGAGAAAGTCAAACGCTTCGGCGATGTGCCCTGGTACGATGTGGAACTGGGTTCTGCCGACGAGGCACTGTACAAGCCGCGTGACTCGCGTGAGCTGGTGATGACCAAGATGATAGAGGATATCGACTATGCCATCGATAATCTTCCTACACGTGAGGAAGAGTCGAGCAGTCCGTTCCGTGTGAACCGCTGGGCGGCACTGGCGCTGAAGGCACAGTTCTGTCTGTACGAAGGTACGTACCGCAAGTATCACGACCTGAAGCTGGAAGGCAACGATTATACGTATTACCTGGATCTGGCTGCCAAAGCTGCCGGCGAGATTATCAATGATGGTCCGTACAAGCTGTACTCTACCGGACATCCGGAATCGGACTACCTGAATCTCTTTGCTGCCGAGGATGCGAATCCGGATGAATATATCCTGGCTATCAAGTTCGACTATAGTCTGGCTATCCATCACAATGCCAACGGACATACGCTGGTTCCTACTCAGGGACGTCCGGGACTGACACGCAAGATGGTGAATATGTATCTGATGAAGGACGGAAGCCGCTTTACCGACCAGCCGGGATGGCAGGAAATGAGTTTCCTGGAGGAAACAAAGGACCGCGACCCGCGTCTGGCTCAGAGCATCCGTACACCGGGATATACCCGTATCGGGGAAACAACGGTGCTTCCTCCCGACCTCTCGGTTACTGTGACTGGCTACCAGCCGATCAAGTTCGTGCAGGAACCGACTGCTTCCGGCGGACAGGTAGACCGCAACGACCGCAATACGAACGACTTGCCTGTGTACCGCTATGCCGAAGTGCTGCTGAACTATGCCGAGGCGAAGGCGGAACTGGGTACGCTGACTCAGGAGGATCTGGATATCTCTGTGAATCTGTTGCGTGACCGTGTAGGTATGAACGACGCGCACCTGAACATGGCTGCTGCCAATGCCAATCCGGACCGTTATCTGTCGGCCAAGGAAACGGGGTATCCCAACGTTTCGGGAAGCAACAAGGGGGTGATTCTGGAAATCCGCCGCGAGCGTGCCGTTGAATTGAATCAGGAAGGTTTCCGCTTCGACGACCTGGTGCGCTGGAAAGCTGGAGCCTGCATCGATCAGGATATCTACGGTATGTATTTCGCCGGTGCGGGTGAATACGACCTGAGCGGCGACGGTAATCCGGATGTGATCTTATATAATAAAGGTACTGCGAAACCGGAAGCCGGCAGCGGGGTGCTGGTGTACGAAATCGGCAAGGATATTCTGCTGACAGGAAGCAACAGCGGGTATGTGTACTCTCACAAGAATATCGTGCGCAACGGTTTCAATGAGGAGCGTGACTATCTGTACCCGATTCCTATCAACGAACGTTCGCTGAATCCGAATCTGACACAGAATCCGGGATGGAGCGACGGACTGGGTTTCTAAACTTCAGCTTCTGTTCTGAAACAAAACGGCTAATCTCTCTTGAAACATCAGCTGGTTTTCTGGAGGTGAAATAATATAATGTATCTCTTGAAATATCAGCTGGCTTTCGGGGAATGGAATAAATAATCGATCTCTTGAAACATCAGTTGGTTTTTCGGAGAATGGAATAAATAATCTATCTCTTGAAACATCAGCTGGTTTTTCGGAGAATGGAATAAATAATCTATCTCTTGAAATATCAGCTGGTTTTTCGGGAATGGAATAAATAATCTATCTCTTGAAATATCAGTTGGTTTTTCGAAGAATGAAATAAATAATGTATCTCTTGAAACATCAGCAGGTTTTTCGAAGAATGAAATAAATAATGTATCTCTCGAAACGTCAGTTGGTTTTTCGGGGGTGAAACAGGGATTTTCTGGAAAGATCCTTCAACTTCAAAACAAACAAATTAACTCTGTAAAAAATATGAAACTGATCAATTATATCATGGCTTCGGTGCTGTTTCTCTCGGCAACGCTTCTGGGCAGTTGCAGCGAAGAGGAGAATACGCTTTCGAAAGCTGTACTGGCAAGTGCCAGTGCCCTGGACTTTGAGGCTGAAGGGGCACAGCCGAAAACAATTACCGTGTATGCGGATGCCGACTGGGTGATGGAGGACTTGCCCGAATGGATTACGGTGACTCCTGCCACAGGAAACGGCACGACGGATGTGACGGTATCGGTAACTGACAACATGCGCGACGGGGCGGAGGATAATCCGCGCAAGGCGACAATCGTGTTCAAGGGTTGTACGCTGGCAAGCCGTGCGGAGGTAGTGGTTTCGCAGGATGGCGACAAGTACCGCGACTGTCAGGAGTATACGGTCGACGAACTGCCGGCACTGGAAGATGAAACAGTGGTTTCGGTTCCGGAAGCACTGGTTACGGCGGTGACGACTTCGGGCTGCATCGTAACCGACGCACAGTACGCTGTAAACATGTTCCTGCAAACTGCAACTGCCGTGAACGTGGGCGACAAGGTAGCGGTGAAAGGTTCGAAAGGCACAGATGCACATGCGTTGCCTTACGTGGTATGCGACGAAGTACGTGTGGTATCGGAAGGCAATAATATCGATTATCCGGAAGCTCACGACGTGACTGCCGAAGTGGACAGCTACACATCGGATAGCCGTGAATGGATTTCGGCAAGCGGTGTGCTGAGCGGTAACAATGTGACGATAGACGGTGCGGTGAACTCGGTGTCTATCATCGACGCACCCGAAAGCTTGAATCTGGCTGCCCTGAACGGTCACAAGGTGACGGTGTACGGCTACTTCGACGGAGTGGCTGCTCCTGCACTGCGCATACAGGCTGCACGCATCGAAGACAAGGGTGTGGTAGAGGTGATCTATTTCTCGGAAGACTTTGAGTGGCTGTTGCCCTGGGCAGAGAACAGCGGTGCCGGACAGACAGTGGAAAACGACGGATCGGGTACTGCTCCGCAGATTTACAGTGCGAAGAACGACGAGGGACAGACGGCTGCCGAAGCGTTGCTGGCTCACGGATACGGACTGGAAGAAAGTCGCGGTGCTTCTATCTACTTGCAGAAATGTTACCTGAAGTTTGGTAAAACAGACTATCAGGCAGGACTGACACTGCCGGCAGTAGACGGCATACCGTCAGGCGAGAAGGTAATGCTTTCGTTCGACTGGGCGCCGATGGTGGGCGGTACGAGAAAGTTCGACCCGGTACAGCTGATCATCACCGTAACCAACGGCAGCGAGACAGTCGAACTGGATCCGATAGGACATAACTTTGTGAATGAGGTAGACAAACTGGAATGGCTGCATGCCGATGTGGTGCTGGAGGGTGTTTCCATCACGAAAGATACACGCATCACCATCAAGTCGGATGCATGGGGTGAAACTGCCGCTACTTCGGGCAGCAGTGTATATCGCCGCTGGTTTATCGACAATATCAAACTGAGCCGCGCTAACTGACAGGTGCGGTAGCAGAGAGGTGCCACAGGCTGTACAGCATTTACGCAGACGGTTTCCACCGGCAGGCGTCGAGCTGTACGGCCTGTGGCTTTTTTATTTTTATCGTAACAATGCAATCCTGTAGGCGGACGGTGACGGACACTGCCCGGAACTGGCTATGTATCTTTGTGATACAGAAAAGAGATTGAAAGCTTTCAACAGGTATTCGTTTTAATCATTTAAAAAGTAAAAAGATTATGGAAAGAGCAGTGACTTATTCGGTAGTAGCAAGAAAGAAACCTAATGATCTGGAAGGTAGTGCCAAATATTATGCCCTGGCACAGGCACGCGGCGAGATGGGAATCCGTGAAATGGCGGACCGTATTCAGCAGATGTGTACGGTGACACGTGCCGATACGATGGCGGTGTTGATTTCGCTGGGTACGGTGATGCGTGACGGTCTGTGTGCCGGAGAAATCGTGCGTCTGGGCGACCTGGGTTCGTTTCAGATCGGTCTGAACGGTGAGGGTAGTGCCACGGAGGAAGAATATCACACCGGACTGATAAAGAAGGCGCATATCAACTTCCGTCCGGGAGCCGATCTGTCGGACATTCTGACTTCGCTGAGCTACGAACGTGTGCCGGTAAAGACAAAGAATGAAGAGTAAGTGCCGGGACTTTAATGTAATATGGAGGAATGTATGACTGGAAAGGTAAAATGGATTCTGATCAGGATAATCAAGTGTCTGTATTGCATACTGACCGGAAAGAAAGGAGGATGTGATGAGAAAGATTGACATGATTGTCATTCATTGTTCGGCAACGAGAGCGGATGTTCCGCTCTCGCCCCGCCAGCTGGATGAAATGCACCGGCAGCGCGGGTTCGACGGATGCGGGTATCATTATTATGTAAGGCGCGACGGAGAAATATGTACGATGCGTCCGGTAGACCGCCCCGGAGCGCATGCCAAAGGATACAACCAGCACAGTATCGGTGTGTGCTACGAAGGAGGACTGGACGAGCAGGGACGTCCTGCCGACACACGTACGGAACTTCAGAAGCGTTCGCTCAGGGTGCTGGTGAGAGTACTTGCCATGGACTTTCAGACACGCCGGATAGTAGGACATCGCGACCTGAGTCCGGACCTGGACGGTGACGGGGTGATAGAACCGGAAGAGTGGACAAAGGTGTGTCCCTGCTTTGATGTTGGGACGGAATTATAAGAAAATTTATGTACAGTGTTGTGATGATATGTTTTTGTGTTAAAAAGCTATCAAAATGTAATATGTAAAATAAATATATGTATTATTAAATTTTAACACTTATATAAATCTTTGGTTTATAGTGATTTGCTGTAAGGGGCTCTTTTAAGGAGTCCCTTATTTTTTAAATATTTGTTATTGTTTGTTTTTATATGGTTTTATCCATAGATTCTCTAAGAGGGTATAAAAATGTTCAATGTGTTAGTAAAATATTGGTATTTATAGTAAAAAATAAAGCTGAAACTGTCTATTTGATAATTTATAGAATATGCAAGAATATTTATGTATTTTGCTTTAATTTTTTGTTTTTTAATGAAATGATATGTATATTTGCGTCCGTTATTAAAATTTTATTAGAATATGGAAAAGCGAATTACACTTTTTTGTGCCTTTTTGTTAATAGGCATAAGTCTGGCGATAGCTCAGGCTGTACAAGTGACAGGTGTCGTGGTGTCTGCGGAGGATGACATGCCTGTCGTGGGAGCTTCTATTTTGGTTAAGGGAACTTCTAATGGTACAATTACGGATATCGACGGAAAGTTTACGCTGAAAGTTAACAAGGGGGCTAAACTTGAAATCAGCTATATCGGTATGAAATCGCAGACAGTAGCTGCCAAAAATAATATGAAGGTGGTACTGGAATCGGATACAGAGGTACTGGATGAAGTCGTAGTTACCGGTATGCAGCGTATGGACAAGCGATTATTTACAGGTGCGTCAACAAAAATATCTGCCGAAGACTCTAAACTTGACGGTGTGCCGGAAATCAGCCGTGCCCTGGAAGGACGTGCAGCCGGTGTATCGGTTCAGAACGTATCAGGTACTTTCGGTACAGCTCCGAAAATCCGTGTACGTGGTGCCACATCTATCTACGGTAGCTCTAAACCGTTGTGGGTAGTAGATGGTGTCATCATGGAGGATGTAACGGAAGTAGGTGCTGACGATTTGTCTTCGGGTGATGCCGTTACACTGATCAGTTCGGCTATCTCTGGTTTGAATGCTGACGATATCGAAAGCTTCCAGATCCTGAAGGATGGTTCGGCTACTTCTATCTATGGTGCTCGTGCCATGGCAGGTGTGATTGTCGTTACTACCAAGAAAGGTAAGGCAGGTTCTAACAAGATCAGCTATACAGGTGAATTCACCATGCGTCTGAAACCGAGCTACCGTAACTTCAACATCATGAACTCTCAGGAACAGATGGACGTATACAAGACACTGGAAAGCAACGGTTACCTGACATTTGCCGATGTATACCGTGCTTCTAACAGTGGTGTATATGGTAAGATGTATCATTTGATCAACAGTTACGACGCAAACACAGGATTTGGCATGCCAAACACTCCGGAAGCAAGAAATGCTTATCTGCGCGAGGCTGAATACAGAAATACAGACTGGTTTGATGTTTTGTTCAACAACAGTATTTCTCAGAACCATGCAATCAGTATGACAAGTGGTACTGAAAAGGCTTCGTACTATACTTCACTGAGTGTGATGAACGATCCGGGATGGACCAAACAGAGCAAGGTACAGCGTTATACTGCCAACCTGAATGCTTTGTATAACATTACCAAGAAAATTTCATTGAACCTGATCGGTAACGCTTCTTACCGTAAACAGCGTGCACCGGGTTCGTTGAGCTCGAATCTGGACCCTGTAAGTGGTGAAGTAAAACGTGACTTCGATATCAACCCGTATTCTTACGCGCTGAATACTTCACGTGCGCTCGACCCGAATGAATACTATGTACGTAACTATGCGCCGTTCAACATCTTGCATGAACTGGAAAACAACTATATGGACCTGGATGTAGTAGATATGAAATTCCAGGGTGAATTTAAATACAAACCTATCAATAAGGTAGAACTGAGTGTGCTGGGTGCTTACAAGTATTCTACTACTACTCAGGCTCACAAGATTACTGACTATTCTAATCAGGCATGGGCTTACCGTGCAATGGATGATGCGACTATCCGTGACGCTAACCCGTGGCTGTATACTGACCCGGATGTATCGAATGCATTGCCGGTATCGGTTCTTCCGGTGGGAGGTTTCTACCGTGAAACTAAATATGGCATGAACAGTTACGACTTCCGTGCTACTGCCAGCTACAATGACGTATTTAATGAAAACCATATCTTCAACTTCTTCGGTGGTATGGAGTTGAACGCTACCGACCGTACTCAGACATGGTTCCAGGGTGTAGGTTTGCAGTATGATATGGGTATGCTTCCTTCTTACGACTATTTGTACTTCAAACAGGGTAATGAGGAAAATGCTGCTTACTACGGTGTGTCTACAACCCGCTCTCGTGACGTGGCTTTCTTCGGTACAGCTACTTATTCATGGAAAGGTAAATATACAATAAACGGTACAGTCCGTTATGAAGGTTCTAACAAGCTGGGTAAGAGCCGTTCGGCACGCTGGCTTCCTACATGGAATGTTTCGGGTGCATGGAACGCACACGAAGAAAGCTGGTTCGAAAACCTGAGACCGGCCTTGTCTAACCTGACTCTGAAGGCTTCTTACTCACTGACTGCCGACCGTGGTCCGGCTGAGGTTTCTAACTCACGCGTAATCATCAACAGTTATAACTCTTACCGCCCGTTTGCCAGTGTAAGTGAATCCGGACTTCAGATTACAGAACTGGAAAACAGTGAGCTGACTTACGAAAAGAAACATGAGTTGAATATCGGTGCTGAAATCGGTTTCCTGGATAACCGCATCAATCTGGCTATGGACTGGTACAAGCGTAACAACTACGACTTGATCGGTATCATCAATACAATGGGTGTAGGTGGACAGATTTCAAAATATGCCAATGTTGCCAGCATGAAGTCACACGGTGTGGAATTTACATTGTCTACAAGAAACATTGTAACACGCGACTTCAAATGGAATACCGACTTTATCTTCTCTAACGCGAAGAACGAAGTTACCGAACTGGATGCTAACTCACGTGTTATCGACCTGATTGCAGGTACAGGTTTTGCTTTGGAAGGTTATCCGGTACGTTCACTGTTCTCTATGGACTTCCAGGGACTGAACGAACAAGGTCTTCCGACATTCATCAATGAAAAAGGTGAAGTGACTGTAAGTGACATCAACTTCCAGGAACGTAACGTTAAAGATCATCTGGTTTACGAAGGTCCGACCGATCCGACTATTACCGGTAGTTTCGGTAACGTATTTACCTACAAGAACTTTAAGTTGAATGTATTTATCACTTACTCATTCGGAAATGTAATCCGTCTGGATCCGGTATTCAGCAATGAATATACTGACTTGGATGCAACACCGAAAGAATTTGTAAACCGCTGGACTAATCCGGGTGACGAAAATATTACTAACATACCGGTTATCGCCGATACACGTATGAACCGTCAGGATTCTCAGTTGAACCGTGCATACAATGCATACAACTACTCTACAGAACGTATTGCCAAAGGTGACTTCATCCGTATGAAGGAAATTTCACTGAACTATGATTTCCCGAAATCACTGGCCAGCCGTATGAAACTGAGCAACCTGTCACTGAAACTTCAGGCAACCAACCTGTTCCTGATTTATGCTGACAAGAAGCTGAACGGTCAGGATCCGGAATTCTTCAACACCGGTGGTGTGGCTGCTCCTGTTCCTAAGCAGTTTACTTTGACTTTGAGATTGGGTATTTAATTTGATTTAAAAGAGAAAATTATGATGAAAAATATAAAAACATACAGTGCTGCTTTATTGATGGCGTGGGCTTTCGCTTCGTGTAGCGATTTCCTGGATACAGTGCCTGATAACCGTGCGGAAATAGATACGGAATCGAAGATTACCAGTCTGCTGGTTTCGGCTTATCCTACCAATTATCCGATAATGATGTTTGAAAAGGCTTCGGACAATACGGCTGACAACGGTGAAATGTATGGCTTTGAGTTCCAGCAGGAACAGGATGCCTATCTGTGGAATGATATTAAAACGGATACCGATTCGGATTCTCCGCAGGGAATGTGGAACGGACTTTATATGGCGATTGCTTCGGCAAACCATGCACTGCAGGCTATCGAACAGATGGGAAATCCGGCTTCGCTGAACGCTCAGAAAGGTGAAGCACTGTTGTGCCGTGCATATGCACATTTTGTCTTGGCTAATATCTTCTGTGAAGCTTATGATCCGGCTACCGCTTCAACCAAACTGGGTATCCCTTACGCTACGAAACCGGAAACAGAAGTAGCTCCTGAATATACCAGAGGTACGCTGGAAGAAACTTATCAGCATATTGAGGCTGACTTGCTGGAAGGACTTCCACTGATTAATGATAACTTGTATTCGGTTCCTAAATACCACTTCAACAAAAAGGCTGCCAATGCATTTGCCGCACGTTTCTACCTGTTCTATGTAAAAGAAGATAAATCAAACTATGAAAAGGTGCTGGAATATGGTAAGGAAGTTTTGGGTACAAATCCGGCAAGATCACTTCGCCAGTTGCAGGCTGATCTGGGTTCTATCACTGATTTGGATGAAAGAGGTGATGCATATATCTCTGCTTCGGTAGACGCTAACTTGCTGATTACTCCGATTTACAGTTCATGGCCTTATGTTTATGGTCCTTACAACATGGCAAAACGTTATGGTATGAACCGTACGGTGACTGAAACAGAAACTTTGTGGGCAGATGCTCCATGGAACAACCCGTTGTTTTATGCCAGCCTGAACGGTATGGAACAGAAGTTGTGCTTCTTCAAGTATCGCATGTACTTTGAGTATACAGATAAGGTAAACGGTATCGGTTATCGTCACGCTGTAATCGTTCCGTTCAGTACCAACGAAACATTGCTTTGCTGCATCGAGGCTAATATTCTGAAGGCTCAGCCCGATTATGCTACAGCTGTAGAATACATGAACTACTGGCTGCAATCGCAGAAGGGCGACGGAAGATATGGTGATCCGAAGACTTTGACAGAAGATGATATCGTGAGCTTCTATGAAGGTGTAGGATATACGCCGATACCTGTAACCGATGAAACCAAGCGTACAGTGAAGAAACACCTGAATCCTTGCTTCTCGTTTGTAAACAAGAAACAGGAAAACATGATTCACTGTGTATTGCAGATGCGTCGTGTAGAAACCATTCACGACGGTTCACGCTGGATGGATGTAAAACGCTACGGTATTGAAATTACTCATAACCGTGACGGTATGGATCCTGTTGTTTTGTCGAAAGATGATCCGCGTCGCGCATTCCAGTTGCCGCAGGATGTTATAGAAGCTGGTCTGGAGGCTAATCCTCGATAAATGAACTTTAAAATGATAGTTGTTATGAAAAAGATAAAATACTTATTTTTAATATTGGTAGCCATGTGTACTGCTACCTCATGCAGCGAAGATGATTTGTCGCCTGATAGCATTTTTGATACGACGGCTCCTCAGCGTAATGAATTTGATAACTGGATTCTTACGAACTATACAACTCCATATAATATCGACCTGAAATATCGTTTTGAGGATATCGAATCGGATATGGACTATAACGTGATACCGGCCGATTATAACAAGTCGATTGCTTTGGCGCAGATGGTGAAATACCTGTGGCTGGAAGTGTATGCCAAACTGACTACTCCGGAGTTTCTTCCTACTTACTGCCCGAAAATCATGCACTTTGTAGGTTCACCGGAATATAATGCTTCCAGTGGTTCTATGGTGTTGGGTACTGCAGAAGGCGGTATGAAGATTACGCTGTTTAACGTGAACGGACTGGATGTTGAAAATCCGAACATGGAGGTACTGAACGAGTGGTATTTCAAGACCATGCACCATGAGTTTGCTCATATCCTGCATCAGACAAAGAATTACTCTACAGACTTTAATGACATTACTGCCGGTAAGTATACAGGTGAAGGATGGGTGAACATTCAGGATGCTGATGCACGTAAAGACGGTTTCGTAACTGCCTATGGTTCCAGCAAACCGGATGAAGACTTTGTAGAAACCATTGCAAACTACGTGGTAAAATCGGACGCTGAATGGCAGAACATCATGAGCCAGGCCGGAACAGTAGGTGGCGCATTGATTCAGGAAAAACTGGATATGGTTACCGAATATCTGAGTGACTCATGGGGAATTGATATTCAGGCTTTGCATGAAGAAGTGCAGGAACGCCAGTCGCATATACTGGAAATGGATTGGACAACATTAAAATGATAAAAACGGAATGAGTATGAAAAAGTTATTATATATTTTTACTCTGATCAGTTCGTTCTTGCTGGCGGGCTGTACTTCAGAAACGGAAAACTTGTTCGGTGAATCGGCTTCGAACCGTGTGGAGGAAGCAATGGAAAACGCTCAGAAGATTTTGGTTGAGGCACCGAACGGATGGTTGATGAAATATTATCCTTCTTCTCAGCAGAGTTTTGGCGGATACAACGTGCTGATGTCGTTTACTGCAGAAGGTGAAGTTACGGTCAGTGCTGATATCACTGATCCCAGTGCTAAATCGACAAGTCTCTACCGTTTGAAAGAACAGGCTGGTCCTACACTGACTGTAGATACTTATAATGAAATTTTCCACTTCTTCTCTGATCCGGCTTCGGGTGTAGGTACTACCGGACTGGGTATGGAAGGTGACTATGAATTTACTATTCAGTCGGCTACTCCGGAACTGATTGTGATGAGAGGTAAAAAGACTGGTAATACCATTACCATGACTCCGATGCCGGAAAATGAAACTTGGGAGGCATATCTCACTGATATCAAGGAAGCTGAGCAAAAAGCAAATTATGTACTTTTCTCTTATGCTGTTGATGGTGAGAAATATGACGTAACAAAATCATATCGAACACTGGCTATCTCGCATGAAGTTGACGGTGAGAATGTAACAGAAGTCTTTTCATACATTCAGACCAAGGAAGGAATGGAATTCTACAGCCCGATTACACTGGGTGGAATGGAAGTATCGAAATTGGTTTACGATAGTGCTTCTGGTACTTGGAAGTCTGAAGATGGAAAAGCTGTATTGAGCGGTGAAACTACTCCTCCGGCATTGTTATTTGCCAACGGTGGTCCGTGGTTTGTTACTTACGACGGTATGAGTTCATACGGACAGCAGACTGTAGCTTCAACATTGCAAGGTATGGCTGCTTCTTATCCGGGTCAGACGCTGGATTATCTGGCTATCGCTCCTACTTATGAAGTTGTGGATATGGTATTCGGTGGCAGAGAAGGTCTTTTGCAGCTTGTGACTTCAACAAGTGGTGATGATAAAGTAAGTCTGACTTTGACAGGATATGGAGATACTGTTGGTGTAGAATTTGCAAATGCTGGAATCCTTGATGCTATTTATCTGTTTGCAAACTTCTCTCCAGTCACATTTACTGTAGAACCTGATGATCCAGTTAATCCGACTAAGATGACACTGACTCAGGTAGGTAATACGAAGAATGTAATCGTTGTAACCAATCAGGAAACTCCGTTTGGTTATCATGAATAATAATAATTTTCTCTATTAATTTCTCTCTTAAAGAATCATTGGAGGGCTATTCCTAGTGATAGGGGTAGCCCTCACTTTTTTATTGCTGGACGGGTGTGAAGGCAAGTGGCTGTTGAATAAGTGGATGTGTAAGGTCTGAAACAGTCGCTGTATACATTTTGTGCTAGGCACTTTGAGTTGTCTCAAAATGGAACTGAGAAAGTAAAAATCTTATAGATTGAAATTTAGAACTATTAGTGTCCGATAAACATATTAAATAGCCTGATTATCAGTGTTGTTTTTATAGATAAGTTTTCTTGCTAAAGTTGGTGTTTAATTTTGTGTATATCAATAAGTTATTGATGGCTTGAAAAGTTTTGTCGGGCAGCAATGATTCAGAAATAAAAATCTCCTGCTTTAGTCTTTGTTTATTTCAATGACTGGACTAAAAGCAGGAGTTTTTTTATGTTGTAACTATTATAAGCCTTTGTTCGTAACTGTACTTCATTTTTGAGGCAGTCTCAGTTTATTTTAAAAAATTAGTGTCCAATAAATATATTGAATGGCCTGGTTATCAGTGTTATTCTTATAAGTAAGTTTTCTTGTTAAACTTGTTGCTTAATTTTATGTATATCAATAAATTATTGATGACTTAAAAAGTTTTATCGGACAACAATGATTTTAAATCGAAGGCTTATTGTTTTTCCCGAACATCATGGCAGCTTCCTTGCGCAGGCTTCTCCAGCTGGGCATGAGCTTCAGCTCACGGCGCACGGGGGCATCGTAGAGCAGGAAGAGCAACAGCAGGAAGAGGCAGGCGTAGATGGTCCAGCCGTAAATCTGGCGGATGCTGACTTCCATCATCTGGGGAACGAAACTCTCGATGAAGCGGTCGAAGGCGAAAGGTTGGCTGCTGAACGACACGCGGTCGACAGCGGAACCGTAGCGTGCCATGTTGTCGGATACGGCGTACGACAGCCAGCGGCCGTACAGGGCGCCTCCCATGACACCGCCCACTACCATGTGCAGCATGTTGAATACGCTCAGTGCCTGAAAGAAGTGGCGGAAGGTCATAATCTCTTCCAGACATACCATGAACGTGGCGCTCAGGATGGCATAGGCGAAACCTCGGCACAGCGTAGGCAGGAAGAGCTGCGAGATGTGAATGTCTGCCGAAAGGACGAAATAGAACGTGAGCAGGTAGCATGCCAGCGAGGCGATACCTACGGTGATGAGGCGCAGGTAGCTGAATCCGCGTACGTGCATCCACCAGTAGGCGAACAGGCTGCCTGCCACTACACCTGCCAGCATGGGCCAGTCGAGCTGCATGGCTACCATCTCTTCGTAGTGCATCACGCTGCCGTGGAATACGCCTTCGAGTACGTGTTCGGTGGCAAGGAAGGCTTCCACCAGCATAATGAGAATCAGAATGGGCAGCAGGTGGCGGTAGCTCCACATCTCCGGTTCGATGTACGGATGTCGGATGTGCAGCATACGTCCGATGCAGAATCCCAGGGTGATGACGATAGCGACGGCGAGTCCCTGCATCACCGGACTGTTCCACCAGTCGTAAAACTCACCGTAGTCGAAGAAATAGGCGACTTCAAGCAGCAAGATTGCCCAGAGAACCGCTCCCAGCCAGTCGATACCGAACAGCGGGAACTTCTTGACGATGCGGAAATGGCGCGTACAGCCTTGTACGATAAGCAGATCTGTCAGCATCAATCCTGCTATGAACCAGTGCATATAGCTCCAGTGCAGGTAATATCCCAGATGGGTGGCGATGATGCTCGATACCTGCATGCTGCCCAGAATGATGATGTGCAGCAGGGGGAAGAACACGGTAAAGTCGCGCTTGGGCGTCATCCACAACTGGATGTTAGACAGTGCCTCGAAGGTTCCCTGAATCTTGCAGATACCCTCGATGAAGCAAAGCGTCCAGAGCAGCGGCAGGAAGGTCGTATACGGTGCGATGAGGTTGCACACAATCACTCCCAGCGAAGCCGCCGTGAGCAGCGTCTTGTTGGTGAAGCGGAACTTCATGCGGAAGAGCAGAGGAAAGTACACAGCCATCCCCGCCAGGTTGCAGTAAAGGCACATCTGGAGGTCTTCGCGCATCAGGGAAGTTTCGCCCACCATGTGACTCAGGTTGGCCATGTAGAGTCCGCCCGAGAGCTGGAAGGTGACAGCGATGAAGATATACAGCCACGGCTGTAGCTTACGAGGCACGAAGTTGCGGAACATCGGCATCGTAAACGGTCCGTTCAGTACAGGTGCTCCCATATCAGTATTTCACTTTACATTCTACATTGAATCCGGCACGCAGCAGCTTCAGCTTGTCGGCACTGTTTTCTTTCAGGCTGATACGTACGGGTACACGCTGTTCCACCTTTACGAAGTTGCCCGTAGCATTGTCTTGCGGGATGAGGGAGAAAGCGGCTCCGGTAGCATCGGAAATTGATTCTACTACACCCGTGTAAGTCACACCCGGTACGGCATCGGCCGTAAGTGTTACTTGGTAACCCTCCTTGATGTTGGGAAACTGAGTTTCACGGTAGTTGGCGATTACCCAGAGGTCGCTTCCGTCGACGATATCTACCATCGTCTGTTCCGGCTGCACCAGTTGTCCTTCGTGGATGTCCTTCTTGCCCGTCACGCCGTCGCAGGTAGCTACGATGACCGTATAGCTGAGGTTGAGCTGTGCCAGTTCGACGGCAGCCTGTGCCAGACGGACAGCCGCTTCGTTCTGTCCCAGACGGTGAGTCTGTTCACTTTTCACCAGCGAGGTAGAATGTTTGGCACGGAGCACCTGTTCGTAGCGTGCCTGACTGGCTTCGTAGGCTGTCTTTACATTGTCGTACTGCTGAGGGGTGACCGCTTTCTGCTGCAACAGCTTCTGGTAACGCTCGTAGTCGCGTTTGGCATTTTCCATCTGTACGCGTGCCTCCTCGATGCCGGCATCACTCACCCGCAGGTTATTCTGTGTGGTAGCGATACCCATGCTGGTAGCCTGCTGTCCCGACAGCGCGTTGGCAAGATCGGCTTCTGCCTGAGCCAGACGCAGCTTGAATTCGGCATCCTCGATGATGACCAGCGTATCGCCCTTGTGTACCGGCTGATACTCTTCGAAACAAATCTGCTTGATGAAACCCTGTACACGAGTATTCACCGGAGTGATATGCTGTTTCACCTGAGCATTGTCGGTATATTCCACACCCGGATGAACGAAGCGTGAGCATACGTAGATAAGTGCCACTGCCAGCAGGCAGATGATAACGGTATTGTAAATGAGTTTTTGAACTTTTCTTGTAGCCATAATGGTATGTTTGTTATAAAGTGTAGTATGTGTAATGTATAAATAGGATGACTTTCAACCTCTGTTTCTGTAATTTTTCTCTATCAGCCTGCAATGCCTGATAACGGATATAAGCTTTGCAGCGTTTGTAAGCCTTATATCATGCAGGAACTTTACAGCGTGTGTAAAACTTACAGCTGGTGCAAGCCTTACATTGTGTAGGAACTTTGCAGCAGGTGTGAGAATTACAGCGTGTGGGTAATGTATTTCATCTTATAATAATTGAAAATCACGTTGATACGCGCATTTACCAGTCCCATGTCGGCACTGAGCTTTATGTTGCTGGCATCCAGCATGTCGGTCAGCAGAGCCAGATCGTTCTGGTAGCGGTTGCTCGTCACGCTGTAATTCTCATCGGCAAGCTCCACGCTCTTCTGCTGTGTGCGCAGGTCGGTAAACGATGTGAGGAAATTGACGTAACTCTCCTGTACCGCATGATTGGTCTGCTCCTGAGCCAGCTCGTAGGTTTCCTGCGCCTTCCGCACATTGAGGCGAGCCGCCTTCAGCTTGCGGTTGTTCTTGAAGAGTGAAGAGATGTTGTACTTCACGCCCACACCTACAAACCAGTAGTTGAAATTATTGTCGAGCACCGGAACCTCAATGGTAATCGGTCCATCCAGGTGTTCGGCAGCCATGAGCGAGATTTTTGGCAACCGTTCCGAACGCTCCAGCTTCTCCCGCTGACGGTTGATTTTGATGCCCGTTTCAGCTTGTTGCAAGTTGAGATTGTTCTGTGCCGCCAGTTCCTGCCAGCTAGCCTCGCTCAGCGTCTGAATCTGACTGTCGTTCAGCGTAGTGTCCGGCTGTACCACCGTTCCTTCGGGCAAGTGCAGGGTAGTGACCAGCTGATGGTTGGCTATCTTGCAGGCATCCTCCACCTTGGCGAGTTGCAGGCGGAGCGTTTCCCGTTGCAGCTCATAGCGTGTGATATCATTTTGCAGTGCCGTACCCTGTTCCAGCCGTGCCTGCATGTTGGCGATTATCTGGTCGGTCAGTTCCAGATTCTTATGCAGCACCTCGATCTGATTGTTCAGCTTATACAGATTGAGGTAATGTCCTACGAGCAGGAAGCGGATATCCTGACGATTCTTCTGCCAGTCCATCTCCGCCAGTTGCTTCTCCAGCTCCGCCAGTTCGATACCGCTGCTGATGGCTCCTCCGGCGTAGACCGCCAGCTGTGTCTCGAGGGCGAAATTGTTTCCCCAGTGCGGCATCTCTATCTTGGTAGCGTTGCTGAAATCACGGTCCCACAGCTTTCCGTTTCCCCAGTAGCTGCCCGAAAGCGACGCGCTGATGTCGGGCAACCGCTGTGCCTTGGCAGCTTTCAGGTTCTCGTCGGCAACTTCCTTTCCGGTGCGGAACGTCTGGATACTCTTACTGTTCTCGTCGGCAAGACGAAACATTTCTTCGATGCCCATCGTACGCGACTGGGCACACAGATACTGGCTGCATAGCACTGCACCACACAGCACTATGAGCCTGCTTTTTTTGCTCATACAAATAAAATGTTTATTGGATTTTTACTGAATTGATACAAACAACGGGATAAAGCGCGGGAGGGGTAGAATCAAATCAATGCAGCTGCTCCCCACGCATGGAAATCGTGGATTTTATTGATGTAGCGAACTGTATTGACAAGAATGATAGCTTTCATATTTGTTGTTCCCTTGTTGTTGAATTTTGCCGGCAAAGGTAGAAAAACCACCGATAACTTGTAACCTTATATACCTCGATTTTTAAGAGCCTTTAACTCTTATGTAAGGTTTGTTTACAAGATACTCTCCTTGTATTCGGTAGGCGACATGCCGGTGGTACGCTTGAAGATACGGTTGAAGTGTGCCGTCGATTCGAATCCGCATTCCAGGCTGATTTGCGAGATATTCATCCGTTCGGCAGCAATGAGTTTGCAGGCATAGCCGATACGCATGTCGAGGATGTACTGCTTGAATGTCTTGCCGGTTTCCTGCTTGAAGTACCGGCAGAAAGCCGCCTCATTCATAGCCGTGTACGAGGCAATTTCGCTCAGGCTGACAGGCTGTGTATAACGCTTGTTCAGGTAAGCGATGATTTTCTCTATCTTCTTGTCGCCGAACACCGACGGGTCGGGGATATAGTTGGGAGAGGCTGCAAACTGCTTGCGGGGGAAAGCCGAGAGAGCTTGCAGCAGCGTAAGAATCTGTATAATCTGCTCCACTCCGTGCGATACGGGAATACGCTTCAGGCAGTCGGTTATTTCGCTTTTTCCGGCAAGCGGGAAACGGATACCGCGGTGTGCCTTCTCCAGCAGCGAACGGATGGAGGCAAACTGTGTGTAGTGCGAGAACGAATACTGCATGAAATCTTTTTCCAGCTGAACATTTACTCCGCAGACGTGATACGTTTCGTTTTCCTGAGCTTCGGGACAGTTCTGCATGCAGTGAGGAAGTCCCGACCCGAAGAAAATCAGGTCGCCCGCCCGGTAGTCGATGATACTGTCGCCCACCAGACACCTGCCGTAACCCTGCTCTACGTACATCAGTTCGTATTCGCTGTGGAAGTGCCACGGATAGGTAAATCCGCGATAGTTGTAAAAGCGTGCCCGTATCGGATTTGAGCTGGAGATGGCAATGCGTTCGTTCAGTATCTTTCTCATGGCAGTCTGTAAAGGATTCTCTGCAAAAATACGCAAAACTCTTGCAAAAATACGCATAACTAAGTCTGTAAATTCACGCTATTTTTGCAACAGACAATCGAAAAAACAAATCAGATCATGAACGAACAGTTTAGCATAGCCGGAAAGGTAGCCGTAGTAACAGGCGGATCCGGCGTATTGGGCAGCAACATTGCCGAAGGTTTTCTGCGTGCAGGAGCCAAAGTCATTATTATAGGAGCACATCAGGACCGTGTGGATGCGGCACTCGAACGCCTTCGTACGGTGAGCAGTGAGGTAGCGGGTACGGTATGTAATGTGCTTGATATCAAAAGTCTGCAAGCTGTGAAAGAGCAGGTACTTTCGCAGTGGGGACGCATCGACATCCTGGTCAACGCAGCCGGAGGGAACATTCCCGGAGGTACACTCACTGTCGACCAGAACATTTTCGACATGAAGGTGGAAGATCTCGACAAGGTGGTCGACCTGAATCTCAACGGTACGGTATACCCTTGTCTGGTATTCGGTGAAATCATGGCACGCCAGCAGTACGGAGCCATCGTCAACGTATCATCGATGGCAGCCTACGAGTCGATTACGCGTGTGCCGGGCTATTCGATGGCGAAGAGTGCGGTAGAGAACTTCACCCGCTGGATGGCGCAGGAAATGGCTATCAAGTTCAGCGAAAAGATCCGTGTGAACGCCATTGCACCGGGGTTCTTCATCGGCAACCAGAATCGTGCTATCCTGATCAATCCCGACGGGTCGCTGACTGAACGTAGCCAGAAGGTGATTGCCAAGACTCCGATGAAGCGCTTCGGCGATATCTCCGAACTGAACGGAGCAGTGCAGTTCCTCTGCAGCGACGCAGCAAGCTTCATTACCGGAGCCGTACTGGCAGTAGACGGTGGATTCAGTGCTTTTAGTGGGGTATAAAAAATACAGAGCATTATGATGGAAAAAACATGGAGATGGTTTGGAAAGAAAGATAAAATCACGCTTTCCATGCTCCGACAGATAGGAGTGGAGGGTATCGTAACCGCCCTTCACGATGTGCCGAACGGAGAAATCTGGACGGTGGAAGCGATAAACGACCTGAAGCAGTACATCGAATCGTACGGTATGCGCTGGTCGGTAGTAGAAAGTCTTCCGGTATGCGAGGCTATCAAATACGCAGGACCGGAGCGCGACCAGCTGATAGAAAACTATAAGGTGAGCCTTGCTAATCTGGGCAAGTGCGGTGTAAAGACCGTGTGCTACAACTTCATGCCGGTAATAGACTGGGTACGAACCGATTTGCAGCATCCTTGGCCCGACGGCAGCAGCTCGCTGTACTACGACCGTGTGCGCTTTGCTTACTTCGATACACGCATCCTGCAACGTGAGGGAGCCGAGAAGGACTATACGGAAGAAGAGTTGCGCAAGGTGGCAGAGCTGGACAAGGTAATTACCGAAGCAGAAAAGGACGAACTGGTAGATGCCATCATCGTGAAGACACAGGGCTTCGTGAACGGCAATATCCGTGAGGGCGACAAGAATCCGGTAGCTATCTTCAAGCGTCTGCTGTCGCTCTACGACGGTATCGACCGTGATGCACTGCGCGAAAACATGCGCTATTTCCTTTCGGCCATCATGCCGGTGTGCGAGGAGTATGGCGTAAACATGTGCGTGCATCCAGACGATCCTCCTTTCCAGATTCTGGGACTGCCGCGTATCGTGACCAACGAAGAAGATATCGATTGGTTCCTCCGTGCGGTAGACAATCCGCATAACGGTCTGACCTTCTGTGCGGGTTCGCTCAGCGCAGGCGAGCATAACGATACGCGCGAGCTGGCAAAGAAGTTTGCCAAGCGTACTCACTTCGTACATCTGCGCAGTACGGCTGCCATGCCGGGAGGCAACTTCATCGAAAGTTCGCACCTGTCGGGACGCGGTCACCTTATCGACCTGATCCGTATCTTCGAGCAGGAAAATCCGGGACTCCCCATGCGTGTGGACCACGGCCGCATGATGCTGGGTGACGAGGACAAGGGCTACAACGCCGGTTACTCGTTCCACGGACGTATGTTTGCCCTGGCTCAGGTAGAAGGTATGATGGCGGTGGTGGAAGATGAGCTGAAACGTGGCATCACACTCTGAAACCGTCTGCAAAAGATGATGATCTTTCGCTGAAATCTGTACAAAAAAGAATAATTCCTGCCCATGTTTTTCCTAAAATGTGCTGAAGTTTTTTAGAGGAAAGGTGGGCAGGAATATAGAGTATAAAAAAGGATTGCGTGAAGACGAAATCCTTATCTGAAAGTGAGAATTTGCCGGAGAACGGATATTATCCCGCCTGGCAAAACCCAAAGTAGCCGGATTCTTTGTTTTCCACAGAGAGTCCGGCTACTTTTTATTTGTTAGGAGGAAGGAGCGGTCGAACGGTTTGCAGAGTTCCTGTGAAAAATGATGCTTTTATGTGAGTTCGATATAAAATCAAAAAATAGCAAGTTGTCCGTTATTGACAAAATTTACGTCAATGGTGGGTTTCTTTTCAAAAAAGCAGTATGCTGCAATAGCCGACAAAGAGTTAGCAATGAAATTGTTGAAAGAACGGTGTCTGGAGTGTTCTATCTGTGCTATGTTCTTCAATTCATCATTGACAGTTTCAATCAAAGCTCTTTTTCTGAGCAGAATCTTGTCGGCTATACTCATCAGGGAATTCTTCATATTGTTTTTGATCTTGATGACAAGCTGTATGCCGTTAAGGAAAAGATTCTCGAACAGTTCCTGCCCGATATATCCCTTGTCGGCACATAATTTTCCCTTTATGTTTTTCAGGAGCTTGCCTTGTTTCAACGGCTCGCTGTTATCCATATTTCCGGGAGTGAATATGAAATTCAGGATTTCGCCCTTTTCGTTGATTATCAGGTGCAATTTGAATCCGAAGAACCATCCCGTTGAACTTCTCCCACGCTCGGTAAGCCCCTCAAATGACTTGTGATTCAATATACGTTGGTTGCGGCAGACACGCAGGACTGTAGAATCGACAAAACTGATGCTGGTACATATCCCCAATAGGATTTTCTTAATGAAAATGCTCAGAGGAAGCAGTACTTCCTTCTCCAGTTCTACAAAACGGTTATAGGACACCAGGCGCGTAAACAGGTGTTTCAGGTGTTTGCATACATATTCCTTGTAATAATGCTTGAGGCAGCGGAAACCGCCGGAGTGGAACAAAATGAGAATAATCATAATCTCTGCATCGCTCATACGGTTGGGCTTGTTACGATGTCTGGCTTTCTTATCTTCAATCATATATTTTTCCTGTCGCAACGCAAATTCCTTGCAAAAATCATTGGCATACAATAAATTTCTGTAATTTCAGACTCTGAGAACATAGCGGTAATTGTTTAAATGTTATAATTGGTCACTATAAATTTAAGACTTTTATTGCTATGTCGCTAATTTTCAATGAAATATTTATTCGCTTATATCGAAATCGCGTTAAATTATAATGTTATGAAAAGAATTATTTTTAGTGTTTTTATTCTTTATGCTTATGTAGGCTTTGCATCGTGTGGCGGTTTGTTACAAAAGACACCATTCAAAAAGTCTATGGAGGCGACCATGGAATCTGTGAGTGTTAATGAACAGAATCAAGTGAATGCTTTTTTACAAGAGCTATATGACAAATACGTTTTCTGGAACGATGAGGTTGGTAATTTTGAAGATGTTGTAGAACATTTTTCCCAAAAGATTCTTACTGAATTGCGTAAGGCATATGAATATGAATATGATGGTAGCGGCTACGCAGTTTGGCTTTTTCGTACTGGCGCGCAGGATGGTCCAGAAGATAAATCTAAGGTAACATCTATATTGATAGAAGGGGATGATTGGTATACTGTATTTTTCAGCGATATGGGTCTCAAAGGGAGTTGCCGTTTTCAAGCAAAATTGGTTGACGGGAAAGTTTTTGTTTCTGAATTTGAAAATGGATCTATGAAATAGTAATCGCTTTCATACTTGTCCCTCGTATTTATGGAATATATACGGTTTTGTTAGATGCTTTTGGTGGCTAAGAAAGAGTTGTATAGACAAGTAGTTCTATGATGCTGGTTTTAAAACCCATACCATAAGCAACGTGAGTGCGACATATAATCAAAAGATAGTAAGCTGCCCGTCATTGATAAAGTTTACTTCAATGGCGGGTTGCTTTTCAAAGAAACAATAGACTACGATTACTGACAATGAGTTGGCAATGAAATTGCTGGAAAAACGATTTCGTGAGTGTTCTATCCTTCAATCATGTATTTATCCTCTTGCAATGCAAATTCATTGCAAGAATCATTGACCATACAATAAATCTCTGTAATTTTAGACTTTGAAACATAGTGGTAATTGCTTAAATGTTATAATTGAGTACTATAAATTTAGTGATTTTATCGCTATGTTTCTAATTATCAGTAAAATATATTTATCGCTTTCTGAACTCACGTTACTTCTGGTTGTTCAGCAGCTCGCTAGTCTTGTGCATTCTTCTATATTACTACTGTGACGTACTTGCTTCAGCATTACTCTTCGAATTGTTTCAACAGCTCCTTGCACCTTTGTACATGCTTTTTATACTGAAACAGCGTGTTTGCAATGGCGAGAATGATGAAAACAATACCCGATATGGTGATGAGCTGAACGGCAGCGAGGTTTTCTGCACGGGCATACAGATGCATAAAGATATAGGTAAGCATCACGATCAGAGGAATAATGCTTCCGATGAGCGCCCAGTCATAGAATTTGCGATAGCCGGCAATTTTTTTCGTCACCGTCCGTACATCGTCGTTCAGCAGATCGTCCATTCCCAGTTTCCGGCTGACCCACAGGCTGATTCCCAGGTCGGCCAGTGCCCATAGCGATACCAGTATTCCGAACAGTATCGGAAAATTCGTATTCAGACAGATAATCATAACCGCAGGTATAGTCAGTATATCGAGCCACATTCTGCTTTTGATTTCCTTGCTGACAGCCAGTGCAGGCTGCTTTCTGATAGATTTGAAAAACTTTTCGTTCAGCGTATCCTGTTTTTTCAGCTCCTTCTTGAGTGTGTTGTATTCCGATTTCAGAATCTGAAGTTCTTGTTCAATATCAATTTCCATACGATTCTTTTTTTAGATGTTAGACATTTTTTTCAACAGCTCCTTGATGCGGACCAACTTGAATGAGACGTTTTTGACAGAAATACCTAGGATAGCGCCAATCTCGTCGTAACTCAGGCCTTCGAGCCACAACAGGACAACGCTTCTGTCAACCAGTCCCAATGCGTTGATTCGTGCATAAAGTTGCTTTATTTGCAGATTTTTTTCAAGATTGCTGCTAGTGTGGAGGTCGATACCTAAAGTCAGCCGTTCCTGTTCTTTCTTCTGTTTGTTATGAAAGTTGATACAGTAGTTCAGGCTGACACGATAGATCCAGGTTTTTATGTCACTTTTTCCCTTAAAGGCATCAAAGCCCTTCCACAGTCTGACCAGAATTTCCTGGTACAGATCGTTTACCTCGTCTGTATTGTCTGAAAACATGTGGCAGACGGTGTAAATAGTCCGTTCATACATTCGGATGATTTCCGTAAATTGCTGTTCTTTCGTATCCATTTTATTTCTTGTTTCTATTTGTTAGACCGTAAACCGGCTTAAAAACTATACGCTTGCAGCAATTTTTTTTTGAATGATGTATCATATGGATGGCATGGGTTTGAATACAGTATTTCAGTACGTCATCGGTATAGCGTAAGAAACTACTACTGTTCTTACACCGGCCTGCGGGTATTGTTTTTGATAATATTCCGTAAGGTCGAGATACAGATACGGAGTGATAAGCGTTGTGTTTTCGGATTTTGTCTGTGCTCCTCTGACGATAAAGACGTCGAATGGAGGATAGGATGTTTCATTTCCTGATTCATCCAGGAACGTCCATTCCATATATCCTGATATGCTTCCCTTGCCAGATAACGGCAGAAGTTTGTAAGATTCGGGAAACTCTTCGGGATTTTTGTTGACCTGCTTCAGGATACCTTTTCCCTGCATCTGTTCCGTATTGTCTATGATAACCCATTTCGAAAGACCTTCCCCATAAAAATAAATCAGGTAATGGTTGTCCAGCGGCATAACGGGATTCGATTTCAGATTTTTTTCAATCGTCTCTTTATCGTCGGCATCTATCGCATAGCTGTATTCGGGAATAAACTTGTCCTTGTAGTACCATGCAGGGATGAAATTTCCGGGAAGATTTTCCGAATCCTTTTTCTCTTTAGATAGAATTTCCAACATTTGGTATTCCGTCCATGCAGGCTGACTCATACGGTGATCCAGATAACTCGTTTCGCTGATTCTGATTTCATATTCATATCCTTCTTCATACTCGAACCCTTTGATAGAACTCAGACTTTCCCATTCGGCAGACTGTTCTTTCTTTACAGCATATACATCCGTCAGGTAATTGAATCCGTCAGACCAGCCGACACCCGGTATCTGTTGAGAAGCTACTGTCAGGAGATATTCCTTGTAGTCTGTAATTTGTCTGCCTTCTTCATCTTCATTGTTGCAGCCGGTGAGATTGAGTGTGCACAGGAATAACATCAGTATTCCCCATAATTTTTTTGTCTTCATATTATTTGATTTATAGTTCTGTGTCTGAATTTGAATTTCTGTAAAGAAACTCGTATGGTCATGAGACTTTTTGCGTATTGATATATATGTTTTTATGTGAGGAAACAAATATACAATCTATTTGTATAAAACAAATTGAAAATGATTCTTTTGATGCTAATGTATTTAAAAACGGGATTATTGTATGAGGTATCTTTTGCCTCTGTTTGAGTGTGAGATTGAAACAATGATGCTTAAAACAAAATATTATAGGAAAAAAGATTATTTTATAATCATAATTGTATATTTGGTGATGAGTTTACCTTATATTAATAAACGGCAAATTATTATATATTGATTTTATTTATTGGGATATGAAGACAACGTTTTTATGGAGTGTATGTATTTTCTTGTTATGCCTGCTCGGTTTGAACGGGTGCAGCAGTGACACAGACGAACCGGCAACTGAAGTTTACCATCTCTCGTTCGAGAAAGATTATTACGAATGTCCTTTGATAGGGACCAAGAGTATCATGGTACGAGGGGGAAACAGAGATTATGACGTGGAAGTGGCGAATCCTGAAATTATGGAGGTAACAGTCGATTTGTCGAGTCCGGTCGGGATGGGCAGCCTGCGTATAGTTCCCAGACAAAAAGGGAAAACAATGGTTACGGTGAAAGATAATGTTACCCATGAAACCGTTAGTCTGGAAGTAAAGATAGTAGACGCTTATCTGAATCTTTTGGTAGCCAATCCGGTACATGAACCTTACGCTCAGGGTGATGAACTTTTCCTGATAAATAATGAGGATAGAGATTTCTATTTGTACGACGAAAACTGGCAGCTGCGTGATAGTGGCAGCTATAAGTTTTATGTCGACGGTGAAACTCCTTTTCTGGAACTGACGTTTGCAAAGGGTACGGACGGGAAAAAGATCCGTCTGTACGATATATCTTTGACAAACCAGCAGATGTTTGCTGTAATAAAGTCGTTGTTGGGATGGGACTGGAGAGAGTATATGAACGGTGGGGCAGTCACTCGGGAAGTGTCGCCTATTGTCATGCACGCTACAGATACGGAAACCGGTGCCGACTGTTATTTTATGGTCCAAACACACAGTATGCCCGAACATGTGCTCGACTGAATTGTAATTCCTGAGTTTTTCGATATTCCCCTTGCCATGCCGACCGGATGGTGAGGGGAATTTTTTTCATCTTGGGCAAGATATTATTCCGCCTTTTTTTATGGATCGGAAGGTGAAAATACAATGTGTCAGCATGAATACCTTATTTTGTACTTTTTATGCAATATGTGTTTAAAATATGTAAAATATAACTGTTGTTTACTTTCTTCTTGCTAGTTCTAAAGTTATGCGAAGAGGTGGTTGTTGCTTACATTATGATTTATAAATGCTGTTATTTGTATATTTATTTCTAAGTATTGTGCTTGCATGGTGTAAAAATGTTTATTTAGATGAATATTTTTTATATAAAATTAGTTTAAAATAAAAATATCTATTTATATTTGTGGAAACAATAAAAATGGTTTGCGATTATGGAACGTATATGGATTAATTGGAAAGACAATTGCAGAAAGGCATTGTCCTCTGTTGTGGCATTTTTGCTGGTTTTGGTAATGTATGGATGTTCTGGTAATTCTTCTGATGAACCCGAGTCAGAAATGCTGGTCTTGAACGCTACTTCACTCCTGATTGAAGCGGATGGAGCAGATGTAACAGAATTTACTGTAACAAAAGGGAATCAGGATGTAACTGCTGCTGCAGAAATCTTGCAGGATGGAAAGGTTTTTTCAGGAACTCGCTTCTATACAGATACTGAAGGTGAATATAAATTCTCAGCTCGCTATAACGGTGAAACTTCTGCTGAAATTGTAGTACGTGCTACCAAATCGGAAAATCTCGTTATGCCTGCCGATCCGGAACCGGACCGTTATGAAGGATTTGTGAAACGTGTTCTGTTATTGCAGGCTACAGGTACCTGGTGTGGATATTGTCCGCTTGTAATGAGTGGAATCAAGACATACAGTGACACTTATTCAGACGGACTGGCTGTCTTCGCGGCTGCTCATAACGGTGATGGAATGTCTAATGATTTCAGCAATAAGGTTATCAACTGGTTGAGCGTATCTGGATTCCCGACATTAAATGTTAACCTGATACCGGGTACGACTATTTCTTATGTTTCTGAAGGAAATGTGGGTGAACAGAATGCCGGACTTATCAGACAGGCAGTAGAAGAATATACAGCAAAAGAGGCTAAAAGTGCTATTGCGGCTGTGGTACGTGCTGATAAGGCTTCCAATAAGGTAGAGGTTGAAGCTAAGATAAAGATAGCCGAAGGTGGCAGTTACCGTGTGGCTGCCTGGTTGCTTGAAGATGGCATTTATGATAATACTCAGGAAAACTATCTCGGTCTGGAAGGTGATTTTTATACACACAATAATGTATTGCGTCAGTCAAGCGCATCGCTTGCTTTCGGTGATAAGCTGGGTGATTCACTTCCGGCAGGTTCCACTGAAGACTATTCATGCAGTTTTACACTGTCATCCGAAAAGATGGATAACTGCCGTGTGGTTATCATGGTTACAGCTCCGGAAGGTGGAGTGTTTGCTGTAGACAATGTAGTGATGTGTCCGCTTAATGATAAGGTTGGATTTGAGTACAAATAATAAGCTGTATGCGATATCTGTTTTTTAAAATACAGTTCTTGTTGTTTGTTCTCTGTGTAATGGCTTCCTGTAGTGACAGCAATGATGAACCGACTGTACAGGAACCGTTTCTGGAAATAACTCCATCGGGGGGAGAGGAAATCTCCTCCGAGGGAGGTAAGCTGACACTTACGGTAAAAAGTAATGTTGACTGGGAAGTGACAAGCGACCAGTATTGGTGCAAAGTGACTGCCGGAGATGCATTGACAGGCAATCAGACACTCAATTTGGAAATCGAGGAGAACTTGTCGCAAAATTCTCGTCAGGCTACACTCAGTTTTACTTATTCTGCTACGGACGGATCTCATACCAGTGAGGTAACTGTGTTTCAGAAAGGACAGGAGTTTGTTGCAGGAGGAACTTACAAGATTCCCGTGGTGTTTCATGTATTGTATTCCAACCGGAACATGCCTACACAGTATGTTCGTGAAGGACACTTGCAGACAGTGCTCGATGAGGTGAATAAACTGTATAGCGAGTGCAGTCAGGATCTGAAACTGGAATTTGTCATGGCAACAGTCGATCCGGATGGTAATCTGATGGAAGAACCGGGAGTAGACCGTATACCTTGGGCTTCTATTCCTATTGATTGTGAAAAGTTCATGTCTAGTTCAGATGATAAATATCTCGACCTGATATGGAATCCGGATGAGTATATGAATATTATGTTGTATAAATTCAGTAATAGTGCCATTGCCGGTATTGCACAGTTCCCCTTCCTGCTGGCTCCAGATTATTTGGAAGGTTGTGAAATCTGGACAGGAGGAGCGCTCTCTCAGGAAAACCTGAATCGTCCGCAGTGCATATCAGTGAATAGTGACTATGTATACAACATGGTATCACTGACACCTGAAACACCTGATGGTGACGATGGATGTGTAGCTATGACCATAGCGCACGAACTGGGACATTATCTGGGATTGCGTCATGTCTTTTCTGAATCTCTTTGGGGATGCCGTGATACTGATTACTGCGATGATACTCCTACCTACGACAGATCTGCTTACGAAAAGCTGGTAGCTACCTATTTGGGCACTTCCAACTTTAAAGATTATTTGGATGAACTGATACAGAGAGAGAGTTGCACCGACGGTAGCGTATTCGTATCGGACAATATTATGGATTACTCTATTTCGTACTCCAATAAGTTTACGTCCGATCAGGCTGAACGCATACGTTATATTCTTGAAAAAGGTGTATTCGTTCCCGGTCCTAAAAACAGAACGAATGAAACCAAGTCGAGAAGTATCGGAAAGCTTGATTTACCTATGACTATAATGAAATGAGAAAATGTTATTAATTAAAAATTGCTTATGAAAAAGTTTATGAAATGGATGCCGATATCTATGATGATATTGGGTAGTATGTTTATGTTTGCTGCATGTAGTGACGATAACGAACCTACAACACCGGAAGAACCCGGAACAGAAACTCCCGGAGCAAAGGTCAGCATTCAGTTGGGTTATGAAAGTATTGAGGTAGAAGCTGCCGGAGGTTCTGCTGAAGTTACTTATACGCTGAAAAATGCAGGTACAAACCCGAAAATAAGCGGAACTTCTGATCAGGATTGGATTACAGACATTCAGGCTGCCGACGGTAAGGTTACCATGTCTGTTGCTGCAAATACTGAAACTGCAGACCGTACAGCTAAAGTAACATTGACTTATTCTGATGATGAGAAAAATGCTGCATCTGCCGAATTGACCGTTACACAGGGAGCTAAGGCAGAAGAAAAGTTCACTATCACAATTCCTGGAGAATGTGGCTCTACATGGATTCCGTTCGAAATCCAGCCAAAAGACCAGGCAGCTCAATACTTCCTTAACATTCGTCCGGCTGAAGAAATGGAAGGATTTGTAAGTGATGAGGCTTTGTTCAATTCAGATATGAGCTTCTATCAGGAACTGGCAGATCAGTACGGAATGTCTTTGAATGATGTATTGGTAGCAACAGGAGCCCTTGTAAGCGGTCCGATGGAAGATTATCTGTTTACTAAATTGTCACCGTCTACTGAATATTGTATCTATTGCTACGGAGTAGAAAACGGAAAACTGGTTGCTCCTGTATCAAAGGTTAACGCTGCTACAACTGCTGCTGCACCGGTAGATAACCAGATTACTATTGATGTAACTAATAAAATAGCATCTTCTGTAGCATTCACTGTAAAAGTTACTACATTCGATGCTTATGCTTTGGCTATATTCGATGGCAGTGCAAGCGATGCTGAAATTGAATCTGCTCTGATGGGAGAAGATGTAAGTATTTATGCTGGTAATCAGCAATTATCACTCAATACAGCTTTGGAAGTTGGTAAGGAATATGCAATTGCTGCTATCGGACGCGCTGGTAATACAGCAACAACTAAGTTGGTTGTTACTAGATTTACAGCAGAAGAAGGTCAGGTGGTTGAAAACTTGACTTTGGACATGACAGCATTGGCATTTGATGGTGATGAACTTGCTGCACATTTGGGCGTAGATGATTTGAAAGGCAGACCGATTTTGTTCAATAACATCGAAACTAACGGTACTTATACACTTACTTATCCGGTAACAGTTGAAGAATTGGCCGATTTGAGAAAGCAAGTTGAAGAACAAAATCCGGGTGAAGAAATTACTGATGAAACTCTCTATGCTGTAATTTTGAATGCTTTTGCTGCTTATAGTTCTCCAGATAGACAGTCATTGTGGCTTGCTTCAGAAGGTAGTTGGGTAGTGCTTAGTATGACAATTGATGAGGCTCAAAAGAATTATAAAGTTGGATCAGTTGATATTGAAGTAAATGAAAATACTTACTCACCAGTTGAAGAAATTGACAAGTATTTGGATTTGAATACTTCGAAAGTTCTGTTTAAGAAAGCTGGTAACCTCGATGTTAAAGCTGCCGCAGCTGCTGTCAAGAAGTACTTGGATAAGAAGTATACATTTAAGACTTCTATCGAATCTCAGTCAATGATTAAATCAATGAAAAAATAATCTTTTGGGATATTACTTGCATGGCTTTGTCCGGAATGTTTCTGGACAAAGTTCATAAGAGAAGATAAGGAAAACGTTCCGTCAGGCTTATAAGGCTTGGCGGAACGTTCTTTTTTATGTACTCATAGGTATACAGGTCGTGAGAAAAGATCTGTAATAGTTTCTTCACACGAATCACACGGTTTCTTTACATCGCGTTTATGTGGGTGTAATACCCGGCTTTTACTTTTGTTGCGTCAATTTAGAAACACTTAACTAAAGAATATGATGACAACAAAATTTAAACAGTTCTTATTGTTTTTTATGGTCTTGCTGCTTTCGGCAGGACAAGTGATGGCTCAGGACAACCGGGCTGTCATTTCGGGTATTGTAACCGATGAAACCGGAATGGGGGTTATCGGAGCTGCTATTCAGGTAAAGAATGAATCAACCGGATTTAATACCGGTTCTATTACAAATGAAAATGGTGAATATACCATCAAGCAGTTACCGCTGGGTGGACCATACAGTATAACGGTAACTTACGTAGGCTATGGCGATCAGAAGAAAACAGGATATACACTGAATCAGGGAGATTTGCTCCGACTGGATTTTCAGTTGAAAGAAGAGAGTGTAGTGATGGAGGCGGTAGAAGTAGTTGCAAATTCATTGAAGAATACTATTGCCACTACCGGAGCTGCTACTTCCGTTACGGAACGCGACCTGGCAAAGCTTCCTGTAAACGGACGTAACTTTACTTCGCTGGTAGATCTTTCTCCACTTAGTACCGGCTCCAGCCTGTCAGGACAGCTTGCATCGTCTACCAACTATACCATCGACGGTATGACGGCAAAGAATCCGACTTCGGGAGGTAGTACGACAAGCCGAAATGGTGTGCCGTATGCTATTTCTATGGAGGCTATCCGTGAGTTTAAGGTGGTAACCAATCAGTACGATGTGACCAACGGACGTGCCGGAGGTGGTACGGTGAGTACAGTTACCAAGTCGGGTACCAATACGCTGACCGGTAGCGCGTTTACTTTTGCCCGTGCCAACTGGTTGTCCAGCCCGTATGATATCCGCGGAAACAAGCGCGACAATGACTTCTCTACTTATCAGTTTGGTGCTTCACTGGGAGGTGCGCTGGTAAAAGACCGTGCTCACTTCTTCATTGCATGGGATCATCAGGCAGACTCTCGTCCGCTGTATATTGCCGATATCCAGAGTGCTGCCGATGAAAAACGTTATAGTCTGACCACAGACGTACGCGACCGTTTCTTACAAATTGCACGCGATAAATATGGAGTATCGTCCAATCCTCAGTTTGGTGCTTTCGATAAGAAGCAAAGCACTGATGCCGTATTTGCCCGTTTAGACTGGCAGATCAATGCTACCAATCTTTTGACGTTTACAGATAACTTTGTAAACGATATGAATAATCTGGGATTGGGGGACAATACCTCTATCTGTCTGTACGAAACTTATGGTAATGTACATTCGCTGAACAACAGTGCCATGGCTACCTTGCGTTCGGTAGTAGGTCCGAAAGGAACCAATGAACTGAAGTTGCAGCACCTTTATACGCTGGAAGAATCTATGCCGGGCGATGAGTTGCCTTCTTCCAATATTCCCCGAGCTATTGTCAGCAATGTAGAATCTCAGATTGACGGTAAGACGGCTACTACCAGCATTCAGTTGGGAGGACAGCGTTATTGCCCTGAAAACTTCTACAATCATGTGCTTCAGCTTGTCGATAATTTCTACTACAATACAAACAAAATCAATTATACGTTTGGAGTAGACATGATGTATACACACATGAACTCACGCTATGGTAGTGAAACGAACGGACGTTTCTACTTCAACGGACTGGACGCTTTCGACAATCTGGAACCGTACCGTTACGTTCGTGAACTGTATCTTACTCCCGACGACCGTGTGAAACAAAACATTCTGAATGCCGGTGCTTATGCACAGTTGCAGACTAAGCTTTTCCCGGGATTTGAACTGATTGCCGGCTTGCGTCTGGATAATGCTACTTATTTCAACAAGGGTACGTTCAATCAGACTGTATACGATGAATTGGGATTGAGAACAGACAATGGCTTGTCTACTTTCCAGGTTCAGCCGCGTTTGCAGTTTACCTGGGATATCAATGACAAACATAAAGATATCATCCGTGCCGGTGCTGGTATCTTTGCTTCCGATATCAACAACTATGCCATGATCAACAACATGGTGTTCGACGGTACACGTACTGCTTCGCTGGATATTACACTTGACAAAACAGCTTCCAACTATCAGGAAATGCTGAACCTCATCCGTCCGGATTTCCCTTCGTACCGCAAGGATCCGTCTACAGCACCGGGAGCCGAACTTTTCAATAATCCGAATGTGGAAAAACTTTCTACCATTAACATGAATGGTGCTGACTGTAAGGTGCCGGTTATCTATAAGGCTAACCTCTCGTATACACATTTCTTCAGCGACCGTCTGAAAATGAGTGTAGCCGGATATATGACACTGGGACGCAACAACTATATGTATGTAGACCGTAACATGGTGGATGAACCGTACTTCCGTATCGCTTCCGAAGGAAACCGTGGAGTGTATGTCCCTGCCAATACGATCGACGATAAGGGGGTAGCCGACTGGAAAGAGAGCAGAAAGAGCGACAAGGTAGGACGTGTGCTCGAAATGGTAAGTGAAGGTAAGGTTAATCAGTTTGCTTTCGTTATCGATGGTACATGGCGTTATTTCAAGGATGGAGAACTTTCATTCAGCTATACATGGAACGATACAAAAGACAATACTTCTTACAACGGTAACGTGGCAAACTCGGCTACACTTTCTCAGATGGTTGTAGACGATCCGCGTGATTTGAGCCAGATGAGCTATTCAAGCAATCAGTTCCGTCATAAAGTGGTAGTATATGGTACAGCTCCTACTTTCTGGGGAATCAGTGTGGGGGCACGCTTCTCAGGTATCGGCGGTACACGCTATTCACTCATCGTAGGTGGAAATGTGAACGGTGACTTTGTCGATTCAAATGATTTGGCTTATATTTACGATCCGAACGATCCGAATACTCCGCAGTATCTGAAAGACGGTATTAACAATATTCTTTCTAATCCGGATGTAGAGGAAAGTACAAAAGATTATATTCGCAAGAGTTTCGGAAAGGTAGCCGAACGTAACGGTGGAGTAAACGGATTCTACGGTACACTCGACTTGCGTCTGGCTAAGAAATTCCAGTTCTACAAGAAACACAGTCTGGAACTCTCGGTCGATATATTCAACGTACTGAATATGCTGAACAAGGACTGGGGTGCAGGACATAACTTGGGAGCTCAGAAGATTTATACTATCAAGAGCTTCGATAAGGAGAAAAAAGAGTATGTATACAATGTCAATGCAAATACCGGTGTGTCTAGTCTGAACGGTACTCCTTATCAGGTTCAGATCGGGTTGAGATATGCGTTCTGATAAACAAACTGAAAATAAATAACGATGATTATGAAAACAAGAAATTTACTGATGGCTTGTGCCTGTGCACTCTTTACACTGGCAGGTCAGGCTCAGACACAGGTGATCGCTCACCGCGGATTCTGGAAAGCAGAAGGTTCGGCACAGAATTCTGTTGCAGGATTGAAAAAAGCTGCCGAAGCTAAAGTATATGGTTCTGAATTTGACGTACAGCTCACAGCCGACGGAGTGGTAGTAGTAAACCACGATGATGCGATAGACGGACTGGTTATCGGTGAAACGGCTTACGATAAGCTGAAGGACCTGAAACTGAAGAACGGTGAGAAACTTCCTACGCTTGCCGATTATCTGGAAGCCGGAAAGAAATTGCCGGATGTACAGCTGATTCTGGAAATCAAGCCTCATAAAACAAAGGCACAGGAAGACCAGATTGCAGAAACTACTGTAAAAATGGTAAAGGAATACGGATTGGAAAAGCAGGTGGAATATATCTCATTCAGCATGAATATCTGTGAGCAGCTTGCTCGTCTTACTCCCAAATCGGAAATTGCTTACCTGAAGAGTGACATCGCTCCCAAGGACGTAAAGGCAAAGGGTGCTAATGGCATAGACTATCATTATAAAGCATTCGAAAAACATCCGGAATGGGTGAAAGAGGCTCACGAACTGGGCATGAAGGTTAATGTCTGGACTGTGAACAATGAGAAAGATATGAAAAAGATGATAGACCTGAATGTAGATTATATCACGACCGACCAACCTTTGGAAGCTGCTGCTCTGGTGGCAGGAAAGTAATGGCGGAAGCATGGATTGCTCCGATTGTAACCGATTCTAAATAATATTATCACACACAGGAAATAGGGATGTAACATGACATCCCTATTTTTGTATCGTCAAACTAAAAGCAGAAAAACAATGAAAACAACATTTGTGAAAAGCATTATTTTAGGATTGTTTGCTATGGCTTCCATTGCAACCGTACAGGCTGAAGAGGCCGGTAAAGAGGCTGTCGGTAAAGAAAGCAGTGCTACGGTTAAGGTGCTGGTAGTAGGACTCGACAATGTCAGCTCGAACTACTTTCCTGAAAGCATGATTACTGAAGAAACGGGTATTCCGGAAGACAGTATCGGCGATACTTACAACCGGATTATTACGGACAATATCATCCATGCAAACAAGAATAAGGAATTTGCATTTATCTCTTCAGAGAAATTTGCTGATGCAGAGAAGTTGTTGGGTGACATACAGGTGAGTGGAGAAAATGAAGAGAGTTATGCTAATGTGAGCCAGATAGACAGCCAGAATTACAAGCAGCTGCTGGACGAAGCGCATGCCGATTATGTATTGTTCCTGAACCAGCATTATTTGAAGTGGCAGGAAAAACCTTTGCGTACATTGTTCCACTTTGTGAGCTACTCGCTTTACGACAAAAACCAGAAAGAAGTGACGAAAGGTAACAATTACTTTACTTGCATGAATCTGGAGAAAGCTGACAAACTGAGCAAGGCTAGCCGCAAAAGTTCATCGAAAATTGCATCAACTATCATAAAAAGCATCGATAAATAGTAGGCACGATATCGAGTTTCCGAAATATACACAACAAAAATGCCGCAGGTCGTACGTGGAGTATCGCCTGCGGCTCTCTTTTTATATAGACGTATATCGTTTCGGATTGTATTACAGCGTAAGTGGAATACCCCGGTAGAAATCGAGTATCTTGGTGCGGAACAGGTAGTCGTATTTGGCCTGAAGACGGTCGGAAACGGCTTTCATCCAGGCCGTACGCGATTCGTTGTACTCCGTAGCGTTTGCCTTGCCGTTGGTGTACTTCTCTTTCATCAGCAGGAAGGAAGCCTGTGCCGCTTCGTCGGCTGTAAGGCTGCTGTGATACTGGGTTTCGGCGTTTACGGCATTGTAGTACGCTTGCTGTATTTCTTTGTAGAGGGTCTTTTTACTTTCCTCCAGTTGCCAGTAGTATGTATGTTGCTGGATACGGGCGCTGCGTACGCGGTTACGGGTTTCAAAACGGTTGAAGATAGGAACGCTGAGCGAGAAACCGATATACTGGCTGAAGTTGTCGCGTAACTGTGAACCGAAATTACCGTTCTCCATGCCCGAGACATTATAGAAATTGGTACTGATACCTGCTCCGAAGCTGAGTTGCGGATAATAGGCTCCCTTAGCCATGCGGATGCTCTTTTCTGCTCCCTCCAGCCGGTACTGTGCTGCCTTGACGGAAGGTTTGGTCAGAACCGCTTCGGCATATACCTCGGCCGGTGATGTCTGTATCTTGAGGCCGGCAATGGAGTCGGTAGCCGGTGATACGATTGCGAAATCATCGGGAGAGGGAAGCTCCAGCAGCTGGCTCAGGTCGAGCAGCGAAAGACGCCGGTTGTTTTCTGCCTGTACGGCTGATAGTTCGTCTTGTGCCACACGAGCCTTGGCTTCATACCACTCGGCCTGCGAAGCCTTTCCGTTTTTGTAGAAAGCAGTTTTCTGCTCCAGCATTTCCTTGCTCAGCACAAGCTGTTCGTTGGCTACTTTCACCAGTTCTTCATTGAAAAGCACTTGCAGGTAGGCCGAAGCTACCTGTATGCTGATATCTTCTTTGGCTTTGTTCAGGTCTTCCATTGCCGCTTGCAGATTCAGTTTCGAGAGTGCTACGTTGTTTATTTTCTGAAGTCCGCTGAACAGTGGAATGCTGGTACTCAGGTTCAGTCCCGTATTTTGGGTGTTGAGGCTCTGATAGGTATTGTCTGCCTGAAGACTCCGGCCGAAATTGAATGAGTGCGATGCGCTTCCGTTCAAGTCGGGCAGGAAGCTGTTTTTGGCTGTGCTCAACTCTACTTTACTCTGCTCGCGCTGGGCTTCCTGTAGCTTGATGGTCAGATTGTTTGCAATGGCATGGTCGATACATTGCTTCAAGTCCCATTTCTGCTGGGCATAAGCCGGCATTGTGACAACGGAAGCTATGATAAATAATTGTTTCAGTTTCATGATTGCATAAAGATTAGTCTTCGTGTTTCAGTCCGCGGACAAGTTCGCCGGCACTGACACCTTGTTTGATTTCCATTTTGATTCCGTCGCTGATACCGGTCTTGACAGCACGGCGTACGAACTTCTGTTGCGGAACACTGTCGGTCAGTACGTAGACAAAGGCAGAATCTCCCGAAAATTCCAGTGTGCTTTCCGGTACAGCCAACACATTATCTGCACGCTGAAGCTCCATTTCGGCATTGGCACTGTAGCCCGAACGGATGGTGACACTGTCGGGAACGGTAATGGCTGCCTTGATTTCAAACTGGTTGGCTCCGTTGTTTTCTACGCTCTTGGGCGAGATATATTCCAGTATGGCATCGAATTTCATGTTCTGCAAGGCTCCCAGAGTGATTTTTACGGGGATTCCCTCACGGATATGTCCTACTTCCGTTTCGTCTACGTTGCCACGGAAAATCAGGTCGCTCATATCGGCTACGGTGGCGATGGTCGTACCGTCGTTGAATGTGTTACTCATGATAACCGAGTTTCCCACCTTGATAGGTACGTCCAGTATCAGACCGTCGATGGTAGAACGGATAAGAGTGCTGCTGAACGAAGCACTGTTTTTGGTGATACCTTCTTTTACAATCTCCAGATTATCTTTGGCTGCCTGAATCTCTTCACGTGCCTGACGGGCAGCCAGCAGTGTCTTTTCGTATTCCTCGTTGCTTACCAGCTTATCGTTGTAAAGCTTTTCCATACGTGTCAGGTCGGTTTCTGCCTGACGTCCGTTCATTTCTGCCAGGCGGACACGGCTTTCGGCAGAGTTCAGTTGTCCCAGTTCGGGGATAACCTTTACTTTGGCTATGACTTCACCTTTCTTTACTTTCTCGCCTGCTTCTTTGTATACTTCGGCAATGATACCCGAAATCTGCGGCTTGATCTGTACCTCGTCGCGCGGTTCAATCTTTCCCGTTGCTACGGTAGTCTGTACCAGATTGGTGGTTTCTACTTTCTGAATGTCGTACTTCGTGTCTTTAGGCTGTGACTTCTGATACAGGAAAACGAATGTTCCTATAAATATCAGTGCGATGAGCACCAATATGCCTATTTTGATATACTTCTTCATATAAATTGGTTTATGTTTTTATTTCTTCATTACTAACAGCGGGTAAGCGTTTATTCGTCGCGTATCGCCTCTATCGGTTTGATAGCCATGGCACGGTAAGCAGGAATCAGTCCTGCAAGCAGTCCCAGAACAATGAGCAGGATGCAAGCTCCGACAGCCTGCCAGAAACTGATAAGGAAATGTGCTGGAAGTCCCGGTTCTGAAGTGGCCGTTTCTACAATGTTGAGCAGGAAGACGGCAAACGATATGCCCGCCATACCGGCCAGCGTAGTAAGTACCATACTCTCCAGCAGAATCTGTTGCAGAATGTCGTCGGGACGTGCACCGATGGCGCGGCGGATACCGATTTCAGTTGTCCGTTCCTTGACGGTTATCATCATGATATTGCTGACTCCGATGGCTCCGGCAAGCAGTGTACCCAGTCCTACGAGCCATCCCAGCATCCGGATGCCCGTAAACAGGTTGTCCATCATGCTGAACATAGCTTCCGCATTTACACGGATGACTGCCTGTTCGTCGTCGGGATGAATGGCGTGTGCCAGCTTGATAGTACGTTCCACATCCTTTTCCACCTGACTGATGGAATATCCTTTCTTGGCTGTATATCCCAGCATGTCGATTTGCTTGCCACGGTTATAGTTCTGCTGCATGGTGGTGAACGGGATAACCACCGAGGTTTCCGACTGTCCGTTGACCGACATGTTGCCTGTAGCCTCGTTTACGCCTACTACACGGTAATAGATGCCATTTATCTCGATGAATTGTCCGCATGGATTGTCTTTCTTGGGAAAGAGCGTTTCGTAGATACGCTTCCCGATGACACATACCTTCCGGCGGTCGCGTATGTCGGTTTCGTTCAGCGAACGTCCCATACGGATAATCGGTTCTTCTATCTTGTCGTATTCCGGATAAAGTCCTTTCAGGGTTCCCGACAGCGTGTATTCCTCGCGTACGATATTTACTCCCCATTGTGCGATGGTGGCAGTCACCACATCGATGCCTGGTACAGAGTTGCGTATGCGTTCCACATCCTGATTTTCCATGTTCCACCACCTTCCCTGTTGAAAACCCTTGTAGGCTTTCGAGGTCTTGTTTGTCGCCATAAAGCCGGAATTGGTAGCGAACCCCTGAAACTGGCGTGAAAGCATGTCCTGCATACCCTGAGCTCCTCCCATGAGGGCAACCAGCATGAATATTCCCCAAAAGATACCGAAGGCAGTAAGCACGCTTCGTGTCTTGTTACGTGTAATGGTAAGGAGGATTTCCTCCCAGGTGTCAAAATCTACTCTTCTCATGTCAGTCTGCTCTTAATGCTTCAATAGGACGGATACGGGCTGCCTTACGTGCCGGAAAGAGTCCGGCAAGCGTACCGGCAATTATCAGTGTGAGTGTGGCCTGAACAGCTATGCTGAGGTCTACTGTCGGGTTTTCGAAAACCGTTACGCTGAACACACCCGCATCGACGGTCTGTCTGCCTGCTATCTGATTCATATATTCTGTGACGGCAATGCCTGCCACCATGCCGATATAGCCGAAAAAAGTAGTGATGGCCACACTCTCCGAGATAATGAGCCACAGGATAGACATCGGTTTGGCTCCCAGAGCTTTCCGGATGCCGAACTCGTGGGTACGTTCGCGTACGGTGATAAGCATGATATTGCTTACCCCTACGATGCCGCTCAGCAGGGTGAATATACCGATTACCCAGATAGCTATGTGCAGCATACGGGCTGCCGATTCTTGCTGGAGATATTGAGTGAAGCGGTTCCACATCCAGATGGCACTCTGGTCGGTAGGATCGAAGTTTTTGTGGAGCCCCATGGCACGGCGGTAGCTCTGCTCGAATTTCTCATTGGTGACTTCGTCTGTCAGCCCTTGCGTAGTGAATGTCAGGTTGTCTATACTGTCGCCCTTGCCGTATACAAGCTGAAGTGTCGTGAAGGGAACAAGTGCCGAGGGCGAGAAACTGTTCTGGTCGGTGTAGATACCTATTACCTGATAGGCCACTCCTTGTACATCGATATACTTTCCTATCGCCTGGGTACGTGGAAACAGCATCTTGACAGTCTTTTCGTGCAGTACGATCATCTTCCGGCGTTCCTTCATGTCGCGGTCGTTGATGAAACGTCCCTGTTTCAGTTTTACAGCTTCCAGTTCCGTATAGTTGGGAAAGACGCCCTCCAGCGAAATGGAAACGTGTTCCTTGCCGAAGGTGAGGATGGCATCGCTCTTGCTGATGCTGGCTCCGGTGGTGATGACTTTATCGGGGAATGCCTCTGCGGTAAGCTGAAGATCGCTTTCGTTCAGCGAGAGTCTTCGGCCTTCTTTCAGTCCGTTGAACGGTTTCGATGTATATCCCGGATAAATTTTGATAGAGTTCATTTTCATGTTCTGCGATTGTCCCTCGAAAGCATGGATAAGTCCGTTTCCTGCCCCCAGCAATACAATCAGCATGAAAATTCCCCATGCTACGGAAAATCCCGTCAGTATGGTGCGCAGCTTGTTGCGCATGATGGTTCCGTATATTTCCTGTATCAAGTCGGTCATGGCTGGTTCTGTGTGCGTTTATTTCATAAATCCGTTCTTGCCGAAAGGAGATGCATTGTGGTCGATGTTGTCTTCTATCCGCTCTATCACTCCGTCTTTGATGTGGATGATTTTGTTGGTCTGGTTGGCTACTCCGCTTTCGTGCGTCACAACCACGATGGTCAGTCCTTCCTTGTCGTGTAGCTCCTTCAGGATGTTCATTACCTCCACCGACGTCTTGCTGTCGAGTGCACCCGTAGGTTCGTCGGCAAGGATAATCTGAGGTTTCGATATCAGTGCCCGGGCTATGGCCACACGCTGCTTCTGTCCGCCCGAAAGCTCGTTGGGCAGGTGGTGTGCCCATTCCTTCAGTCCCAGCTTGTCGAGATACTCCATAGCCAGTTCGTTTCGTTTCTTTCTGCCCACTCCCTGATAAAACAGCGGCAGTGCCACATTTTCCATGGCGTTCTTAAACGAAATCAGGTTGAACGACTGAAAGATGAATCCGATCATACGGTTCCGGTATTCCGCCGCACGGGTTTCGTTCAGATTTTTTATTAACACATCGTTCAGGTAATACTCGCCCGAATCGTAGTTGTCGAGAATCCCTAATATATTTAGTAAGGTAGACTTTCCCGATCCGGAGGCCCCCATAATAGAAACGAATTCACCTTTCTCGATGCGGAGATCTATGCCTTTCAGTACGTGTAGCGGTGCTCCGTTGTGATATGTCTTGTTGATGCCTTGTAAGCGTATCATGATTAAGATTGATTTGTGTCAGGTTACGTGTCGTTAGACGCGGCTAAGATATAAAAAGTTACACGAGGGTTGAATAAACTTATAAAAAAATTTGTTCGGTTTTCTCCGATTGCGTACATTTGCCACATATAACTAACCTTTAACAATTTAATGTCATGACAATAAATATGGAAAAACCCTACGTGGTGGGAATGGACATCGGTGGTACTAATACTGTTTTCGGAGTAGTAGATTCTCGTGGTAATGTATTGGCTTCCGATTCTGTAAAAACACAGCAGTACGCTGAAGTAAACGAATATGTAGACGCTGTATGCAAGAAGCTTCTTCCGTTGCTCCAGCAGTTTGGCGGTGCAGAAAAGATTAAAGGTATGGGAGTAGGTGCTCCTAACGGTAACTATTATAGTGGAACAATCGAATTTGCTCCGAACTTGCCATGGAAGGGAGTTATTCCTTTGGCTGCTATGTTCGAAGAACGTCTGGGTATTCCTACAGCACTTACAAACGATGCAAATGCGGCAGCTATCGGTGAAATGACATACGGTGCAGCACGCGGTCTGAAAGATTTCATCATGATTACATTGGGTACTGGTGTAGGTAGCGGTATCGTTATCAACGGTCAGCTGGTTTACGGTCACGATGGTTTTGCTGGTGAACTTGGCCATGTTGTTGTTGATCCGGCAGGACGTCAGTGCGGATGCGGACGTAAAGGCTGTCTGGAAACTTACTGCTCGGCTACAGGTGTGGCACGTACAGCTCGCGAATTCCTCGTTGCACGTTCTGAACCAAGCTTGTTGAGAAACATCCCGTCAGAAGAAATCCAGTCGAAAGATGTTTACGATGCAGCTGTAAAAGGCGATAAGCTGGCTTTGGAAATTTTCGAATTTACCGGTAAAGTTTTGGGTACTGCATTGGCTAACTTCGTTGCATTCTCTAGCCCTGAAGCAATCATTCTCTTCGGTGGTCTGGCTAAATCGGGTGACTATATCATGAAGCCTATCCAGAAAGCATTGGAAGAAAATGTATTGAATATCTATAAAGGAAAAACAAAATTGCTTCTTTCTCAGTTGAAAGATGCTGATGCTGCCGTACTCGGAGCTAGTGCTTTGGGATGGGAAGTAAGAGAAGCATAAGATAGAATATTTTGTATTTTAGCATATTTGGGGTCCGGAAGTCGTGAGATTTCCGGGCTTTTTTATGCTGATATGTATAAAAAAACTTGCCCATGTTTTGTGATAAACGTGGGCAAGTTTTTTATTTTTTTGTACGTTTTTACTTGTCGATTCTGAACCAGTCAACATCTACCCAGCCGCCGTCGTTGGTCTTGATGGCCGGACGTGTGCAGAATGTACCTACTTTGGCACCTATCCATTTGCCTTCTTTCACCTGGAATTCTTTTCCGAACTTGTGGAATTTCTTTCCGTTGGTGCTGTAGCTCAACTGACATTTTACCACCAGGTCGTGTCCACCTTCGCTCTTGCCGATCTTTTCACCCGTAGTAGTGATTTCGGCACGCAGGTAAATTTCATTACCTTTCAGCGGAAGTGTTTCGTTTACGGTTTCCTGACCGCCACGATCGGCTTTCTTGCATTCTACCTGAGAGAGGACCAGTCCGTTCTCGGTATTTTCGAGCACGATACCTGCATAGTCCATACCCATAACTACCAGTCCTGTACGTTCGCCTTTGTACTTGGCGATAGGAGAGAACTTCATCTTCATGGTAGCGCTGAAGCTTGGAGCAGGGATTTTTTGCAGCAGCATGTTGGGCACATCCCACAGGCTCTTGTAGTTTTCAGGAACCGGATAAGAATAGAGGCGCAATACTCCATGTTCCTGATCGGCAAAGTACCATTTGTCGTTGATATTGGCATTCCATTGCCATTGCAGGCCCAGTTCGTTTGTATTGAACTCATCGCTTTCCTGCGGGGTACAGATAGGATATGTCTTTCCTACGTTCGGTTTTTTGTAAGTCAGTACAGGTTCGCCACAACCGTCGCCATCCTTGTCTTCACCGATTACAGGCCAGTCGTTTACCCATTTTACCGGTTGCAGGTGAACCAGACGTCCGGCTGCACCCACATCCTGGAAGTGCAGGAACCAGTCTTCTCCGCTTGGGGTATCTACCCAGCCTCCCTGATGAGGTCCGTTGACAGGGCTGTTGCCTTGAGCCAGTACGGTTTTCCATTCATACGGTCCGTATACGTTTTTCGAACGCAGTACGACCTGCCAGCCTGTAGGAACACCACCAGCCGGATGGAAGATATAATAATATCCGTTGCGCTTGTAGAACTTCGGTCCTTCGCAAGTTTCATGTGCCTCATGACCGTCGAAAACGATACGTGACGGACTGATGGTACGGGTAGCATCAGCACTCAGTTCGCATACGGCGATCACACTCTTCAGTCCGGCACGGCTTCCGGCATATGCGTGTGCCAGATATACCCGTCCGTCTTCGTCCCATAGCGGAGTAGTATCAATGATACCTTTGGCAGCCTTTACCAGTACCGGTTCGCACCACGGACCTTTTACGTCTTTAGCCTTTGTCATGAAGATACCCTGATCAGGATCTCCCCAGAATATATAGAATTCACCGTTGTGATGACGGATACACGGAGCCCATACACGGTTGCCATGCTGAGGCGTCACATCTGTATGAGGTGGAAGTGAAGCCGGAACGGCTGCGCTCACGATACTCCAGTTTACCAGATCTTTGGAGTGGAGAATCTGCAAAGCCGGCAGACATCCGAAGCTGGATGAGGTCATGTAGAAGTCATCGCCTACACGGCAAACATCGGGATCGGAGTAATCGGCATATAGTACCGGATTCTTGTATGTTCCGTCACCCTGGTCGGCAACCCATACCTTCGATACATAGTTTTGTGCCTGTACTGAGGGTACGAGGCAGCTTCCCAGTAAGATTGAGAATACGATTGATTTCATGGATTATGGTTATTTAGTTAATAAATTATTTTGTTCGCATTTGTGTGTTATTCACATCGTCTGACTTTTATAAAATACGTCCGGAATGCCTGAAACCTCCATTCGCTTTGTCTTTTTTAACTTCTGTGTTCCGATGTGGTGTTTATGTTGTGACTATTTCTTGACGACTGTAATTTTGACCGGCTGTTCCAACGCCTTTTTCCATTCCTGTACGTAGGCAAACCATTTTTCCTTGTCGGGATAACCGAAGGTTTCCTTGCACGAGGTGAATGATGTATAGTAGCGGAACGAACTTTTTCCGGGAGCGCTGATGGTATAAAGGAAATTTTCCTTGTCGGATGTTTCTTTTACCACATACTTCTTGGGAATATAAGTAGCCAGTCCTACGGTTTCTTTTTTATATTTCACTGTATCGTTTACCGGCCAGTCTGTACCCCAGCTTGCAACCAGCCCGTTATGGTCGGAAAACATGTCGGCGTGTCCTGTAATGTTCTGCACACCGGTACAGAATACTTCCTTATCCAGCGGAGCATCGAACAGCACATCTACCTGTGCATCGCGGTGTCCGGCATACAGTGTATAGCGGTTTATCATGTTCAGTTCCTTGTTCTGATACTGCCAGCCCTTTACCTCTGCATCGACAATGGTACGTACCGGTCCTGAAGCCAGGATACGCTGTCCGCGTACGGCAACCGGTTTGATAAGTGTAGACTGTGTACCGTCCCATCCTCTCAGGGTTCCGGCTCCGCAGCTGCTGTTTACCTTGATGACATCATCGCCGAAGCCGCGCTTCAACTGTTCGCCGGTAGGGTAGAACTGACTTTCTTCCAGCTCCAGACCTTTGTGGAACTTACCGTACAGGTCGGTAGTCTGTTTCTCATTGAAATAAATGCGGTATGCTACCAGCTCACTTTCGAAAGCCGCTCCGTGGTGATGCTGTACGTTGTAAGTGTCCGAAGCACCGTCGGCATAGATGGCATATCCTTTGGCATATTTGTTTTTCTTGGAAGTGCGGAACAACATTTCGGCATACACACGTGCCGGATATGTTTTGTCGCTTTTAAGACTGGATAGTGTGACGTTGAGTGTCTTCTTGCCCGAAGCCGGCAGGTTGATGACAAAAGCCAGTTCGTCGGCACGGGTGTCACCGTTCATATCGTCGAGCTGTGAGGGAATTTCGTTTGTCCCGTCGAAAACAGTAGCCGACTTGACAGTAAATCCTGCTCCAAGGGAACTGAGATCGATAACGACAGGCTCGTCCACCTTTTCAGCGTTCCACGGATTTTCAACGATGACTTCTATTTTCTTTTCCTGACCTTGTGCCAATGCACTCAGTCCTCCTGCCAGCAGTGCCAGACAGATTGCAGAGAATGTTTTCATAATATATTCAGCATTTTATCGGTATCCGATAAGCTCCGGATATCAGAGAACTTGTCGGAGTAGTATATGATTTTATAATCGGAAGTTCCGAAAAGGAAGAAAGGATCTGTAAACATGAGAACCAAGCTTGCGTGACTTGAACCGGATGTTTACAGACCCTTCGTCGTTCTTATTTCTGATAACGGAAGGATTCGGGTTAGAATTTATACGATTCTGCCTGGTTTCCTACCTTTTTATATTGTTTGTCGCCTACAGTAACGTTTGTTACATTCTGCATTTTCAGATTGTTTCCACCTTTAGTAGTAATGACTTTCACGTTTTTCAGTGTAGCACCATCTGCACGGTTCAGTATTACGCCGTCTTTAGCATCCGACATGGTTACGTTTTCGATGTGGATATTCTTGATAGGCATTTCCGGCAAACCGTTGAACAAGATAGCACGTCCTACGTTCTTTGCTGTAACGTTCTTGATGAAAATGTCGCGGAAAGCAGGAGTTTCTTCTGTTACGGCAGGAATCTTTTGTTCTGTCGGGTTGTTGTAACCGTCGCCTTCACCCGGAGCATTTCCGCCATAGAACAAGTCGAAAATCAATCCTTCGTTCGGGATGTTGATCATGTTGATGTTGTTGATATGGATGTTTTCTACTACACCACCACGTCCGCGGGTACTCTTGAAACGCAAGCCGACATCAGTTCCCAGGAATGTACAGTTGTCTACGTAGATGTTCTTTACACCACCTGACATTTCGCTACCTACAACGAAACCTCCATGTCCGTGCAGAACTACGTTGTTGCGGATGATGACATTCTGGCAAGGTTCACCACGACGGCGACCGTCTTCGTCCTTACCCGACTTGATACAGATACCATCGTCGCCGGCATCGAAGCTGCTGTTCTGAATCAGTGCACGGTTGCAAGACTCCAGGTCGAGTGCATCACCATTCTGTGAATACCAGGGGTTAGATACGCTGATATTGTTGATGGTAATGTCTTCGCAAGAAAGCGGATGCAGACACCAGCTTGGAGAGTTCTTGAAGGTTACGCCTTCCAGCAACACCTTTTTACACTTGATAAAGCTCAGCAGAACCGGACGCAGCCAGTCGCGTATGCTGTTCCATTCTTCATCGGTATTGATTCCTTCGGGCACATTGAAGTTCTTGCATGCCATAGCTCCTTTGATAGAGCCTTTGCTCGGATACCAGATACGTCCTGATTCATCGAGTACACCACCCGAAGCCACCAGCTTTTTCCATTGGTTGGCAGTCATTTTGTCTTTCTTTACCGGACGCCATGTATCACCGTTTCCGTCCATCACACCTTTTCCGGTGATGGCAACGTTTTCAGCGTTGAGAGCTGATATCGGTGACTGGCAGCGGCGTGTTTCCAGTCCTTCGAATGAAGTTTTGACGATAGGATACTGTGTGTGGTCGGCTGTAAACAGAACCAGTGCGTTTTCTTCCAAATATAAATTGATGTTGCTTTGCAGTACGATAGGACCGGTAAGCCACAGTCCCGCAGGTACGATAACCTTACCGCCACCCTTTTCGGCTACGGCCTTGATAGCTTTGTCGAAAGCTTCTGTATTGAGCGTAATACCGTCGGCTACAGCACCGAATTCAGTAATAGAACGCGAATAATCGGGAAATACCGGCAGCTGAACCTTATTCATCTGAAATGGCAGTTCACTGTAGATGTTATCGGCTTCTGTTGCATTTTTTGCCGTTACACTGTTTGTGTAGCCCAGAGCAAAAGCTGCGATGCATACTGATAAAGCCCATTGTCTTAAGTTGCTAAATGTAATCATGAGCGCTAATATTTATGTTTATCTTGTTGTTCTTTTACTCTATTTAAATAAAGGTGAGGTTTTCTTGAATGTACTTATTATCCTTAGCGCCCGGCAACGTTCTTTCACAGAAGGTTGACAGGCAGGATAATAAAGACCTTTTTTTAACCTAATTTCTAACCTTAATAAATATTATGAAAAACCTCTTGTTGATGTTTACAAAATTAGCAGGTTCGCATGAAAACGATGTGAACATTTTGATTCAATAGGTGAAAAAAATGTGCAATCTTGTGTTTTTATATATGAAAAATTGACAAAAGATGCATTCTTTGGTATGCAGGGGGGGAATATTGTTCATTTTTCATAGATTCATGCCTGAAAATGTCAGGATTAACAGAATTGTTTGTATCTTTGTCCCAAATTTATAATAAAAAAAGTATGAGTTATAATTTACTGAAAGGAAAAAGAGGTATTGTTTTTGGTGCTCTGAATGAACAGTCTATTGCATGGAAAGTTGCAGAAAAAGCTGTTGAAGAAGGAGCAGTGATCACTTTGTCCAATACTCCTGTTGCTGTCCGTATGGGAGAAGTTTCTGCATTGGCAGAAAAGCTGAATTGCGAAGTGATTCCGGCAGACGCTACAAGCGTAGAAGATTTGGAAAACGTTTTCAAGCGTTCAATGGAGGTATTGGGAGGTAAAATCGACTTTGTACTGCACTCTATAGGTATGTCACCTAACGTACGTAAGAAACGTACTTACGATGACCTTGACTATGATATGTTGAACAAAACGCTGGATATTTCAGCCGTTTCATTCCATAAGATGATTCAGTCGGCTAAAAAACTGAATGCTATCAACGAATACGGTTCTATCGTTGCACTGAGCTATGTAGCTGCACAGCGTACATTCTACGGTTACAACGATATGGCAGATGCGAAAGCTTTGCTTGAATCTATCGCACGTAGCTTCGGTTACATTTACGGACGCGAACATCATGTACGTATCAATACCATTTCACAGTCGCCTACCATGACTACTGCCGGATCGGGAGTAAAAGGTATGGATAAACTGTTCGACTTCGCCAACCGCATGTCGCCTCTGGGCAATGCTTCGGCTGACGAATGTGCTGACTACTGTATCGTAATGTTCTCTGACCTTACTCGTAAAGTCACTATGCAGAACCTGTTCCACGATGGAGGTTTCTCTAGCGTAGGTATGAGTCTTCGTGCTATGGCTACTTACGAAAAGGGTCTGGATGAATACAAAGACGAAAACGGAAATATTATCTACGGATAATATCTGACGGATAAACTGTTTACATGAGAAAATTTATATTCATATTACTAAGCATCGTCGTACTTGTTTCCTGTCATACAGGAGAGCAAGACGGCGATGTTTTGCTTAATAAGAATATAAAGGTTTTCCGTTACGACCGTCTGCAATTTGAGGCCACGGCAATGAACAGCTTCTCGGCATTGCAGAAAATGAGCCTCGACTGTCCGCGTGCTACCAAGATTCTGATAGAAGATGTGCTTATGCTGGGTACAGTAGACGAGCCGGCTATCAACGAACGCTTGTGTGAGTATTACTCGGACACTATTTTGCTCCGGCTGATGCAGGATGCAACCGAGAAGTTCAAAGATATGACTTCCCTTGAAAAGGGATTTACCGAAGGTTTTCACCGTTTGCGGGAAGAGATACCTTCATTTCCCATACCGGCAGTCTATTCGCAAATCTCAGCACTCAACCAGTCGGTAGTGGTGGGCGACAGCTTGCTGGGCTTCAGCATTGACAAGTACATGGGTGAAGGCTATCCGCTTTATCGCCGGTATTATTACGACTATCAGCGCCGCTCGATGAATCCGGACCGGATACTTCCCGACTGTTTTACCTTCTATCTGCTTAGCTTATATCCGTTTGAATGGCGTCCGGGACACCGTTCGCTATACGATGTCATCATGCACCAGGGAAAAATACACTGGGTAGTGCGTAAGGTACTTAAGATGAAATCGAACGGAGCAATGCTGGGATATAGCAGCGAAGAAGAAGACTGGTGCAAGGAACATGAGAAGGAGATGTGGAAATGGATGAAAGAAAGGGGACATCTCACGAGTACAGACCCGATGCTGATTCGTGCATATACACATTCCGATCCGAGCATGGTACTCAACGGTGAGAAGATTCCGCCGGTAATAGGCTTATGGCTGGGAATGCAGCTTGTAGAAAAATACATGAAGCAACACTCTGACGTGAGTATTGCCACACTGCTGGAACGTACTGATTTCGGCAATCTGACTTTAGACTGAGCTACAAAAATATAGATTATAGACAATCATGGATACAGCATTATACTTGCTGCCGGTGACTCTTGGTGATACTCCGGTAGAAAAAGTCCTTCCTTCGTACAATAGAGAAATCATTCTGCAGATTCGTCATTTTATCGTAGAGGATGTGCGCTCGGCACGCCGCTTCCTGAAAAAAGTGGATCGGGATATCAATATCGACGAACTGACATTTTATCCGTTGAACAAACATACGTCTCCCGAAGCTATCTCGGGTTATCTGAAACCGTTGCAGGAAGGAAATTCTATGGGAGTAATCTCGGAAGCAGGTTGTCCGGCCGTTGCCGATCCGGGAGCAGACGTTGTAGCTATCGCACAGCGCAAGAATCTGAAGGTGGTTCCTTTGGTGGGACCGTCGTCTATTATCCTGTCGGTCATGGGCTCGGGCTTCAACGGACAAAGTTTCGCCTTCCACGGTTATCTGCCTATTGAACCGGGAGAACGTCAGAAAAGATTGAAGGAACTGGAACAACGGGTATACAGTGAGCATCAGACACAGCTTTTCATCGAAACACCTTACCGTAACAACAAGATGCTGGAGGATATCTTGAAGGCCTGCCGTCCGCAAACCAAACTTTGTGTGGCTGCCAATATTACCTGTGAGGGGGAATATATCAAAACCAAGACTGTTCAGGAATGGAAAGGTCATTTGCCCGACCTTTCAAAGATACCGTGCATATTTTTGATTTATAAATAAAAATACTATTCGGAAGCACCGAATGCCTTCCACATTTCTGCTGCCATCTGAAGCGTATCCAGTTCCGAAAGCAGGGAAGGGCTGTATCTGCGTGCAGCGGTTTCGCTTATTTCGTCGAAAGAAAAGAATCTGCCTCCGGTTATTTTTTGAAGATCTGTTTCGTTCTGGAGAGGGAGAATGTACAACGATACGCGTTGCTGGTTGTCGGCATCGCATGATGTAGTTGTATATTTCAATATAAGCCGTGGGGTAGTATTTTTCGAAGCACATATCTTTTTGGCAATGCGTGCGGCGTATTCGCTGCTCTTTTCGATTGGTCCCTCAAAAGGACTTTCTACAGCAATATCCCACATGGGAGCGTTTTCGTATTTTTCGTCAGGACATCCGGTACGTTGTTTCAGGTAGATTTTTCCGTCGTGTACTACTGCAATGCGCACCAGACTATAACGGAAGTTTTCCTGAAGTGCGAGATGAATTCCTACTACATTGATGACCAGGCACAGCACATAGATAATAACCGGTATGCCGTACATCAGGAAGAAAGAACCGTCTTCCGAAAACAGATGTTCGATATGGTCTACAAAAAGCAGGATAGTAAGATGCAGTGATGAAAGTATTACAATGGTTTTTGCTTCCAGAACAAAAGAGAAACAGTTTCTCAGATGCAGCCGTTCTTGCAGTTCCTTGTACACCTCAGGAGCTGTGATATGGATAAATGCCACGATGAGCAGCAACAGCTCCAGTATGGGAGTAATGCTTCCGTATGGAATAAATTTGTAGCCTGTAAACAGGCGAAGTACGAAGCAGGAACCTATGCCTATACTACCTAGCAGAAGGAAAAAATTCAGATCCTTCAGGCGTACAATGCCGTATAACAGCAGACCGAGGCAGACTATAAAACCTATTCCCAGCACTATTGTATTTTGGAAAAAATGCAAACATATCAGTGTTGCTATGATAGGCAACAGTCCGAGCGATACTATCTTGTTTCTGTATTTTAATATAAGTTTCATCATCTGCCGTGGTCTTTTTTATAGGTGTAACAAGGTTCTTTTCCGAATTGTTCACTTATAGCGGATGTGTTTTTCGGCATGATAGGAAGAACGTACCAGCGGACCGCTTTCTACTGTGGCAAATCCTTTCTTTTCTCCGGTTTCCTTGTAGCGGGCAAATTGTTCGGGTGTGACATACTCGTGAACGGGATAATGTTTCCGGCTCGGCTGGAGATATTGTCCGATGGTGAGAATGCGGCAGCCGTTTGCCAGCAGGTCGTCCATAGTCTGTTCTACTTCTTCAGGAGTTTCTCCCAGTCCTACCATGATGCCCGACTTGGCCGTTATTCCACTTTCGGCTATCTGGCGGATAACCTCCAGACTTCGGTCGTAGGTTGCCACACTTCTTACCAACGGGCTGATGCGGCGTACGGTTTCCATGTTGTGTGAAATAATATCAGGACGGGCGTCGGTTACCATGCGGATCAGTTCTTCTCTGCCTTGAAAGTCGGGGATGAGTGTTTCCAGTGTTGTATTCGGATTGACTTCTTTTATCGCTTTGATTGTGGCAGCCCAGTGAGCAGCTCCCAGATCAGGCAGGTCGTCGCGGTCTACCGAGGTGACAACGGCATGATCTAGTTTCATCAGACGGACCGATTCGGCTACCCGTTCAGGCTCCTGAGTGTCGAGCGGAAGCGGTTTCCCGCTGAGGGTGTTACAGAATTTGCATGAGCGGGTACAGATAGCACCACCTATCATGAAAGTAGCTGTTCCTTTTCCCCAGCATTCGCCCAGATTCGGACAACGGCCGCTGCTGCATATCGTATGCAGTTTATGTGTATCGACAATGCGTTTTGTATCGGTATAGCGTGCATTGGTTCCGATAGTTATTTTCAGCCATTCAGGCTTTTTTACGTGTTCCATAGTATATTGGTCTAATAATGAGAAATGAGGAATTAAAAACCGCCGCCTTGTATCGGCAGTAGAATTTTTAATTCCTCATGACTCTCAATGTATGATTATAATGTTTATTTCAGCTTTTCGATAAAGAAGTTGGCTACACGGTTCATCAGATGATTGCGTGTGTTGCCACCGAAGATGCTGTGATTGCGGTTGGTATATACCTGCATGTCGAACTGTATGCCTGCCTGTACCAGTGCTTCACTGTATTCGGCGCAGTTCTGGTAGTGCACGTTGTCATCGGCTGTTCCGTGTATCAGAAGCAGGTCGCCATGCAGTTTCGGAGCACGGAGGATAGCCGAACCGGCATTGTAACCATCGCCGTTTTCCTTCGGTGTACGCATGAAACGTTCAGTATATACTGTATCGTAGAAGCGCCAGTCGCTTGGAGCTGCAATCGCCACACCAGCCTTGAATACAGGTGTGCCTTCACTCATCGACATCAGTGTATTGTAACCTCCGAAGCTCCATCCCCAGATACCGATGCGGTTTCCGTCGATGTAAGGCAGTGAGGACAGATATTTGGCAGCTTCTACCTGGTCGTGCGATTCTTTTACTCCCAGGAAGCAGTATGTACATTTTTCAAAGTCCACACCGCGTCCGCCTGTACCACGTCCGTCGACACATACCATGACAAAACCTTTGTCGCACATGTAAGCTTCGAACATGCCTCCATCACTGAAGCTTCCGATACCCCATCTGTCGAGTACCTGCTGCGAACCCGGTCCGCTGTACTGGTGCATGATGACCGGATATTTCTTGCTTGGATCGAAGTTGGCAGGTTTCATCATCCAGCCGTTCAGCTCTACACCTTCGGTTGTACGGAAACTGAAAAACTCTTTTTTCGGCATGTTCAGTGTAGCAACTTCCGATTTCAGTTTCGAGTTGTCCAATAGTGTAGTCAGTTCCTTACCCTTGTTATTGTTTATCGTTATCAGTGTAGGAGTGTCGATATTAGAGAAATTATTGATATAATACGACAGGTTGGTACTAAATATTGCCGAGTTGGTTCCGGTGCGGGTAGAAAGTTTGATAGTCTTTCCTTTGGCATCGGTCTTGTAGACAGCCGTACGCAACGGACTTTCCTCGTTGCTGGTATAGTAGAACGTATTGGTTGGCTTATCCCATCCCAGAAAATCCTTCACTTCGAATTTACCTTTGGTAACTTGTTTGATCAGGTTTCCTCCGATAGTATATAAGTATAAGTGATTGTATCCGTCGCGTTCACTCATCATTACGATATTTTCCGGATAGAAAACAATGTCAGAATAAGCCTGTTCCTTGATGTACTGTTCGGCTTCGTCGCGTATAGTAAGCTTGCACAGTGCGCTTCTCGGATTGGCCATATAGATGTCGAACCGGTTTTGGTGGCGGTTCAGTGTCATGATGGCAAGTTTTTCAGGATCGGAAGTAAACTTGATACGTGGAATGTATCCGCCTTCGTCGAGCGGCAAATCCATTTTACGTGTAACGTGGCTCTTGATATCGTATGTGTGTACACTGACTTTCGAATTCATTTCGCCGGCTTTCGGGTATTTGTATTCGTAAGCTCCCGGATAAGTGGCATACTGGCTCTTTTCGGGGGCCATACCTTTGTACCACGGGAAGCTGAACATGGGAACCTGACTCTCGTCGAAACGGATATAGGCAATCATTTTGCTGTCGGCACTGAAGTCGAAAGCGCGGTTGAAAGAGAACTCTTCTTCATATACCCAGTCGGGGATACCGTTCAGCACCTTATTGTATTCACCGTCCTTTGTAACCTGCGATTCGCTGTTGCCGAAAAGCAGCTTCACAAGGAAAATATTGTTGTTGCGTACAAAAGCAACCTGGAAGCCGTCGGGTGAAAACAGTGGAACTTGCTGAGGACCGTTTTTAGAAAGCGGTTCCATCTTGTTGTTTTTCACGTTGTATATGTAATACTCGGCAGTGAACGAATGACGGTAGATGGGTTTCGTGTCTGTCTGAATCAGAATCAGTTTTTCGTCGGGCGACATGATATAATCGTCGAACGACTTTACGGGGCAATCTCTTGCCGTAGTAACATCGAATATCGCTTCTACTTCCTTGCCCGTTTTGAACGAGTATTTCACGATACGTTTTTTGTCAGAACTCATCTGCGTGTAATGTTCTCCGTCCAGCATTGGTTTGATGCCGTAGATGCTTTGTGCACGGTAGGTTCCTTGTGCCACATCTTGCAGGCTGACCTTACGCTGTGCCTGTGCTCCGATAACGAAAGCCAGCAGGCAGAATAATGCAATCAGTTTTTTCATTGTGTAGATATGCTTGTTTTTATTATTATTCATACTTACCTGAAGCAAAGGTATAAAAAAATGCAATCCCCCTTTCGTGCGTTACATCGAAAAATGCCGATTGCAGATGTTTTCTCGTTTACTTCACACTTTTTAATAGCTTTGCCGAGGTTTTCGGTAAGGTTTAGGAAGGTAGTATATCATACGTCAGGAAAATACAGCAAGTTTTTATATGAAGTTTTAAAAAAACGTCGGGTAGTTTTCCATACATTATCTTGATATTTTGCCGGACTTGTCCGGAAGAAAGCTTTCGTGTTGCAATGGGAAAATTCGTTTTTCAGGATTTTTTTTAGTTATAAACTTTCTTATATCTTTGCCGTATCTAAAACGATATGAATTTGTATGGGGAAAAGTTTATTTCTAACGGTGATATATGTTGTGTGCAGCCTGTGTTACATGGCAGCGCAAGGACTTGTCAATGTGAAGCACTATTCGGTGAAGGACGGTATGTCGCAGAATACGGTGCAGGGAGTCTTGCAGGACAATGAGGGTTACATCTGGATGGCTACCTGGAACGGACTGGAAAAGTTTGATGGTTATTCCTTTAAAAACTATAAGACATATCCTACAGACAAGGTCAAGCTTCAGTATAACCGTCTGGTGAATCTGCAACTCGGAGGTAATCAGATGCTGGTGTGCCAGAGTTACGACAGAAGGGTGTATCTGTTCGATATACGCCGGGAGTGTTTTGAAGATGTATTTGCCTATCATCCGGAGGTAAAGTTGTGTACGGCTGCCTCGAAAATTATCACCCTTCCAAACGGAATGGTCTGGATTGTAGGTACGAATGGTGATTTGTGGCGTATCGATTGTTTCAGGTATAAAGACAAGGGAGGGCTGGTATACTTGCCTGCCCATTCGGATGCGGAACGTAGACGATACGTGTTCACAATCTCACTCGATATGCAGGGCAATGAGTGGGTGCTGACAAACAAAGGATATTTTGTATATGGCAATAACGCACTGAAAGGAAATGAGGCTTATCGATATACCGCTAGTGTCGGTAAGAGATTCTTCGTGGCAGATAGTAGAAACAAGCTGATGGAATACCTTCCGGAAAAGGGACTGTCTGACGTACGTCTATCTCGTCCGGCAGAAAATATCCGGCAGATTTTTCCTCTTTCCGACGGATTGCTGGGTATATTGATGAAGAGAAGCTTTGCGGTTTATAATCCGGCAGACGGAAAGTCGGTTTCATTGTTACTCGACGAAACTCAGGAGGATTTTCAGCCGGTTTATATTTTTCAGGATTCGAAAAAGAATATATGGGTACAGAACAAGCTCAAGCATATAGTCAGGTTGGATCCGGAGTGCCGGCAAGCTGAGTTTCTGGACTATCCCCGCCGACAGGCAAGTGAAGATGAAGCCTGTTTTATCCATGAAGATGAGTATGGTCATATATGGGCGTATTCTAATAATGGCTTTTTCTCGTATTACAATCCTAAAAAGCATGTGTTTCAACAGAGCTATATGTTGAACGATGCTACCAAAACGATGTACGAAGGTATCAACCGGGTTTATTACATAGACAATCATAAAAATGTATGGATGGCTCAGGAAGGCGGAATTGACCGTATTGCTTTTCTGAATACAAATTTTGAATATCTCAGCACGTCCAGTGCATTGATCAGGGGCTTGTACATCGATTCGCGCGGAAGAATCTGGGTGGCATCGAAGGACGGAATGGTGAAGGTGTACGATAAAGATTTCGGATATTGCGGAAACCTGAGTCCTGACGGCAGAATCGTAAAAGACGGTTCGGTGGTGTTTGGAGCTAACATTTATTCTTTCTTTGAAGATAGCCGTGGAAATTTCTGGATAGGAAGCCGCGGTAACGGATTGTTTGTTGGCAAACCTCGTGGAGAAGGGTATGTCTTTAAACACTATCAGATTGAGGAAAACAATCCGGACGGGATAAACTGTAATTCGGTTTATTCTATAGCACAAGACCGTTTCGGGCATATCTGGGTAGGAACATATGAGGGTGGATTGAATCTTGCCGTAGGTGAGCCGGAGAATCTGCACTTTATAAATGTTACCAGTAAGCTGAAAAAAAATTATCCCTCCGGAAAATGTATGCGTGTGCGCAGCGTCTGTCCGTTGTCGAATGATGTGATACTTGTGGGTACGACCGACGGATTGATTTCGTTCTCCTCGCAGTTTGACAATCCTGAGGATATTCATTTTTACTTGAATTACTGTGAACCGAACCGTGAGAACAGTTTGAGTGATAACGATGTGATGCATATACTGGAAACTTCCGACGGAGAAGTATACATTACTACCTTCAGTGGAGGAATCAGTCAGGTGGAACTGGGAGGACTGTTGTCCGACAAGATTGACTTTTTCCATTACAATAAGAAAAACGGTCTGCCTTCGGACATAGCCTTTGCCATGGTAGAGGATAACAAGCGCAGACTGTGGATTATGTTCGAGAATATTATCTGTAAGTTCTCTCCGGAAAAGCCTGATTTCGAAGTGTATGACCACTTTAATGTCAACTCCAATTTAATTCTGTCCGAAGTACCTCCGGTGGTAGACCGTTCGGGTAACATGTATGTAGGCTGCAATGAAGGAGCATTACGCATCGATCTGGAACAGTTGAAAAAGACTGCTTATGCACCGAACATAGCCTTTACAAGTTTCAACATTCAGAAACGAGGAGGAATCTCAGTCAGAAACTCACTGGTAAACGATACGTTGACACTGGAACCCGATGAACGTAACATTACGGTTTCGTTTGCTGCACTCGATTTTACCAAGCCTGCTTATCTGGAATATGCTTATCGGATAAAGAATTTGAGTGATGAATGGACGTATATTGGAAAGAACCGTTCGGTAAGCCTTGTAAATCTGTCGGCAGGAGATTTTGATCTGGAAGTGAAATCGAACAACAGCGACGGAGTATGGTCGGACAATATCAAGGTATTGCATATTCATGTGAAACCTACTTTCTGGGAAACAGGTTGGGCATGGGTCTTGTACGTTATCTTGTTTCTGCTGGCTCTGGCCCTGGTTTCGGGTATTGTAGTGTATATATGGGGGTTGCGTAAAAAAATCGGTTTCGAGAAACAGCTTACAAATATGAAACTCCGTTTCTTTACCGATATATCGCACGAACTCCGTACTCCGCTTACGCTTATCGAAGGTCCGATTGAAGAAGTACTTGAACAGGAAAAACTTTCACCCGAAGGACTGGAGAACATGCAGGTGGCCAAGCGTAATACAGAACGTATGCTTCAGCTCATCAATCAGCTGCTCGACTTCCGTAAGATCCAGAACAATAAGATGAAGCTTTATATAGAGCAGGTCGACATCGTATCTTTGGGCCACAAGGCATACTCCGATTTCGTAGGCATGGCACATCAGTCGGAGATAGATTTCCGTTTTGTCGCACCTCAGGAAGAAATTAAGATTTATACGGATGTAGATAAGGTAGAGAAGGTGGTGTTCAATCTGCTTTCGAATGCTTTCAAATATACTCCCAAGGGAAAATCTATTTCGCTTATCGTCGAGATGCAGGCGGATAATGTACTGATCCGGGTAAAAGATGAGGGAAAAGGCATCGATATCGGAAAGCTGAGCAAGCTGTTCGACCGTTTTGAAACATTTGGAAGCGAACGCTCGGCGGTTTCTACAGGAATAGGACTTTCGCTGGTACACAATCTGGTAGAGATGATGCACGGCAAGATTGAAGTTGATACGGCGTTGGGACAAGGAAGTACTTTTACTGTTTCATTGCCTTTGAGGGCTGAGGCTTATCGCAATGACCAGAATGTAGAGTTTATATTGGATGACGGCAGCCGGGATGTTTCTTCCGAAGTTCAGATGCCCGAAGAACTGGAAGATCAGAAGGATATAACGATATTGGTTGTAGAAGATAATGATGAGCTGCGTCACTTCATTGTTCATATCCTTCAGAAAGAATATCGTGTACTGGAGGCTCCGAACGGACGAATCGGACTGGAAAAAGTTTTGGCAGAAATGCCCGATGTAGTGGTTAGTGATGTCATGATGCCTGAAATGGATGGTATTGAACTGCTGAATGCTGTCAAGACAAATCATAATGTCTGCCATATTCCTGTTATTATCTTGTCGGCAAAGGCTTCGCTGGACGATCGTATAAAGGGACTGGAGTATGGTGCCGACGGATATATTACGAAGCCGTTCAGTTCTGCTTATTTACGTGCACGTCTGAAATCGGTATTGTTGCAGCGCACTCACCTGAAAGATTTCCTGCTGGCAGGACGTAGTCTGGACGAGGTGACCGTAACGGCAACTGAAGAAAAGCAGGAACACCGGCTGGAGGATCTGTCGCCTTCACTTCCGCAAATCACTCATTTTGATGAAGAGTTTATCAAGAATATCATACAGAGTGTAGAAGATAACCTGAATAATCCGGACTTTAAGATAGAGGATCTTGCCGACTCGATGGGAATGGGACGTTCGATGTTCTATCGGAAGATAAAATCGATTCTGAGTGTTTCACCGATTGACTTTGTGAAAGATATGCGTGTGAAACGTTCGGTGCAGCTACTGGAGTCGGGAGAATATACGGTATCGGAAGTTGCCTATATGTGTGGATTTTCTTCTCCTCAGTATTTCAGTCGTGTATTCAAGGCTGCAATGGGATGTACGCCTACGGAATATAAGGAAAATCATTCCACGAAATAATTACATTTCGTGGAATGGTTCTCCGTTTACAGTTACATTTTCGAAACGGATATTTTCAGCTCCTGTTACTTTGTTGATTTCCGGCTTTTCTACTCCTTCGAATGAGCAGTCTTTCAGGTAGATGTTGCGTATCTGAGATTTATCGTCAAATCCGTCAAGATGAAGCACATACTGGCTTTTCTTGCTGGTAATATTTTCCAGGTGGATATTCTCGAAGAGAGGCAGATACGGACCTTCGTCTACATGCCAGTATTTTTGCTCTATTCCTAAAATAGATTGTTTACATTCGCCTACGGTGATATTCCGTACAAAGACGTTTGCTACGTTTCCACCACGCATAGGGTTGGACTTGATACGGATAATACGGTCCAGTTCGGGGCTGTCCATCCGGCAGTTCTCTACCCATACATTATGGCATCCTCCGGTTATTTCGCTTCCTATGGCTACTCCTGCATGTCCGTCCTTCATGCGACATTCACGTACGATGATGTTTTTGCAGGGAATGTTCCAGTAACGTCCGTCTTCATCGCGTCCCGATTTTATGGCTATGCAGTCGTCGCCCGTGTCAAAGTCGCAGTCTTCTATCAGCACGTTTTCGCACGATTCCGGATCGCATCCGTCATTGTTCGGACCGTGGCTTTGCATTTTCACACCTTTTATGGTTACGTTTTCCGACAGCAGTGGATGGATAAGCCAGAACGGAGAACGGTTGATGGTGAATCCTTCCAGCAGAATGTTCTTGCATTTATATAAATTGATGAACTGCGGGCGGATGCCGTTCGCTTTTTCAAAGACGCGTTCTTTTACGGGGATAGAATCTTCTTTCATCTGGTATAGCAAGGTCTTTTCGTTGACCGTTTCTCCGTTTTCTGCCTTAATGCCACGGATGCGCTGTTCTGCAAACCAGTTGTCTGTACTTGCCTGTCCGTCTAGCTTCCCCTTTCCGGTAATGGCAATATTGTTTTCTCCGTATGCATAAATCAGCGGAGATATGTTATGGCAGTCGATGCCTTCTATACGTGTAAGTACAGTTTCGAACAGATTGTAGTCGGTTGTAAATTTCAGTATTGTACTGTCCGACAGATGAAGGTTGACGTTTGATTTCAGACGGATAGGAGCTGTGAGAAACTCGCCGTCGGGAACGAGTACGATTCCTCCTCCTTGTGAAGAGCAGGCTTCGATGGCCCGATTAATCGCATCGGTGTATAGTGAATCTTTTCCGTTGTAATAATCGGTTATCACATACGTCTTGTCGGGAAAAGTTGGAGGAGAAATCTGGTTGTACACCTTTTCCATCTCCTTCCATGAACACGGTTCTGATGTCTGGCAGGATATACATGCAGCGGCTGTCAGCAGTAAACCGCTTAAAATTGAAGTTTTCAGGATACGCATAAGATACAATTTTGAGTGTTGTTCACAAAAATAGCCCGTATACCCAAAAGCCTTGTATAGTATTTATGCAATTCGTTGTACAATTTCTCTGCGAGGTATATTTATGTACGATTGACTAATGTTTGTACATCATAAATCAATTTGTGCAACTCCGTATACTCGCCTTTCCCTAAATTTGCTTCCGAAACAAGTTCTAAATTACTTAACATTTAATATTATGAACAGAAATTTTAAAAGAATCCTCTTCAGTGCATGCCTGCTTGCTGCTTTGGGAGGAACAGCATGTTCGGATGAAACGCCAGAACAGCCTGCTGGTGGAGGTACAGAGAGTGGAGAAACAGAGGAACCTGGAGGTGAAGATAATCCTGATGGACCTTTGCAGATGGATCCGGTAGAGTTTGCTGCATTTCCGGGTGCAGAAGGTTATGGAAAGAATACCGTAGGCGGACGAGGAGGAAAGGTTTATCACGTGACCAGTTTGGACGACGATGCCAACAATCCGGCAGAGGGAACATTACGCTGGGTATTGAAACAGAAAGGCGCAAAGACTGTTGTGTTTGATGTTGCAGGAACCATTCATCTGAAAGCCGACTTAAAAACCAATAACGATAATTTGACTATTGCCGGACAGACTTCTCCGGGAGGTATTTGTCTTGCCGATTATGCTTTTGTCATCAATTCGAATGAAGTTATCATCCGTTTCCTTCGTTTCCGTCCCGGAGATGACAGTGGAAAAGAACCCGACGGACTGGGAGGTATGGATAAAAAGAATATTATCATAGACCATTGTTCAGTGAGCTGGAGTGTGGATGAATGTCTCTCGGTGTACGGTATGGAGAACTCTACCGTGCAGTGGTGCATCGCGGCTCAGGCACTTCGTGTATCGGTTCATGGCAAGGGTACACATTGCTACGGAGGAAACTGGGGTGGAAACAAAGCTTCCTATCACCATAACCTGATAGCACATTGCGAAAGCCGTGTTCCTCGTCTGGGCCCGCGCGCCAGCACACAGCTTAAAGAGTATGTCGATATCCGGAATAATGTATTTTATAACTGGGCAGGAGAGGGCTGTTACGGAGCCGAAAATCAGAATATAAATATTGTAGACAATTATTATAAACCGGGACCGGCTACTAATTCGGGTAAGGAAACAGACCGTATCCGTTACCGTATAGCCAAGATAGGCGTTCGTACTCTCGATTATGTGACTGAAGACGATGGTTCTTACAACGACTGGTATCCTTCCTTGCATAAATGGGGAACTTTCTATGTAACGGGAAACGTGGTGGAAGGACACGATGATGTTACGGCAGACAACTGGACAAAAGGTATCTACGCACAGCAGGAAAACGGCAGTAAGGTAGATAATCTGTGGACTGAAGAAACCATGAAGGCTATCCGTAAGGAGTCGCCGGTGGTCGATCCGGTAATGACAACCGAACATTCGGCACAAGAAGCTTATCAGGCGGTATTGAACTACGCTGGAGCCTGCAATTATCGGGATGCAATCGACGAGCTTGTCCTTTCGGATGTCAAAGAAGGAAAAGCTACTTGTACGGCTTCAGGAAATAAGCCTGGATATATTAACGAGCCTGAAGATGTATTGCAGGCATTGTCCGAACTGGGTGACAATCCTTATCCGGAACTTGCGAAAGATACCTCGCGTGATGTGACCGATACAGACGGCGACGGTATGCCTGATGCTTTTGAAACGGCATACGGGCTCGATGCCAATAATCCGGATGACGGTAATGCGAATACACTCGATCCGGCTGGAAAATATACTAATCTTGAAATGTATTTGCATAGTCTGGTGCAGGATATTATAAAGAAACAACAGCAGTAATTTCTGGAAATAGTTGTTGATTAAGGCATGGCGTTATTGGTTGCTGTACGATTTATCGTTCGGCAGCTTATGGCGCCATTGCTTTGTCTTGAAAATAGTCCGTATGTTATGTAATATTTATTCATATTTCCAGTTTGCTTAAATAATATACATTATTTACTTAAATAATGCACACCTTTTCTTCAGGGGTATCTTATTTTTGCGTTATCGAAAACAGCAGGAGTAAAATCTGATAGTTATGAAACATCCGTTATTTTTATTAATCTTATTATTGTTTTTCCCCACTGGAACGATGATTGCAGCTGACGGTGGAACTGCTCTTCCGGCTTTTCCGGGAGCTGAAGGATTTGGAAGATACACTGTCGGAGGAAGAGGGGGTAAGGTATATCATGTTACCACACTCGAAGATGGAGAGCAGGAAGGAACTCTCCGATATGCTGTAAATAAAAAAGGAGCACGTACCGTGGTATTTGATGTTTCGGGTAATATTTTTCTGAATCGTTCCCTGCAAATAGTGAACGATAGCCTGACTATTGCCGGGCAGACAGCTCCGGGACGTGGAGTATGTATTGCACGTTATCCGGTAACTATCAAGGCAGACGATGTCATAATCCGTTATGTACGCTTTCGGGTTGGCAACGAAAACAAGGGAGAACCCGACGGACTTGGAGCTACCGATCATCGCAATATCATTATAGACCATTGTTCCATCAGCTGGTCGGTAGACGAAACTTGCTCTGTATATGGAAATGAGAATACTACTGTACAATGGTGTATCATCTCAGAAAGTCTGAATAACGGAGGTCATGCCAAGGGAGCGCACGGATATGGCGGTATAGTAGGAGGAGATCATGCCTCGTTCCATCATAATCTCATGGCACATCATGTGAGTAGAGTTCCGCGTATGGGGCCTCGTCCGGGAACACAGACCAGAGAGTATGTGGATATCCGTAACAATGTGTACTACAACTGGGCTGGCAATGGCTGCTATGGAGGCGAAGGAATGAAAGTCAATATTGTAAATAATTATTATAAACCCGGTCCTGCCACACCTCATAACAAGGTGCGTTATCGGATTGCTTCTGTCGGTGTGCGTTCTAGAAAATATTGTTTTAACAAGAAAGGGGAGCCCAATATCTGGCATCCCATGCTGCATGTGTGGGGAAAGTTTTATGTGGATGGTAATGTAGTAGAAGGCTTTCCCGAAGTTTCAGCCGATAACTGGACGAAAGGTATATACGAACAGCTCGATACGGCAAGTGCCGACGGATACTTTTCTTCCGTCACACGCGATACGATACGGCTGAAAGCTCCATTGGAAACAGGTATTGTTACCACACATACAGCTGCCGAAGCCTTCGAGAAAGTGCTGGCTTCAGCCGGATGTTCCAAATGGAGAGATGAAATCGATGAGCGGATTGTAAGAGAAACTCGTACCGGTACGGCGACTTATATGGGAAGCATTGATAAAAAAGCTGCCAGTTCGCCTGGCATAATCGACTTGCCCGAGGATGTCATGCCTGAAGGAGCTTCATCACCATGGGTGGACCTTTCCGGCGGAAATACCGATTTGCAGGCTCTTCTGGATACTGATGGTGACGGTATGCCCGATGTGTGGGAAAGAAAACACGGACTGGATCCCGAGAATCCGGCAGATGGACCAGCAGTAACGTTAAGTCGTGAAGGATATACCAATCTGGAAGTCTATCTGAATGAAGGCTTATAATCGGATATAAGATATGAAACAATAGATGTGAATATATATAAGGTGGGCGCTTTTTATTTGTTGGGGTGTATATGATGAATGTCGTTTAATTTAATTGAAAATCAACACAGTACACAATCTCTATATAATTTGGAAGGCAAACTGATATGCTTATGAAAATGTAATGACAGAAAGGTTTAAGCACCCCGTTGATAGTGTCGGATACGACAGAAAATTTTGTACCACAGCCCGTTAAAGGATGCCTTCATAATCCTTTGCGCTTCTTGGAATTTCTTTGGAAATACAGGAGCGCGAAGGATTTTTTTTGAAAAATACGGGCAGAAGTTCTGTAAAACATCAGCATTTTTTGGGGAAACATGAGCATCTTTTAGAAGAAACATCAGCATGTTTTGGGATAAGGTTTCAATGTCTTTTATGCTAACTTACTTAGTCTTTCAGATAATTTAATTAAAATCTGTGCAGCATTTAAGTGAAAATTTCTTTTCTTTATAGAACAATGTTATGTGAAACCAAACTATATGCGATATGAAGAAAGTACATTTGATGAGCTGGCTGATACTGTTTTTCAGTTTGTTTCCATCTGTATTGCAGGCACAGAGTTATAATGAACTTTGGAAAGAAGTAGAAGCAGCCCAAAAGAAGGACTTGCCGAAAACGGTTATTGGTGTAGTTGATAAAATATACACTAAAGCAAAGAGCGAAAAGAACATCCCTCAGATGATGAAGGCCTATATTGTGCGTGCTGAATCACGCATCCAGCTTACTCCGGACAGTGCACAGGCAGAGTACGATGGTATCCGGAAATGGGCAGAAAGCGAAACAGATAGGGTGGGGTGTGCCGCACTGAATCATGTAATGGGTAGCCTGATACTGGATAATCAGCAGTTGGGCACGGAAGATGATGCAATACGGTATTTCCGTCTTTCGCTGAAAGACAGAGAGGTACTGGGTAAGGCTTCTGCCAAGGATTTCCGTCCGATGACAACTTCCGGCGAGCTGAGTGAAAAGTATCTGGATGATAATATGTTCGACTTGCTTTCCCGGCAGGCAATTGAACGTTTGTCTGTTTATCGTTTTAATTCCGACAGACTGAAATGTGTGTCGGAAGCATTGTCACTGTACGACGGACTGATTGCTTTCTACGGTGAAAGCAATCGTCAGGCAGCTTTACTGACTAAGGAAGCCCGTTTGTTGTACTGCTGGGAAGGGGCGGGAAGTAGCATCGTACGTGAAGCGCTGACCCCGGAGCAGGTAGCGGAGGAATTGCGTAAGCTGGCAGAAGAATACAAGGATCTGCCGGTCTGTGCCGATGTATATGTAAAGCTGGCCTATGTCTATCGTATGAACAATGAACTGCTTAAGTCGGTTGAGGCGGCACGAGAAGGAATTGAAAAATATCCTAAGCACGAATGGGTGTCTCAGTTGCGTTCATACATTGATTTTGCTTCCAGTCCGTATCTTTCAATGAATATTCCTTTTGTATATCCCAACTATGAAGCGGATATGAACCTGACGTATGCCAATCTGAAAGGAGTGTCTTTCGAATTGTATCGTCTGAATATATCTCCTGCTTCTTCATTGATTCGCGGCAATCTGAAGGAAGAAACGTTGATACAGAATTACGGTACAAAAGTGGCTTCACGTTACTACGCTTTGCCTTCTACCCCCGATTACGAAAAGCGTGATACGGTATTGCATTATACATTGCCCGAAGCGGGAATTTACATGTTAAAGCAAATTCCTCAAGGGAGTGCGAAAGGTATTGATTATTCGTTGTTGTTTGTTTCTCCTTATCAGTGCATCAGTATTCCTGTGTCAGAGGGACGCAAGGAGTTTGTTGCTGTAGATAAACTGACGGGCAGACCAGTTCCGGGTGCAGAAGTGGTTACGTATCGGTTGAACGGAAATGAATACAATGTACTTCAGGTATATAAGACCGATGGTAAAGGCAGTGTTACGGTAGATGTTCCCCGTTCGGGCAGGATTTATTACAATGTCCGTATGGCAGGAAATGATTTCACTGCTATTTCAAGTATAGGAGGAAATGCTTCGTTTGTCAGAGAAACAGTGCAGGGATGGAAGAAGAAGGTAAATCTGTTTACCGACCGTTCGTTGTATCGTCCGGGGCAGAAAGTATATGTTTCCGGTGTGGTTTACGAACAGAACGGTGATTCTCTTCGTGTGATAAAGGGCGAAAAAAGTTCTCTGAAACTGTATGCTGCCGAGCGTAATGTAGCCGAATATACCGTATCGACAGACGATTTTGGCGTATTGTCGGGTGAATTTGTGCTGCCACAGAACCTGCTTCCCGGTACTTATTATGTGTCGATGGATGGAGCTTCTGCCATTATCAAGGTAGAGGAATACAAGCGTCCTACTTTCGATGTGGTCTTTACTCCGTACGAAGATACATATAATATGGGCGATTCCATTGTGGTGAAAGGAGAAGCAAAGACATTTGCCGGAGCACCAGTCCGCATGGCAAAGGTAAAATATACGATATCCCGTTCGGAATATATGTGGTTCCGTATGGGAGGTATGAATAAAGTAGAGTTGGATAACGGTGAGGTGCAGACGGATGCTGATGGTAATTTTAGTGTCCGTGTGGTGCTTACTGCCCCGGAAACAACCGGAAGGGATATGCTGGAGCGCCGTTGTTATGTATATGAAGTACAGGCAGAGGTAACCGATGGAGCGGCTGAAACACAGACAAACACCTTGTCACTTCCGGTGGGTAAGCAGTCGTTGGGCTTGCAGATACGCGGACTGTCGGGTATGGTCATGCGTGAGAAACAGGAAAAGGTGCAGTTTATGGCATTGAATCTGAATGGAACTCCTGTACAGACAGAGGTCGCTTACCGTGTGTTTGCACTGGATAAAGCGGGCAAGAAAGCCGGATTGCAACTGGAAGGCAAGGCGGAAGCTCAACGTTCGTTTGTTCCTTCCGAATTGCTTGCATTGCCTTCGGGCAGATATCGCATTGAAATTTCTGCAACGGATGCGCAGGGACGAGTATGTTCGGCAGAGCAAGATTTTACATTGTTCTCGCGTCTGGATACACGACTCCCGTATCCTGCTGTCGACTGGTTCTATCAGGATGGAACCGAGTTTGACGAATCGGCTCCGGCAACTTTGTATGTGGGAACCAGTGAAAAGAATGTGTATCTGCTGGTCGATGTGTACAGTGGAGGCAAACGGATAGATTCTCAGCGATTGACACTGAATGATGAAATCAAGAAATTCAGTTATCCGTATCAGGAGGTGTATGGCGATGGTATTACCGTAAACTTTGCTTTCATGCGGAACGGCAGCCTGTATAGCAAGCAGGCGACAATCATCCGGCCGGAACCGGAAAAGAAACTGACATTGAAGTGGGAAACTTTCAGAGATAAGTTGCAGCCGGGCAATAAGGAAGAATGGAGCATGTATATTACAGATGCGGCCGGGAATCCGGTAAAAGCTAATGTGATGGCATCGCTTTACGATGCTTCGCTCGATAAGCTGTACCAGCACGACTGGCGTTTTAATCTGTGGTTCTCTCGTCCTGTTCCATGGATTTATGCAGGTATGTTGTCGGCAAACCAGGGAATCGGCATGTTTGCAGGTTTTCCATACGTAAGAACGTACACCGGACTGAATCTGCTGAATGGTGAGTATAGTTCTTTGCTGGTCTTTTCCGGAAATGTTTATATGCGAGGCATCAATCTGGCTGGCACATCAACCCGTATTCTGGCGAAACACGATGCCGGAAATGCCGTAGAGGTGAAATATCAGCCTGCCATGACTGTTGAGGAATCGGCGGTTGTCGCCTCTCCGGATATTGTATCGTCCGGCTTTAAAAAAGAAAGCGGCAGTGCTGGCGTAGAAGAAGTTTTGCAGATTGTAGAAAATGATGCAGCTGTCGAAGGAACAGATGATAAAGAAACGATGATTCCGGTGCGTGAGAACTTTGCCGAAACAGCCTTTTTCTATCCGAATCTGCGGTCTGATTCACTGGGTAGGGTAAGTATCGTCTTTACCGTACCGGATGCGTTGACCGAATGGAAGTTCACAGGACTGGCGCATACACAGGATGTCGATTACGGCATGCTGACGCAGACTGTGAAGACAAGCAAGCCGTTTATGGTACAACCTAATATGCCGCGTTTTGTCCGCAAAGGTGACCGAACCGTTATTGCTGCTTCGCTGGTCAATCTGTCGATGGATAAGATTGAAGGGAATGCCGGTATCAAATTATACGATCCGGTGACAGAAGAAGTGGTTTACGACTATCAGCAACCGTTCAGTGTGGCAGAAGGAACAACGGGAGTCGTACGGTTCGAGTGCCAGATTCCTGATAACTATGATATGCTGGTATGCCGGATTACGGCTGAGGCTGGAGAATATAGCGACGGCGAACAGCATTACTTGCCGGTACTGACCGACAAGCAGTGGGTGACGGAAACCATTCCTGTCCAATTGAATGGAGAAAGCATGACGGAAGTCGGAACCGAAGACTTGTTCAACAAGCAGAGCAAAACGGCTACCGAACGACGGCTGACAGTAGAGCTGACTGCAAATCCCGACTGGTATGCGGTTCAGGCGCTGTCTGTTATCGGCAATCCGGCAGAAGAAGATGCATTGTCGTGGGCAACTGCCTATTATGCCAATTCACTTGCTGAGGCTATTGTAAAGGCAAATCCCCGCATCAAACAGGTGTTTGATACCTGGATTGCTCAGGGAGGAAGTAAAGAAACGCTTTTGAGTAATCTCGAACGCAATCAGGATTTGAAGAATCTGTTGCTGGAAGAAACTCCGTGGCTTTCCGAAGCAATTGAGGAAGGCGAACAGAAACGGCGTATAGCCTTGTTGTTCGATCTGAATTCGATGGACAACCGCCTGCGTACTTCGGTAGAACGTTTACAAGAACTGCAACTTCCCGATGGCTCATGGAGCTGGTATAAGGGTATGACAGGTAGCCGGTATATTACAACGCAGATTGTGGAGATGCTGGCACGTTTGCAGCACATGAACGTGACGCTCGACGGAAAGGTCGCTCCGATGTATACACAGGCTTTGCGCTATTTGCAGAACGCAGTGAAAGAAGATTATGAAATGATGAAGAAGGCGGAAAAGGAAGGTGCGAAAAACCTTGTTCCCAAGGGGCAGGTGGTACACTATCTGTATGTTTGTGCTCTCGACGGACAGGCTGTTTCGTTAGCAGATAAACAGATAAACGCCTATATGACAGATAAGCTGGAAAACCGTTCGGCTGAGTATTCTATCGGTGAGAAGGCGATGATTGCTCTCATTATGCAGGCTGATGGCAGAAAGCGTCAGGCTCAGGAACTGGTTCAGTCTGTTAAGGAGTATACGGTAAGCACGCCGCAACTGGGAGTCTATTTCGATACACCGAAAGCACCTTATTCATGGAGCAATTACAGAATCCCTGCACAGGTGGCTGCTATGGAGGCTATCCGGCAGATTGCCCCCGATGCGGATATGCTGGCCGGTATGAAGCTTTGGCTGCTCAAACAGAAACAGGTTCAGGTGTGGGAAAGCGGTATTGTAACAGCAGATGCGGTATATGCTTTCTTGAATGGCTCCGGTAAGCAGTTGCAGGTGAATGGAAAGATGAAGGCAGTAGCCGGTAATATCGAGGTACGTACTCCGGACGATGCTTTAGGATATACCCGAAAGACGCTGACCGGAACGGATACTCGTGTGGAACGTATTGTCGTTTCGAAGTCGGGAACCGGTATAGGCTGGGGAGCTGTATATGCGCAGTATCTGGAGGATATGGATAAGGTACTTCCGGCAAAAGGTAACGGCGTTTCAATAGTACGTGAGTATTGGTTCGACGGTAAGCAGGTTTCGCGGAAGACTGCCTTGCATGCTGGAGATAAACTGACTGTACGACTGACGGTAAAGGCTGATCGCGACATGGACTTTATCCGGATAAAGGATGAGCGTGCGGCATGTATGGAACCGGAAAACCAGTTGTCCGGCTATCATTGGAACAACGGTCTGGGATATTATCAGGTGAACCGGGATGCTTCGACCGAACTCTTTATCGACCGGATGCCGAAGGGTACATATACGCTGGAGTATGAAGTCTATTTAGACCGTGCGGGAAATTATCAGGCCGGTGTGGCAACCATCCAGTCGGTTTATGCTCCCGAGTTCAGCGGACATACAGGAGGACAATCTCTGACAGTAGAATAATTCATTAGAAAACAGTACAGGCTGATGTATTTTCCGGTATGGAAAAATCTGCATCAGCCTGTATTTCTTTTTACCGCTGTATCGGCAAATTTATATTAATTCACCACCAACCTTTGTTCGTCTTTGATTTTCTCTTTATCTTTGTTCACTCTAAACAAGTAACACACTGAAAGATGAAACGCATTTTATTTCTATTCAATATATTGTTTGCCGTAGTTTTGGTTGCTCAGGCACAGCCGAAAATAACATTCGACAAGAATGTGCAGGAGTTGGGATATGTGCTTTGGCGCAATCCGGTGACCATTACTTATAATTTCACCAATACGGGTGACAAACCGCTGGTTATTTCGAAAGTAACTTCTTCCTGCGGTTGTACGGAGGTCGACTGGACTAAGTCTCCGATACCTGCCGGTGGAAAAGGTACGGTAACAGCCGTTTTCGACGCAGAGGCTATCGGACATTTCTATAAAGAAGTCGGTATTTACTGCAACGCTTCTTATCGTCCTATTTATCTGGAATTTAATGGTGAAGTAACAGCCGACGCCAGAAATTATTCGTTTACCCATCCTTTCGGGTTTGGTGCAATCCGTCTGGACAAAGATGAAATAGAATTTAAAGATGTCAATAAAGGCGACCATCCTGAATTTAGTATTCTGGTAGCCAATACATCCAATAAAGCTTATTCTCCGGTGTTGATGCATCTGCCTCCTTATCTGAGTGCAAAGGCAGTTCCCGAAGTGCTGGGAAGAGGTAAGAACGGTAAGATTATCGTTACGCTCGATACGGAAAAACTTCCGAAGTTCGGTATTACCCGTACATCGGTGTATCTGTCACGCTATCCGGGCGACAAAGTGGGAAGCGACAACGAAATACCTGTATCGACAGTCTTGTTACCGGATTTCTCCGGACTGACCGAACAGCAGAAGAACAATCCTCCGCAGATTTCGCTTTCTACTACACAGTTGGAGTTCCCTCCGCTGAAACCAAAACAGAAAAAATCGCAGAATGTCATCATTACCAATACGGGAAAGACCGATTTGGTGATTCAGGATATGCAGGTGTTCAACATCGCTCTAGCCGTCAATTTGAAGAAAACGGTACTGAAGCCGGGTGAATCTGCCAAGCTGAAGATTACCGTACTTGGTGAGAACCTTTCGCGTGTGAAAGGTACTCCCCGTGTACTGATGATTACCAACGACCCGAATAAACCGTCGGTTACCATTCGGGTAAAGGCAAAAATCGTACAGCCTTAAGATCTCTCGTAAGGCTATTATTATCAACTTAAAATACTAAGACTATGGAACACCCTGAGAACAGTGAGGAGTACAAGGGATTGACTGTTAACAAGGGTATCGAACAACCCTCCAGTATAAATCCTTATTTGAACCTGAGAAAGAAACCCAAGCGCCGTCAGTTTACCGTAGGCGAGTACGTGGAAGGTATCGTAAAAGGCGATGTAACCGTACTTAGTCAGGCTGTCACGTTGGTAGAGAGTGTGAAACCCGAGCATCAGGCAGTCGCACAGGAGGTTATCGAAAAATGTCTGCCGTATTCAGGCAATTCTATCCGTGTGGGTATCAGTGGTGTTCCCGGAGCGGGGAAGAGTACGTCGATTGATGTATTCGGCCTGCATGTACTGGAACGTGGAGGTAAGCTGGCTGTACTGGCTATCGACCCGAGCAGTGAGCGTTCGAAAGGAAGTATTTTGGGAGATAAAACCCGTATGGAAAAACTTTCCGTTCATCCAGATTCCTTTATCCGCCCCAGCCCTTCTGCCGGTTCGCTGGGTGGCGTAGCCCGTAAAACCCGTGAAACGATTATCTTGTGCGAAGCAGCAGGTTTCGATAAAATTTTTGTCGAAACAGTGGGAGTAGGACAGAGCGAAACAGCCGTTCATTCGATGGTGGATTTCTTCCTGCTGATACAGCTTGCCGGAACAGGAGATGAACTGCAAGGTATCAAGCGTGGTATAATGGAGATGGCAGACGGTATCATCATCAACAAGGCTGATGGTAATAACATCGAGAAGGCGAAGCTGGCTGCTGCTCATTTCCGTAATGCACTGCATCTGTTTCCGGCTCCTGAATCGGGGTGGACACCACAGGTGCTGACATATTCAGGTTTTTATGGCATCGGAATCAAGAAGATCTGGGACATGGTGTACAGTTATATCGACTTTGTGAAGAAGAACGGATACTTTGATTACCGCCGCAACGAACAGGCTAAATACTGGATGTATGAAACGATAAACGAACATTTGCGTGATAGTTTCTACAACAATCCGGCTATCGCTTCGATGCTTACAGCTCAGGAACAGGAGGTATTGCAGGGAAAGGCTACTTCGTTCTCGGCTGCGAAAAAGTTGCTCGATACATATTTCGGTAATCTTTGATTGCTGGGCTTGCGACGGAGTACATAATTTCTCTGAAAATTTTTGTACGAACTTGCTGAACTTTTGTACAGAAAATAAAAAAACATCGAGATATTTTGGGCAGAAATTGCTGATATTATAGAAACTCTTTCTGAAGGTCTTTTTTAAAAGCCTTTGGGAAGAGTTTTTTTATTGTTATCGCTGTGTGATAAATATATCAATAGGTTGATTCTCAGTTGTATTTAAGGCTTTGAAAACTCTGTTGTATCAATGAATAAACCAACTGCTATATTACAAGCGACTATGAGCTTTCGAAAATGTTTTGTCGGACAGCAATGTTTTATTATGCGTTGATCAGAGCAAAATCTTCATGGATAGTTGGGCTTTATTACAATTGACTTGGTAGGAAATTTACTTTTTTCAGAAAAAAATAACAGAATATTTGGTTTATAAAATAAACTACTTTATATTTGTGATGTGATAGAAAATAGGAATAAACGCGCGGATTTCTATTTTTTTTGCAGTGGTAGTTTATAAAATAAACTGTTTTATCTTTTAAAAATGTAAGGAGTATGGAAGAAAAGAAGATGTTTACAGAAAAAGAAAGTCTGGAACTGATTTCCCAGATGATTCAAATGACGAAAGAAAATTTGGAACGGGGTAGTGGCAATGTTTTTCTGATTTATGGATATGCTGCAGTAGTGCTTTCTGTAGTTGTATATGCAGCCGTGTATATCACAGGCAGACCGTTGTGGAACGCCTTGTGGTTTTTGATGTTTATTCCTGCCATTGTTATGAAAGTGCTTCAGGTTCGTAAGAAACCTTCTGTGGTAACACATATGGATAAGATGCTTGCTCATACCTGGTGCATCGTAGGATCGTTGTTCGGACTGACTGTTGTGGCCATGCTACTGATAGGTATGGTGATTGGTTCGTGCAATTTTGGCTTGATGCTTCCGCTGTGTTTGCTATATGCGGGTATAGGAACTTCGATTACCGGTCTGATTGTTCGGGTTCCAGCCCTGGTGTATTCACCTCTTGTTGCCTTTTTGATTGCTGTCTATATGTTGATGGTACTGACAAATGGCGGTAGAGTGGCTCCGGAATGGAATCTATATTTCGGCTTTTCTTTCTTGCTTATGATGGTGATACCAGGACATTTGTTGAATAAAAAAGCCGCTGCTTATGCTTGCTGAACTAGATCCGTTGATACATTCGCAACTGCGTCTGGCAATTATGTCTATCCTATTATCGGTAGATGAGGCCGACTTTGTGTACTTGAAAGAGAAGACTGAATCTACTGCCGGTAATCTCAGTGTGCAACTGGATAAACTGAGCAAGGCGGGATACATTCAGGTAGAGAAAGAGTTTGTCGGGAAAAAGACTCGTACATCGTGCCGGATTACAGAAACAGGCAGAAAAGCGATGGAAGAATATGTAAAGGCACTGAAGACTTATCTGGAATTGTAAGATAAGAGAAACACGTTCGGAAAGAAGAAAAGGTAGAGGTCGGAATTCCAATTCAAGAAAGAAGAGCTATTGGTTTAGATAAGTGTCCGATAAACATATATGAATATGAGCTTATCAGCATTGTTCCTGTAGATAACCTGCATAGCTGAATTCTGTAGGATAATTGCTTGTTCATCAATACTCTATCTTTGGATTGAAGATTCTTGTCAGACTGCAATAATTGATTTGTACGCTAATCATCCTAATCTGTAATAAAAAAGGTTCTATCACCCCATAGCGGGAAAATGATAGAACCTTTTTGTATTTTATTTTTGTAATTTACAATCAGAAACCAGCCAGGCTTACAATCTTGTCGACTGCTGCACTAAGTCCGTCAGGATTCTTACCGCCGGCAGTTGCAAAGTGAGGCTGACCACCACCACCACCTTGGATCAGTTTGGCAGCTTCGCGAACCAGTTGTCCGGCATTCAGTCCGGCCTTCACCTGATCGTCGCTCATGGTAACAGTAAGCAACGGCTTGTTTTCGAATACGCTACCAATTACTACGAACAAGTTTTCAGGGAACTGTCCTTTCAACTGGAAGGCAATATTCTTGACTGCGTCAGCTGGCATCGGAAGAACAGCCTGAATAACTTTCACACCGTTGATTTCTTTTGCACCTTCAATCAGCTTGTTCTTTACAGCAGCTTCTTTTTCCTTCATGAATTCTTCCATCTGTTTCTTCAGACCGGCATTTTCTTCGATGTATTTCGAGATAGCGGCTTTCAGGTCGGGAGCGTTGTTGAACAAAGCTTTCAGATCGTTGATAGTATCTTGTACAGTATCGAACATTTCTTCAACCTTCGCACCTGTAACAGCTTCGATACGGCGTACACCGGCAGCAACAGAGCTTTCTGAGATAATCTTCACCATACCGATCTTTCCAGTTGCCGATACGTGAGTACCACCACAGAATTCGATAGATGAACCGAACTGTACGACACGTACTTCGTCGCCATATTTTTCACCGAACAAAGCGATTGCACCCAGTTCTTTTGCTTTTTCGATAGGCAGGTTACGGTATTCAGTCAAAGGAACGTTTTCGCGGATTTTAGCATTAACCAGATGTTCTACTTCGCGAATCTGTTCCGGAGTTACTTTCTGGAAATGAGAGAAGTCGAAACGCAAAGAGTCAGGAGTAACAAGAGAACCCTTCTGTTCTACGTGAGTACCCAGTACCTGACGCAATGCTTCGTCCAGCAAGTGTGTACAAGAGTGGTTGGCTGCACAAGCTGCACGTTTGTCTGTATCTACACATGCCATCATCGGAGCTTCCAGATGCTCCGGAAGTTTCTTTGCTATATGGATAGGAAGATTGTTTTCCTTCTTGGTATCGATGATATCGATAGTTTCGAATTCGCTTACCAATACACCGGTATCACCTACCTGACCACCACTTTCTGCATAGAACGGAGTCTCGCTCAATACAATCTGGTAGAGAGTCTGGTTCTTTTGTTTGATCTGGCGATAGCGCAGGATGCTGGTTTCATATTCTGTATAATCGTAACCTATGAAAGTAGTTTCACTTTCTTTCAGGGTAACCCAGTCACCAGTTTCTACTGCAGCGGCATTGCGGGCACGTTCTTTCTGTTTCTGCATTTCAGCTTCGAAGCCTTTCACGTCGGCAGTCAGACCGTTTTCACGCAAAATCAGCTCTGTCAAGTCGAATGGGAATCCGAATGTATCATACAATGTAAAGGCATCTACTCCACTAATTTCTGTCTTGCCGGCAGCTTTGGTTTCGTTCATGGTCTTTTCGAGCAGACGGATACCTGTTTCCAGTGTACGGAGGAATGATTCTTCTTCTTCCTTCATAACTTTCTCGATCAATGCCTGCTGTGCTTTCAGTTCAGGATAAGCACCACCCATATTTTCAATCAGTACAGGAAGCAGCTTATACATGAATGCTTGTTTCTGTCCGAGGAAAGTGTAAGCGTAGCGAACGGCACGGCGCAGGATTCGGCGGATTACGTAACCAGCCTTTGCATTAGACGGCAATTGCCCGTCAGTAATAGAGAAAGCGATGGTACGGATATGGTCGGCTACTACGCGCATAGCTACGTCTACCTTTTCATCGTCGCCATACTTCTTGCCCGACAAATCGCCGATTGCCTTGATGATAGGCTGGAAAACGTCAGTATCGTAGTTGGATGTCTTGCCTTGCAAAGTACGTACCAGACGTTCGAATCCCATACCGGTATCGATAACTTTTGCTGGAAGCGGTTCCAGTGTTCCGTCAGCCTTACGGTTGTACTGCATAAACACCAGGTTCCAGATTTCGATAACCTGCGGATGATCTTTGTTAACCAGTTCACGTCCCGGAACGGCAGCCTTTTCTTCAGCCGAACGCGAGTCGATATGAATTTCTGAACAAGGACCGCAAGGACCTGTATCACCCATTTCCCAGAAATTATCGTGTTTGTTACCGTTGATGATGTGATCTTCTGGGAAGAATTGTCCCCAGTAGCCTGCTGCTTCGTCATCGCGGGAAATACCTTCGCTCGGGCTTCCTTCGAATACGGTTACATACAGATCTTTCGGATCAAGTTTCAGTACGCTTACCAGGTATTCGTATGCCCAGCTGATAGCCTCTTTCTTGAAGTAGTCGCCGAAAGACCAGTTACCCAGCATTTCGAACATGGTATGATGGTATGTATCGTGACCTACTTCTTCCAGGTCGTTATGTTTTCCACTCACACGCAAGCACTTCTGTGAGTCGGTTACACGTTTGTATTTCGCAGGATGGTTACCCAGAATAATATCTTTAAACTGGTTCATACCTGCATTGGTGAACATCAATGTCGGGTCGTCTTTGATGACCATCGGTGCTGAAGGCACAATCTGATGTCCTTTCGACTCAAAGAATTTTACAAATGAGTCGCGGATTTCGTTTGCTGTCAACATAATGCTTATAATGTCTTGTAGTTAATATTCTCAAAATTGATTTGCAAAGATAATCGGTTTTATTATTTTTGTCCGTATGTTTGATGCAAAAACTTGACATGTTGCATCTTAAAATTTTTCAAAATTAGATTTGAATGCGTAAAGTCTATTATATTTATAATCCGAAAACGCGTACATACGACCGTATTTATCCCACTATGCGCCAGCGGGCGATGAGCTATTTGCGGCGTCTGTTTGTGGGTATGGGACTGGGTGCAGGATGTTTTATCATCCTGTTGCTGATTTTCGGTTCTCCTTCGGAAAAGGACCTGCGTGTGGAAAATTCGCGCTTACTTTCACAATATCATATTTTATCTACCCGTCTGGACGAGGCTCTTGGTGTGATGCAGCAGCTTCAGCAGCGTGATGATAATCTGTACCGGGTGATTATGCAGGCAGATCCCGTGGCGGATGCCTTGCGTTCGGCCAGTTACGGTAAAACGAACCGTTACGAGGATTTGATGGATATGGCAAATGCCAAGCTGGTTGTAAATACTACTCAGAAGATGGACTTGCTTTCACGTCAGATTTATATGCAGTCGAAATCGTTTGACGAGGTGGTAGAGTTGTGTAAGAAACAGGATGATATGCTGGCATGTATTCCTGCAATCCAGCCGGTGGCCAACAAGGATTTGAAGCAGACGGCTTCGGGATATGGAAATCGTATCGACCCTATTTATAAGACTGTTAAGTTTCATGCGGGCATGGACTTTTCGGCAAACGTGGGTACACCGGTGTATGCTACTGGAAACGGTACGGTACAGAAAGCAGGCTGGGAAGGATTGTATGGCAACTGTATTGTCATTAATCATGGTTTCGGTTATGTCACCCGATATGCTCACTTGAGTAAAATTGATGTGAAGGTAGGGCAGAAAGTAGTGCGTGGAGAAACTATTGGCAAGGTAGGAAGTACGGGAAAGAGTACCGGACCGCATTTGCACTACGAAGTGCATCTGAAAGGGCAGATTATGAATCCGGTGAACTATTACTTCATGGATTTGGATGCGGATGATTACGACAAGATGATTCAGATTGCTGCCAACCACGGTAAGGTATTCGATTAATATTACAGACTAAACAGAAAGGACATGGCTTTGAAGAGCGATAAAAATTTGAAATTATATTATTCTATTCGTGAAGTGGCGGAAATGTTTGATGTAAACGAGTCACTTTTGCGCTATTGGGAGAAGGAGTTTCCTATAATTGCTCCCAAGAAGGCGGGAGGAAATATCCGGCAGTATACGAAAGAGGATATTGAAAATATTCGCCTGGTATATCATCTTGTAAAAGAAAAGAAAATGACTCTTGCCGGAGCCAGACAACGTTTGAAACAGAATAAAGAAAGCATTCGTGATACGGCCGAAATCATTGACCGCTTGCGGCGTATCAAAGAAGATTTGCTCAGTATGCGTAAGGAGCTGGATTATCTCACCTGATGCTTGCAGGTGTGAATTGTTTGGCTGGTGACTTAATTCTAGGTCTTTTTAAGCGATCATCAGACTTTTCCGGACGTCGTATATGTGAGGAAACAACGAAAAACAACAATAAAAAAATGGCATATGAAGTGATTATGGTCTATCATCTTCATATGCCATTGTATTTTTTAGGGATATTTGCTGAATATCTTTATTTCGTCTTAATGGTTTTAATCTGTTATTGCCATCATCAGAAAGATACGTCTTTTTAGTCGGCAATTGTATCTTCAAAGTTTTCGATACGGGTTACTTTCTTGATGTGATCTATCTTTTTAAGGTTTGTACAGATGGTGTTCACATCATCTACATCGTGTACGTAAAGCTGAATGCGACCTTCGAAAATACCATCGTTCGATTCAATATTCAATTTATGAATATTTACATTCAACTGTTGAGATATAACTTGTGTAACCTGATTGAGGACTCCTATGCCGTCTATACCTTTAATGTATACATTGACCGGGAAGTTTAATGCTTTGCCTGTTTCCCATTCTACAGCAAGCAGTCGGTTACCGAAACTGGTCTTCAGCTGAGCTGCAATCGGGCACTGACGTTTATGAATGACAATACGGTTGTTATCGTCAATGTAACCAAGTACATCATCCCCCGGAATCGGTTTACAGCAATCAGCCAGAATGTAATTCTTCTGAATGGCATCAGGAGTCAGCTTGATGATTTTCTTTTTGTCTATATTCAGTGCAGGCTGTTCAGTTTGTTTCTCTTCCTGCTTGTTTTTACTGGTTCCTCCGAATGCAAAGCTGATATATTTCTTCCAGTTGGTAGGTGATGGCTTTTCCTTCAGCTCGTTTTTGTCTGCCTCACCTAATGAGAATATTCCCTGACCGATATCTAAGGTCAGTTCATCGTAATTCTTTACGTGATGCAGGTTGCAGAGCTTCTTGATATTCTCATCATTTGACGGCAGGTTTTCCTGATGGAAGAAATCGGTAAGCATATCTTCACCTTTCTGCTGCATTTCTTTCTTTTCACGCTTCAGAATAGCTTGTATCTTAGCTTTGGCTTTTGCTGTGGTGGCAAAGTTTATCCACGAAGGCTGTACCTTTTGTGATTTGGAAGTAAGTATTTCTACCTGATCACCACTTTGTAGCTTGTGGCTTAGTGGAACCAGTTTATGGTTTACCTTAGCTCCGATACAGTGACTGCCCAGGAATGTATGGATAGAGAAAGCAAAATCGAGTGCCGTACAGTTTTGCGGCATAGTCTTGATTTCTCCTTTGGGGGTGAAGACAAAAATTTCGGATGCAAACAGGTTCAGTTTGATGGTATCGAGGAAATCGAGCGCATCAGGCTGTGGATCGTCCAGAATTTCCTTAATGGTCTTCAGCCACTTGCTCAGTTCGCCTTCATCTTCACTGCCTCCACCTTCCTTGTATTTCCAGTGAGCTGCAAATCCTTGCTCGGCAACGTCATTCATGCGTTCACTTCTTATTTGCACTTCAATCCATTGCCCTTTGTTACTCATCAGTGTCACGTGCAGTGCCTGATAGCCATTAGCTTTCGGATGGCTTACCCAGTCGCGCAGACGGTCGGGGTGAGGCTTGTATATTTTCGAGATAGCTACATAGATATCGAAGCAGTCGTTCAGTTCCTCTTCTTCATTTCTTGGAGTAAAGATGATGCGCACAGCAAGGATATCGTAGATTTCTTCGAACGTGATATGCTTGGTCTGCATCTTGTTCCAGATGGAATAAGGAGATTTTACACGTGCCAGAATGCGATAAGGTATTTTCATCTTATCCAATTGTGCACGGATAGGAGCTGTAAACTCGGTAAAGACGCTTTCGCGCTCTGCCTGAGTAGCTTGCAGCTTGTCTTGTATCTCTTTATAAGTTTCCGGATGTTCGTATTTGAAACTCAGGTCTTCCAGTTCTGTTTTTATGCGGTTCAGACCTAGTCTGTTGGCAAGAGGAGCATAGATGTAAAGGGTTTCTCCCGCAATCTTATATTGTTTGCTGGGAAGCATGGAACCGAGGGTACGCATGTTGTGCAGACGGTCGGCTATTTTTATCAGAATGACTCGGATGTCGTCATTCATTGTAAGCAGGAGCTTTTTGAAATTTTCAGCCTGAGCCGAAGCGCGGTCGCCGAAAATGCCTCCGGATATTTTTGTCAGTCCGTCTACAATCTGTGCAATTTTAGGTCCGAACAGATTTTCTATATCTTCCACCGTATAGTCGGTATCCTCTACTACATCATGCAGCAAAGCCGAACAGATGGAGGTAGACCCCAGTCCGATTTCTACACACGCGATGCGTGCTACCGCAATAGGGTGCAGTATATAAGGTTCGCCCGAACGGCGTCGTACACCTTTATGTGCTTGCTTGGCAAAATTAAATGCTTTGGTGATTATTTCTACTTTTTTGCGGTGCTTGCTTTCCAGGTATCGATCTAAAAGTTCTTGAAAGGCATCATTTATTTGCTTTTCATCTGCTTGCTCTTGTGTAAGTCTTTCATCCGTCATTGTATTACTCCCTTAATCTATATTGCAAAAATAAAGAAAATAAAGAATTTAACAAGTAGAATGAAGTTTTTTCTTACAAAGCTATGGAAAAGGAAGATAGAAAAATGAAAAACCATCCTGACAAATCTTGGGATTGTCGGGATGGTTTTTATGATATTTCGGTGTAAAAATATGATACTTATCGGATGCGGAGTGATCTTCCGGCACGTATGTTACTGCCTTTGATTCCGTTCAATCTGCGTAACTGCGATACGCTTACTCCATATTTGGCTGCAATGCCTCCCAAGGTTTCTCCGTTTCTGATTCTGTGATAAACGGCTTTTCCTGATTTGGCAGACGATTTAATATCGGTTACTTCTACTTTGCTGCGTCGTGTCTGATAGACCTCCGGTTTATAATTATAGATGCTGTCTTCGTTTTCGAGGAAACAGCTCATCATCTTGTTGGACAGGCGAAGCGCATAAGGCTTCTCATTTCCAGGAATGATATCTTTTTTAAACTCCGGATTCAAGGCACGAAGTTCATCGATGTTTGAGTTGCATACGGCGGCTATCTGCTGGAGGTTGAGCGGACGAGATATGTGTATAGTGTCTGTTCCTTCCGGCATTCTCATTTCCAGCGGGCTGATGTTATGCTCACAGTAATAGGTCATGATATAGTTTGCAGCGATAAATGCCGGCACATATCCACGAGTTTCCTGAGGCAGATAATTGTATAGCTTCCAGAAGTCCTTTTCTCCTCCCGAACGTCGGATAGCTTTGTTTATTGTGCCCGGACCGCAATTGTAAGCCGCAAGTACCAGATTCCAGTCGTGATAGATATCGTATAAGTCTTTCAGATAACGTGCTGCGGCACGAGTAGATTTGATCGGGTCACGACGTTCGTCTATCAGACTGGTTACTTGCAGTCCGTAAATTTTACCTGTAGCCAGCATGAACTGCCATAAGCCTACGGCTCCCTGACGGGAAGTTGCCATCGGATTTAAGGCCGATTCGATGACAGGAAGATATTTTAACTCCAGCGGCAGGTCGTACAAGTCGAGTGCCTCTTCGAAGATGGGCATGTAGAAATTATTAGCACTCAGCATGAATGCAACCTTCTGTCGCAAGCGGGTAGCATACATGTCGATAAATTTGCGCACCACTTCGTTATACGGCATTTCGATGATGGCCGGAATACGTTGCAGACGATCCATGTAGATAGAGTCGCTTACTTCCGGATTGGTAGAAGTTGCAGTACAGTTTTCTCCCAGATTGATATAATTTTTCGAAATCCAGTCCAGATATAAACTGTCTGTTTCAGAAAGCATACCTTCGGGCAAATCGGCAGCTGCCTCCACACCAGAACTGGAGCGGACGACAATACTCTTTTCCGTTTGTTGGGCAAAGAGGGGCGAAAAGCTAAGGAAGGCGAGTATGCCAATACATAGTTTTTTCATAATTTAAAATCTAATACTGCATTGCAAGCCTATTCCTTGAGGAAGCTTGCGGTATGCATCGTTAAATATTGCAGGTTCCAGTGTCATTCCCAAATCGTTCGATATATCGAAGTTCGATAGCTCAGCGTCGACATATGCGTCGATTACCGACAACAGATAAACTCCGATGAAAGCAATTATACTTAAATCTCGCTGACGACGGAAGACATCTTTTCGTTTACGGAACAACTCTTGATAATAATCGAGTCTGTTTTGTACATCTTCTTTGGTATATCCGGCTGGCAGGAAATCCATATAACTGTCGTTATTCGGATTGTCACTCATGATGTCCTGATATGCCTGTGTATAATCCTTATACATTTTGCTGTTCCAGGTCAATGCATAAGTACATCCCACGAAACCTCCATAAACGATAGGCAGTTTCCAATACTTCCGGTTGTATATCTGACCTGCTCCGGGTATGGCAAGCGACAGCCAGATAGAATTATTGGGAGTGGGAAGCCATTTCTTTTTCTCCTTTATGGTTACAGGTTTCCGGCTTTGCAAAGAGTCACTCTGACGCATAAGTCTGGCCGTATCTACCGGAGCTTCCAGTTCCTCGATGCGCTTTTGACGTATATTCAGCGTATCGAGTAAAGCAAGGCTGTCGGCCACGTTTTGCGCGCGTATCGAATCGGCATTCAGTAAGCCTTTCCGGTGCTTGAGTGCACGTTGTGCATATCCTTCCGTACTTCCTCCCCATGCGAAACAGAGCATCAGTACGATATACAATACATATGTAAACGATCGTTCTCTCAAAACTTGTCCTTTTTATTCTTTTGGTTTCAATGAGTCCAGTATCTCCATGATTCTTTCCAGATCAGCTTCGTTGCTGAACGGGATACTGATTTTACCTTTTCCTTTGTTGCTGCACGAAAGCTGCACCTTTGTACCGAAGAAGGTACACAGATGATTTTGCAACATCGTATATTCTTCAGACAGTTTGGCGCCTTTGGGAGCAATCTTCTTGCCTCCCGACTCTACGCTTTCGCCGGCTGAAAGGGCTTTTACTATTTCTTCTACCTTGCGGACCGAATACCCTTGGGTGATTATTTCGTTGAAAATACGTATCTGTGTCTTCGGGTCATCCAGCGCAAGCAAGGCACGTGCGTGCCCCATATCTATTTCTTTATTTTTCAGTGCAACCTGTATCGGAGCAGGAAGTTTAAGCAGTCGCAGGTAATTGGCGATGGTAGTACGCTTCTTGCCTACACGTTCGCTCAGACGTTCCTGAGTCAGTTCATATTGTTCGATCAGATGCTGGTAGGCGAGAGCTATTTCCAGCGAGTTCAAGTCCTCGCGCTGGATATTCTCTATCAGAGCCATTTCCATTACATTCTCATCGTCGGCAGTACGGATGTAAGCAGGAATAGTCTTCAGCCCTGCCTGTATAGAAGCACGGTAACGTCTTTCTCCTGCTATGATCTGATATGAATCCTCATTCAGCTTGCGTAAAGTGATAGGTTGTATGATGCCGATTTCAGCTATTGAGTCGGCAAGCTCTTGCAGGGCAATCGGATCGAACTCGCGGCGTGGCTGGTTCGGGTTTACCGAGATTTTACTCAGTTCCACTTCGTTGATGGAAGAAGAGCCCGAAGTCTTAACCTCGTCGTTTGTAGAAATCAGCGCGTCGAGTCCTCTGCCCAGTGCAAATTTTTTCTGTACGGCCATATTTGTTTATTCTTTCAGCTTTCTATGCTTCTTAATTTTTGTTTATAATTTCGTTTGCCAAAGCCAGGTGGTTTTTTGCTCCTGTAGAATCCGCATCGTACAAGATGGCAGGTATTCCGTGGCTGGGAGCCTCACTCAGTTTGACGTTTCGCTGGATAATGGTTTTGAATACCAGTTCCTGGAAATGACGTTTCACTTCGTCGTATATCTGGTTTGCCAGACGCAGACGTGAGTCGAACATTGTAAGCAGGAAACCCTCTATTTCCAGCGAAGGGTTCAGTTTTGTCTTGATTATCTTGATGGTGTTCAGCAGCTTGCTGATACCTTCCAGTGCAAAATATTCGCATTGTACCGGAATGATGACCGAATCGGCAGCTGTCAGTGCGTTGATGGTAATCAGCCCCAGCGACGGTGAACAGTCTATCAGAATATAATCGTATTCACTTTTCATCGGCTCTAATGCCTTTTTCATAATCTTCTCACGGTTTTCTAGGTTCAGCATTTCGATTTCTGCTCCCACGAGGTCGATGTGAGAAGGAATAATATCCAATCCGTCAATATCGGTCGTGTAAATAGCTTCCCGTATATCGGTCTGATTGATAAGACATTCATAAATAGAACAATCTATTTCTTTTAAATCTACTCCCAGACCGGATGAAGCATTCGCCTGCGGATCGGCATCGACTACCAGCACTTTCTTCTCGAGAGTTGCTAATGATGCAGCCAGATTAATGGTTGTAGTAGTCTTACCTACGCCACCTTTTTGGTTGGCTAAAGCAATAATTTTTCCCATATTAATCAGTTTATCTGATTGCGAAGTAACAAATAATCGTCGAAACTATGTATCAGCAAATGTCTACATTTCTTGAAAATGTTGATAACTTACGGCTTTTGTTAATAACTTCGGCGAGGCAAAGATAACGATTTATCTGTAATTATTCGTCGTGGTTTGGGAAGATTAATATTTGTTGTAACTTTACCGGCGATTATTAATGGAGAAATATATGACAAACGAAAGACCTCTTTTATTGCTGTCGAATGATGATGGCGTGAATGCCAAAGGAATACAAGAACTTATCGCTGCGTTACGCACTGTTGCCGACCTCATTGTTGTTGCGCCCGACGGGCCGCGTTCGGGTTCATCGGGAGCCATTACTTCCGAGCATCCGCTTCGCTGTACAAAGATGCGTCAGGAGCCGGGACTCATTGTATATAAGTGTTCGGGAAGTCCTGTCGACTGTGTCAAACTTGCTTTGCACGCTTTGGTTCCCCGTAAGCCCGATATGGTGATAGGAGGTATTAATCATGGCGACAACTCGTCGGTCAATGTACACTACTCTGGTACGATGGGAGTGGTGATAGAAGGATGCCTGAAAGGAATCCCTTCGGTAGGATTTTCGCTTTGTAATCATAGTGCGGATGCTGATTTTTCAGCAACGCTGCCTTATGTGCGCCGCATTGTAGAAGAAGTGCTTGCAAAGGGACTTCCCGTAGGTAAGTGTCTGAATGTGAATTTCCCTGATACAAACGAACTGAAAGGTGTGCGTATCTGCCGTCAGACTGATGGGGTATGGACTAATGAATTTGTTAAGGCAGATCATCCGCGTGGCGGATATTATTACTGGCTGACAGGTGAGTATCAGAATAACGAGCCTGATGCTGAAGATACTGATCACTGGGCGTTGGAACACGGTTACGTGGCTATTACTCCTACGCAAATTGATGTGACGGCATATTCGCTGATGGAAGACTTGAAACACTGGAACTGGAACGTATGAAATATTATCTGATAGTAGGAGAGGCATCGGGCGACTTGCATGCATCGAACCTGATGCGTGCCTTGCAGCACGAAGATCCGCAGGCCGAATTTCGTTTTTTCGGAGGCAATCTGATGAAGGCGGTGGGAGGTACTTGCGTAAAGCATTACCGTGAACTGGCATATATGGGTTTTATTCCCGTACTGCTTCACTTGCGTACTATTTTCCGTAACATGGATTACTGCAAGAAGGATGTTGAAGCGTGGCAGCCGGATGTGCTGATCCTCGTTGATTATCCGGGATTTAACCTGAAGATAGCCGAATATATCAAACAGCATACGCGGATACCTGTCTACTATTATATTTCGCCTAAGATTTGGGCTTGGAAGGAATATCGCATCAAAAATATCAAGCGCGATGTAGATGAACTGTTTTCTATCCTGCCTTTCGAGGTCGATTTTTTCAAGAAACACCAGTATCCGGTGCATTATGTGGGCAATCCTTGTGTCGACGCTGTGGATGATTTCCGGAAGAATGGTCAGGAAACTTTCAGTGAGTTTATTGCTGCCAATGGGTTGGAAAACAGACCGATCATAGCTTTACTTGCAGGAAGTCGCCGGCAGGAAATCAAAGATAATCTGTCGCGTATGATTGAGGCGGCACGCAGTTTTCCGCAGTATCAGTTTGTGGTGGCGGGAGCTCCTGGTATTGAGCCTGATTTCTACAAACAATATATCGACAGCAGCACGAAGATTGTGTTCGGGCAGACTTACCGTTTGTTGCAGCAGGCTGAGGCTGCACTGGTTACTTCGGGAACAGCTACGCTCGAAACGGCTTTGTTCCGTGTACCTCAGGTAGTGTGTTACTATACGGCAGCAGGCAAGTTGGTTTCTTTCCTTCGCAGGCATATCTTGAAGGTGAAATACATTTCATTGGTAAATCTGATAGCCGACCGTGAAGTGGTAACTGAACTGGTTGCCGACGGTATGACGGTTGCCAATATAAAAAAGGAGTTGGCTAAGATTGTACCGGGAGGAAGCGGACGTCCGCTTATGCTTTCAGAATACGACCGGCTGATAGCAATTTTAGGAGAACCCGGAGCATCGGAGCGTGCTGCATCTCAGATTACAGCTTTGTTAAAGTCGAATCACAAAGCCTGATACCATTGGTTTCTGTTTTTACATGGAGACTTTGTTGAAAGAAGAGCAAAAGTGTAGAAAAACTTCTTGATGTTTTTTTATTTTTTGTACGAATTTCAGACATAATAAGCCCTTCATTTCTTCTATTTATCAATACGTTGTGAATCAACTGATTGCATAGCAAGATGCATATCTGAAACGTATAGAAGAAATGAAGGGCGATTTTTATGCTCTTATGCAAGGATAAGTCCTACCAGATACAGGTATACTACAGCTGCTGGAACGGCCATCAGAGTACTGTCGAAGCGGTCGAGCATACCTCCGTGTCCAGGCAGGATATTGCCTGAATCTTTAATGCCGAGGGTACGTTTCATCAGCGATTCGGTCAGGTCACCCCATGTTCCGAATACTACTACAGTCAGTCCCAGTCCAATCCATACACCAGTGCTCAGGAATGTAAAGAAGTGTGCCAAAACGATGGCTGCAATGATGCTGAACACGGCTCCACCGATAGAACCTTCCCAAGATTTCTTTGGGGAAATACGTTCGAACAGACGGTGTTTCCCAAACAGCATGCCGGTACAGTAAGCACCCGTATCGTTTACCCAGTTGAAGATAAAAATGGATAAGGGCAGTATTGGGTTATACTGAGATACACTTTCTGTTGCGCTGCTGTGGTAAGCCAGCACGTTGAGCAAAGCGAATGATAAGGCAATATATATCTGGCTCATCATGGCATATGCCCAGTTATTGAGCGGATTAGGCTGCTTCTTGTACAATTCACTGATAAACAGATAAAGTATCAGGAAGAGATAAGGGATGAATATCTCATTCGCTCCCGGCACTACTCCGATATATCCGAAACAGAGGAATAAGAACAAACCAGCCAGAATGGATATAGGTTTGTTCATGCGCGTATGCTCCATTCGGTTGACAATGTTTCCGAATTCATTGATCGTAAGTGCACTGATCAATGCAAACAAAATTGTAAATGAAATGGGCCCTCCCAGAATACAGCCTACAAGTACGGCTACGAATATCACTCCTGTGATGGCTCGTTGAAGAAAATTGCTTTTCACGGCAGTAAGGTTTTAATGTTTGTTATTAAAAATACTTTTGTCATTCAGTAAGCTCGTATGGAGCCTTCTGAATGACAAAAGTTATGTTATCTGTTGTTTATCAGATGATTGTCAGGCTTGCTTTTCCTCATCTTGTGTAGCAGAAGTTCCGGAGTTTTCAGTCTGTTCCTTAGTTTCCGGTTCAGATGCTGTAGCAGCTTCTTCTGTCTTTTCGGGAGCAGGAAGAGCTTTTTCTTCAGCAGCCATGATTTCTTCCGAACGAGATGCCCATGGACGCTTTCCGAATATCTTTTCTACATCTTCTGCAAAGATGACTTCACGGTCTATCAGAAGCTGTGCTAACTGGTTATGACCTTCTTTATGCTCCTGCAACAATGCCTTGGCACGAGCGTATTGTTCGTTGATCATCTTCTGCACTTCCTGGTCAATCAGTTCAGCAGTATGCTCACTGTAAGGTTTGTTGAAGCTGTATTCGTCATTGCTGTAATAACATAAGTTAGGCAACTTGTCGCTCATACCTGCATATGCTATCATGCCGTAAGCTTGTTTGGTTACTCGCTCCAGGTCATTCATAGCACCGGTTGAGATGTGACCGATAAATACTTCTTCGGCAGCACGTCCTCCCAGCGTAGCACACATTTCGTCCAACATCTGTTCCTTGGTTGTAATCTGACGTTCTTCGGGCAGGTACCATGCTGCTCCCAATGCACGTCCGCGAGGAACGATTGTAACCTTAATCAGCGGATTGGCATGTTCCAGGAACCATGAAATCGTAGCATGTCCTGCTTCGTGCAGCGCAATGGCACGTTTCTCTGCTGCTGTCATAACCTTGGTTTTCTTTTCCAGACCACCGACTATACGGTCGATTGCAGCCAGAAAGTCATCTTTTCCCACTGACGGTTTTGAGTGGCGGGCAGCTATCAGAGCAGCTTCATTACATACGTTGGCAATATCAGCTCCACTGAATCCCGGAGTCTGGCGAGCCAGCAAGTCAACGTCTACCGTATTATCCAGTTTCAATGGGCGGAGATGTACGCCAAATACTTCTTTACGTTCGTTCAAGTCGGGCAGATCTACATAAATCTGTCGGTCGAATCGTCCGGCACGAAGCAAGGCCTTATCCAAAATATCTACACGGTTGGTTGCAGCCAGGATAATAACTCCACTGTTTGAACCAAATCCGTCCATTTCTGTAAGCAGCTGGTTCAGAGTGTTCTCGCGTTCATCATTGCCTCCCATGCTCGGATTTTTTCCACGGGCACGACCTACGGCATCGATCTCATCGATAAAGATGATACAAGGTGACTTTTCTTTAGCCTGGCGGAATAGGTCGCGTACGCGTGAAGCTCCCACTCCGACAAACATTTCAACGAAGTCGGAACCTGATATAGAGAAGAAAGGTACGTCAGCTTCGCCTGCAACAGCTTTGGCAAGCAATGTCTTACCTGTTCCCGGAGGGCCTACTAACAGGGCTCCTTTAGGTATCTTTCCTCCCAGTTCTGTATACTTTTGAGGTTGTTTCAGAAATTCTACTATTTCCTCTACTTCCTGTTTGGCTGCTGCCTGACCAGCAACATCCTTGAAAGTGATACGGTTTGCTCCTTTTTCGAAAAGCTGTGCTTTGCTTTTTCCTACACTGAACACACTTCCGGCTCCTCCCGGACCTCCGCCACCACTCATACGTCTCATGGCGAACATCCATATTCCTATTAATAATAAGAAAGGAGCAATGTTCCAGAAAATCATACCAAAATAATTGGTTTGCTTTTCGTAGCTGATAGAGCCTGTAAAGTTTCCGCTGTCTTGTTCTTCGTCAAGGAATTTATCGAGTGCTTCCATTGAGCCTATCTTGACATTTACGGAAGGACTTCTTCCTACTTTATTAGCATCCTTTCCGAACACATCAACAATGTTTTCAGGCTTGATGAACATATCTACGGTGTTGTCATCGTAAGCAATGATTTTACTTGCATATCCTTTGCTTACCATTTCCTTGAATTCGGTATAGGTTATTTCCTTGCTAGCGCTTCCGTCTTCGCTCGAGAAATAAAGAAAACCAAAAACAAGTGCTATTATAACGTACAGCCAACTCAAACTAGGTCGGGGTACATTAATCTTAGGTTTATTGTTGTTTAAATTTTCGCTCATACAATTTTTTTATGAAATTAGTCAATATCGGGGAGAGATGTTAATTTGGCATCTGCCCACAGATGTTCCAGGTTGTAAAAATCTCTCACTTCAGGTAAAAAGACATGTACCAGTACATCTCCGTAGTCCATTGCAACCCATTGTGCATTACGCACACCATCCATTCCGTATACTTTATGACCGGTTGTCTTTCTGACGTATTCTTTTACTGAGTCAACGATTGCCAGAACCTGGCTGGGAGAGTTTCCCTGACAAATAACGAAGTATTTACAAATAGTATCTTCTATATTGGTTAAGTCAGCTATTACAATGTTTCTTCCTTTTTTCTCTTGAATGCCTTCTGTAATTTTCTTTACTAAGTCTTTTGTTTCGTCCATTATTATTGTTTCCGTTTTTATTTATTATTCATATATAAATTAATGTAGCAAATATACTTGCTTTTCTGTATATCACGAAGGAATGAGGCTTAATTCTCTTTTTCTTTTGTATTTTTTTGAAAAAAAAGCTCCAAAATATTGGTATATTATAAAAAAGTTGTACCTTTGCACCGTCAAAATCAAATGAGGCTGACAAAACAATAGATTTTGGGCTATGGTGTAATGGTAACACAACAGATTCTGGTCCTGTTTTTCTTG
>ONZW01000052.1_pt1 | contig 117706 bp, 100 predicted proteins | sample 1671071 | NCBI WGS metagenome assembly ONZW01 (sample SAMN06348119, study PRJEB24527) | human gut metagenome | biome: human gut; feature: ankylosing spondylitis patient; material: feces | host: Homo sapiens | place: China | collected 2015-10
TTTTCCTTTAAATTAACTTCCTATTTTTTATGAAATAGGAAGTTAATTTAATTATATCATCAATTTATATGATTAGTAAATAATAACAAATAAAATCCATCAACAACATATTTAATTTTCTGTATATTTTACTTTTAGTTTATTAATAATAATTATTTAATTAATATATTTATCTAAAATATAAAAATAATGTTTAAATAATAGTTATTAAAATTTAATTATTATCGATTTTGAATATATAATAAATTTATGTATTATATAGGATATACCTATATAAAAATAGAGGTAATATTTTATATAATAAACAAATATGATAAAATATTTACGAGGTGATTATTATGGCAAAACGCCCTAAAATAAAAATAACATTAATCGATAGAAAAGGACCTTGCGGTTGTCATCGCGGTCATAAGATAGGTGATAGTTTTGATTTTGATACACAACGTGGTGAATTATGCCCTATGGCGATGCATGTAGCATTTCCTTATATTGATATATTGAGATATGGTGGTTCTATACCTAATCAACCAGAAGGCACAGCCGTATTTTGTTGCCCAGACGTAGATACCATAAACGTCTTTAGAATAGAGAAGGAAGATATTTAATTTATAAAAAAATGAAATCAAAATACTAATAATTCAAAAAAACATAAATTCAATATTATTATAATGAAAGGATATTTAAAAATTAATAAAAAAACCTTCTCTGATTTTGAGAAGGTTTTTATACTATTTACAGACTATCAATAAATCTGCTATTATAATAATGTTTTTATTATTTCGCAGGAGCGTGAAAACTTATGAATAAACCTGAAAACTATTATGATAAATGCCAAATATTTACTCCTGCAGAAAATGTTATTGAACTATTAGATGCTGCAGGCTATAAAGAAAATCTATTTGAAAAAAAGATATTAGAGAATGCTTGTGGTGATGGAAATATCTTAAAAGAAGTTGTAAGAAGATATATCCAAGACGCACTTAATCAAAATAAAACTCTATCAGAAATTCAATTAGGATTAGAAACTAATATTTATGGATTTGAAATAGATTCTAAACATCATCAAAAATGTATTAAAAATTTAGATGATATTGCTAATACATATAATATAAAAGATGTTCATTGGAAAATTTTTCAAAAAGATTTTCTTAAAACAAAGCTGACAAACAAATTTGATTTTGTCGTTGGTAATCCACCATATATTGTTTATAAAGAATTATCTATTGATGATCGCCAATATCTAAAAAAACATTTTGAAAGCTGTAATAAAGGTAAATTTGATTATTGTTATGCGTTTATAGAAGCTAGCTTGAATGCTTTGCATAAAAATGGTATTCTAGCTTATTTAATTCCTAGTAGTATATTTAAAAATGTATTTGCCAAAAACCTTAGACAAATACTCTTAAAACATATAACAACTATTCTAGATTATACTACTAAAAAATTATTTGAAAATGTTCTTATTGCTGCTGCTATTTTAGTATGTAAAAAAGATAGTAATTCTTCTAATTTAACATATAAAGATATCGAAAATAAAAAAACAATCAAAATAAAAAAAGAACTATTATCTGATAAATGGATATTCTCAAATGAAACGTTAATTAATAATAAAAAGCGTTTTGGAGATTATTTTAAAGCTTCTATAACTGTTGCCACATTATTAAATGAAGTTTTCATTTTAAAAGATTATAATTATAAGGATAATTATATTTTTGTTGATGGATATAAAATAGAAAAAGATTTAATCCGTGAAGCTTGTAGTCCTCGTGGTCTAAATTCAAATCGTAAAGAATTAATTATTTTTCCATATCAATATATAAATGATAAATTAATCAAATATACAGAAGATGATTTTGAAAAACTATATCCAGAAGCTACTAAATATTTTAAACATAATATTGAACGATTAAATAAACGAAAAATCGATTCTAATGTCAAATATTTTGAATATGGTCGAACACAAGCTTTATCTCATTTAAATCAAGAAAAGCTATTAACTTCTATCGTAGTAACTAATGAGGTTAAAGTATATGAATTATTAACAAAAGACATTCCTTATTCTGGTATATTTATAATTCCAATAAAAGATAAACCTTTATCAGAAGCAAAAAAATTATTGGAAAGTGATGCTTTCCTTAAGTATGTACAACAAATTGGAATTAATGCTAATGGTAAATCTATTAGAATAACCGCCAAAGATGTTAACAATTTTTATTTTTAAAATAAAAAGGAACAGTGTTTTAACTGTTCCTTTTTACTTTTGGGGTAAAGAATTGTTTCTTTTTGATTTCAACATTTCGATATTTTTTAGTAATGCTAACTCTATTTTAGGTGTTATTTTCTTTGTTTTACGTAAAGTTTCAAGAAAATGTTGCTGTTGCAATATAGAATAATCAATTCTTCTAAATTCATTTGCTAATTTTAATTTATTATAAAATTTGTTAATAAATTCATCATTAATAAATTCATCTTTTATTCTTATATTAGCTTCATCATCTCTATAAAATATATTACAAATAGAATTATCATCTGGGTTTAATAATTTTACATAATTATTTTTAATCAATAAATCACTTTTAAATCTATTACAATTACGACAAGAAAATACTAAATTTTCTATTCTTCCTGCTTCTATTTCTCCCTGATCCTTATCCCTAAAAGATGACTCGCAAATATAATGATCTATTTCATAGGTCTCCAACGGCTGTATATCAGTAGATGTTCCACAATAAGCACATTTTCTATGATAGATATTAGCAAAACCTTCAAAAAAATTATTTTTATTTTTTTTATTAGAAACTACCTTATATATTACCTTTGTTTTAGATAAATCTTTTATTTGTTGCTTTAATCGTTCTTTCTTTTCTGATGTCTGTTCTAACATAAAATTATTATCTACAGTTCTATAATCTAATTGTTTAATATTATTTTGAGTATTCATCTTTTAATTCCTTAAAACTTCGTATTAATTCATCAATATCTGATTTTGTTAATTCATCATATAAATTATTACCTTCTATTGACTCTAAAACTTTATCTTTTAAAGCTTTATCTACATTATCACTCTTTCTTAAATCATCAGCTAATTCTTCAAATTCAACAATCCTTTTTATAGCCATATCTAATACTGGTATAAGATTATCCTCATAATATTTATTTGCATCACGAGTATCTTTTCCTGAAAATTTTTTAATAATATTATCTCCTTTTAAATTAGGATCTTGTGTTATAATTATTACTTCTATAAAAGGAAATAATTTTCTAAGAATAATCTTAAATTGTTTTCCTGAGAATTTTCCTGTTGTTGCAGAATATTCTTCGAATAAATGATTATCTATCAATATTATATTAGCACTAGATATCACTTGATCTTTAAAAAGTACTTCATATCCATTTTTATTATCAAACAATATTTCGCCATAATCTTTTTTTATAATTCTTCCATCATCTAAAGCATAAAGTCTTTTTTTATAAATTTTGTTAAGAAACCTAGATAATATACTATCTATATTATCATCAATATAGATTATTTTTACACTGGAAATCATATTTTATCACCTATTTCAAATTGAATTTTAAATCCATTATTTCCTGAAATATCCTTTATCTTGCCATTAGTCATTTCTACAGTATTATTTACTATCCACATGCCTAATCCATGACCATCTTTACGTGAAGTTTCATGTACTTCTAATATACGCATTGGATCGTTTACATATTTTTCAGGAAGACCTTTGCCATCATCTTGATATGTTATATTTAATTTATTAGATTCTTTTTTTACCACTATAGATATATTTATATTCGTTAGACTTTGATTTTGTTGAATAGTATTTAATATTAAGTTATCAAAAATAACAAAAAATATATCCTCAGATATATTAAAGTATAAATTTTCATCTACATCTAATTTTATATTTAAACAAGCATAATCATGCTCCCAATTTTTAGATATATATTCTAATATTTTAAAAATACTTTGTTCTTTAGAAAAATATCTATGTTTTTCTATTTCTTCAAGCATTATATTCATAAATGTTAAAATTTTATTATTTATATGCTTATTTTGTGCTAATAAATGAGGTACATTATTATATACATATTTAGTATTTTCAGGTAAATTTAATTCATCCCACATATTATAATCTTTTAATGCATCTACAATATATTCATAATTAACATCTATATTATTTCTATCATTTTTTAATTCATGAGCTATAGATGTAGCTTTAAGTCCTGATGTAGCTAATACATTTAATATTCTAACATCATATTTATATCTTTTCTCGGTAGCTTCTTTATCTTGCTTATTTTTATCGGATTCTTTTGTTATATTTTCAATTTCATTAACAAAATTTTGCACTTCTTCTTTCGTAAATTTTTTTATAATATCAGGTTTTTTTATCACCTTAGGAACTATATTTGTTGTTTTATTAGAAGGACTATATGTTATTTTATTTTTTTTATTAATAGCTCTTATAATACCTTGTCTATATCGTTCAAATATACTTACACCTATACTTATAATTTTTAAAAATAATTTATAATACTCATTTTCATTTATTCCTTGTCTATTTGATAGATCCTGTAACATATAATTTTCTTTTTTATCAATGAGTACTTTTCCTGAAATTTGATTTTCTCTTACTCTCCAAGCACCTGTAGGATGTGTTGCTGCTGCTGGAGATTTTCTACTTCTTTTTCCAAAGCCTAACCAATCTTTATCTCCTTCATATGAAGATATTCCAAATGCATTACGATATAATACAACACCTTTTTCATATCGATCTGGTAAATCCTTATATTTATAAAGAAAAGCTTCCATATCCTTATTTGTAGATGATTTTAATGAAAAATATAAATCAGCTGAAAAATCACCTAAATATGTTAAAAAAGTTTCTAAATGATTATCATCATAATCAATATCTTTATCTCCCATTAATTCATCTTTAATATTAATTGATTGTTTATATGATACTAAATCTATATTTGGACAAAATTTTTTAGCTTCTTCTTTAAATTCATTATTTTCAACTGAACATATTAATTGCATATTATTACTATCATATTCTAAAAATATATAACTTGTATAATTTTTTCCTATTTGGGGAGATCTATAATATGGTATTACTTGATATGTTTCTTTTTCCGATTTAATTTGTATACACATTTTACTATCATTATATGTTATTGATAAATAATCTGATAAAATTTTAATAGATTTTTCAGTCCAGTTATCTCTTAAATTTGTTATTTCAATTATTGTACCTATGTTTAATGATGTATTTTTCTCAAAGTCTAAACTAGATTCATTCCAGTCTGTTTTCCATAAAATAGCTTTACAGTCTTTCTTTCTACTATGTAAAGATACATTTTCTCCTAGTCTAGCTAAAGCAAATCTACCTATTCCTTTAGAGCCTGCCAACACACGTGTATTTTCACCTGTTCCTATACTATAATCTTTATCACTTCTTCCTACATGCATCCAATTTTTTCGAATAGTTTCTTCATTCATGCCAATTCCATCATCTTCGAAAACTATTTTATTTTTAGTTATTGAAATAATCAGATTTTTAGCATTAGCATCATAAGCATTCTTAACTAATTCTAAAATAGCTGATTCTTTATTATTGAAATTTTGAACACCTAATAAATGAGCAATTGTTTTATCCTCAACAACATATTTTAAATTCTCCATAGTAAATAACTCCTATTGTTATTTTTTTTCATTATAATAGATTAAAATTTCTTTTGCAATCTAATACCTTATTATAAATATTGTTTTTGACAAAAAGCTTTTTTTCTTACATACTAAAATTGTGTGTAATATAAGCATAGTTAAGGAGTTTAACTATGGCTAGAATTTATAAACAAAAAACCAAGACAAAAGGTTTTTCCTATTACTTTACCATAGAACTAGGAAAAGATAATACAGGTAAACGCAATCGCATAAAACGTGGAGGTTTTACTAGACGCAAAGATGCAGAAAAAGCTGCTTTAGAACTGGAAGCTGCTGCTCTATCTGGCAAGGTAATCAAACAAAATACAAGCATAACACTACATTATTTTATGTGGAATGTTTGGTTAGAATATCATCGTGGTTTTGTAAAACAATCTACGGCATGGCATATAGAATCTATACTTCGTAGAATAGATTGCTTCTTTAGCAGTGATGTTAAGTTAGTAGATGTTACGCCTCAACAATGTCATTTATTTATAAAGCATATGTTTATTAAACAAAAATTAAGTAGACGAGTTGTTATAGAAACTTTTAATATTTTAAAAGCGGTGTTTACACATGCAATAAAAGTAGAAAAAATATTATCTGCTAATCCATGTGAAAATCTTAGTATCCCTAGATATTCTGCAAAAAAAAAGAAGCTCAAATTTTAGTTGATGCTAATAAAATTCTTTATATCGAAAAAGATGATTTAGAAAAGTTTTTCATTCAAGCTAAATCTGATAAATATGCTTTCCCTTATTATACAATCAGCTTAATTATGCTCTATACAGGTATGCGTATAGGTGAAGTATTAGGACTTCAATGGGAAGATATTGATTTTGAAAACAATATTATTCATATCCGCCATGATTTATTCTGTCCTGGTGCATTAGATTGGGTATTACAAACACCTAAATCAAAATCTAGTATTAGAGATGTACTAATTTCAGATAAACTAGCTTTGATACTAAAATCGTATCGAAAACAATTCTTAGAATTTAAACTTCAATCACCAACATGGGATCAGCTACAATACAACTTTATCTTCTCATCTTTCAAGTATCCTGGTCAGCCGTTGGCTAGACAAAATGTTTACTGGTGGGTTACAAGAATTGCTAAAAAAATAAACGCTTTATACATTCATCCACATTTGTTCCGCCATACACATGTATCTTTGTTGGCTGAAGCTGGTGTACCTCTACCAGTAATCACTGAAAGACTAGGTCATGCAAGCACTAAAATAACAGAAGAAATTTATCTTCATATAACTAAAACAACTAAAGAAAACTATCTTCATAAATTCAATAAAATAGTAGAAAACTTATAATGGCACCAAAATGGCACTAAAATAAAAAAGACATTGGCAATATTTACCAAAAAGCCTAATATATAGCCACTTTCAAGCTTTTATACAATAAATATTGTCAATGTCTTTAAATTTTTATTTGTTTCATCAGCTAACAAAGAACGAATTTCTTCTTTTCTTTGTAAAATTTCTTCTAATCGTTTATTCATTGTATTTTCCTTTCTGAATATCTCAAAAATGGGTACAAAAAAAGCACCTTCTTAGGTGCTTAACTAATAAATTTATGTTATACTATTTTCGTTACTCAACTCCAATCTGGTAACAGAGAGGAGGTGCATATAATGAACTTCACTGATATTGTTGTGCTTATTATGGTAAATGTAATCTCTTACTTCATTTACAAATGGATAGATAAGCACTTTTTTGAGTAACTATCCTAACGCTCCAGCATTAGCGTAATAATGTAAAAACCCTTAGGAACTACCACTTCCTAAGGGTTTTGTGCATTATAATGAACTTCACTGTTTCTATAATTAGTATAGCATATCTTGTGATTTTTGCAATATAAAACACAAAACCCTTTTATAAATACGTCATATACTGTGCTATAAACTTTTCTAAAAATTCACTAGCAGACATCATTGGATTGAAATACGAACTTAATAAATAATTCAACCTATCATTAAGCACATTTTTTATTTTTCCATTATCCTTTAGACCAAAAGATGTAAAAAGTAGAAGATTGGACACTGGGAGCTAGATACCATAGTATCTAGTAGTGGAAAATCTAAGGCTTGTTTAGCAACATTTATAGAAAGTTTATATGGCAATAAAAATAAAAGATAGAACAGTCCCATCAATGCTAAAAGGAATAAAAAAGTTAGTGAAAGTACTACCAAAAAAGGCATTAAAAACATTTACAACAGATAGAGGAAAAGAATTTGCATGTTACAAAGAAGTAGAAAAATTAAATATAAAAGTATATTTTGCAGATACTTATGCAGCATGGCAAAGAGGTAGCAACGAAAATTCAAGATGATTTAATAGAAAAATTAATATTATTAAATAGTAGACCAAAAAGAATTGTCGCACTTGGATTGACAATTCATTATTAATAAAAAATATACTCATCTAACTTAATTATATATTGACAAAATAATATTTATCCCTATATAATTAAACTAGATAAATATAAAAATATAATAGTAACAAACTACATTAATCCCTAAAATACTTGCTTCTACTGACCGCTTTTGTAGAAGCTTTATTTTTTATCTAAATAAAAAAAGATAGACAGAAAATCTTCTGTCTATCTTTTTTCTTTATTGAGGGATTTATTTTTTATTGATATATTCAATAATTACATCTGCAATATCTTCAAGGGATTTATGGCTAGTATTAACACTTAAATCATAATTTTTAGGATTTCCCCATTCTTTACCTGTATAATAAGCATAATACTCAGCTCTTTTAGCATCTTCTTGATTTAATTCAATAACAGATTTTCCATCATATACTGTTCTACCGCGTTCTTCACGATATTCATCATTTGCACAAACAAACACAGAACATACATTTTCATTGCCTTGTAAAACAGCATCTGCACATCTACCAAGAATAATGCAATTACCATCTTTAGCTAAACGGCGGATAATTTCAGATTCTTGTTCAAACATTTTATGGTTCATTGGTTTAGCACCGCTCATACCAAAAATGTAAAATGGCATGAATTTAAGAGAAAGTGGTGGCACATTATCTTCAAATTCTTTTAATTGACTTTCACTCATGCCACTAATACCTAATTGAGCAGCAGCCATATGCACGATTTGTCTATCATATAATTTATAACCTAATTTTTCAGCTAAAATATTTGCGAGTTCACGACCGCCACTACCATATTGACGACTGATTGCTATAACATTATTTTTCACAAAAAGACCCTCTTTCAAAATTATTTATTAATTAATCATTTGTTTTGCGGAAAACTAAAGAATATCCTAAAACAACTGCAAAACATACTACAGGTAAATAGAATGCTGTTCTAATAGCTGCTTCTGCTGCGGAGAAACCACTAACCATGAAGCTTAATGCACTAGAGTCAACTAACCAACCCATGATAGGAGTGATTATTGCACCACCTAAGATAGCCATGATTAAACCTGCTGCACCGAATTTTACTTCAGCACCGAGACCACGAAGAGCAATACCATAAATTGTTGGGAACATTAAGCTCATGCAACCAGAAATTGCAATTAAACAATATACAGAAAAATCTCCTTTAATATATATTGTACCTAAACAACATAAAATACCTGCCAAAGCAAATACAGCCATCATTTTTGCAGGAACAAAATACTTCATTAGATATACACATATCCATCTAAAAATAATAAATAAAACCATTGCTACAATGAAATAATCTACAGCTTCATGTTCTACCAAACCTTTAGTAATCATTATATATTTGATAGTCCATGTCCAAACTGCAATCTGTACACCTACATAGAAGAACTGAGTGATAACACCACAATAATATCGAGGATTAGAAAATAACTTTTTAAAAGCTTCAATAACAGTCATTGCTACACGACCATCTTTTTCATTTAATTTACTTCTAAAGAAAATAACCCAAATGATAAATGCAATTAAAATCAAACCAACATAAGGAACACACACCCAGAAAAGTTCTGTATGTCGTATTTCTGCAAGTTGTTCAGATGACATAAGTAATCTTTCATCTAAATCAGCAGGATTTAAATTTGCTAATATTAAATATTTAGCTAAAAATAAGCCAGCCATTGAACCTACAGGGTTGAATGCTTGGGCAAAGTTCAATCTACGAACACTTGTTTCTGGAGCACCTAAAGATAATACGAATGGATTACATGTTGTTTCTAATACAGATAAACCACTAGCTAAGATAAAGATTGATATTAAGAATAAATTATAACTTTGCAATAAAGCTGCTGGGATATAACCAAATGCACCTATCATATAAAAACCAAGACCTACTAAAACACCAACACGATAAGAATATTTTCTAACAATAAAGGCTGCTGGCATAGCGAGTACAGCATACGCTCCATAGAAAGCAACTTGTACTAAGGAAGAATCAACTGCTTTAATCATAAAGATTTTAGCAAAAGCAGGAACTAAAGTATCATTCATGTTATTTAACATACCCCAAAGAGCAAAACAAGATACAAGTAAGAAGAAATAAATTCTATATTGGGCAGGAACTACTGGTATACTGTTGCTATTATTTGCAACATTTTTTTCGCTTAATGTATTTGCATTATTTTCCATGATAAAACCTCTCTTAAATATTTATACACGAACAAAAATCACATAATTAATCTACTACAACACCTTTTTGCAACATGATATTAGCATAAAGAGCTTTTTCACTTGTAGCGATAATAGCATAAGCTGTTTTAGCTTCTTCGTAGAAAGCAAATCTTTCAATATTGCTGATAGCATTTGCTCCACGTTCATCATGTTTAGCTACGATTTCTTTATAAGTATCCCAAATAGGAGTTTCTACTGTATCACCAGGCATTACTTCCATGAGATTAACAGGTTTATCAACATAAATATCTAATGGGAAAACTTTTAAAATTGCATCTAATAATTCAGGAACACCATGTCCATCACATCTGATTACTATTGCATTTTTACCCATAGACTCTGCTGGGAAATTTCCATCAGCAATAACAATTCTATCGCTATGACCCATTTCACAAAGTACTTTTAATAATTCAGGTGATAATATTTTAGGAATATTTTTTAACATAATAGACTCTCCTTAACATTTTTATATATTTCGTCCCAATTTTCATCTTTTTGAGGTTCATAAACAGTAACATTTTCAGAATTAGCAATTATCTTGCGTGCTTCTTTGATATCTTTTATTTCACCTAATGCCATTAACTGTAGTGCAATATTTCCCATTACTGTAGCTTCTACAGGGCCTGCTACTACTTTTCTACCACAAACATCAGCTGTTAATTGACATAATAATTTACTTTGAATACCGCCACCAATGATGTTCAATGTATCATATTTTTTGCCAGTAGCCATTTCAATCTGTTCTAAAGCAAATCTGTATTTAACAGCTAAGCTCTGATCGATACAACGAACGATTTCTGCTTCATTTTGAGGAACGTATTGACCTGTGCGCTTGCAATATTCTTGAATTCGTTTTGGAATATTACCTGCTGGAATAAATTCTTCACTATCTGTATCAATAAAGGAATTTATCATGCCCACTTTACTAGCCATTTGTTCGAGTTCACCGAAGCCATATTCTTTACCTTCTCTAATCCATTGACGACGACTTTCTTGAATGAGCCACAATCCAATGATATTTTTTAAGAAGGAAGTTTTATTATCTGCTCCGCCTTCATTAGTAATATTCAAACTTGCGGAAGTTTCGTTGATTATAGGTGTTTTTAATTCTGTACCTAATAAGGACCATGTACCACAAGATAAGAATATGAAGTCATCTTCTTGAGTTGGTACTGCTACCATAGCTGATTGAGTATCATGTCCTGCTACAGCAATTACATCTATTTCACTTATTCCTAATTCTTCGCTGATTTGTTTGCTTAACTTACCAATTTTTGTTCCTGGTTGAACAATTTTAGTGAATATATTTTTCGGTAAATCCAAATTTTCAATAATTTCTGAAGACCAAGTTTTGTTTTTAGCATCTAATAATTGAGTTGTGGATGCTATTGTATATTCCGTACATTTTTCATTAGATAAGAAATAATTTAATAAATCCGGCATTAATAATAAAGTTTCAGCTTTTTGCAATAATTCAAGTTGATTTTCTTTCAATGCCATCAATTGGAAAAGAGTATTTAATTCCATAAATTGGTTGCCTGTAATACTATAAACAGTATCTTTATCCAATTTAGCAAAAACTTTTTCCATCATACCTTTTGTTCTAGCATCTCTATAATGAACAGGATTTTCTAAAAGTTTGCCATCTTTATTTAAAAGACCAAAATCCACGCCCCATGTATCTATACCTAGGCTTTTTATTTCACCTTCTTGTTTTGCTTTAATCAAACCAATCTTTATATCATGAAATAATCTTAATACATCCCAGTACATAGTATCTAGTAAAATCACAGGATCATTTGTGAAGCGATGTATTTCTTTTAAAGAAATTTTTTCACCATCAAAACTACCAATGATAGCTCTACCACTAGAAGCTCCAAAATCTAAGGCTAAAACCTTAACATCTTTTTTCATGTTTTCACTCCTCACTGTTAACTTTTAACCTTATTATATCAACACCTAGATATTAAATCTTGTTATATTATCACCAAAAATAGAATAATATTCACTTTTAATAAATTATTTGAAAATTTTATATAAAATCATAAAACAAAATAAATTAACAAAATAATACATAATGTTTAAAGTTAATATATATAAAAAAAACAGCCCAATGATATATTGGGCTGTTCGTAAATAATTAGTCTTCTTTATAATGTTTATAACCTGGGTGTCTGCCTTTTACGCCATAGTAGCTGCGTAAGTTGATGAGTTTATCAATATTTTCACGAGAAATTTCTTTTGGTCCACCTAAAAGATAAGCATTTAAGTTGATTTTAGCAAATAATTCTAATGTTTCCATTTTGTAATAAGCTTCCACCAAATTAGAACCAACAGTTAATGCACCGTGATTTTCTAATAATACAGCATCATGTTCTTGAATGTAAGGTGCAATAGCTTCAGGTACCTCGTAAGTAGAAGGTGTTCCATAAGGGGTGATAGGAATAGAACCTAATGCTACTACTGTTTCAATCATATCATATCTATCTAAAGGTACATGAGCTACAGCAAAGCCAGTAGCTGTTGGGGGATGTGCGTGAAGCACTGCACCTACATCTTCACGGTCAGCATAACAACGTAAATGCATTTTGATTTCAGAAGATGGTCTATATCCTTCATTAGCTTCTAAAATTTCGCCTTCTGCATTAATACGTACTAATTTTTCAGGAGTGATGAAACTTTTGCTAATTCCTGTTGGTGTAGCAAGGAAAGTACCATCATCTAATTTTACTGTTATATTACCATCATTAGCAGCAACCCAACCTAATTGCCACATTTTATGACAAATATCGCATATCTGTTCTTTTATTTCTTCGTAAGCCATAATAATAAGCTCCTCCAATTAATCTATATTATATCCTAATTATTTATATAAAGGACCATAGTTTTTGCAAGCTCTATAGTCTTGACCTTCTTTATCCATACCAAAAGCATTCCAAGCAGCAGGACGGAAGATTTTATCTTCAGGAACGTTATGCATGCATACAGGAATTCTGAGCATAGAGCATAATGTAATGAGGTCTGCACCGATATGACCATAGCTGATAGCACCGTGATTTGCACCCCAGTTATTCATTACATCATAAGCAGATTTGAATGCACCTTCACCAGTTAAACGTGGAGCAAACCAAGTGCAAGGCCAAGTGTAGTCAGTACGTTTCCAGAGTTTATCAGATACTTCATCTGGTAATTTTACAGTCCAACCTTCTGCAATCTGTAATACAGGGCCTAAGCCTTTTACAAGATTTAAACGAACCATAGTTACAGGCATTTCGCTATTTGTTAAGAAACGGGAGCTAAATCCGCCACCTCTGAAATAACCATTATCAGCAGGGCACCATTCAGTTGCCTCAAGGCAAGCTTTTTGGTCTTTTTCAGTCATTTCCCAGAATGGTTTAATTACGCCATTACCATTTTCATCTTTTGCTTCACCACAAGCATCGATACAAGCAGCACCGGAGTTGATTAAGTGAATAAATCCTTTGGATTCTTTAGCAACGCCTTCTAATTCATAACCAGTAGCCTGTTTAACTGCTTCAGGGCTCCAGTATGTTCTAACGTCAGCGAAGATCTGTGCAGTATTTGTTAATAATTTACCAAAGAGCATACCTACGCCGTTTAATGTATCATTTTCTGTAGCAAGTACATATGGTTCTCTTGCACCATTCCAGTCGAAGGAAGAGTTCATCATTGCTTCTGGGAAGTCGCAGTTTGGATAGAAGTCTGTCCACTGTCTTTGACCTTGGAAACCACCAGCGATTGCATTATGACCTAATTGTTCTTCTTCGCAACCTTCTGGTAAGTTTTTATTACCATTGTAAAGGTCTTTAATGATACACATCATTTTTACAACAAATTCCCAAGCTTCTTCTTTTTCAGCATCTGTTTTACGGCAAAAATCTGGGTTTTTATCAAAGCCTTGTTTGCAGTTTTCTTTAGTCCATTTTAAAGCTTTTTCAAATTCTGCATGGTCATAAATACCTTCTGTCATACGACGGATAATTTCAACTTCATCTACAGATTCAACTCTCATACCAAGATATTCCTCAAAAAATTCTGTACTAATAATAGAACCTGCAATACCCATACAAATAGAACCAATTTGTAAGTAAGATTTGCCTCTCATTGTAGCAACAGCTACAGCTGCGCGACCAAATCTTAAAAGTTTTTCTTTAACATCTTCCGGAATTTCGGTAGCATCTGCATTTTGTACATCATGACCATAAATACCAAAAGCTGGAAGACCTTTTTGCGCATGGCTTGCAAGCACAGAAGCAAGATATACAGCACCAGGACGTTCAGTACCGTTAAAACCCCAAACGCCTTTGATTGTTTTTGGGTCCATATCCATTGTTTCAGAACCATAGCACCAGCAAGGAGTTACTGTTAAAGTGATATCTACACCTTCTTTTTTGAATTTTTCTGCACAAGCAGCACTTTCTGGCACACGACCAATTGTTGTATCAGCGATAACTACTTTTACTGGTTCACCATTAGAATATTTGAGGTTTTCTGTAAATAATTTAGCAGCAGCTTTTGCCATGCCCATAGTTTGTTCTTCTAAAGATTCTCTAACTTTTAAAACGCCTCTACGTCCGTCAATTGTAGGGCGGATACCAATTACAGGATAATCTCCAATTAATCTGTTTGTTGCCATTGTAAAATTCCTCCTAAGAAATATTTTTAATATATTTATTTTATGTTTTGGTTTGTTGTTTATTTCATGATTAAATTATAACAACTAAATATTAATAATACTTGTTATATTATCACTAAAAATATAATAATATTCACTTTTTAAAAATTGTATGAAACTTTACATTTTTAGAAATATAAGTATAATAATAATATAAAATTTTATTAGGAGAATAAATTATGAAACGTGATAGTTATAATGAACAAAGAGAACGTGGTAATTTTTCATTTCCTGTAGAATATCATTATGTAACTAATCATCATCCACGCTATAATATGCCATATCATTGGCATATTCAATATGAAATTATTCGTGTATTAGAAGGAAAAATTGTAATTTCTATAGATGAGAATGAATATATAGCTAATGCCGGAGATATAATTTTTATCACAGATGGTTGTGTTCATGGAGGAAAAGCTTTTTTAGAAAATACTATATACGAATGTATGGTATTTGATAAGAAATTATTTGAAACAAATGTAGGTGATAAAAATATTCTTCAAAAATTTTTTGAACATCATTTAATTATCAATAGTTACTTTAATAATGAATATACCGATATTCACCGCACTATATGGACTATATTTGATGCTCTAAAAGCAAAACCAAATGGATATGAATTTATCGTACTTGGCTGTTTATTTAATTTCTTTGGTTTAGTTTTAAAACACAACCTCTATACGAAATCTTTTACAAATTTTATAAGTAGTAATCAAAAAAACATTCATAAATTGAAAAAGGCATTTCATCTTATTGAAACTTCATATAGTCAACCATTAACTTTAGAAGATTTAGCTAATACTTCTGGATTATCACCGAAGTATTTTTGCCGATTTTTCCAAAGTATGACTAATAAAACACCTATTGCCTATTTAAATTATTATCGAATTGAATGTGCTTGCAGTAAATTAATCAGTGATAAAGACCAATCCATCACTGATATAGCTTATAGTTGTGGATTTAATGATTTATCTTACTTTATAAAAACATTCCGTAAATACAAAAATACAACACCAAATAAATACATCAAATCTTATTTTGAATTAACCAATAAATAGAAAAAGCTCTTATTAACCTTATAATCAAAGTTAATAAGAGCTTTTTTATTTAATAAAATCATTATTATTCGCTAACAGTTTCTGTTCTTTTATTATCTTGAAAAGAATTTTTCAATGGCTGTAAAGGGCTAATAGTAGAAATAGCATGTTTATAAACCATCATCTGTTTTCCAGCAGAATCCAAAATAACTGTGAAATTATCAAAACCTTTTACATTTCCACGTAATTGGAAGCCATTTGTTAAATGGATAATAACTCCTACATTTTCTTTTCTCACTTGATTTAAAAAAACATCTTGTAAATTTATTGTTTTGTTTGGCATCTTAAGGGTCCTCCAATTAAAATATAATTCTTTTCTTAACTAATTTAATTAGTTTATTTATAGTGCTTTTATTATCTCAATAATAAAATTATATGTCAATTATTATAAGATATTAAAATGTGCCTTGCAATCAGTCAATACAGTAGCTAACAATTCATCTTCACTTAAATGCTCTACATCATACCAAGAAATATATGGCATTTTCTTATACCATGTAAACTGTCGTTTAGCAAAATGACGAGTAGCTTTTTTCATTTCATAAACAGCAGTATCTAAATCAATATCTCCATTTAAATAACTAGCGATTTCTCGATAGCCAATTCCTTTCATGGATTGCCAATCAACCTTCGCGCCATTTTGTAGTAGAGATTTTACTTCATCTACAAATCCACAATCCATCATAATATCAACACGTTGATTAATTCTATCATATAGATTTTGACGACTGCGATTCAAACCTACAATATAGGCATCATAAATTAATTCACCAGTCAATTCATAATGATTTTTTTGTGAAATCTGCTCTTTACCTAAATGATACACTTCTAAAGCACGAATAATGCGATTGAAATTATTAATATGCAATCTTTGAGCCGTCTGTGGGTCTACTTCTTGTAACATTTTATAAACATATTCTTTGCCATGTTCGCTTGCTAGTTTTTCTAAATGCTTCCTATATTCAACATCGCCAGAAGTTTCGTTAAAAATATAGCCTTCAAGCAAGGATTTTACATATAAGCCTGTACCGCCAGCTAAAATAGGAATTTTCCCTTCATTATTTATCTGTTCAATTAAAGGTTTAACCTTATCATGAAAATCACTTACATTAAAATTTTCCCAAGGCTCTAAAATATCAATAATATGATGTTTTATTCCCTTCATTTCTTCTAATGTAGGTTTGGCTGTACCTATATCAAAACCCTTATATACTAACATACTATCGCCAGAGATTATTTCTGTGGATAACTTTTGAGCTAAAGCTATGCTAAGATTTGTTTTGCCTACAGCAGTTGGCCCTAAAATAACGATTAATTTTAATTTTTCCATCTTATTTTACTAAATCTAAAGATGAACCAACAGGCACGATATCTACGCTAGCATGTGAAATACTTTCTGCATATGATTTGAAAGCTTCAGGATTTTCAGCAATAACAGGCCATGTATTATAGTGAACAGGAATAGCATGTTTTGCATTCAATAATTGAACAGCTTTAGCTGCATCTTTAGCGTCCATAGTATAATTACTGCCAATTGGTAAGATAGCATAATCAATTTGTTGTTTTTCGCCGATAAGAGCCATATCGCTAAATAAAGCTGTATCACCAGCGAAATAAACTACAGTATCATCATTGAACTTAATTACAAAACCGCAAGGTATTCCACCTTCTACGCCTGCACTATGCAATGCAGGCACCATAGTTACTATACCAAATGGGAAGGTAAAAGAACCACCTAAATTCATACCATGAACATTTGCATAATCACTTGGTAATTTTGTCAAAACTTCTGGAGTGGAAATAACTTTCGCACCTGTTTTTTGTGCAATCTGTGTAGTATCTCCATAATGGTCTCCATGAGCATGAGTCAATAAAATATAATCACATTCTACTTCATCAGCAGAAATACTGGCTACTGGGTTTCCTGTCAAAAATGGGTCAAATAATAATTTTTCATTATCTGTTTCAAGCAAGAAACAAGCATGTCCATAATATTTAAATTTAATCATTTAAAATCACCTTCTCTGAATTTATTCATCAAAATGTAATAATTCTTTTCGCTTTCTAGCATTAGTCAACATTTCTTCAGCATTTTCAAGTGAAGCTTGTGTTAAATCTATGCCAGATGACATTCTAGCAATTTCAGCGAGTTTAGCATCATAATTAATTTCATCAATAGTAGTAAAGGTTTTATTATTTTTAGTCTCTTTACTGATATAAAAATGAACATCTGCCATCGCTGCAATCTGTGGTAAATGAGTGATACATATAACTTGTCTATATAGGGCAATGCGAGCAATTTTTTCAGCCATCATTTGAGCTGTTTTTCCGCCAACACCTGTATCCACCTCATCAAATACCATCAAATCAATATCATCTTTTTTTGCGGTAATAGTTTTTAAAGCTAAAGCAATACGAGATAATTCTCCACCTGAAACAATTTTCGCTAAGGATTTTAAATCTTCACCTAAATTAGCAGAAAATAAAATTTCTATATCATCAGCACCGTTTTCAGTAAAATCATCATTTAGCTCTAATTTTATAACAAGTTTCGCATCAGCCATAGATAAAGAAGCTAATTCTTTCATGATTGCCATTTCTAAAGCTTTGGCACTTTTTTGACGTAATTCATGCAAAATTAAGGCTTCTTGGGATACATCTTTTGCTAATAAAGATAATTCCTGTTCTAGTTTGGCAAGATTATCATCATAATTTTCAATATAGGTCAATTCCTCTTTTGCTTTAGCTAAATAATTTAATATTTCCTCAATAGTATTGCCATATTTTCTTTTCAGCTTGTCGATATCATTTAATCGAGATTGCATCATATCTAACTTTTGAGGATTATAATCTATACTTTCACCATAATTGCGGATTTCATCTGCACTATCTTGTATTTGGAAATAAGCTTCATCTAATATTTGATGAACTTTAGCCATATTTTCGTCATATTGAGCTAAGTTTTCTAAATCCTTGCGTACTTGACTCAATGAACTTAAAATAGCAAATTTACCATTTTCACCTTCATAAAGCAATTTATATGCATCTTGTGTCAATAATGATATCTTCTCTGCATTAGCTAAGACTTTTATTTCAGACTCTAATTTTTCATCTTCATCTAAAGTCAATTTAGCATTTTCAATCTCATTAATTTGCCATTTCAGCATATCTAATCGTTGAGCCATTTCTTGTGTATTTATTTTACTATCAGCTAATTTTTGTTTTATTTGTAACCACCGATAATATTTTTCTAAATACGCTTCTTTTTGCTTTTGAATAGCATCGCCATCATACATATCAATAAGTGATAATTGCTTTATAGGTTTTAGTAATGCCTGATTAGCATGTTGACCATGTATATCTACTAATAACTCACCTAGTTGGCGTAAAATAGCCATTGTCGTATGACAATTATTAATCTGTACACTATTTTTACCGTTTATATTTATCTGTCTAGTTATGATTAAATCATCATCTTCAACTAAGATATTATATTTAGTTAAAAAATCTTTGACTAAATTATTATCCAAAGTAAAAACAGCTTCTACTCGCATAAATTCACAACCACTGCGAATAGCATCAATATTTGTTCTTCGTCCAATAACCATACCCAAGGCACCTAATAAAATAGATTTACCAGCACCTGTTTCACCAGTAAGTATATTAAGACCTTTATCAAAATCTATTTGTACATGTTCAATCAAAGCAAAATTCCAAATTGATAGTGTTTTTAACATGAATATCCCCCGAATTAATTAAGCATATCCTGTAATCTTTTCATTATATCTTCTACAGCAGATATAGGTTTTACTACTATAAAAATATTATCATCACCTGCTACTGTACCTATGATTTCAGGCCATTTAGCATAATCTAAAGTAGAAGCTACTGCATTAGCTGCACCAGGAAGAGTTTTTACTACAATGATGTTTTCACTGAAGTTCAAACCAACTACAGAATCTCTAAATAAATTTAATAAACGATTTTTAGAATACATCAATTCCTTATCTGTAGGATAAGCATAACGATATCTTCCATCACCTGTAGGAACTTTTATTAGCATTAACTCTTTTATATCACGAGAAACAGTAGCTTGTGTTACTACTATATGTTGCTCTCTTAGAGCATTTGCTAATTCTTCTTGTGTTTCAATAACGGAGTGTTCAATAATTTCCTTAATTCTTGCATGGCGTGTAGCTTTCATGCATATTCACCAACTTTCTCAATCCAACATAATGCTGGAGCATTAAAATTATGATTTATCATTTTATACCAACCTACTGTAAAAGATTTTTTAGGTAAATCCTTTACAAATAGTTTTATAGACTGATACTCTTTTAAGCCTTCTTCATGACCTGGATACATAACAATTGCAACATAACCATTTATATTTAAATTGTTTAAGATTTTATCTATGGTCTTTAATGTTGTATCGTCTTTTGTCGTGAATTTATGATCTCCACCTGGTAAATATCCCAGATTAAAGATAGCTATATCTATTTTTGTCTGTATATAGTTATCAATATGTTCATGTGAATCATGAATAAATGATATATTTTCTAGTGGTAAATTTATATTATCTTTATTTTTTATCAATAAAGTTTTTGTATTTTCTATAGCTTCTTTTTGGATATCAAATGCATATATCTGAGCATTATTTAAGGCATTTTGAGCTAGAAACAGTGTATCATTGCCATTTCCAGCTGTAGCATCAACTATTATTTTTGCTTCATTTAATCTATCTTTTAATAAGCAATGTGCTAACTGAATTGAGTTACTGAGCTTTTGCATGGAAAATTCCTCTTTTATTATAATTTAAAATAAAAATCTATCGCTTATAAACAGAGTTTATTCATAAATGTTTGATAGAAATTTTTATCTTCAAATCTAACTATCTGTGCTGGAAAATTCGCTTTTTCAATTATAATTTCATCATCTGGCTCAATATCAACGCCTTCTTGTCCATCTAATGTTAAGTTTACACTTCTCTTTGTCATACTAATGATATTGATGATATTCAAGGCGACTTTTTCACTTTCATCAATAACCATAGGACGAATGAAGCAAGAATGTGGGCATATTGGTGTCAATATAATTCCTTTTACTTTAGGATTTACAATTGGCCCGCCAGCAGATAAAGAATATGCTGTTGAACCTGTAGGAGTCGATATTATCAATCCATCAGCTTTATAATTTGTTACCATATAATCATTGATAGCTACACCAAAATGTAGCATACGTGATACACCGCATTTACTTACAACTACATCATTTACAGCACTGCCAATATAGTTTATTTTCCCTTGTCTTTTTATATATGCAGACAACATTAATCGCTCTTCTATTTTATATTGTCTATTGATGATTTTTGTCAGTTTGGCTTCAATTTCTCCTGGTTCAATATCTGCTAAAAATCCTAAATGTCCAATATTAATACCACATACAGGTATACCATTTTTAGCCAGTCTTCTACAAAGACCTAATAAAGTACCATCTCCACCGATGCTAATCGCCATATCAATATATTCTTTTTCAATGTTTTGATTGATTAATTCTTCATGATAGAAAAATTTACCTTCTTTTGGCGGTAATAATAATTCAATATTATATTGATTAGCAAATTTTATTACTCTTTCTAAAATCTCCCCAGCTCCTGATTTAGTTACATTAGGATAAATAGCTATTCTCATTAAATATTGTCCCCCTATTTATCTAATTGTGCATGTGCTTTTTGTACAATATCTTTTATCAAATTGTCATCAATATTACTTTGATGTTGTTTATCTAAATCTAATAAAATTAAATATTCAATATTTCCTTCTGGCCCTTTTACTGGAGAATATGTCAATTCTCTAGGTACAAATTCTAATTGTGTACTTAAATCTACGATTTTTTTGATTACTTCTTCATGTACACTAGCTTCACGAACTACGCCTTTTTTGCCTACTTTATCTTTTCCTGCTTCAAATTGAGGTTTTATTAAAGCAACTATTTTACCATCATCGCTAAGTAAAGTTTTAGCTACAGGTAAAACTTTATCTAAAGAGATAAAAGCTACGTCGATAGAAGCAAAGTTTATAGGTTCTCCTATATCTTCTGGTGTAACATAGCGAATGTTTGTTCTTTCCATATTCACTACACGTTCATCTGTACGTAATGACCATGCTAATTGTCCATAGCCTACATCTATAGCAAAAACTTTTTTTGCTCCATTTTTCAAAGAACAATCTGTAAAACCACCAGTTGAAGCACCAATATCTGCTACAACTAAATCTGTTAAATCTAATTTAAATTCTTTGATGGCTTTCGCTAATTTTAAACCGCCACGGCTTACATATCCTATGCTATCACCTAAAACACGGATAACAGCATCTTCTTTTACCATAGTTCCTGGTTTATCTATTTTTTGACCATTAACTAATACTAAGCCTGCCATTATAGTTGTTTTTGCACGTTCTCGACTAGATACTAAATTTTGTTCTGTTAACATCACATCTAAACGTTTTTTTGCCATTAACTTCACACCTATTTCTATTCTTCAAAATCTTTTATTGTTTGTATTATATCTTCACTTGTTAATTTACATTCTTTCAATAATTCATTGCGTGTACCTTGCTCTATAAATTCATCTGGTATACCCATGCGAATTACTGGTTTATATATTTTATTTTGATTTAATAATTCTAAAATAGCACTGCCAAAACCGCCAGCTAAAATACCTTCTTCAATTATTACTACGTATTTTACTTTTTTAACTATATTTAAAATTAATTCTTCATCTAATGGTTTTATAAAGCGAGCATTAATAACGCTACAATTTATATTTTCTAATGATAATTTTTCACTAGCTACCATAGCTTCTTTTACCATTGAACCAACAGCTATTATTGCTACTGTAGCATTTTCCTTATCTTGTAAAATTTCGCCTTTGCCTAAAGGTAAAATCTCTACATCTTCTTCAATTGGAACACCACAAGCGTTTCCTCGTGGATAACGTATGCTACATGGACAATTATATTCCACTGCACTAAATACCATTTGACGAAGTTCATTTTCATCTTTTGGTGCCATAACTACCATATTTGGTATTTGACGCATATATGCTATATCAAATACACCATGATGAGTTGGGCCATCTTCACCAACAAGCCCTGCTCTATCTAAACAAAATACTACTGGTAATTTTTGTAAACATATATCATGGATAACCTGATCATAAGCACGTTGAGCAAAAGTTGAATATAATGCTACAAATGGTCGTTTACCGATACAAGCTTGACCGCCAGCAAATGTTACAGCATGTTCTTCTGCGATACCTACATCAAAAAATCTCTTAGGGTAAACATCAGCAAATTTTTGTAAGCCTGTGCCTGATGGCATAGCTGCTGTAATCGCTGTTATATTTTTATTTTTGGCGGCTAAATCTATCAATGCTCTACTAAAAACAGCAGTATACGTAGGTACAATGCTATTAGAAGCTATAGGTAGTCCTGTCAATACATCAAATTTACCAATACCATGGAATTTAGATGGATTATTTTCTGCTGGTAAATATCCATGACCTTTTTTAGTCTGTACATGAATGAGTACTGGGCCATCAATATTTGCTTTAACTTTTTCAAAAACATTTATCAAATCAGTTAAACTATGACCATTTAATGCTCCAATATAATTAAAACCTAAAGCTTCAAAAATACCACCAGGAACAATGGCATTTTTTACACCATCTTTTACATAATTAGCTGTTTTTAAAACAGAACCACCTATTTTCGGTATATTACCCAAAATACGCTGAATATCTTTTTTGGCACGTTTATACTTTTCATCAATGCGAATAAGTGATAAATACTCTGATAACGCACCTACATTTTGTGAAATAGACATTTCATTATCATTTAAAATGACTATTAGTTTACGCTTAGACATTCCTGCATTATTCAAGCCCTCAAAAGCTTCGCCACCAGTCAAAGCGCCATCACCAATAATAGCAATTACATTATAATCTTCATTGTCTAAATCACGAGCAACTGCCATACCTAATGCCGCTGAAATTGATGTACTCGCATGACCCACACCAAATGCATCATATTCACTTTCAAAGCGATTTGGAAAACCTGTTATGCCATCTTTTTGTCGTAATGTGGAAAATTTTTCTAATCTGCCAGTTAAAATTTTATGTGCATATGCCTGATGACCAACGTCCCAAACAAATTTATCTCGTGGACAAGAAAAGACTTTATGCAAAGCTAAAGTAAGTTCTACTGTTCCTAAACAAGGAGCTAAATGACCGCCATTTTGAGCTACTGTTTTTATAATCAATTCTCTAATTTGCGTGGCTACAATTTCTAACTGAGTTTCAGATAAATATTTTAGCTCTGCCGGAGAATGTATTTGCTCTAAAATATTCATATATAACACTCTTTCTTTAGTTTATTTATTTCTAGTAATTAAATAATCTACTAAAGCTCTTAAAAATTCAGCATTCTCGCCAAAATCTACTAAAGACGCTTTTGCTTTATCCACAGCTTCTTGCGCTAAAGCTTTTGCACTTTCTAATGAACCCAAAGTAACATATGTGGATTTATGATTTTTTTCATCACTACCTACAGGTTTCCCTATAGTTTTTTCATCACCAACAACATCTAAAATATCATCAGTAATTTGAAAAGCCAATCCAAATTGACGAGCATATTCTGTCAAATTAGCTAATTGTTTTTCATCAGCACCAGCCAAAATAGCACCAGAACGAATAGCAGCACAAAATAATGCACCTGTTTTAGCAGCATGCATTTGTTTTAAAGTCTGTATATCAATTTTTTTATTTTCGGATTGCATATCTATTACTTGACCGCCGACCATACCTTCTGCACCAGCAGCCTTGCTCATTTCAGTAATAATTTTTACTTTAGTTTCTGCAGCTACATTTTTATCAGTGGCAATTATTTCAAATGCCATAGTGAGCAGCGCATCACCTGCTAAAATGGCTAAAGCTTCACCAAAAACTTTATGATTAGTAAGTTTTCCTCTGCGATAATCATCATTATCCATTGCTGGCAAATCATCATGTATTAAAGAATACGTATGAATAAACTCTATTGATGTTGATAATCTCAAGAATTTTTCACCATCAACGCCTAAAGCATCAGCTGCAGCCATTATTAAAATAGGACGAAGTCTTTTTCCACCAGCCATTAAACTATAATTCATAGCTTTAGCTAAATCTTTATTGAGTGCCATATTTTCTGTATAAATCTCATTTAATTGCTGATTTATTAAATCCATTTTTCTTTGCATGTAGGATTTCATCATTTAATAATCACCTTCTATATCTAATTTCTTTTCAATTATTTTATTATCTTTTACATCAACTTCTGCATATATAGCATCTTTCGCTCTATTTAATTCATCTAAACAGAAAGCTGATAATTTCATACCTTCATTATATTTATCTATTAATTCATTTAATGGAATATCTCCAGCTTCTAATTGATTTACAATTTCTTCTAAAGTTTCCATAGCATTTTCAAAAGTTAATTTTTTTCTAGCCATGAGAAAAACCTCATTTTTCTTTTATTTGTACAATTTTAGTTTCAACAGTACCATCACTAAGCTCGATATTTAGTGATTTATCCATATCTATATCTTTTATATTTTTTATATATTTATCATCTTGTTTTACGATACTAAAACCTCTTTGTAATACATTTAGAGGATTTAATACTTTTAATTTTTCGGCAATAACTTCCATTTGATGAAATTTATTCATGTATTTATCAGTTACTACTTTATTTAAACGCTCATTTAAAAAATCTAATTCTTGTTGTCTACTTTGCAATAAACGTTCTTTATCGCTAAAAATACTATGTTTCCATAATAAATTAAATTTATTTTCTTTAATTGAAAAAAGATTATACGCTTTATATCTACAATCTCTTTTTAAACTTTCAATATAATTTACTAATGCATCTTTTTCTACAACAGCTAATTCCGCTGCTTGAGAAGGTGTTGCTGCTCTTACATCACTTACTAAATCAGATAAAGTATAATCTGTTTCATGACCTACTGCTGAAATTATAGGAATTTTTGAAGCAAATATCGCACGAATTACATTTTCTTCATTAAATGCCCATAAATCCTCAAGAGAGCCACCACCTCGTCCAATGATAATCACATCAACTGGACATTTTTTATTAAAAAATTCTATTCCTTGAACAATTTCTTTACTTGCGTTTTCGCCTTGTACCAAGACAGAATATAAAAGGATTTTCACTAAAGGATTTCGCCTTTTGGCTACATGACAAATATCTTTAATAACTGCTCCCGTTCTTGATGTTACAACACCTATACGTTTAGGATAAAAAGGTAATTGTTTTTTATATTTACTATCAAATAAACCTTCATCATTCAATTTATTTTTTAATTGTTCAAAAGCTAATGCAAGTTCACCTATACCTTCAGGCGCTAAATTTTGCACATATAATTGATATAAGCCATCTTTTTCATAAATTGAAATATATCCACTTGCAATTACCTTCATTCCATTTTGCGGAGCAAAACGAAACTTCATAACATTAAAACGAAATGCTACACATTTTATACTAGCTAAATTATCTTTTAAAGTAAAATAACAATGTCCAGAAGAATGGACTTTAAAATTAGATATTTCTCCCTTTAACATGATATTTTGCAAAATAATATCATCATCAAATTGTTGTCGTAAATATTTATTTAATTGACTTACTGTATAAATTTTTCCTGCCATTATATCCTCATATAAATAAAAATGCCAGGCTGTAACTAGCCTGGCAAATAAACATTGTTATTTAATCATTGAGCCCAAAATACCATTAACAAAACGGGCAGAATCATCTGTACCGAATTTTTTGGCTAATTCGACAGCTTCATTGATTGCTATATTAGGCACCAGTTTATCTGAACTGAATTTCATTTCAAATATAGCTAGACGAACGATATTTCTGTCAATACCTGACATACGTTCGATTTTCCAGTCTTTAGACTTTTCCGCTATCATTTTATCAATAGACTCTAAATTTTCTCTAGTACCACTAACTAATATTCTTACAAAATCACAATCAGCTTCATGAAGTTTTTTATGTGATAATACATTTTCAATAGCACTATCTACTTCACATTCATTAAAATCTAATTGAAATAATGACTGTAATGCGATTTCTCTCGCTTGTCTGCGACTCATATAAAAAACTAGCTCCTTTTACCAACGACGTGAATAAGGTGGTAAGATTTTTTGGATTTTATATAAGATATTATCTGAAAACTCATCATCTTTATCTATTAAATTACCTACATAAAGACCTATTCCCATACAAATTATTACAAATAAAGTAGTGAATAAACCAAATATAAGTATAGCTAAAGAAATTATAAATCCTAAAATAACACCAATACTTCTACCACAATGTTCATGTAATTGATATTTGATAAAATTTAAAATATATTCTTTCATTGTGCACCTCAGCTAAAACTTCATACAACGCGCTTTTTGTTGTTAGTAGAATTATTAGATATGCTTTCTACATTGATATCAATTTTAGCCTTTTCAATACCGATATATTTATTTAAATATATATCGAGTTGTTGTTTTATTTCATCACTAATTGATACAATATTGCTTTCTTCACCAACAATTAATTTAAGCTTGAAATTAGGTATTAAAGTTTTATCTTTGGTTGGTGCCTTAGTCATTTTCAATCTTACTTTAACATCACGGACTCCTGTAATAGAACGGGCAATCTTATCAGCCATATCTTTTAGTGCTGTTAAGGAGATATTAACCTCTCCCATTTTCCCTTGCACAATTACAGCCTCATTTGTTGATACATCATTACTATGTGTAGATAAACTCTGTATTAATAAATATAGACTACAAATAAAAATGACTACTGCAACCACTACAGTTTCCATGCGACTACATAAATACAAAAACTCATTCCAAATTTGAGCATCGGGAATAAATCTAGCGAATAACACCATAGTCAAAATAGAAACTGCACCAAATGCCAAAGCGTAAAAGAACAGGATGATACGATTTATAACGCTCATACTACTCCTCTTTCTTATACTTAGCGAACGCGTACTTCTTCAGTTTTTACATCTTCTGGGAAACCAACGCCTTGAACATGTACATTAACTTCAACAGTGCTAAGACCTGTCATATTTTCAATAGCTGCTTTTACAGCTTCTTGTACATTTAATGCGATATCTGGAATACGTACGCCGTATTTTACGATGATATAAAGATCAATAGCTGCTTCTTTTTCGCCAACTTCAACTTTTACACCTTTAGAGAAATTTTTACGACCTAAAATTTCTGCGATACCACCAGCGATACCACCACTCATGCCTGCTACGCCTTCAACTTCTGTAGCAGCAAGACCTGCTATAATACTTACTACTTCGTCTGCAATGCGGATAGTACCTAATGCATTATTGATTCCTTTTTTTTCGTCCATGTTAAATCCTCCTTTGAAACTAAAGCAGTCTATATTGTTTTAGTTTTTATTATTAAATCAATTATAACAAAAAATTCATAAATATACAACTAACAGCTTCATTAAGAAGTTATTAAAAAATAACTAGTATTTTAAAATTATAAATCAAAATAAAATATAAAAATTGCACCTTTCCAAAATTAGAAAGATGCAATTCCTATTTTTTAATTTAATTAAGCACGTTCGATATAGTTACCAGTACGAGTATCAATTCTTAATACATCGCCTTCATTAACAAAAAGTGGTACACGAACTTCATAACCAGTTTCAACTTTTGCCATTTTAGTAGCACCAGTTGCAGTATCACCTTTAACGCTTGGTTCACATTCAACAACTTCAAGATTTACAGAGTTTGGTAAAGTAATACCAATGATATTGCCTTTGAAAGACTGTAAGCTAATATCCATGTTTTCTTTTAAGAAGTTTAATGCACTACCTAATTGATCTTTTGTAAGTTCAATTTGATCATAAGTTTCATTATCCATGAAAGTGTACATACCATCTGCTTCATATAAATACTGCATAGCTCTAGTTTCTACATGAGCTGCTGGTAATTTTTCATTAGGGTTAAAAGTACGTTCTACAACTGCACCAGTCTGTACGTTTTTAATTTTTGTACGAACGAAAGCTGCACCTTTACCTGGTTTTACATGTTGGAAATCAACAATCTGCCATACACCGTTATCAATTTCAAGTGTAAGACCTGTACGGAAATCACTGCTGGAAATCATTAAAACATTCCTCCAAAATATATTATCTAATTTTATTTATATAATGTGAAATACCCGACTCTCAATTATTGCGGTCACATTATTTCAACAAGCCGTTTATCACTTTGTGTAAGTGCTTGGCATCCATTTGCAGTAACTAAAACAGTGTCTTCAATACGAACACCGCCAAAGTCAGGCACATAAATCCCCGGCTCATTAGTAACTATCATATTTTCTTTAAGCTTATCTGTTGGACTAAGTGGTGATAAACGAGGTAACTCATGAATTTCAAGACCAACACCATGCCCTAAGCCATGCCCAAAGAAATCACCATAACCTGCATTTTTTATATATTCTCTTACAGGAAAATCAACTTCCCTGCCACTTTTATTAGGTGCAATTTCTTTTAGCCCTAATAATTGTGCTTGCAAAACAATATCATAAATCTCTTTTTGTCTATCACTTGCTTTTCCTACACAAAAAGTACGTGTAATATCTGAATGATATCCCTTGTAAACAGCACCAAAGTCTATTGTAACAAATTCACCATTATTTATCAACTTATCTGTAGCAACTCCATGAGGTAATGCCCCTCTAACACCAGAAGCCACTATAGTAGTAAATGCAGGTCGTTCACTGCCTAATTTGCGCATAAAATATTCTAATTCAGTCGCTACTTCCTGTTCGCTCATACCTGCTTTTACAAATTTCAATATATGCGAATACGCTTCATCACTGATATTAATAGCTTTTTTTATCAATTCTATCTCATTTTCATCTTTTATAATGCGAAGTTCTGTTAAATCTAAAGATGTGGAAAAATCAACTTCAATATCAATTAAATTTTTAGCTAAATAATTATATTGATTAAAAATCAAAGCATTGCCTTCAAATGCTAAACTATTAATATTTAATTTCTTTATAAGCTCTACAGTTTTGCTAAGTAAGCCAGTTTTTTGTTCAATAATAGTAAATGAAGTCTGTTCACTAGCTTGTTTTGTATAACGTGAATCAGTAATCAAAAAACAATTATCTAAAGTGATTACTAAAAATGTATCATCACCTGTAAAACCACTAAAATAATGTAAATTTTCTTCTTTACTTATAAGCATTGCATCACAATAATTTGCCTGCAATACTTTTCTAAGTTTTTCTATACGATTATTTTGACACATGATTTAATCCTCTTTTTGTAGTCTACTGATAGCAATAAATAGCGCAGATTTATAACTTTCTAAGCCAAAACCGCAAATCTGCCCTTCAACTACAGATGCAATTACAGAATGATGTCTAAATTCTTCCCTTTTGTGGATATTAGATAGATGTACTTCTATTACAGGTATATCAATAGCAGCTAAAGCATCACGTATAGCAATACTATAATGTGTAAATGCACCAGCATTTAAAATAATATAGCCATATTGACCACGAGCATTATGTAAAGTATCAATAATAGCTCCTTCATGATTACTTTGAAAAAAATCTATTTCGATATTATGTTCCTTAGCCTGTTTTGCTAAATCTTCATTAATATCTTGCATAGTCATACTACCATAAATTTCTGGCTCACGAGTGCCAAGTAAATTTAAATTTGGTCCATGTATAACTAATACTTTATTTATTTTCATAAAAATCACTATCCTTAAGCAAGTTCTAACATCTATATTTTACATATCAATTATAACGAAAATCCTATTAATACGTCAATACTGACAACGATTTCTCATAATTTATTATAAATTTTATGCATCATTTTAGTTTTCAAAGCTCATTTTTATCTATCAATATATTATCAAATTCACTAAAATTTTTATGTATAAATCTTATTCTTGGAAAATAAAAAAATGTCGATAATCTCCATCCCAAAGTTTATCGACATTGCTCTCTCATAATTCCTTATATAACGCATCTTTAATTTTCATATCATTTATCATTAGTATTTAATGATAAATGATGTTTCTTCAACACAGTCAATTTCTGTGCAATCAATATTATCAACTTTAATAATAAAGTTACCTTTTTTTATAGTAGCAAATAACTGATCTAATTTATCTGGATTGCCTTGTGCTTCCATTTCTACAGTTCCATCTGCCATATTTCTTACCCAGCCAGTAATACCAAGTTTACTTGCATTGTCCACAACAAAAACACGAAGACCTACGCCTTGTACATTGCCTGTGATTACTGCTTTGTAACGTTTAATCTGTTCCATAAAAAAACACTCCTTATTTTTTTATATCAATAAATATATTCTTAAAATATAAATATATATCACTGATTTAAATTTAGTATAGTTTATTTTTTTTTCAAATACAAGTACATCTATTATTAATTTTTCTTATATATTTTTTTGATTTAATAAAATTTAACATATCGTTTATATAAAAAATTTTTATACCAAAGATATGACTCTTACTTGTTTATTTATAATTTATACTATATAATCAGTATATTAATGGCTTGTGCCAATTAAATACAATTTATTCTAAGTATTTAAATATAAAATTAAGGAAGTGTTTATTTTATGCTAACTGGTTATATTGGTACTTACAATACTGCATCAACAAAAGGAATATATCAATTCTCTTATGAAGAAAATTCTGGCAAAATTTCTGATATCCAATCCTTTTTGAGTATTGACGATGCAAAATGTGTTGACAGATATGAAAATATTCTTATCATCACTACTAGCAAAAACAATAAAAGTGGTATTGCTCTAGTTGATATTTCTACCAAAACTATACTAGATGAAATACTTTTGGAAAACAGTTCTCCATGTTTTGTAAAACATCATGATGATTTCATTTACACTGCAAATTACCATGATGGTGTAGTTATGGTTTATCAAATAGTCAACAACAAATTAAAATTAATCAAACAAATATCTATTCAAAACAAAGCTGGTTGCCATCAAGTAGTATTATATAAAAACTATCTTATAGTTCCTTGTTTACTACTTGACCAAGTACGTATTTTTGATATAAATAATGATTATAATTTAGTAAAAACTTTAACATTCCCTGCAAAAACAGGCCCTCGTCATGGTGTATTTAATCATGATTATTCTCATTTTTATTTAGTAAGTGAATTAAGCAGTGAATTTTTTGATTTTAGCGTAGATAATCTAGACTTTACTTTGAATACAAAATTAAATCTACTACCTAAAGATAAACTTGATAACACTTCTAGTGCTGCTATTCGTATCACAAAAGATAATCATTTCATATATATATCCACTCGTGGAGCAGACTTACTCACTGTTATCAGCCTTGAAAATGAACCTAAAATCATTCAACAAATAAACAGTGGTGGTATGCACCCTAGAGATTTTATCTTAAGTGAAGATGAACAATATCTTTTAGTCGTAAATAAAGATACTGATGATATGAGTAGCTTCCAATTAGATAAAACAAATGGCAAAATTGTTAAATTAATCAATACAGATAAAGTACCTCATGCTATAGGTATAATTTTATAATATATATTTATTTTTATTTATGAATTATTTATGAAAGAGAGAGTTAACATGTCTTTAAATAAAGCTTTTACAATTTTTGGTGGTACTGGTGATTTGACTTTTAGAAAACTTATGCCTGCACAGTACAATATGACTGCGGCAAATGCCGAAGAAGCTCAATCCAGAATTATCATCATTGGTAGACGTGATTATACTACAGAACAGTATTGTGAATTAGTTCGTGATTGGGTAAAAAAATTCGCTCGTTTACCATATGAAGAAAAAACTTTTGAAGTTTTTGCTAAACGTATCTCTTATTTTAAAATGGACATCTCCGATTTAAACGAATATGCTCGTTTATCCGAATATTATACTGCTGAAAATATTGATGACCATGTATTTTATCTTGCAGTAGCCCCAAAATTTTTCGGTGTAATTGCAAGTGGATTAAAAGCAGTAAAAGAAGCTTCTTTAGGTAAAGTTATTTTAGAAAAACCTTTTGGTGAAGATTTAGAATCAGCTAAAGAGCTTAACAAACAATTAGAAACTTTCTTCCTAGCAGAAAACATTTATCGCATTGACCATTATCTCGGTAAAGAAATGGTACGCAATATCCAAACTATTCGTTTCACTAACCCTATATTTGCTAACCTTTGGAATTCACAATATATCGAATCTGTACAGATTTCCGCTTTTGAAGATTTAGGTATTGGCACACGTGGTGGCTATTATGACACTAGTGGAGCTTTAAAAGATATGGTTCAAAACCATTTATTCCAAATCTTATCCATAGTAGCTATGGAATGGCCAGAACAATTCTCTACTACAGCTATGCATGATGCTCAATTACGTGTACTTCGTGCACTTCGTCCTGTAGAAGATGTTCGCGATAGTTTAGTTTTAGGTCAATATAAAGGCTATTGTCAAGAAAAATCTGTTCCTACAGATTCTACAACAGAAACTTATGCTGCACTTCGTTTATTTATTGACAATGAACGTTGGTGGAATACTCCGTTTTATATCCGCACAGGTAAAAAACTTCGCTGTCGTGAAATGCAAATAGCAATCGTTTTCCGTCAAACATTTATTTCTGCTCCACGTAATATCTTAATTATAAAAATCCAACCAAATGAAGGTGTACATCTTCAATTTAATGTGAAAACTCCAGGGGATACAGATGAAATTACACAAGCAAAAATGGACTTTAGCCAAAGTAGTTCCATTTCTAGCAGAATAAACACTCCTGAAGCATATGAACGCTTAATTACAGCTTGTATCAAAGGTGAACGTTCTTGGTTCTCTCAATGGGATCAGATAGAAACAAGTTGGGACTTTGTTGAACACTTAAAGGATTTATATCGTTGGGATAAACTTCCTGTATTCACATATGAACAAGGTTCTGACGGCCCTGCAGAAGCAGATAATTTATTAAAACGCTTCGGCGATGAATGGGTATTTTAATTAAAAAACTTATAAAAATAGTCCCTAGTAACATAAAGTACTAGGGACTATTTTTTATTTGTATTTTTATTTTACCTGAGACATAACATCATCAAGATTATTCAATAAATCATTGATATTTTCTTCACTGATAACAAGTGGTGGTTGGAAAGCAAGAACATTTCTAGCTATACCATTTTTACCGATGAGGAAACCTCTATCTTTCATTGTTTCTACAACAAATTCCAATTTATCTGGAGCTGGGGATTTATCTGGATTGATAAGTTCTGCACCTACCATTAAGCCTAAACCACGAACATCACCGATAAATGGATATTTTTCTTGAAGAGCAATCAATCCGTCTTTTAATTGTTTTCCACGAACACGAGCTTTTTCGACAAGATTATGTTCTTCGATATAATCAAGTACAGCAATACCAGCTGTAGAAGAAACAGGATTTCCACCTAATGTAGAAGCACCAGGACGAGTGTATTTATCTGCGATTTCACTGCGAGAAATAAAACAGCTAATAGGAGCACCATTGCCTAAAGCTTTAGCCATTGTCATGATATCTGGTTCAACATCATAATTTTCAATAGCAAACATTTTTCCAGTACGTGCAAAACCTGTCTGTACTTCGTCGATAATCAATAAAATATTGTGTTTTTCTAAAATTTCTTTTAAACGTTTAAAATATCCTTTTGGAGGTACTACGATACCTGCATTACCTTGGATAGTTTCACAAATCATAGCAGAAACATTTCCAGAAGTTGCATAGCTGATAATATCTTCTACAGCATTTGCACAAGCATAATCACATTCTGGGAATTTTTTACCCATTGGGCAACGGTAACAATAAGGGTTTGGTGCAAAATGAATACCGCCTACAGGATTTGGGTCAGTTCTCCACATGCCAATGCCAGTCAAGTTCATAGTAAGTTTTGTTCTACCATGTAAGCCATTGCGAAGAGCTAATAATTCACTTTTTCCATTATAAATATTTGCTAAAAGCAAAGCACCTTCATTTGCTTCTGTTCCTGTAGAGCAAAAGAAAGATTTTTGTAATCTGCCTGGTGTTACTTGAGCTAATTTTTCAGCTAAATTATAAATATCTTCTGTTAAATAGATATTGCAAACATGTTGTAGAGTCTGTACTTGTTTTGCTACTTTTTGCGTAATTTCAGGATTGCAATGACCACAGTTTATAACAGATACACCAGCAAAACAATCTAAATATTTTTTGCCTTCATGGTCATAAAGATATTGCATTTCACCTTTTACAAACTGAGGAGGATTAGCAAAGAAATGACCTAAACAAGGCATGATATATTTCTTTTTCTTTTCAAGACATTTTTCAGGACCTAAATACTGAGACATAATATACTTCCTTTCATTATTTTTATATTTTCTAATGTTATGTATAAATAATATTGATAATAAACATTAGAAAGAATTGTCATTAATATAATAAGCCATAAAGCCTAAAATAAAAATGACAATTCTAAAATGACTATGAATAATTAATAAGATTTTTTATGACGATAAACACCAATACCAACTGGACGAGGACTTACTTCTTTGATTTTTTCAATCATATCGTTATTTTGGCCATTATCAATAGCATCGCGATAAATTTTAGTCAACATACCAGTAACTTCTGGTGTATAATCTTGAGCTTCGATACGAAGAGTATCTGCTCCCATTAATTTATCAATATAAGGAAGAAGACATAAATCATTAGTAAATAAAATATGAATTCTACCGAATTGGTCTACACGCATAGAATGTTTTCCGCCAACTGTATCCAATAAAGCAAAATGTTTATCATTGAATTCTGGATTAGTAAGTGGGTCATATTTTAAATTCAATGCAGGAATATTTGTATCAGAAATCATAGCTTCTACATTACCATGAACAGTGATTGTCATTGGTAATTTACTACTTTCAACTAAAGTTTTTACTTGAGCATAAGGCAATTCATAAGAAGCTGTTGCATTTACAATGCCATTTTCTTGTAAAAATTCTGTAGCTACATGATTAAATACATTGAAACTATGGTCAGCATAAATAGGTAAATCTGTAAGCTCACGTACAATAGTAGCTGCGCCTAAATTTCCTACCATGATACCATCTGGTTTTATTTCATTTAAATCATGACATAATTGTTCTAATTCACTACATTGATCTTTTAAAGTTGTTCTAGGAGTATTGACTATTACTTTTGCCCCAACATTATGAGCTTCTTGTAAAATAGTTTTTATATCTCCTAAAGTCCATGGAGTATGTGGTCGATAAACTTCACCTGCTACATAAAGAATGTTAGCACCATTAGCTAAAGCTTCACGAGCATGTGCTAAAGTTGCAGCTTTAACAGCAAGTTTTGGTTTATTATCAGCAGTTTTAATAGCTTCTAAATCATTGAGCCATTCACAATCTAAATCTGCTTCTTTAGCTGCATAGCTGAAAAATCTTGGTTCGCGTTTTCCAGTATAACCAATAGCTCTACTATCAGGTTTATCCATAGCAAAACAAGTGGAATAATCACGTACACGATTTTCAAAAAGATTTTTCCAATCTTCTTCATTTACATGATAACCAGCAGGATCAGCTACATAATTATCAATAGCACGACGATAAATGCTTACAATATTTGCCACGAAATCAGCACTGCGCATACGACCTTCGATTTTAAAAGAATATACACCAGCTTGAATTAAATCTGGAATATTTCTATACATACACATATCTTTTAATGCTAAACGATAATCGCCATCTGTTGTAGTTTCTTGTTCTTGACCTGTTTGTTCATCAATGATTTTATATGGCCAACGACAAGCTTTCATGCAACGACCACGATTACTACTATTGGCAAATAAAACGCCAGAATGAATACATTGTCCACTTTCAGAAATACACATATCACCATGAACAAAATATTCAAGTTCAAAATCACTGTCCACAGCTTTTAATTCACTGAGTTCTTTTAAAGACATTTCACGGCTAACAACGACACGACGAATGCCATATTCTTTTAATTTTTTTATAGCAGCATTATTATGAGAATTCATCATGATAGATGCATGCATAGTTATATTCAATCCAAGTTTTTTCACAATTTGAGCTACAGCTAAATCTTGAATTAAAATAGCATCTGGCTGTATTTCATTTAAATAAGTCAAATATTCTTCAAGCTCTGGAATTTCTTCATCACTGATTAAATTATTAATAGTAATATAAAGCATTACTCCATGAGCATGAGCATATTCTACAGCTTTTTTTAACATTTCATTATCAAAATTAGCGTCTGATTTGAGCATACGCATATTAAAATGTTTTCCACCCAAATAAATAGCATCAGCCCCAGCATCAATGGCAGCTACTAATGTTTCCCAATTGCCAGCTGGAGCTAAAAGTTCTACAGACTTTTTATTTAATAACATTAAACAATCCTCCAAATAAATAAACTACTATAAGTATAACATAAAATTTTATGCTTTTAAATTAATAACATTTATTATTAAATAGGCTTAATCCCATTCACGTTCCGCTAATGCTTCTTCTAAATTAATTGGTAAATGAAACCATTGAATAATATATTCTAAATTGCGAATAAGACATTCTCTAGCTATATTATCATATTCGCTGTCATTATCGAGAAATTCATATTGCAAACTATTGGCATTTTGAATTAAATCATAAATTTTATCACCAACATCTGCCATATTTTTTGGTTTTTGTTCCACAAAATTAATAAAATCTTCTAACAAATATTTGATTTTATCAATCAAAAAATCTGGATAAAAACTATCCTCGTATAATTCCTCTAATAAAATATACTGGTCATCAAAACTGTCCATTTAATAAAAAATATCCCTCCAATAAATAATTATATTTGATATTATACAATATATTCTAAATTAAAGCTAATTTTCTTAAAAATAATCCTGTTTATTTTGTTCGGAAATCTGAACATTTTGCTTGATTATTTAGGAATAGATAGAGTATAATTTATATATATTTCTAGATAAGATTTAAAAAGCAGGTGATTTATTCCCATGGATAAAATGGATAAAGTACAAGCACTAGAAAGTGCTTTAAAACAAATCGAACGTGATTTTGGTAAAGGCTCCATCATGAAATTAGGTGATGTTTCTGCTAATATGAATATCGAAGTAATTCATACTGGCTGTTTGCCACTTGATGCAGCTCTTGGTGTTGGTGGTGTTCCTCGCGGACGCATAGTAGAAATCTTCGGCCCTGAATCTTCTGGTAAAACAACTGTAGCACTTCATATCGTTGCTGAAGCACAAAAAACAGGTGGCGTGGCTGCATTTATCGATGCTGAACATGCTCTTGACCCAGTTTATGCAAAAAAATTAGGTGTAGATATCGACAATTTATTGATTTCCCAGCCAGATAACGGTGAGCAAGCCTTAGAAATCGCCGATGCACTCGTTCGCAGTGGCGCTATTGATGTAGTAGTTGTTGACTCAGTAGCAGCACTTGTTCCAAAAGCGGAAATCGAAGGCGATATGGGTGATTCTCATGTTGGTTTACAAGCTCGTTTAATGTCTCAGGCTATGAGAAAATTAACAGGTATCATCAGCAAATCTCGTACAACAGCAATTTTCATCAACCAAATTCGTGAAAAAGTTGGCGTTATGTTTGGTAATCCAGAAACTACAACTGGTGGTAGAGCTTTAAAATTCTATGCTTCCATTCGTTTAGATGTGCGTAAAATCGATACAATTAAACAAGGCAATGACCCTGTAGGTAGCAGAACAAGAATTAAAGTCGTAAAAAATAAAGTAGCTCCTCCATTTAAACAAGCTGAATTTGATATCATGTATGGTGAAGGTATTTCTCGTGAAGGTAGCTTAATTGATATGGGTACAGCTTTTGAAATCTTAGATAAGAGTGGTACATGGTATTCTTATCAAGGCACTCGCTTAGGTCAAGGTAAAGAAAACGTAAAAACATATTTAAAAGAACATGCTGACACAGCATTAGAAATTGAAAATAAAATTCGTGAAAAATTATTTGTTCAAGAAGAACAAACTGAAGAAAAAGTTGAAGAATCAACTAAAAAATCTAAAGTAACGGCTGATAATGAAACAGCAAAATAATACAAAAACAGCACTTATTTATGCTGTTGATTTATTAGCTACAAGACCTTATAGTACCCAACAATTAATTACAAAATTAAAACGCAAAGAATACGCACCAGAAGAAATTCAAGAAGCCATTAATCGCTTAACTGCTCGACATTATTTAGACGATACAGATTTATGCCAACGTCAATATCAAGCATATATCAATGAAAAACATCGTAGTATAAAAGCTATTAAATATAAATTAATGGAAAAAGGATTTTCTCAAAGTGATATTCAAAATGCTCAAGAAGAAACAGATATTGATGAAATAGATTATGAATATACTGTTTGTTTGCGATTATTAAATAGCCGTTATACTCCTAGCAAAGCTGACAAATTAAAATGTCAAGGCTATCTTTATCGTAAAGGATTTAATTATTCAGCTATCCGCTTAGCAATCGAAGATTTCTTTTATAACCCTTAATATAAATTTATCCCCCAAAATACTTATCTATTTTGGGGGATTTTTAATTGAAAATTATCTTTGTTTGATTGAGTTTTTGCCTAAAAGATTTTTTAGATTATTAACTACAGTTTCACTGCCATCAATCCAAAATTCTCGATTGCCTTTAATCATTTTTTTACTGCTCATAAAATACATATAAACAGGACAAGGACCAGCATTTTCTTGCAATGTTTCTGTTATTTTGCTAAAAAAAGCATTATCTTCTTGCTCTGGTTTTACGATAATACAAAATTCTGGTGTATAATCTTCTAAACCAATCACTTTATCAGCAATGATTTTATTATTATCATCACTTTTATCCAATTTTCCTCTGACTACAACAGGAATATCTGGCACTAAATAATTAATATTATCATAAAATGCCTTTGGAAATACAATGACTTCTACTACACCTAAAAAGTCCTCGATTTCTAAAAAGCACATCATATCGCCTTTTTTTGTAGTTACTCTTTTTGCTTTGCGAATAATTCCTGCTACAGAGATATATTTTCCATCTTTTTGCTTTTCTAGACTTTCAATCGTAGTCAAATACTGTATTTTTTCTCTATATTCTTCTAGTGGATGCCCTGTGATATAAAAGCCTGTGATTTCTTTTTCCATATTTAATAATTCTATTTTAGGAAATTCCTGCATTTTTGGCATTTCCAATTTATCAATGCTCTCTTCTTCCTCCATAAAATCACCAAATAAATCCATCTGTCCACTAGCTAAATCTTTCTGACGTCTAGAGCCTAAATCCATAGCTTGATCTAAAACAGCCATATATTGAGCGCGATTATAACCTAAAGAATCAAATGCACCACATTTTATAAGATTTTCTAAAGCTCTTTTATTGATACATCTACTGCTAACTCGTGAACAAAAATCTTCTAAAGATTTAAATAGACCATCTTTTTCGCGGATATCTACAATCGTTTTTAAGGCATTTTCACCTACATTCTTCACTGCAGCTAAACCAAAACGAATACTATTTTTATCTACAGTAAATGTATCACGACTAGCATTTATATCTGGTGGTAAAATATCAATTCCCATATGTTTACATTGTTCAATATATTCGCCAATTTTATTACTTGTCATCAAGCTAGTCAAAATAGCCGCCATAAATTCCTGCGGATAATGAGCTTTTAAATATGCTGTTCGCCATGACACGAGTGCATAAGCAGCACTGTGAGATTTATTAAAACCATAATCAGCAAAATGTAATAATAAATCAAAAATAGTTTCTGCGAGTTTATCATCTACGCCATTATCTTTAGCACCTTTTAAGAAATTTTCTTTTTGTGACATTAAGACATCATGCTTTTTCTTACCCATTGCACGACGCAGAATATCAGCTTGCCCTAAAGTGAAACCAGCTAATACTTGAACTATCTGCATAACCTGCTCTTGATACAAAATCACGCCAAAAGTTTCTTTTAAAATTGGCTCTAAATCTGGATGAATATATGTTACTTTTTTTCTACCATGTCTACCATTGATGAAATCCGTTACCATGCCACTGCCTAAAGGCCCTGGTCGATACAATGCCATAACAGGAATTAAATCAGCAAATCCCGTTGGTTGCAAATCTTTTACCAAGGTAGTCATGCCAGCAGACTCTAACTGAAATACTGCTCCTGTTTCTCCTCGACAAAGCATTTGCGAAGTCTTTTCATCTTCAAGTGGAATTTCATCTAAATTTATCTCTATACCGCGATTATTTTTTATATTTGTCAAAGCATCAGCGATAACAGTAAGCGTACGCAATCCCAAAAAGTCCATTTTCAATAGACCTAATTCTTCAACACAATCTTTATCATATTGAGTTACAAATGTACCTTCAGATATCTGAATAGGAACATAATCTGTAACAGGATCTTTAGAAATAACTACACCAGCAGCATGAGTTGAAGAATGGCGCGGCATACCTTCTACATCTTTGGCAAAATCAATTAATTTACGAACTTCAAGGTTTTCTTGATATAAAGTTAATAACTCTGATGAATCTTTCAATGCTTTATCCAAAGTCATACCTAACTCTTGCGGAATTAACTTTGCTATCTTATCTACTTCGTTATAAGGCATATTCATGACGCGACCTACATCTCGCACTGCACCTTTTGCCGCCATCGTACCAAAAGTAATTATCTGTGCTACATGGTCATCGCCATATCTTCTTTTTACATAGTCAATAACTTCATCTCTACGAATATAACAAAAGTCAATATCTATATCTGGCATTGTTACACGTTCAGGATTTAAAAAACGTTCAAAGAGTAAACTATATTTCAATGGGTCAATATCTGTAATTCCCAAAATATACGCTACAATACTACCAGCTGCTGAACCACGACCAGGTCCTACCGCTATATTTTGACTGCGAGCAAAATTTATAAAATCCCATACAATCAAAAAATAACTATCATAACCCATGCGATTAATAATAGATAATTCATAATCTAACCTTTGTTGTATTTCCTCTGTAACTTCAGCATATCTATTATGAATTTTTTCCTTACACAATTTATGCAAATACTGTTCATCAGTCATGCCTTCTGGCAAAGGAAAGTTTGGTAAGTGTAAATGACCAAATTCAAAGCTTACATTACAACGATTTGCAATTTCCAAAGTATTTGTAATAGCTTCTGGTGTATCTTTAAATAAAGCAAGCATTTCAGCACCAGATTTTAAATAAAAATCATCATTATAAAATTTCATTCTATCTTTATCATCTAAAGTTCTGCCTGTTTGTATACACAAAAGCACATCATGAAAATCGTTATCTTCTTTTTTTATATAATGTATATCATTTGTAGCCACTAATTTTAAATCATATTTTTGCGCTAAACTGATTAATCCTTTGTTTGCCTTAGCTTCTTCAGGAATTTGATGATTTTGAATTTCTAAAAAGAAATTATCTTTGCCAAAAATATCTACATATTCCTGCACTAATTTTTCCGCACGTTCCATATTATCACAAATAATTGCTTGAGGAATTTCGCCCGCTATACAACTGCTCAAACAAATAATACCTTCGTGATACTGACGCAATAAATCTTTATCTACACGAGGTTTATAATACATACCTTCAATATTTGCTAGAGAAACCAATTTAATGAGATTTTGATATCCCTTATTATTTTCTGCTAACAAAATTAGATGATAATAACGAGTGCCTTCCACTTCAAAATTATCAAAACGAGACTTTGGTGCTACATAAACTTCACAACCAATAATAGGCTTTATTCCTTGTTTTAAAGCTTCTTTATAAAAAGCAATCGTTCCATACATAGTACCATGGTCAGTGATCGCTATAGATTTCATGCCCAATTCTTTTGCGTGTGCAATTAATTTTTTTACTCTACTAGCACCATCTAATAAGCTATATTCTGTATGCACATGCAAATGAGTAAAATCTATATGATTTTCAACTACAGTATTTACATCAGATTTTTCTAATTTCATTATGACCTCTCTTTCTAAAATAATAAAATATCTTCAAAAATAAAATTAAAGCTAATATATTAAGTAAAATAATTTTAACATATGATTATTATAAAGAAAATAAATCTATACCAAATATAAAAGCTTCTTTTTCTTCATTAAAACAACAATATAAAAAAGAAGATAATTTAAACATTCCATCAATTATCTTCTAATATAAAAATTTATGATTTAGTTTTATTTTTCACTATGTTTACAAATCATTAATAAACTATATCTTCATTTTCCATCAACTAGATAATAAGCCATAATATTTACTTATTTAACTTATTATTTTCAAAATAAATAGCATAATACCTTGTTTTTTAACTATTATTTATCATTATTAATATCTTAATCTATCTATTTTTTATCATAATCATCATTATAATTATTCAGATTAACATTTTTATTGATATCATATATTTTAAGAAATGCTTTTTCGTGTAATTTTCCATTACACAAACACCTCTTTTCAATATATTTTGTCTTTATTTTATCACAAGTATTATGTAACATAAATCTATTATTACTAATAAAATATATTTCTACCCAAAATATTGTAAATATGTTATTATATACATATTAATTTATAAAGAAGGTGTTTAAATGGAGTTATTGAATTCATTAGTCGGTCAAATCAATGATATTTTATGGAGTTATGTTTTAATTATTTTACTTATTGGTGCTGGTATTATTTTTACTATTCGTACAAAATTTGTACAAATAAGATTTATCAAAGAAATGATACGTCTTATTGCTGGCGATGCAGGCAATAAAATGGAAGGACAACAAATTTCTTCTTTCCAGGCTTTCTGTGTAAGTACAGCTTCTCGTGTGGGTGTTGGTAATATTGCTGGTATCGCAATTGCAGTAGTTCTCGGCGGTCCAGGTGCTATCTTCTGGATGTGGATTATTGCTATCTTAGGTTCTGCAACTGGTTTTGTGGAAAGTACTTTAGCACAGATTTACAAAGTACCTCGTACTGATAGCAATGGCTATCTTGGTGGTCCTGCTTATTACATTAATAATGCACTTCATAGCCCTAAAACAGCTGTATTCTTTGCTATCTTAATCAGCGTTACTTATGGACTTATCTTCAATTCTGTACAATCCAATACAATTTCCTTATCTTTACAAACTGCATTCAATTTTGATGCTACTATGATTGGTATTGTTATTGCTGTATTCTCTGGAATTGTAGTATTTGGTGGTTTACATCGCATTGCTAAAGTTACTGAATACATGGTGCCTATCATGGCTGGTATTTATTTACTTATCGCTTTTGCTATCACTATATACAATATTTCAGAATTACCAACTGTTTTATCTGTCATATTCAAAGATGCTTGGGGTATTGAATCTGTAGCTGGTGGTAGCTTCGGTGCTGCTATCATGACAGGTATTAAACGTGGATTATTCTCTAATGAAGCTGGTATGGGTTCTGTTCCAAATGCCGCAGCTACTGCTGAAGTAAGTCACCCTGTAAAACAAGGTCTTATCCAAGCTTTTGGTGTATTCGTAGATACATTATTTATCTGTACTGCTTCTGCTTTTATCGTATTATTCAGCAGTGATTATCAAGCAACAGGTTTAACTGGTATTCAGCTCATTCAATACGATTTAAGTTTATATTTTGGTGATATCGCTACAACTGGTATAGCTATTATCGTTTTATTATTTGCATTCACTTCCATTATAGGTAACTACTATTATGGAGAAATCAATATAAAACACTTGTCTGATAACCCATTATATTTAAATATTTTCCGTATTCTTGTTGTAATTATGGTATTCTTCGGCTCTGTTGCTGAATTAAGCTTAGTTTGGAATTTAGCAGACTTATTCATGGCTTTAATGGCAATCACAAATATCATTGCTATTTTACTCTTAGGCAAATATGCTTTTATTGCTTTAGATGATTATACTCAACAGAAAAAACAAGGTATTAAAGATCCTGTATTTAAAGCTAGTATCTTACCAAAACAAGATGGTATTTATTGGTGGAAAGACGACAATAAATAATTATTAAACATAAAAAGACTTGATTTTAAAATTTATAAATCAAGTCTTTTTTTATATCACAAATAAATACACTTTTACAATTTATTACGCAAATAATAAAAAAGTTATAACATTACAATAATAAAAAATAAAAATAGAGAAAAATGTTTTAAAATCATGCATAAAATTAAAATATTATAGACAATATAAATATTTACCTGTATAATTTATGATAACACATCAAAAGATGGCATTAAGGAGGCTTTCTTTATGGAGAAAGATGTAATATTTAAAGGTGCAGGCGTAGCTATTGCTACTCCATTTTATGAAAACGGAAACGGTATCAATTATGATGAATTAGCTCGTTTAATTGATTTCAACTTAAACAATGGTACAGACGCTATCATAATTGCTGGTACCAGTGGCGAATCTGCTACAATGACAGATGAAGAACATGAAGAAATCATTAAATTTACTGTTGACTATGTAAATAAACGTGTTCCTGTTATTGCAGGTACTGGTTCTAATGATACTAGATATGCTATTAATTTATCTCAACATGCAGATAAAGCAGGTGCTGATGCTTTATTAGTAGTTACTCCATATTATAACAAATGTACACAAAAAGGACTTATCAAACATTTCACATCTATCGCTGATAATGTAAATGTACCTATCATTCTTTATGATGTACCATCTCGTACAGGTGTAGGTATTACACCAGAAGCTTACGCTGTTTTAGCAGAACATCCACGCATTGCAGCAGTTAAAGAAGCTAGTGGCAATATTAGTCAAGTTGCTGAAACAATGTCTCTTTGCGGTGATAAACTCACTTTCTATTCTGGTAATGATGACCAAATCGTTCCATTATTATCTTTAGGTGCAAAAGGTGTTATTTCCGTACTTTCCAACGTTATGCCACAAGAAACACATGATATGTGTCAATTATTCTTTGATGGCAAAGTTGAAGAAGCAGCAAAAAAACAAATTGAATACTTCCCATTAATCAAAGCATTATTCTGTGAAGTAAATCCAATTCCTGTAAAAGTTGCACTTCGTTTAATGGGCTTTGATATGGGTCCTTTACGCATGCCACTTTGCGAAATGGAAGATGCTCATCTTGAACAATTAAAAACAGCAATGCGTAAATTTAACTTAATCAAATAATTTTATACTTAACTAAAAAACACTTTCTAACTTAGAAAATATCTAAAATTAGAAAGTGTTTTTTTTAATTTCTATCGCCAGCGGCATATTTACCAGTATCAATATCTAAAACAGGACGAAGTGGTTCAATTAAAGAATCTTCATATCTACAAATCCATTGAACTTCTGGTGTCATTTTGCCCTCATCATTCATGCCATCGATGGTATCGCCATCTTTAATCATGATATCATCATTATTCAAAATATAACGAGCTAAGCTATATGCAAGATTAGCTACTTTATTAGGGTTCATACCTTTGAAATGGAATTGTACATCACTTAAACCAATATTAGCCAATCCTACACTATCTACAATGAATTCATTTGTATTAGGCACATTGAAGAAACGAATATTAACCATACTATATAAATATTTAACTATACCAGTTTCTTTTAAATTCTTAATGGCTTGTGCTAATTGTAATTTACCTGCTGATTTTATCCAAATAGCTTGACATTTAGGATATAATTTTAAAGCTACATTAAGCCAATCCACTAACATAATAGCACGTTCTTTAGGAATTTGTCTTTGAGCATTTACATCCCATATTTTTACAGCATATTTATATTTACTCAATAATTCTTCACTGTTAGCTACATTCCAAATCTGTGTGCGTTCAAATTCACTTACAGCTACTTTATCATCAAAATCTGTTATATTTCCCATAGCTAGTACTACTGGAGAAGTTGTATTATCTTCATTATATGCTACAAATTTATCTACGCTAAATTCAATATCATTTTCATCTCTATTGATAATATTTATATCACCAAATATTTTTCTAGCTTCACGAAAAATAGCATTTGCAGTAGGTCTTGTTGGCATTTCTTCAAAAAGCAATTCAATAGCTACTGATTTACTAATATTTTCTACTAAATTTTCCATAAATCTACCTCAAATAAAAATTTATATTCACAAAAAAGAAGATACCATTTTTCTATGGTACCTTCTTTGATACGTATTAAACTTTAAACAATTTCAGATGATTATTCTTCTGCTTCAAGTTTATCCATTAATTCTTCATAAGCTTGTTGAGCAATTTCAAATTCTTCATCTGTTGGTTCAATATATTCAACTTCACCATTTTCATCTTTAACGATTTTTGCTAAGATTACATCTACTTCTTCTTCACAACCGCATTCTTCATCATGTTCATGGCATTCGCATTCTTCATCGCCATCAATGCTAACTAAAATAGCATATTTATCGCTACCTGCATCGAAAACCATTTCTTCTACATAATTGTATTCATTACCTTCTTCATCAGTAATAACAACTACAGTACCTTCAGTATCTTCTTCAACAACGGAATTGTTTTTTAATTCTTCCATTATATAATCCTCCTAAGATTTAACTTTACTCTAATCATAACATATTTCTTTCTTCTTGCCAAAATATTTATCGTAAAAAGCAGATAAAATTTTCATTAAAAATCTTAGCTAATGCCAAAATCCTTGAATAAACGTTTAACATATCGCCAACCTTTTTGAATTGTATTCATAGCTGCTGGCATAAGTTCTGGATTTTTAACCACAAGATTAATAATTCTGCGACGTAATTGTCTATAATCTGCATCAACATCAACAAAGAAGTCTTCCATATCTTTTTCCACAGATACTTGAGGTATATTAGCAGCTTTGATTTCACAAGTATTCTTCGTCATGATAGCTCTATCTGCATAAAATGGAATATATGCATTCCAGCCGAATTCTTCTTCAATCATTTCTTTTACAGCTTTACTAGCAGTAGCTTCACCATGCACTACAAATACCTGTTTAGCATTATACATAGTTAAATGTTGTAACCATTCTTCCATCTGTGAATAATCAGCATGAGCAGAAAATCCGTCCATATTTACAATTCTAGCTTTTACACTGATTTCTTCACCTAAGACTTTTACTTTTTTAGCGCCTTCTAATAATCTTCTACCTAAACTTCCTTCTGCTTGATAACCTACAAATAAAATTGTAGATTCTGGACGCCAAAGATTATGTTTTAAATGATGAAGTACACGTCCAGCGTCCGCCATACCACTAGCCGATAAAATAATATGTGAACTTTCTTCTGTATTTAAGGCCTTAGATTCATTTGCACTTTCACAAAGACGCAACTGTGGCATCTGTGGTAATTTACCATGTTTTCTAATATATTCAGTTGCTTCATCATCAAAATATTTTGTATTCTTGGCAAAAATTCTTGTAGCTTCAACAGCAAGTGGGCTATCCACTACAACTGAATAATCCTCTATGCGATTGGCTTTCCATAATTTGAATAGATAATATAACATTGTTTGTGTACGACCAACTGCAAATGATGGAATAATTAAATTTCCGCCTCTATCCATAGTATCATTTATAATTTCTGCTAATGGAGTTTCTTTATCATAAATTTGATGTTTGCGATCACCATAAGTAGACTCAATTACTAAATAATCTGCTTCTTTTATATGTGTAGGGTCTTTTATAATAGGCTGGTCAGGTTGCCCCAAATCGCCTGTAAATACAATTTTAGTTTCTTCGCCATTTTCCGTTACATAAACTTCAATAATTGCTGACCCCATGATATGACCAGCATCTTTATAAATAGCTCGTATGCCATTTACTGGATTGATTTCTTGATCATAATCAATTGGCACAAATTGCTTTAATGAAGCCATAGCATCATCAATAGTATATAAAGGAGCTATTGGTGTTTTTCCCATACGTTGCCCTTTGCGATTTGTTATTTGCGCATCAGACTCTTGGATATGTGCACTATCTGGGAGCATGATATTTACTAAATCGCAAGTCGCTTTTGTCGCATATATATCGCCCTTAAATCCTTGTTTACATAACTTAGGAATAAGACCGCAATGGTCAACATGAGCATGAGTTAAAAGTACGCAATCTATATCTGATGGTACAAAACGAAAATCATTGTAGTTTAAATCACGTAAATTTCTCGCACCTTGAAACATACCACAATCAATCAAAACTTTATGGTCATTTGCTTCTAATAAATAACAAGAACCTGTAACTGTATGAGCCGCACCTAAAAATTGTAAATTCATAAAAACCCCTCCTTCATTAAGGATTTCGATTGTTTTATTTATACTGTATATATTCTAAAAATACAAATTAAAACCCTTTAAAACTTTCATTAAAATCTCATTAAATAATACGCTCTTTCAAATCTTTATAAAAAAGTAATAAAATCGCAAGAATTCTGCCATATGATTAGATAAATAAATAATTTATACTTTGTTACGTGATTTATTAATTTTATTTTTATGGAGGGAGCATTGTGACAACTAATCCAAAAACACTAAAAAAAATGAACGAACAAATTATTTTTTGTGCCACCAATTCAACTAAGCTAATATTACAAGCTCTTAACACTTCTTTTACGGGATTAAGTGAACAAGCCATTAAAGAACATCGTAATTTATATGGCAATAATAAAATTTTGCATGGAAAAAAATTATCTTTAACTAAACGTATTGCCAATGCTTTTATAAACCCATTTACAGCAATTTTATTTTGTCTGGCTATAGTTTCTATTTTTACTGATATTATTATTCCTATCATGCAAAACAGCCCTGATGATGTAAATCCTGTAACCGTTATTATAATTCTTACAATGGTCTTTATATCTGGCTCTTTGCGTTTTGTCCAAGAAAGCCGTTCCGGTAATGCAGCCGAAAAACTTCTATCTTTAATAACAACTACTTGCACCGTTACTAGACAATATCGCCCTAAAGCAGAAATCCCTTTAGAAGATATAGTAATTGGTGATATTATTCATCTAAGTGCTGGTGATATGATTCCTGCTGATGCTAGAATTTTAGAAGCTAAAGATTTATTCATTAGCCAAGCATCATTAACAGGTGAAAGTGAACCAGTAGAAAAATTTGCTAAAACTTATCAAGAAAAAAATCTTTCTATTACTGATTATAATAATATTTTATTCATGGGAAGTAATGTAATAAGTGGCAGTGCTACTGCTGTAGTAATCGGTGTTGGTAATAATACTTTATTTGGTTCAATCGCTTCATCTGTTTCTACTACACCTGTGGAAACAAATTTTACTAAAGGTGTCAATTCTGTCTCTTAGGTTTTAATTCGTTTTATGTTATTTATGGTACCCATAGTATTTTTTGTCAATGGTATAACTAAAAATGATTGGGTAGAAGCTTTCTTATTTGCTATCTCCATTGCTGTAGGCTTAACACCTGAAATGTTACCTATGATAGTTACTACTTGCTTAGCTAAAGGCGCCGTTTCTATGTCTAAGAAGAAAACTATCGTAAAAAACTTAAATTCCATTCAAAATTTTGGTGCTATGGATATTCTTTGTACTGATAAAACTGGTACATTAACCATGAATAAAGTTGTTTTAGAATACCATTTAGATGTACGGGGAAATGAAGATAGTCGTGTCTTACGTCATGCCTACCTAAATAGTTATTTTCAAACAGGCTATAAAAATTTAATGGATATAGCTATCATCAATAAAACAGAAGAAATTGAACAAGATAATCCTAACTTAATAAATCTATCTAGTGCCTATACAAAAGTAGATGAAATACCTTTCGATTTTTCACGTCGTCGCCTTTCTATAGTAGTAAAGGACAAAAATCAAAAATGCCAAATGATAACTAAAGGTGCAGTTGAAGAAATGTTATCTATCTGCTCTCATGTTGAATATCAAGGAAAAATTAAACCGTTAGATGAATTCATCAAAAAAGAAATCCTAAAAACTGTCGATAAACTAAATGACAAAGGTATGCGTGTAATAGCTGTTGCTCAAAAAAATAATCCATCACCAATAGATAAATTCAGCATAGCAGACGAATGTGATATGGTACTTATTGGCTATTTAGCCTTCTTAGACCCGCCAAAAGAATCAACTGTAAAAGCTTTAAAAGCATTAAAAGAATATGGTGTTAAAGTAAAAGTTTTAACAGGAGATAATGATAAAGTTGCTCGTTCTATATGTAAACAAGTTGGTTTAATAGTTAATAATCTCTTACTTGGTTCAGATATTGAGCAACTACCAGAACAAGATTTAGCTATAGCTGTAGAAAAAACAGATGTTTTCGCTAAATTATCACCAGAACAAAAAGCAAAAATTGTAAAATTACTCCGCCAAAATGGTCATACGGTTGGTTTCATGGGAGATGGTATCAATGATGCCACTGCAATGAAATCTTCTGATATAGCTATTTCTGTAGACAGTGCCGTAGATATTGCCAAAGAATCTGCTGATATAATTCTTTTAGAAAAAGATTTAATGGTTTTAGAACAAGGTATAATTGAAGGTCGTAAAACATATGCCAATATGATTAAATATATCAAAATAACAGCATCTTCAAATTTTGGAAATATGTTCTCTGTTCTTATTGCTTCAGCATTATTACCATTTTTGCCAATGATGAGTTTACATCTGATTGTTTTAAATTTAATCTATGATTTATCTTGTACAGCTATTCCTTGGGATAATGTTGATAAAGAATTTCTTGTTAAGCCTAGAAATTGGGACGCTTCTTCCATAGGAAGTTTTATGATTTGGCTTGGCCCTACAAGTTCCATTTTCGATTGGATAACTTATATCTTTATGTATTTCATTTTTTGTCCATTATTTATATCTAATGGTATCCTATTTAATGATTTATCAACAGTCTATCAAGGCAGTGAATTATTAAAAATACAATCTGAATATATTGCACTATTCCAAACAGGTTGGTTCGTAGAATCTATGTGGAGTCAAACTTTTGTAATTCACATGATACGTACATCAAAAATACCATTTATTCAAAGTTTTGCTTCTTTGCCTGTAACATTATTGACTTTTATTGGCATTATAGTCTTAACAATTATTCCATTTTCTCCACTAGGAACAATATTAGGATTCATTGCTTTACCATTTAGTTATTTTATCTATTTAATCCCTTGTATAATCTTGTACATGTTATTAGCTACTAGCATAAAAAAAGCATATATTCGCCATTATGGAAAACTACTTTAATATATTTTTAAGAGGTATTTATTATGCATCTTATCTCTAATTTATTTTCAAATTCTTATCTTCACAATATAGATAATGACTTTTATTTATCTTTAGGAATATGTTTCTTTATTATGATTATTATGAACATCATTTTTTGGAGCCTTAAACCACAAAATAATCAATAAATAAATTAAAAGCTAGGATTTATATATGTCCTAGCTTTTATTAAAAATATATATCTTATATGATACAATACAAATAAATAAAAAGGAGGGTACTATGTATAAAATATTTTCGTTAAATAATAAATTAAAACAATACTTAACAATTGATTTAGATAAACTCTATGTTTTATTAAATACTTCATCTAAAGGATTAAAATCCAATCAAATTCTATTGCAAAGAAAAAATTTTGGCGATAATAATTTTAATAATTTAGATCATTCATTTACTAAACAACATCTTTATAGGGCATTTTTTAATCCATTTACTATAATTTTATATATTATCAGCATAATTTCTATAATTACGGACATTATCTATCCTATACAACTGCATCAAAATTACAGTACTATTACTATCATTATTATAATGATTATTTTAAGCGTAATCATTCGCTTTAGTTATGAACAACGTTCCTTTTATAGACTATCTAAAATGGATACCTTTTTAAACAATTATATTGCTGTGAAGCGCAATAATAAATGGATTGATATACCTATTAAAAATCTAGTTGTTGGCGATTATGTATATTTAACAGCTAATACTAAAGTTCCCGCTGACATTCGCCTAATAAAAACAAATAGTTTATTTGTTTCTCAAGCTATTTTAACAGGTGAAAGTGATATTATTGAAAAACATTCTGATATTAAAAATCTCGATAATATGACCATTACTAATTATTCTAATTTAGCTTTTATGGGTACTAGTATTATTAGCGGTAGTGGTGAAGGTATCGTTTTAAATGTAGGTACTAATACTTTATATGGTTCATTTGCACAAAATAAAACATCTAAGATAACTTCTACAAGCTTTTTTAAAGATGCCAATTCTATCTCTTTAACACTGATAAAATTTATGGCTATTTTAATCCCCATAGTTTCTATCATCTCTATATTAGTGCATGGAAGCTTACTATATTCCTTTGTTTTTGCTCTCTCCATAGCTATTGGATTAACGCCTGAATTATTACCTATGATAATTACTACTTGTTTAGTTAAAGGCAGTAATTATTTGTCTAAACAAAAAATCATTTTAAAAGATATTTATGCTATGCAATGTTTTGGTAGTATGGATATTCTTTGCGTAGATAAAACAGGTACACTAACTTCTAATAATATTATTTTAGAATATTATCTTGATATTTTAGGTAATGAAAATCAAAAAACATTAGATTTTGCTTACTTAAATAGTTATCATTTATCAAGTTATCCTAATCATATAGATAATGCTATTTTAAAATATGCTACAATACCTCAAAAAAAAGATTATTTTCGACAATTAATTAACGAAAACAAACGCATTTCAGAAATACCTTTTGATTTTGAACGAAAATGTAGTAGTGTTATTATTCAAAATGAACATCAAAAACTTTTAATTACTAAAGGTGATGTTAAAGAATTATTTAAACGTTGTCAATATATTGAATACCAAAATAAAATTCTTCCAATAGATAATAAAAATACTCAAAGTATACATGCTGTAATTGATGAAATGCTTGAAGATGGTATGAAAGTTATGGCTGTAGCCTATAAACCTTTAATAGACACTACATCTATTGATTTAGAGAGCGAAAATAATTTAATTTTAATAGGATATTTGGCATTTTTTGATGCTCCTAAAAAATCTTCTATTGAAGCAATAAAAAAACTTCAATCATTAAACGTAAATATAAAATTATTAACAGGAGATAATGTTAGTGTTGCTACATCTATTTGTAAACGAGTGGGCATTTCAACTACAGATATTATCACTGGTAATGAACTAAGTAATTTAAATCCAGCTCAATTAGATAAATTAATAGAAAAAACTACTATTTTTGCTGAACTTACACCTGATCAAAAAAGAATGATTGTAACTTCTTTACAACAAAATGGGCATACTGTAGGATTTTTAGGTGATGGCTTAAACGATATTCCTGCTATTGTTGAAGCGGATATAGGTATCTCTATAAATGAAGCTACTGATTCTACAAAAGATGTAGCCAATGTTATCTTATGTCAAAAAGATTTAACCATTTTGCACAAAGCTATTATTGAAGGTCGCAAAACATTTACAAATATCACCAAATATATTAAAATTACAGCTTCATCAAATTTTGGTAATATATTTTCAATCATTTGTGCTAGTGCTTTTTTGCCATTTTTGCCTATGACAGCAATCCAATTATTATTATTAAATATTCTATATGATATTTTATGTTTAATTTTACCTTGGGATAAAATTGATAATGAAAATTATCGTTTACCTTTGAATTGGTCTAATCATCATCTAGGCTCATTTATGTGTTTTTTTGGTCCATTAAGCTCAATTTTTGATATTATTACCTTTTTATTTCTTTACTTTATTTTTTGCCCATTATTTACAAATGGATTACTATATAGTGAATTAACAGATATTCATTTACAAACAATATATATATCACTATTTCAAACAGGTTGGTTTTTAGAATCCATGTGGTCGCAAATTTTAATTTTGCAAATGTTACGTACATCAAAAATACCATTTCTTCAAAGTAATGCCTCTAAACCTGTATTAATAATAACAATTATAGGCATAATCTTATTTACAGGATTAACTTTTACACCATTTGCTACTAATTTAGGATTAACTCAACTACCTGCATTATATTTCATTTATTTATTTGTGATTGTTATCCTGTATATGCTATTAATTTCATTTGCTAAATATTTTTATATCGCTAAATATAAAAAACTCATTTAAAAAAGGAGGATATTATGAAAAAAAATGCTACTTTCATTACTATAAACCCTACCTTAGCTAAATGGGTATATGAACAACTCCAAAATGCCCCAATTGATTTAAATTATGAGCTTGAAGATTTACAACAGTCCTTTAAAGATTTAATTAACGGTAATATTAATAATCTCATTTTAGAAATATCCAATACCACATCTCCATTATTTGTAGATGAAAAACTCACTTTTGGTGAATTAACTATCTATCCTAAAAATCGTAAAGTTTTACGTAATAATATAGAAATAATTTTAACACCTAAAGAATTTGACATCCTTTATTTCTTAGCTAAAAATAAAGGCGAAGTTTTTACTAAAGAACAAATATATCAAGCTGTTTGGGAAGAAGATTTTCTGCTTTCAGATAATAATATAATGGCATTTATCCGTAAACTACGTAAAAAAATTGAACCTCAACCAGATTCACCAGAATACATTATTACAATTTGGGGAATAGGATATAAATTTAATGAAAATATATAAAAAAAGGCTCTCATATTACTATGAGAGTCTTCTTTTTTTATTAAATTATAAAATAGTAGTTACTGTTTTAAATACATCTTTAGCTTCGTTTACTTTGTTGCTTCCACCTAAAACGCAGATAGCATTTTCCTTCATGCAAGCATCTACTAAATCAGCTAAAGCTCTAATATCTTCTTGAGTTGTAGCTAAAATTTCATCACGTTGTTGCTGACGCATTTCATCTGTCATTTCAGCAATATACGCAGAAGAAGCTAATTCACCTTTTAATGCAGGAGTAAGTGGCATATCAATATTACTAATTGTACCGATAATATATTTTGTCATTTCTCTATCACTGACATTAAAATTACGTAAAAACTCTGCTGTTTTATCATATACATTTAAAGTTTCTACTAAATTAGGATCACGATAAGAACCAAAATACATATTGCCATCACGACGGAATTTTACAAATGCACCATAAGCTCCGCCAAGAACACGAATATTAGTCCACAAATATTCATAACGCATAATAGTTTCTAATACCTTCATAGCTCCTGTATATTTATATCCTAAGCGTATGAAATTAGCACCTTTGGCAACATATTGTACCTGAGAAGATGTGATAAAACCTTCATTTTTCTTTTCTACTGCAAATGGTATTTCTTGTTTTGGATAAGTTTCATTTGGCAATACTTCTAATAAAGGCTTAATTGCAGATATTACTTTTTCATAATCATTTTTAGATACAGTAATACTTGTCAATAAATTAGCCTTATTAAATATCATTGGTAAAATTTTAGCAAAAGCTGTTTGCATTTTATTAAATTCATTATCAAAATCATTTAAGAAATTCTTAATAAATGCATAGAATTTTAAGTCACCAAAATTATCATAGCGTTCTTTTGGTGTAAAGTATGCCATCAATTCATCAAGAACTAACTGATGACCCGAACGCAATATTGACATTTCAAAATCACTGCGACATTGCATTGCCAAATCTTTAATACGTTCTTTAGAAGTAAAGGAACTATTGAAAATTATTTCTTGTAGTAATTTTATCAATTCTGGCATCTTATCTACCAAGACTTTAGCTTTAAATACAAATTTTGGCATATAAGAGTCAACATCGCCCTCTTTATCATACGTAGCTACAGCAAATCTCATGCCACCAGTATGCAAGTTTACAGCATTAGCTAATGCCTCATATGTGTAATTTTTTGTAGCAGTTCTACCAATGAATTCTTCCAATAAGAATAGATAATTTATATCTTCATAAGCTATATTGCTTATATCAAATAACATTCTTAAATAACAAATTCCATTCGTATCAATATCATGTCTTAAAACTTTTGTATCTGCTATTTCATCTTCAGCAATAATTAATTTATCACACTGTTTAGTGATATCTTCAATTTTCAATAATGGAATTTTTTCTAAATCCTCTGGTTTATCCACAGAACGTTGACGCTCTTTTAATTTTTGAGTATCCGCAATAATTTTTTCAATATCTTCTTTACTCATAGAAGCTTTTTTCTGTGCTAATTTATCAGCTAAATCTTTTTCTTGTTTAGCAATTACATTTTCATCTGGTTCTAAAATTAAAATATGACTATGAGTATTATCCAATAAATATTCTTGAATTAATGCTTCAAACTTACCTTCTTTTGCCCACTGTTTTACAGTTTTCAAAGCTTCTTCATAATGGAGATACATAGTAACATCACCATCATATAACCAGCTATTCATAAGATTAATATTATAAATCAATCCTTTTGGATATTGACCAAAATCAGCCTCACGAAGCTTAAATTCCATACTATTAATAGAAGCTTGCAGCAATTCATCATCAATGCCATTTTTTACAATATCATTTAAAGTATCAGTTACAACTTTTGTAAATTCATCAACTTTATCAGCTTCAGAACCATTGACGATAATGCTAAACATTGGCTGTAAAATACCATTATCAAATGAAGAAATTACATCACTACCAAGACCAGCTTTAATCAAAGCATTGCGAAGTGGTGCAGCTTCACTTTTTAATAAAGCATGTTCCAATATAGTAAATGCTAACATTTTTTCTTTTTCTAAAGAAGTTGCAATAGAATAATTCATGCTTAAAAATGTTTTATTTTCTTTTGCTTCACCTGGAGCTATAGGGTAAATATCTTTAATCAATTTACGAGCTGTAAATGGTTTTTGTACATCAATATGGGAGTCAATTTCAATTTTATTAAAATTGCTAAGATATTCTTCATCTAAGAAAGATAAAGTTGACATCATATCCATATCCCCATAAAGATAGATATAACTATTAGCAGGGTGATAATAACGACTATGGAAGTCAATAAACATTTCCTGTGTTAAATCCGGAATAGCTACAGGGTCTCCACCAGATTCATATTGATATGTTGTATCAGGATAAAGATTATTTAAAATCTTTCTTTCCAATAATCCATCTGGAGATGATAATGCACCTTTCATTTCATTATAAACTACACCACTATAAGCTAATGGAGCATCTACGTTATCAATTTCATAATGCCAACCTTCTTGCATTAAGATTTCAGGTGTTGTACGCATATTTGGATAAAATACTGCATCAAGATAAACGTCCATAAGATTGCGGAAATCTTTTTCATTTCTGCTAGCTATAGGATACATAGTTTTATCTGGAAATGTCATTGCATTTAAAAAAGTATTCAAAGAACCTTTTACTAATTCCACAAATGGTTCTTTAGTAGGAAATTTACGAGAACCACAAAGTGTGGAATGTTCTACAATATGAGCTACACCAGTATCATCAGTGGGAGTAGTGCGGAAAGTTATAGAAAATACTTTATTATCATCATTATTTTCTATAAATAATAATTTTGCGCCACTTTTTTCATGATAAAATTCATATGCATTAGATGAAATTTCAGATATATGGGATATTTTATCCAATCTGAAACCACAATAAATATTTTTCTCTTGTAAATTCAAAATAATATCTCCTTTATTCAAAATAAAATTAATATATTATATTTGCAGATTTTGCTTAATTAATTTATATAAAATTCATAATCCCGATAGAAGAAATGGGATATTTTTTAAAATCATACATATACAATTAAAAGCATATCTATATTATACCTTTAAAATAGCAAACCTTCAATAAACTTAATTAATCCTTAAAAATATCTATTGCAATTATAAAAAATATGCTATTATAATAACTGAACCTTAACCACTTATGTATTTCTTACATTTATTTTTTATATAATATAAAAAAGTACCTATAATAAAAATTATAGGTACTTAAAAATGTCATTACATTTTTTTCCAGTCAATTATTTCTTTTAAAATGCCTGTTATTTTATCCAATTCTTCGTTGGACAAATCTTTTAAGAGATAGTTGATATGCTGAATGCTTGCTTGTCTAACTTCGATTTCACTATCATTGTTAGGTACATCTAAGAACAATTCAGACATAGTAATTCCTAGAGCTCTTGTTATTTTCTCTAATGTTGTAATTGTTGGACTCTTTAAATTACGTTCCAAATGACCCAAGAAGACTGGATTAATTTCAGCTCCTAAAGCTAATTGCTCTTGAGTTAATTTTTTTTGTTGACGAAAAGCTCTAATTTTTTCTCCAACGGTCTTCTTCATAACCATTGCCACCACCTATATATTAACATATAGACTTATCATAAGTGTACAAATGCATTGAACACAATATACAATAGATAATAATTGGCTATTTATTAGTACTATATGTTATTTTTCTAATTAACAAAATATTTAAAGTTATCATTATTAAACTAATAGCTTTACAGATATTTTACTATTTAATTATTTTTTGTAATGCTATTCATTGTCAAATGTATCTATGTTCTCATCAATAAAATCATATAAGTAGTAAAAAAATAATCTAATCTCAATAAAAAATAAATCAATAATTAATTAAAAATAAAGGAATAATATAAACCTATTATTCCTTTATTTTTTTATATATACTATTTTAATTATTTACGGTTAAAAGCTCTATGTGCGATATCTTTTCTATAATATACATCTTTAAAATCAATAAGTTTTATATCTGTATAAACTTTATCTACAGCAGTTTTTATATCATCACCTAAAGCCACTACACCTAATACACGTCCACCATTTGTGACAATTTTTCCATCTTTTTTAGCTGTACCAGCATGGAAAACTAAGACATTTTCTTTTTCTGCCTTATCTAAACCTAAAATTTCATTACCTTTTTCATATTTAGCAGGATATCCACCGGCACTCATAACTACACAAACAGCAGCTTTTTTGCTCCATTTTATATCACAATTTGCAAGTGTACCATTTGCACAAGCTAACATGATTTCAGCTAAATCACTTTCTAACAATGGCAATACAACTTGTGTTTCTGGGTCACCAAAACGAGCATTAAATTCTACAACTTTTGGACCTTCTGCTGTTATCATTAAACCAGCATACAAGCACCCTTTGTATTCATAGCCTTCTTGTTTCATAGCTTTTATAGTTGGCTCTAAAATTTTTGTTTGTACCTGCTTCATTAAATCTTCTGTGATTACTGGAGCTGGTGCATATGTTCCCATACCGCCTGTATTCGGCCCCTTATCGCCGTCATACGCTCTTTTATGGTCTTGAGATGGTATCATAGGGATAATAGTTTCACCATCAGTGAAAGCCAATACAGAAGCTTCTTCGCCAGCCATAAATTCTTCGATAACTACGCTATTACCAGCACTACCAAAAGTTTTATCGCACATAATTTCATCAATTGCTTCTAAAGCTTGCTCTTTTGTTTCTGCAACAATAACACCTTTACCAGCAGCAAGTCCATCTGCTTTAATTACTATTGGTGCGCCTTCTTTTTCTATATAATTTTTAGCTTCCACTGCATCTGTGAAAACTTCATATTTTGCAGTAGGAATGCCATATTTTTTCATAATATTTTTAGAAAAAGATTTAGAACCTTCTAATTGAGCAGCAGCTTTTTGTGGACCAAAAGAAGCAATTCCCACTTTAGCCATATCATCAACAATTCCATTTGTCAATGGAACTTCTGGCCCTACCACCACTAAATCGACTTTTTTCTCTTGAGCTACTTTTACTAAAAATTCATTATCCTCTACTGAACCTGGTATACATTGTGCTATTTTTTCCATGCCTGGATTTCCTGGCACAGCATAAATTTTATCCACAAGTTTACTTTGAGCTAATTTCCATGTAAGTGTATGTTCACGTCCACCACTACCAATAACTAAAATATCCAAAATATAACCCCCTTATTAAACTTATTAAAAGAAAACGCACTTAAATAGTGCCAATTGTTAGCATATCAATAAGTGCGCTAAAATATATTATTTGCTTAACTGAGCTGTAAGATATTCTTGAATGCAATCATCATAATGAGATGTATGACAGAAAGCTTCTTGAGCTAATTGCATACGGAATTTTCCTGTAGTGCAACCATCTTTAGCTATCATTTCAGCAACTTCATCATAATGTTTAGGATTTACTACAACTGTAACAAATTTGAAATTTTTTGCAGCAGCACGAATCATTGCAGGACCACCGATATCGATATTTTCTACTGCTTCAGCAAGAGTTACATTTGGTTTTTCTATAGTTTCACGGAATGGATATAAATTTACAACAACTAAATCAATAGGTTGAATATTAAATTTTTGCATTTGTGCTACATGATTTTGATTATCACGAACAGCTAAAATACCACCATGAATATATGGATTTAAAGTTTTTACACGACCATCCATAATTTCAGGGAATTTAGTTACATCACTAACATAAGTAACAGGTATACCAGCATCGTCAATTGCTTTCATTGTTCCACCAGTAGAAATAATTTCTACACCAGCTTCATGAAGTTTACGTGCAAATTCTACAATACCAGTTTTGTCAGAAACACTTAATAACGCTCTTTTAATAGGCATAATAAAAGCCTCCTCTTAATGTGATTATATAAAATCAATCATCAATCGTCACATGACGACCATTGACATGTATTTTTCCTGCTAAATACAATTCAATAACTTTTGGATATATTATATGTTCTTGTTCAAGCACTCTAGCAGATAAAGTTTCTTCTGTATCATCATCTAAAACAGGTACTGCTTTTTGCATGATAATAGGGCCACTGTCCATACCTTCATCTACAAAATGCACAGTGCAACCAGATACTTTCACGCCATATGCTAAAACATCACGATGAGCATGAGCTCCACCAAAAGAAGGTAATAATGATGGGTGTATATTTAAAATACAATTTTTAAATTCATTGACAAAATAAGGGCTTAAAATACGCATAAATCCAGCTAAAACAACTAGACCTACATTGTATTTTTTTAATTGTTCTACAAGTTTTTGTTCAAATTCTTCTTTTGTAGAACATTTTTTTCGATCAACGCAAACAGCAGGAATACCTGCTTTTCTAGCGCGTTCTAATGCCATTGCTTCTGGTTTATCAGTTAGTACAACACCTATTTTAGTTTTAATCTGACCATTTTCAATTGCATCAATGATAGATTGTAAATCACTACCACGACCAGAAGCCAATACACCTAAAATTATTTGGTTATTCATTGAAAACTCCGCCTTTTACTTCTACAGTTTGGTTGCCTTCAACAACTTTACCAATAATATAGGATTTTTCACCTTTTGCTTTGAGGTCTTCTTGAATTTTAGCTGCTTCTTCTTCAGATACAAGTAAAATCATACCGATACCCATATTGAATACACGGTACATTTCATGCCAATCTACATTTCCCCAAGCTTGTAAGAGTTTGAAGATTGCTGGCATTTCCCATGTGCTAGCATCTACTTCAACGCCAGTACCTTCTGGTAAAATACGGGAAATATTTTCATAGAAACCGCCACCAGTTACATGTACCATACCATGAATATCATATTTTTCAATTAATGGTAAGCAAACAGCTGGATAAAGACGTGTAGGTGTTAAAAGTTCTTCGCCTAATGTTTTACCATTTAATTCTGGGAATTTTTCTTCACCTGTAAAACCTTTTACATCAAAGCAGATTTTACGAACTAAAGAATAACCATTAGAATGTACACCACTAGAAGGAATACCTAATAAAACATCGCCAGCTTTGATTTTTTCACCAGTGATGATATTAGCTTTATCCACTACACCAACAGCAAAACCAGCAATATCATATTCGCCATCAGCATAAAAACCAGCCATTTCAGCAGTTTCACCACCGATTAAAGCACAGCCAGATTCTTTACAAGCACCAGCTACACCTTTTACTACAGTAGCTACTTTTTCTGGATCTAATTTTCCTACAGCAAGATAATCTAAGAAATAAAGTGGTTCTGCACCTTGCACTAAGATATCATTTACGCACATAGCTACAGCATCTTGACCAATAGTATCATGTTTATCAAGCATAAATGCAAGACGTAATTTTGTACCAACACCATCAGTACCAGATACTAATACAGGTTCTTTATATTTTCCACTATTTAAAGCAAAAAGACCACCAAAACCGCCTAAATCACCTAAAACTTCTGGACGATATGTTGCTTTTACGCTATCTTTTATAAGTTTTACAGAATAATTTCCAGCATCAATATCAACACCAGAATCACGATACGTAAGATTTGTCTGTTTATTATCAGTCATGTTAACCTCCAAAAAGTGCAAATTATTTTGCTCTTTGTTCAAATACGTATTTATCAGCACCAGTTACTGTTTCTTTTGACATTTCAATTGGATAAGCATTGTTAAAGCAAGCATAACACATATCTTCAGGATTAGCTGTTGTCATAGAAGCTTTAAGACCTTCCAAAGAAAGGAAATGTAAAGAATCTGCACCTATAAATTGACGAATTTCTTCAACTGATTTAGTTGCAGCGATTAATTCTTTACGTACAGAAGTATCAATACCATAGTAGCAAGGATAGCCAATTGGTGGAGAACTAATGCACATATGAACTTCTTTTGCACCTGCTTTGCGAAGCATTTTTACGATTTTACCACTAGTAGTACCACGAACGATAGAATCATCTACCATAATAACAGATTTACCACGAACAGCTTCAGATATTGCATTCAATTTCAAGCGAACAGCTGTATCACGTTTTTTCTGTGTTGGTTGAATAAATGTACGTCCAATATAACGATTTTTGATTAAACCTTCGCAAAATGGAATGCCTGATTCATAAGCAAAACCTGTAGCAGCTGTATTACCAGAGTCTGGTACAGATATAACAATATCACCTTTGAATTTACTTTCACGAGCAAGCATGCGACCCATCATAAAACGAGCAGCATGAACACTTTGTCCATCAATTACACTATCTGGACGAGCAAAATATATATATTCGAAAACACATGCAGCTTTTTTCTGTGGAGTTGTGTATTTATAGGATTTTAAACCATCATCACCCATGACAACCATTTCGCCTGGTTCAACATCTCTAATAAATTCTGCACCTACAACATCAAGACCACAAGATTCAGAAGAAATTATCCAAGAACCTTCTTCTGTTTTACCGATGCAAAGAGGTCTAAATCCTTGTGGATCACGTACAGCTATTAATTTATTTTCAGTCATAATAGCCAAGCAAAAAGCACCTTTTACTTGTTGTACACTTTCAATGATTTTTTCCTCAATACTTGATTTACGAGAACGTGCGATAAGATTAACGATTACTTCTGTATCTATAGAAGTTTGAAAAATTGTACCTTGTTCTTCTAAGTAACGACGAAGTTCAGCTGCATTTGTTAAATTACCATTATGGGCTAAACTAATTTTTCCGCCGGAATAATTAGCAATTAAAGGTTGTGTATTTGATAATAAGCTAGAACCAGTTGTTGAATAACGTACATGACCAATAGCAATATATTGATTTTCCATATGAGGTAATTGATGACGAAATACTTCATTTACAAGCCCCATATCACGAGTAACGTCCATCCAAGCGCCATCAGTAACAGCTATACCAGCACTTTCTTGACCACGATGTTGAAGTGCATACAACCCAAGATATGTTAACATAGAAACATCTTCAGTACGAGAAAATACACCAAAGACGCCACATTCTTCTTTCCACTTATTTGACGTAATGTCAACCATTAGTTACATTCTCCTATACATATATTTTAATCATAAACCTACTCAATACATACAATATAAATGAAGAATACTAAGCATAAATATTTTATAATTTATGCTTAGTATTTTATTTAATTATAAAGTTTCGCCTGTTAAACGATGAAGAACTTCTTTATAAGCATCTTCAACATTACCTAAATCACGACGGAATCTATCTTTATCAAGTTTTTCATGTGTCTGACTATCCCAGAAACGGCAGTTATCTGGAGATAATTCGTCGCCTAAAAGAATTTCACCATGATATTTACCAAATTCTAACTTAAAGTCAATGAGGTCAATATTTTTTGTAGCAAGATATTTTGTCATAACATCATTGATTTTAAGAGACATAGCTTCAATCTGATCAAGTTCTTCAGCTGTTGCCCAACCCATAGCTGTGATATGATAACGGTTAACCATAGGATCACCTAAATCATCACATTTATAGCAATATTCAATTACAGGTTTAGACATTTTTACGCCTTCTTCAAGACCAAGACGTTTTGCTAAGCTACCAGCAGCTACATTACGGATAATAACTTCAAGAGGAACAATATCTAATTTTTTTACAAGGATTTCACGGTCATTAAGAACTTTAATGAGGTGATGTTTAATGCCTTCTTTTTCTAATAAACCAAAGAAGAAATTAGTAATTTTATTATTTAAAATGCCTTTGTCTGCAATAGTACCTTTTTTCGCACCATTACCAGCAGTTGCATCATCTTTGTAATAAACTAATAATTCATCAGGATTTTCTGTTGAAAAGATTTTTTTTGCTTTGCCTTCATATAATAATTTGTTTTCCATTATTAATTGACCTCCCAAGTCATTAACTAAAATCTAAATAAAAATGAGTTATACGATTTTATATTAATTTTAGATGAATTTTTTCGTTAATTATGCTTGAAGTTGTTGTGCAACTTTTGCAGCTTTAGCTTCAACTTCTTCAACCATTTTTTCGCGATATTCTTTAAGTTGTTTTCTTAAATTCATATCACTTACAGCAAAGATTTCTATAGCAAAAATAGCAGCATTTTTAGCACCATTAATTGCCATAGTTGCAACTGGAATTCCAGATGGCATTTGTACAGTACTTAATAAAGCATCCATACCATTTAATGGAGTTGCATTAATTGGTACTCCAATAACAGGTAAAGTAGTATAAGATGCGATAACTCCACCTAAATGTGCAGCAGCACCAGCGGCAGAGATGAATGCGCCAACACCTCTTTCTTCCGCAGAAGAAACTAGGCCACGGACTTTGCCAGGGGTACGGTGTGCAGAAGCTACGATTACTTCTGTTTCTACATTAAACTGATGTAATAAATCAACAGCCGGTTTTAAAATGGGAAAATCAGAATCACTGCCCATTACTACAGCTACTTTCATTTAAATCATCAACCTCCTGAGTAGTTTTATTTAATTAGTACAATAATTACTATAACAGAATAAACTTAAAACTTCAATGTATATAGCTTATAAAAATTTTACATATTTTTTATAAAAAGGATAGAAATTTTCACTCTAAGATAATTTTAAATTTTGCAAAAATGTAACCTTGAAAACTTCTAGATAAAAATTGCTAAATATAAAGAAATAAAATTTTTTTATATTCTTATTGTATCTTTTTTAATTTAACAAATCACTTATTTACGCTATTTTCACCAAAAATTTTCTTCTTATTTCCTATTATAATAAATAAGAAATTTTCATTTAACAAAATTAAATAGAAGTATTTTTATAAAATCAAATAATTATATAGATTATAATTATAATTATGATAGACACAATAAACATAAACTGCTATAATAAAAGCATTATATATGGTTTGCATTGTATAATAAATGTAAAAGGCAAACTTAATTTATACACTATGTAAATACATAAATACTTTAGGAGGGTAACAATGGCACTAATTGTAAAAAAATTTGGTGGCAGCTCTGTTGGAAATATTGATAAAATCAAAGCTGTTGCAAAACGTATTTTAGATGAAAAACAGCCAGATGATAAAATTGTAGTAGTTGTTTCCGCTATGGGGGATACAACAGATGACTTAATTCAATTGGCAAAAGGGATTACTAAAGATCCATATCAATATACTCGTGAAATGGATATGTTACTTACTACTGGTGAACAAGTTTCAATTTCTTTATTGACTATGGCATTTAAAGCTTTAGGACAAAAAGCTATTTCTCTTACTGGAGCATTAGCTGGTGTAAAAACTAATTCTGTTCACACAAAAGGTAAAATCAAAGATATCCAACCTAAACGTATTTTTGAAGAATTAGATAAAGGCAATATTGTTATTGTAGCTGGCTTCCAGGGTTGTGATGATTTAGGCGATCCTGTTACTTTAGGTCGTGGTGGTTCTGATACTTCTGCAGTTGCTCTAGCTGGTGCTATGAAAGCTGATGTTTGTGAAATTTACACTGATGTTGATGGCGTATATTCTGCTGACCCACGTATTGCTAAAGGCGCTCGTAGAATGAAAGAAATCACATATTATGAAATGTTAGAAATGGCTCGTTTAGGTGCTGGTGTTATGCAACCACGTTCCGTAGAAACTGGTCGTTTATACAATATTCCAATTCATGTAAGATCTACATTCACTAACAAACCAGGCACAATTATTAGGGAGGAATATACAATGGAAGAGAAAGAGTTTATTATTAGAGGGGTAGCTCATGATACTAATGTAGCTAAATTCGCTGTATTAGGTATTCCAAATACTCCAGGTATTGCACATGCAATTTTCTCCAAACTTGCTGAAAATAATGTTGATGTTGATATGATTGTACAAAGCATTCGCAATATGGAAAAAAATGTTACTGATATGGTATTTACTGTTACTGCTGATGACCTCGGTCAAGCAAAACAAATTGTAGATAAAGTTGCTGATGAATTAAATGCTGTTGCTGTATTAATCGAACAAGATGTAGCTAAAGTTTCTATCGTTGGTGCAGGTATGCTCGGTAACCCTGGTATTGCTGCTAGAATGTTCAAAGCTTTATCTGATGCTAATATCAATATTGATGTAATCAGTACATCTGAAATCAGTATCTCTTGTTTAATTAAAGCTGATAAAATCAAAGAAGCTGTAAATGCTATTCATGATGAATTCTTTAAAGACTAATCATTAAATCGAATATAAATAGATATTTATAAATTAAGGGGGCATTCTATGAATTATATAAGTACACGTGGTCATAATTGTGCTGTTACTTCTGCACGTGCCATCATAAAAGGATTAGCAGAAGATGGTGGATTGTTTGTTCCTGAAAATATACCTATTATTGATGAAAAATTTTTAACTTCACTTCTTGATTTATCTTATCAAGAATGTGCAAAAAAAATTCTTTCTTTATATTTAACAGATTTTACTGCTGAAGAAATCAATCAATGTGTTGATAACGCTTATACTACAGAAAAATTTGACACTGATAAAATTGTCCCTACAGTAGAAGTCGAAAAAAATAATTATCTTTTAGAACTTTGGCATGGTCCAACAAGTGCTTTTAAAGATATGGCATTACAATTATTGCCACAATTCATCTCTACTTCATTAAAAAAATTAGGTGATAAAGATGAATTAGTTATTTTAGTAGCTACTTCTGGTGATACAGGTAAAGCAGCCTTAGATGGCTTTAAAAACGTTGACCAAACAAAAATTCTTGTCTTTTATCCACAAGAAGGCGTAAGTAAAATTCAGCGTTTACAAATGCTCACACAACAAGGTGATAATGTATCTGTATTCGCTGTTAAAGGTAATTTTGACGACGCTCAAAGTGGTGTTAAACAAATCTTTAGTGATAGTAAATATAATGAATATCTAAATGAAAAAGGTTTTAAACTCTCTTCTGCAAACTCCATAAATTGGGGCCGTTTATTGCCACAGATAGTTTATTACTTCAGTGCATATGCTGATTTAGTTAATGATAAAAAAATCACTATGGGTAATAAAGTCAACTTTACTGTACCAACTGGTAATTTTGGCGATATCTTAGCTGGTTTTTACGCAAAATGCATGGGTCTTCCTGTCAATCGTTTAATTTGTGCTTCTAACTCTAATAATGTATTGACAGATTTCTTGAAAACTGGCACTTATGACCGCAATCGTGAATTTTTCAAAACTATATCTCCATCAATGGATATTCTAATTTCCAGTAATTTAGAACGTTTACTTTATCACATTACAAATGATGCAACCAAAGTAAAATCCTATATGGAAAAACTTCAATCAACAGGTTGCTATCAAGTCGATGAAGCAACATTAAAAGCTATTCAAGAAACTTTCTCTGCTGGATATTTAGATGATAACGCTACTAAAAAATGTATTCATGATATTTATCAACAAGATAATTATGTAGCAGATACACATACTGCTGTTGCATGGCAAGTAGCTCAAGATTATCAAAAATCTACACAAGATAAAACACCTATGGTTGTATTATCTACTGCTAGCCCATATAAATTTAGTGATAGCGTTTTATCTGCTCTTGGTGAAGATATCTCCAATAAAGATGAATTTGCTTTATTAGATAAATTATCCACATTGAATAAAGATAAAATTCCTCAAGGCTTAGCTCAATTACAATCTTTACCTATTTTGCATAATAATTTATGTGCAAAAGAAGATATGATTAAAGCTGTAAATACATTTTTAAATATCTAATATCTTAATGAATATTTCATAAAAATTTTACAAATAGGCGATAAATTTTACATTTTACTAGTAAATTTATCGCCTATTTTTTTCTAATATGGTATAATTATTTACAGATTTATGGAAAACGTATGATTTAATTTCAGATGTAAAGAAAAAGTAAAATTATATTTATCCATATTTTACATTTTCTTTACTTTAAAATTAAAATATATGTATCTCCATAATAATAATCGCATTCACTTTAAATATAAGTGAAGTATATATTTGATGAATAACAAGGAAAGGATAAGAGTTACTGGTATTACTATTTAGTAATATTGTACCGGAAATCGCCGGGATGTTAAGCCTTGGGAGTATTGCATCAAACATTAATAATTTTAGTGGATACTATGAACAAGGAATATTCTCTAGCTTGATTTTAGTCTAGAGATTTACAGTAACAAATGGGCATGTTCAGCTTTTTTACAAAAAAGGATACGGAATTTTATGATTTATTTTTAGCTAGTGCAAAATACTTTAACAGTAGTGCAAAATTAATCAATGATGTTATGTCTGGCAACAATAAAGCAGAAGCTAAAATATCAGATATCATTAATATCGAACATGAAGCTGATGCTGTTAACGACAAAATCATTGATAAACTAAACAAAACATTCATCACTCCTATTGACCGTGAAGACATTTATGCATTAGCTAATGGTCTTGATGATGGGGTTGACTTTCTCCAAGGAACACTCCAAAGAGCTGTTATGTATCATTTAGTAGATACAAGCAAAGCAGCTATCGCTTTATCTGAATTATTAGTATCAGCAACAGATGAAATCTTAAAAGCGTTTTCTATGCTTCATGAAGTTACAAAACATGAACACGAAATTTTAGAATGTACTTATAAAATTAGCAAGCTTGAAAGCGAAGGCGACCGTATTTATCGTGAAGAGGTTGCTTACTTATTTGAACATATCACTGACCCAATTGAGCTTATCAAATGGAAAGATATTTTGACTTATATGGAAGATACTTTAGACCATTGCGAAAAATTATCTGATTTGGTGAGAGGCGTGGTAATGAAATATGCATGAGTTACAATTTCTTATCATAGCAGTTATTATCCTAGCTTTAGTATTCGATTTTATTAATGGGTTTCATGATACAGCTAATGCTATTGCTACATCTGTATCAACAAGAGCTTTAAAACCTAGAACAGCTATCATAATGGCAGCTTTCTTAAATTTCTTTGGTGCTATGTATAGTACAGGTGTTGCTAAAACAATTGGTGGCGATATTGTAAAATCAGCAGAACATATTGATGAACATATCATTGTTGCTGCTTTAATTGGCGCTATTGTTTGGAATTTATTCACTTGGTGGATAGCAATGCCAAGTAGTTCCTCCCACGCTTTAGTTGGTGGTATCATTGGTGCTGTACTCGTTTCCACAGGTGCTATTGGCTTGAATTTCTGGGGCATTGGTAAAATTGTATTATCCTTGATTTTATCACCTATTATTGCTATCGTTGTCGGCTTTATCATTATGAATATATTTTATTTATTATTTGGTAAATTTAGGCCCTCGTCGCTCAATAATAAATTCAAACGCATGCAGATTATAACAGCTGCTACTATGGCTTTTTCTCATGGCTCAAATGATGCTCAAAAATCTATGGGTATTATCACACTTGCTCTTTTAAGTGGTGGTTATATCGATGTTTTTGAAGTTCCTTATTATGTAAAAATCTTGGCTGCAACAGCTATGGCTTGTGGTACTGCTATTGGTGGTTGGAAAATCATCAAAACTGTAGGTGGTCGTATTTTTAAACTCCAGCCAATATCTGGTTTTGCTGCCGATTTAAACTCTTCTGTCATAATTTTCTCTGCTACAGTACTTTCTTTACCAGTAAGTACTACACATGTCGTTTCTGGTTCTATAATGGGTATAGGTAGTGCAAAACGCATTGGAGCAGTTCGTTGGGGAACAGCTCAACAAATGCTTATGGCATGGGTTTTAACAATTCCTTGTACAGCCATTGTTGGTGCATTAGTTTATTCCTTAATGTGCTATGTATTTGGTTTATGATGACCAATTGAAAATCAAAAAAACAACTGCACCCTGAAAGTTGGATAAAAACCAACTTTTGGAGGTGCGTTTTTTGTTTATAAAAGTATAAAATCATTGCCTTATTTTTAAAAATAATATTATCGTTTCTATAATGTTTTTGTTATAATATATTTAAGAAAAATTAGGAGGTGTTCTTTATGGATTGCCAAATAAAATACTCATTATTAGATGCTGTCTTAAAAGAACAGAAAAATCACAAAAATTTGATAACAGCAGTAAAAATAAATAATGTCCTACGTGATGTACAAACGCAAGTTACACCAGAAGACAAAGTAGAATTCATTGATATGACCACTGAAGATGGTGTCCAAGCTTATCAACGAAGTATTTTATTTATCATGATGGCTGCTGTAAATATGCTCTATCCTGATAAAGAGGTAGTAGTAGAACATTCCGTAAATAATGGTATTTATTGTGAATTATTGCCTAAAGGTGATTTAACGCTTAAAATGGTAGGCAAAATTCAAGAAAAAATGTTTGAATTTGTTTCTAAAGCAAAAGATATAAAAAAATGCATTTTACCTCGTGAAGATGCTGTTGCTTTATTTAGAGAATCTCAACAAATCGCTAAATCAAAACTTCTTGAATCCTTAAAGCAAGACTATGTAAGCCTTTATTACTGCGCAGGCTATTATGATTATCTTTATGGTCCAATGCTTTATAACACTTCATTATTAGATAAATTCGCTATAGACTTTTATGAACCAGGATTGATTGTTAGAACACCTTTAATCAGCAATCCTAATGTAATTCCGCCAAAGATGAAACAAAAAAAACTATCTATGATATTAAGCGAAGCCGATAGATGGTCTTATATTTTAAAATGTAATTACGTGACCAATTTAAATGAATATATTCACTCAAATAAAATTAGTGAATTAATTCGTATTTCCGAAGCATTACACGAAAAGAAAATCTCTCAAATTGCCGATCATATAGTTGAATCTATAGAAGACCTTCGTTTGATTTTAATAGCTGGACCATCATCTTCTGGAAAAACAACATTTGCTCAAAGATTGCGCATTCAATTACTTGTCAATGGTATAAATCCTCTATCTATATCTTTAGATGATTATTTCTTAGATAGAGATAAAACTCCTAAAACACCTGAAGGTCAATATGATTTTGAATCTATAAACGCTTTAGATTTGCCATTATTCAATAAACATATGATGGCATTATTAAAAGGAGAGAGCGTTGAATTACCAGTTTATAATTTCACCACAGGCTATCGTGAATGGAAAAATCATGTTGTAAAATTAGAGCCTAATCAACCTATTATCATTGAAGGTATTCATGGTTTAAATGATGAATTAACAAGAGATATTCCTTCTCATGTAAAATATAAAATTTACGTCAGTGCCTTAACTCAATTAGCTATAGATGCACACAACCGCATTCCTACTACAGCTGCTCGCATTATTCGCCGTATTGTTCGCGATAATCAATTTAGAGGTGCTCACGCTTTAAAAACGATTAAACAATGGCCTGATGTGCGCAAAGGTGAAGATAAAAATATTTTCCCATTCCAAGAAAATGCAGATGTCATGTTTAATTCTGCTCTAATTTATGAATTAGGTATTTTAAAGAAATACGCTAAACCTTTATTAGAAAAAATCACACCTGATTTACCAGAATATAATATATCTAAACGCTTAATTGATTTTCTTGATTACTTTGAAGACATTTCAAATGATGATGATGTACCAAATAATTCTATACTAAGGGAATTTATTGGAAAGTCATGTTTCTTCTAATAAAATAAATTACTCCATAAAAAATAAGCACTATATCAATTAGTGCTTATTTTTATTTATGCTATTTAATTTTAAAATCTCATTGCTCCAGGTCTTTTTGGGCCTTTAATCATGCCTAAATCCAATGTTTCCATTTTTTGATGTATTTCATCTAATTCTTCTTGAGTAATACCCAAATCATCTGCCACCACTTCCCAATTAGATATTGGTGGATTATGCATTTCTATAATATCAGCTGGAGATTTATCTACATACATAGAATAAAGTATGCCATGAATAACTTCATCTACTTCATAATTTTGTTTAACTAAAAAAGTTACAATACTTTTATTTATATCTAATTTATTAGCTATCTGTGTTGATATAATATCATCTTGTGTTGCTTTTAAATCATTTGGTGTAAGCCCAATTAAATATTCTACACGACCCCAAGAATTATTCTCTCTTAAATTCATAACATCATCAAAAGATTTATGTGAAGCATATGCTAAGAAAGCACCTCTACGAAGTTCCGGCATTTCCCAACCATTATTATAATACGTTACTAATGTTTGCTTATCTACCCCAAAATATTCACTTATATTTTGCATTTCATTATTAATACGCATTTGTGGTGATATTCTTTCAGCTCTAGGTAATGGTCTTGCCTGTGCTGTATTATCCATAGGTAATTGATAACTTGCACCTGTTAAAATTAAACCCATAGCACTAAGAGCTAAAACTTTTTTCCATCTTTTCATATTTATCGCCTCACTTTGAATAATTATTAGTTATATTATATCATATTTTTATATAAATTTATTTGTTTTCAATAGCATCAATTGCGTCAATCACTGCACTTCTAAAGCCTTTACGTTCTAAAGTTGCTACACCCACAATAGTAGTACCAGCTGGAGAACATACTGCATCTTTCATTGCACCTGGATGATTATTTGTAGCTAATTGCAATTTACCAGTCCCTACTATCATTTGACTTGCCAATTTATAAGCTACAGGACGAGCAAGACCATGCATTACACCAGCATCAGCTAAAGCTTCTATAAACATACTAGCAAAAGCAGGGCCACAACCTGCTACAGTTCCGCCAATGGATAATTGTTTAGTTTCTACAAATTGAACTATAGAAATTGTAGAGAATAATTTTGTAAATAAATCCAATTCTTCATCACTCAAAGAATGTGTATTTTCACAAATAAAAATACCTTCACCTATGGCTACTGGCGTATTTGGTATTGTACTTAAATGATGTGTATTTGGTAAAAGAATTTGCTCATATTTAGCAAAAGGAAAATTTGCTGCAATAGAAATAACAATTTTTTCTTGTAATTCTTTTTTTATAGGTGTAATGACTTCTTCTATCATATATGGTTTCACAGCTATGATGACCATATCTACATTATCAACAACTTCTTTTGCACTTTTACAAGGATTGATTTGTTTTTCCTGTGTATTTTTACAAAGTTTATCCCAATTCTTAGCACAAGCAAAAATTTGATTGCCCTGTATAGCTCCTTGATTGATTAAACCTGTAGCTATAGCTTGTCCCATATTGCCAAAACCAATAAAACCTAATTTTAAATTATCAAACATATAAATACCTTCTTTATTTATTTTTTACATCATTTAACTTATATTTTATCATAACAACTAATTATAAAAAACTCCTACTAGCTTCAAAAACTAATAGGAGTTTTTATTTATCATTTATTCATTTTTTCTTCAATTGTATCTAAAATCAATTTAGCGAGTTCTGCCTTTTGCATAAGTGGAGCTTGTTTTATTTCTCCATCACAAGTGATGATTTTAGCTATATTAGTATCTACATTAAATCCAGCACCAGCTTGGCTTACATCATTTGCTACAATCATATCAAGATTTTTGCGCTGTAATTTGCCTTTAGCATATTCTTCAACATTCTGTGTTTCAGCAGCAAAGCCAACTAAATACTGTTTATCTGATTTTTTCTCGCCTAAACCTTTCAAAATATCTGGGTTTTTCACAAGTTCAATAGTCATGACTTCATCAGATTTTTTTATTTTTTGACTAGCTACTTCTTTTACACGATAATCTGAAACAGCTGCTGACATTATTGTAATATCACAATCTGCAAAATGTTCTTCAATATGTTTTTGCATTTCACGTGCAGACTCTACTTTTATCAATTTTACATTTTCAGGCGCTTTAATATTTGTAATACCTGAAACTAAAACTACTTCAGCACCTCTACTAGCAGCTTCTGTAGCAATAGCATATCCCATTTTTCCACTAGAACGATTACTGATGTAGCGAACAGGGTCAATTGGTTCTCTTGTACCTGCTGCACTTACAATCACTTTTTTACCTTTTAAAGACTGATTATTTTGTTTTTCAACATAATCTTTTATAGTCTCTACCAAAGTAATAGGTTCAGGAAGTCTACCTATACCATTTACACCACAAGCTAAATGACCACTTGCTGGCTCAATAATATGATAATTATATTCACGAAGAGTATTTATATTTTTTTGTGTTATTGGGTTTTGATACATATTACTATTCATTGCAGGAGCGACAAAAACAGGTGCTTTAGTCGCCATAATCACAGTAGATAACATATCATCAGCAATACCATTTGCTATTTTACCAATAATATTTGCTGTTGCAGGTGCAATCAAAACTAAATCCGCCAAATTAGCAAGAGCAATATGTTCTACATTCCAATTTGTAACTTTATCCCACATAGAAACATTTACAGGATTTCCACTGATTTCTTGAAATGTAAGTGGTGCAACAAAATTTGTAGCTTCTTTAGTCATTACTACATGTACATTAGCGCCTAATTTTCTTAGTCTACTAGCTACATCTACAACTTTATAAACTGCAATACCACCACAAACTGCTAATAAGATATTTTTGCCTTTTAACATAATAAACCTCTTATATAAAATAAATTAATATTTACCGTCTTAATTAGCAAAAAAGGCAAGTATTAGCTTGCCTTTCATTTTAAATTAAATGCTTTTTTTCACACGTGCAAAAGTAATTTTATCTTCTGCAACTTCTTCTAAAGCATTTGTAACATCTTTATGAGATTGAAGTACGGATTTTACAGGAGAACCTGCTAAAATTTGTCTAGCTCTTTTAGCTGCTAAAACTACTAAAGTATATTTGCTATCAACTTTTGGTAAAAGTTGGTCCATAGAAGGATGTACTATATCCATTATAAATCGCTCCTTTGCAATATTTTAATTTAAACTTTTTCATTTTCAAGTTGAACAAGTTTATCTAAATTATTATACACTGCACAGCGTTCAGCTTCAATAATATGCAAAATTTTATTTACAACATCACTGACAACTTCATTAGTGATGATATAATCATAATTATTTCCGCGTGGAATTTCTTCAATAGCAGCGCTAAGGCGACGTTTTATTGCTTCTTCAGTTTCAGTGCCACGTCCGCGAATGCGTTTTTCAAGTTCTGCAAGAGAAGGAGGTAATAAAAAGATGAATGTACCTTCTTTTAAAAACATTTTCTGTACATTTAAAGCACCTTGAGTATCGATTTCAAGTAATACATCTTTACCACTTTCCAATACTTCGCGTACTTTATCTGCTGGAGTTCCATAATAATTTCCATAAACTTCAGCCCATTCTAACAAACGATTTTCTGCTATCATTTGCTGAAATTCTTCTTTAGATAAGAACCAATAATCCTTACCATTCACTTCGCCTGGTCTAGGTTTACGTGTTGTTGCTGATATGGAAAATACAATTTCTGGCTGTGCTTTTAATAATTCTTTGCAAACAGTCCCTTTTCCTGTACCAGATGGTCCAGAAATAACGATTAAATTACCCTTATTCTTCATTTACTCTACCCTTTTCTTTTATAATATCCATATTTACTCTATTTGTTATTGTTTCTGGCTGTACAGCCGATAAAACAACAGTCGAATTATCCATGATAATCACTGAACGTGTACGACGTCCATAAGTGGCATCGATTAAATTCTTTAACTCTTTTGCCTCTTGGACTATACGCTTTATTGGTGCTGATTCTGGAGCGACAACTGCGATAATTCTATCTACAGCTATAATTGTACCATAACCAATATTAACTAATCTTGCCTGCATAACTTCTTTACCTATTTTTACCTATTCAATATTTTGAATTTGTTCACGAATTTTTTCTAATTCGCCTTTAATCTCTACTACTAAATTAGCAATTTCAGCATTATTAGCCTTAGAAGCCATTGTATTTGTTTCACGGTTCATTTCTTGGACAATAAAGTCTAATTTACGACCAATATTGCCTTCCATTTCCAAACTAGCCTTAAACTGCTGTAAATGACTTCCCATGCGTACAATTTCTTCTGTAATATCCATTTTATCTGCCATTATCGCACATTCTTGGATTATTCTATTCTCATCAATATTTTGCTCACTCAATAAAGATTTAAGTGTTTCTATCAATTGAGTTCGATAATTTACTAAGCGTTCAGGCGCTATTACTTTTATTTTTTCTGTATGCTTAGCAATGATATCTAAACGGCGAAGTAAATCTTTTTTTAGATTTTCACCTTCAATACATTTCATTTTGACAAATTCTTCTGTAGCTTCTTCTACAGTAGCCACTAATAATGGTTTTATCGCTTCTAAATCTAAACTATCATCAGCTAAATTTATCACGCCTTGAAAATTTGCCAAATCTATTAAAGATATATTTTTTAATTTTGCTTTTTTATCTACACTTTTAATAGTTGTATTGATTTCCTGTAAGCTTTTATAATAAGCAATCAATAAATCTTTGTCAATGGCTAACTTTTTATTTTCTTCATTGTTATTTACAAAATTAATGTAAATATCTATTTTTCCACGAAGAGCATATTTATTTAAAGCCTCAACTATACTTGCTTCTAAAGCACGTAGTCCACTTGGCATACGAATGGAAATGTCGCGATATCTATTGTTTACCGCTTTCATTTCTACGCCAATTTTATATATTCCATTATCAAAAGTTGCTGAGCCAAAGCCCGTCATACTTCTTATCAAAAAAATACCTCCCCAAACCTAATTAAGATTATTAATCAGCCCATGTTGCTGTGAAAACTTTTGTAGCAGGGCCAGTCATATAAATTCGATTATTATCAGCCCACTGTATTGTTAAAATACCGCCATCTAATTCAATTTGAGCTGTTCTCTGTGTACGTTTATTTAATACACAAGCTACTAATGTAGCGCAAGAACCAGTACCACAAGCCCAAGTAATACCTGCACCACGTTCCCAAACACGCATACGAACATATTTATCATTTTTTACTTCTACAAATTCTGTATTTGTTTTCTTAGGAAATACTGGATTAGTTTCAAATTTTGGACCAATTTTTTCAAGTTCTACACTATTAATATCATCAACAAAAACGATACAATGAGGATTTCCCATAGATACGCAAGTCATTTTATAAGTTTGACCATCTACGGTGATATCTTCATTTACTACTTGATTATTGCCAAAGCCAGATACTGGAATTTTATCGCCTTCTAAAATAGGTTCACCCATATCTACATGAACAGTGCCATCTTCCATAATTTCAGGAACGATTATACCAGCACCAGTTTCTACAGTGAATTTATTTTTATCTGTAAGATTAGCTTCTTTTACACATTTGGCAAAGCAACGTATACCATTGCCACACATTTCAGCTTCACTGCCATCACTATTGATGATTTGCATACGAAAATCTGCTATTTTAGATGGCAAAATAAATATAACACCATCGGCACCTACACCAAAATGACGATCACAAATTTTTTCTGCATTTGCAATTATTTCACTGATATCTTCATTATTGAAAGCATTTACTAATACAAAATCATTTCCACAAGCTTGCCATTTAGAAAAATTAAATTCCATGATAAAATCCTCCTTAAACACATTATTAAAACAATGTATTTATTTTTACAAATTTAAAATCTATTCAGGCTCATTATAGATAATAACTAAATTATTATATTATAACTATAACTAATATTAATTCGCTATTAAATATCAACAATCCTGCTCATATTATTATAATTATTCATCTTTTTAAAGAAAATACTAATTAATGACAAAAAACTTAGCAAAAACTGCTCAATTAATAATTTATCAAATAAAAATACCTATGATATAATATTTTAGATATTAATTTCTTAAACTAAGAAATTAACGAAAGGAATGAATTAAACTATGAGCTTAGATGGATTTTCATTAAATCCTTTAATAAATGAACTAAACGACAAATTAGCAGGTGGTAGAATAGATAAAATCTGCCAACCAAACAAACAAGATATTTATTTATATATTCGCCAGCCTGGACAGACATATATTTTATATCTTTCTATAAATCCTCAAAATCCTATGGCAAATATAACTGAATTTCAGCCAGATAATCCACCTGAACCACCAGTTTTCTGCATGGTTTTACGTAAACAATTAGAAGGTGGTCGCATCGCCTCTATTTCTCAATATGGTTTAGACCGCATGATTTTAATAGATATTGATACCTTAGGGCCAAAAAGTCTTATCATTACAAAAACTTTAATAGCTGAACTTATGGGAAAATATAGCAATCTTATTTTAATGCAAGACGGAACTATTATTGAAGCCTTTCGCCGTGTAGGTGAAAATAGCAACCGCGTGCGTACTGTCTTACCTGGTCAAAATTATGAAGTCCCACCTATTCAAGACAAAATAAATATTTTAACTACCGATACAAATTCATTTATTGAACGCTTAAAAACATATCAAGAAGCGACATTATATCAAGCAATCATCGCTAGTGGATTGGGCTTTGGGCCAATAACAGCAAAAGAAATCATCTTTTTAGCTGGCTTTAGTAACGATTTATTGATAAAAGATATGGACGAAATGGATTTTTCTTCTATAACTAATATCATTGATGAATTAAAAATCATGTATCAAGAAAAAAACTTTTCGCCAACATTAGTCTTAGATAAAAAACGTAAAATTAAAGCCATGGCACCATTTGCTTTGCATATTTTTAACGAAAAAGATTTCACCCTTAAAACATATACAGATATTAATGCTCTATTAGAAGATTCCAAAAACTATACTAACAGCTATTATAATTTACCAGAAAAAGATTTCTATCGTAAAACAATCCATAATGAAATTAATCGTTTAACTAAAAAAGAAAAAATTCTTACAGAAGAATTAGCTAAAGCGCAAAAAGCTGAAAAATATAAAATAAAAGCTGATAACTTAATGACTTATCAATACCAATTTAAAGACCATCAAGACAAAGAAATTTCTGTAGCTAATATTTATGATGAAAATTATGCACCTATAACTATTGCATTGGATACGAAATTAACTCTAATTCAAAATATGCAAGCTTATTATAAAAAATACGATAAGTTAAAACGTTCTACACAAATGTTAGAAATCCAAATAAAACGTTGCCAAAAAGATAGAGAATATGCCCTAACCATAGAAACTGCTATAGATGCTTGTACTACTATAGCCGATATTGAAGATATCAAAGCTGAAATGATTAAAGCTGGATTTTTACCACCTGAAAATAAGAAAAAAGCTTCTATTGCTCCATCTAAACCATTTAAATTTGCTCTACCTAATGGAATGTTCTTATTCGTTGGCAAAAACAATTATCAAAATGATAAACTCACTTTTAAAACAGCACATAGCGATGATATTTGGTTGCATACAAAAGATATCCCTGGCTCTCATGTCATCATTGATACTAAAGGCGATGAAGTAGATGAGGATACTCTATTTTTAGCTGCCCAAATCGCAGGATATTTCAGCAAAGCACGTGGCTCTTCAAAAATTCCTGTTGATTATGTAGAATGTAGATATCTAAAAAAACCATCAGGAGCTAAACCTGGTTTTGTTATCTTTACAAATAATAAAACTTTATATGTAACACCTGATGAAGATGAAATCATGCCAATCATCAATAAAGATTTAAATAAAAAATAAGTAAAAAAAGACTACCATATTTATTTTTGGTAGTCTTTTCTCATTAATTAAGTTATCGCCATTAAATTTATTTATTGCCTAAAAACTTTAAAATCATATTTATAATTTTTCTACAAAAACCAATTTCTTCTCAGTCTTCAAGTCTTGGTCCAGCATTTAAAATTTCTTCTGGCATTTCACCAGCGAAACGTTTAACATTTTCAGCGAACAATCTTACTAATTTTTCAGCTTGATTTTTATATGCTTTTTTATCCATCCATGTATTTTCTGGATTTAATACTTCACTTGGTACACCTGGGCAGCTATCTGGAATATTTAATTGGAAATATTCATGTTTAGTCCAAGTAACATCATCTAATTTACCATCTAAAGCAGCAGAAATCATAGCTCTAGTGTATTTTAATTCCATACGTTTACCAACACCATATGGACCGCCAGTCCAACCAGTATTAACAAGATATACACTAGTATTATATTGATTAATTTTTTCACCTAATAATCTAGCATATTGTAATGGTGGTAATGGGAAGAATGGTTCACCAAAACCAATAGAGAATGTTGCTTGTGGTTCTGTAATACCACGTTCAGTACCAGCAACTTTACTTGTATAACCGGATAAGAAGTGATACATAGCTTGTTCTTTAGTGAGTTTTGCAATAGGAGGTAATACACCAAAAGCATCTGCAGTCAAAAAGATAATTGCATTTGGATGACCTGCCATACTTGGTACGATGGCATTTGGAATATTTTCTATTGGATAAGCTGTACGCGCATTTTGTGTAAATCTAGCATCAAAGAAATCTGGTTCACGAGTATATGGATTGATATAAACATTTTCCAAAACAGTTCCATATTGAATTGCATTATAAATTTCTGGTTCACTTTCAGGTGTAATTTTTATAGTTTTTGCATAGCAACCACCTTCAACATTGAAGATACCATGTTCACTCCAACCATGTTCATCATCACCAATTAAGGAACGATTAGGGTCAGCAGATAAAGTTGTTTTACCTGTACCACTTAAACCAAAGAATAATGCAGAATTTCCATCTTTACCTACATTTGCAGAGCAGTGCATGGATAAAACACCACGTTGAGGAAGAATGAAGTTCATAACAGAGAAAATAGCTTTTTTCATTTCACCTGCATAAGCACCGCCACCGATTAATACCATTTTTTTGCTGAAATTAACAATAATAAAAGTTTCAGAATGTGTACCATCTTCAATTGGATTAGCTTTTACACTAGGCATACAAATAAGTGTAAATTCAGCAGGTGTAGTAAGTTTAGTTTTTGGTCTAATGAATAATTGTTTTAAGAATAAATGATGCCAAGCATGCTCATTAATGCATTTTATTTGTAATTTGTATGCAGGGTCTGCACCAACTAAAGCATCAGTTACAAATAATTGATGGTCTTTAGCATAATCTTTCATTTTTTCATAAAGACGATTAAATGTATTTTCCGAACATGGTTGATTTGTATTTGACCAATGTATTAAATCATGAATATCTGGAGTATCAACAATAAATCTATCTTTAGGTGAACGACCTGTATGTTTACCAGTAGTTACACAAATCGCACCTTTGTCAGATAAACGTCCTTCATGATTTCTAACCGCTTCTTCAAGTAACTCTGGAATTGTTGCATCATAAGTAATTCTTCTTGCAACTGATAAAAAGTCCTGGCTAGAATAGTTGTTCATCATTGTAATCAACCTCACTTTTATTTATGTTTATTTGTCATAAAATTTATTACCTAAAATTACTATATGAATATATATTTCTCCAAAAAATTCACTATTCCTCCCAAAATTTTTAAAAAATTTTTTATATTTTAACATAAAAGCAATATAATAGATAAAACTTATGGCAAAAAACATTTATAATAAATAAAATATTGGATATATGCTATTTTTATGCTATAATATCTATGTGTTAATTAATAAAATTTATTATACATAAGATATTTTCAATAGGAGGATTATATGGAACTTAAACAACTAGAATACTTTCAAATGACTAGCCGTTTGAAAAATATTACTAGAGCAGCCAAACGGCTTTCTGTTTCTCAACCAAATATTACAGTTGCTATAAAAAAATTAGAAGCAGAACTTGGCATACAACTTTTTGAACGTAGCCAAAAACAATTATCACTCACACCAGAAGGAGCTGTATTTTTAAATCGCATTGAACTTGCTTTGCGTAATATTCAAGATGCCGTTTTAGAAGTTAATGACTATAAACAACTTCAAAAAGGCACTATCAAAATTGGTATTCCTTCTATGATCGGAGCATATCTTTTCCCAAAAATTTTCTCTGGTTTCCAGAAAAAATTCGCTCATTTAGATATTTATCTTTATGAAAAAGGCTCTATGTCTATTCGTGAATCCTTAGAACGTGATGAATTAGATTTTGGTATTGTCATCATCTCCAATGCTTCTCCTAGTTTACAGTTATTACCAATGTCTACTAACCAAGTAGTAGCTTGTGTTCCTGAAGATAGCCCACTTGCTCAAAAAGATTCTTTATCTTGGAGCGATGTAAGTAATATTGATTTAATTATGTTAAAAGAAGGTTCTTTTATCCGTAATTTAATTCAACAAAAACTCAAAGAACACAATATTCAACCAAATATTATTTTAGAATCAAACCAAATCGAAACGATAAAAGGTCTTATCTCCAGTAATGTTGGTATGGCATTTCTCTTAGACTTCGTAGTTCAAGATACACCACATATTAAAACATTGCCAATAGAAGACCCTATATTTGTAGATGTTGGACTTGCATGGAAAAAAGATAGATACATCTCCAAAGCTGCTCAATCTTTTATCAATTTCTGTCAAGATACATTAAATAAATAATTTTTATTGATAACAAAAAGGATAATCCACTTATTTTAGGATTATCCTTTTTATATTTTTTATAGCTTATTTAATGATATTTTAACGATGAGCCAATAAAGTTTGTTTTAATTTATCTTCAATTTGTACAAGTTCAGCTTCTGCTAATTTACGACGTTCACGTCCATCTTTTTGTATTTTAATAGTTTCTTCAATAGTAGAAATCAAATCTTCATTTACTTTTTTTACAGTTTCGATATCTACAATTCCACGTTCTGTTTCACGTGCTGTCTCTATTGTATTTTGTTTCAACATTTCAGCATTGCGTCGCAATAATTCATTTGTAGTATCTGTTACTTCACGTTGCATCTGTAAAACTTTTTGCTGCCTAGATAAACCAAGTGCAATTACAATCTGACTTTTCCATAACGGAATAGTATTATAAATAGCACTTTGCACCTTATCAACTAAAACTTTATCATTATTTTGAATAAGACGTATCTGTGGTGCTGTCTGTATAGCTATTGTTTTACTCAATTTCAAATCATGAACTTTTTTCTCAAAACGACTGACAGCATTTTCAAAATCACTGACTACCTGCACTGCCATTTGATTTTGAGAATTTACAGCTTCCATACGTAATTTAGGAATAGTATGCTGTTGCAATTCCAAGATTTTTTCTTCGCCAGCTTTAATATATAACTGCAATTCTTTAAAATACTCTAAATTTCGTTGATACATAGTATCAAACATTACAATATCTTTCATCATGCTCATGCGAGCTTTATCTAATTCGCCTTGTATCTTATCAATCTGTACAGATAATTTATCATATTCTGCCATCATACTTTTAGCACTGCCAACTAATGAACCTAAAATAGGTATTTTCTTTATAAATCCGCCACTGTTTTTACTATCTACATCAAAACCTTTTACTTTTACTACTAAATTGCTTAATAAATCGCCAACATGCCCACTATCTTTACTACGAATATTATTTAAAATACTATCTGAAAACTCCGCTATATTTCGTTGTGCATTTATGCCATATTGTACAGAAGTCTGCGAATTCGTCAAATCTATATTTTCTTTTATTTCATCAATACGTTTTCTATCTTCCGGTGAAATCAATTCTGTTTGCTTTGTAACCTGCTCAATTTCTTCTTCTTTTGTCATTACTTGCCAATTTTGAGCATCAGCATTATTGTCCATTGTTTGTGTTTTTGCTTTGATTAAATCATCTAAACTAATATCTGCCATAAGTTTCACCCTCTATTCATATTATCAAAAAATTTGCGATAAAAATCATCTTTATCCATGAATAAATAGCGTATACCTTCTATAAATCCCGCAATAAAAGGTATGCCTGTCCATGAGAATAATAAATAAAAAATGCCCATAAAAGTTTTGCCTAAATAAAATTTATGTGCGCCAAAACCACCAAATAAAATTCCTAGACCTCCAGCAATTAATTTTTTACGCAAAACTTCATCACTATCAAAAAATCTTTCTGGTAAATGCTTTAATTGCCAACGCATTTTCTGCATAGGTTTATCGTGCATACAATTTTTACGTCTATAGCTAAAGCCAGATTTTATCTCTTGAGTGCGGTCTTGCTTTTTCACATCAAAACCATCTGCTTTTATTGTATTTTCCATGACTTTTAATTCCGCGTCCATATCTAATAACTGGTCATTTATCAATTTTTCAAATTGCTCTGTATAAGCATTACTCAATCCATATAAAGTATTTTTTGTTCTTTCCTTTATATCATTTACACTATCTGTATTTAACTGCGTATTTTCTATTTCTACATATTTTTCAATTAAACCAGCCACAGTATCCTGATAATAATCGATAAATCTTCTAGCTAAAGTAATTTTTTCTGGATGTTTTTGTAGATATTGTAAAATATTCAAAGATACCTTTTGCATATCTTGCACATGCATTTTTAATTCACTATCTCTGATATATTTCAACGAACCTTTTATATAATTATAATCCTCTAACGCTTTTTGATAACTTTCCTGCAATAATTTACTATTTTCACTATCATCTAAATCTAAACTAATCTGCTTTTTCTTATTTGGTTTAAATGTCAAAAAGACACCTACACCTAAAGCTATAGCTCCTATCAAATTCACAATATCACTAAAATGTGTTATCATATCAAACCCAATAAAAGCCAAAATAGTCGTTATAACTGCTAAAAACATAATAAAACTAAACATAATTTTTATTCTCCTATATTTTATTATACTTATTAAATTCTAATAAACCCTTTTAAAATCCTGCACTACAAAAATAATTATACAAAATTTATACTGATTATGCTTGTATATCATATTAAAATTGTATTAAAATAAAATTAAAAATTTCCCTTGATTTCTATTTTCTGAAATAAAACTATACTTAGGAGGCTTTTATTATGACAAATATAAATAATGTATTAATAGAAATGACCAATTATTATCACGGCGACCCTAAACGCATTCAACATTTTCTTAAAGTACATAGCTTTGCAAAATTTATAGCAGAACAAGAAAACTTACCTTCAGATAAATTATATATTTTAGAAATCGCTGGCTTGATGCATGATATCGGCATAAAAATTGCTGAACAAAAATACAACAGTAGCAATGGCAAATATCAAGAATTAGAAGGCCCTGCTCCTGCTAGAGAAATACTCGAAAAACTCCAAGTAGATACTGCTGTAATAGATAGAGTATGCTTCCTAATTGCCCATCATCATACTTACAATAATATTGATGATTTAGATTACCAAATCCTAGTAGAAGCAGATTTCTTAGTAAATCTTTATGAAGATAATTGTTCAAAACAAGCTATAGAAAATGCATTAAATAGAATTTTTAAAACTAAAACAGGCATTAATTTATGTAAAACTATTTATGATATTTAATCATATTCAATTAATAGAATAGAAAGGATTTTTTTATGTCCCCAAACCTTGATATTGAATTAAAACCAGTAATTCCCAAAGAATATCCTACATTTATCAAAAATTTACAAGAAGCTTTTTCTCCTGCAATTATCGAAAAATTTGGCACAAATGAATATCTTCCTTCTAAAAACGATATATTATCCTCACTTACTGCTAAAAATGCAGAAGTTTTTCACATTATTTATAATAATCAATGTGCCGGCGGTGTTGTTCTCATGATAGACAAAAATACTCATCATAATTCTTTAGATTTATTCTTCATATCACCAAAATATCATGGAGACGGCTTGGGTCTTGCAACATGGAAAACCATTGAGAAAAAATATCCCGATACAATCACATGGAGAACAATTACGCCATATTTTGAACAAAGAAATATACATTTTTATATAAATAAATGCGGATTTCATATAATAGAATTTTTCAATAAATATCACAAAGAAAAAAATATGCCCAATCATATAAATGATAAACCCAATCCATGTATAGATAATTATTTTCTCTTTGAAAAAAAGATGAAATAATCCAAAGAAATGCTACTTGCCAAAGATATTTTATCTCTAATTTTACCAGCTAAATTCTTAAAAAAGCTTTTCATTACCTGAAAAATAAGGCTTTTTATAAAATCTTTAAAATCAGCATTATCGCTGGTAAAAAATATCAATATCCTTGTATATCAATACTTTTAATAGTATAATAAAAATCACAAATGTTGATTTTTCTAGCATTTAACTTTAACAAGTGTTGTATTTGAATAACGCTTATTACACCCAGAGGACGTGAAGCGTTCAGAATTTAACTTTAACAAGTGTTGTATTTGAATAGTTTTAATCGTAAAAAAATATCTAAATATTGATTTATTTAACTTTAACAAGTGTTGTATTTGAATTGGTTCACCATTGTGGCATGTACCACCAAGACCTGATTTAACTTTAACAAGTGTTGTATTTGAATTCTGCTACCGCTAGATATTTTCAAAACATCATCTTTTATTTAACTTTAACAAGTGTTGTATTTGAATAAAAGCTTTCCACAGATACCACATACCTCAACTCTAATTTAACTTTAACAAGTGTTGTATTTGAATAAGAAAATAATATTGATATTACTTTGGATTACGGAGATTTAACTTTAACAAGTGTTGTATTTGAATTTTTATAAAACCTCTTTCTTGTAAATAAAAAAGGCGATTTAACTTTAACAAGTGTTGTATTTGAATTTTTATGCTAGGAGCTTTCACCCCTAGCAATCAAATTTAACTTTAACAAGTGTTGTATTTGAATTTCTTGATGGTATAGCCTTATGGCAAGGGCAAACATTTAACTTTAACAAGTGTTGTATTTGAATGCTGGTAATGATTGTTATTTTGGCGACCAAGACGTTATTTAACTTTAACAAGTGTTGTATTTGAATTTTACAAAGAAGATGAAAAGATTGAAATATATTTTATTTAACTTTAACAAGTGTTGTATTTGAATTGGCTGGATATCTAGGAAGAAAAGGAATGAATATAAATTTAACTTTAACAAGTGTTGTATTTGAATTCGTCTAGGTTTAATTCTTCTATGACGTATATTAAATTTAACTTTAACAAGTGTTGTATTTGAATTTCGCTTATCAAACGCTTTATGGTCTACATAACTTAATTTAACTTTAACAAGTGTTGTATTTGAATAGCTATGTTGTATTTAAAAGTGTTTCTTCAATACCAATTTAACTTTAACAAGTGTTGTATTTGAATTCTTTTATTCATTGTAGATAATTGCGTTGAGCCTGAATTTAACTTTAACAAGTGTTGTATTTGAATTCTGGTAAATAATCTTCTAATTTCATCATAATTACTCATTTAACTTTAACAAGTGTTGTATTTGAATATGAAACTTGCGATTATTGTAATATTTTTTCTGATAATTTAACTTTAACAAGTGTTGTATTTGAATTTTAAATACAAGGGCATCTAAAGAAGAAATTTTTGGATTTAACTTTAACAAGTGTTGTATTTGAATTTCCATGGTGAAGTAAAAAATCTAACAGCTATACATATTTAACTTTAACAAGTGTTGTATTTGAATACAATTAAATAAACCTTGTATTTTTTTACTAGCTCATTTAACTTTAACAAGTGTTGTATTTGAATTGCTCGGCAGAGAAAACGTATCTAGTAACGGAAACAATTTAACTTTAACAAGTGTTGTATTTGAATAACGAACTCCATGAAGCTGCTGATGTTGAAGCAGTTTATTTAACTTTAACAAGTGTTGTATTTGAATATATATATTGCAAACTTTTTTTCACATCTTAACAGGATTTAACTTTAACAAGTGTTGTATTTGAATTCCTGTACGTTTTCCAAAAGCTTCTACCCTTTTCCAATTTAACTTTAACAAGTGTTGTATTTGAATATATCTTGAATAATAAATTTTTATACCTTGTTTCACATTTAACTTTAACAAGTGTTGTATTTGAATACTAATCGTAAATTTTCTTTTTTGTGCAAAATCCAAATTTAACTTTAACAAGTGTTGTATTTGAATGTAAAATGAAAAAACACAATGCCGATAAAAACTCAAATTTAACTTTAACAAGTGTTGTATTTGAATTAGTTTAATACCTCGTTATGCTGTTGCTGTTCCTGTATTTAACTTTAACAAGTGTTGTATTTGAATTTTCCAGACGTAGAGCCATTGTATCCCGTACTTGTTATTTAACTTTAACAAGTGTTGTATTTGAATAAGGCGATATTATTAGTTATATTAAAAAACTTCAAAATTTAACTTTAACAAGTGTTGTATTTGAATGCTGGTAATGATTGTTATTTTGGCGACCAAGACGTATTTAACTTTAACAAGTGTTGTATTTGAATGCGAAATTTAATAAACCTGTAGCGATTTTTTCTCTATTTAACTTTAACAAGTGTTGTATTTGAATGACGAGTGAAAATAAGGCTTTGATAAAAATTTTTTATTTAACTTTAACAAGTGTTGTATTTGAATATGGCGACGTTCTTTGAAAATGTTTGGTCAGGTGCAATTTAACTTTAACAAGTGTTGTATTTGAATTTTTGGGTTTAGAATTTGCTCGAAAATCTCTATCTATTTAACTTTAACAAGTGTTGTATTTGAATATTTTTACTTGATTTTTTATCTGGTTTTTACTCTAAATTTAACTTTAACAAGTGTTGTATTTGAATATGATTAAAATATCGCCACCCATACCTGTGATACCAATTTAACTTTAACAAGTGTTGTATTTGAATTTTTTTACCCCTCCACAAATGTGATGTTATCTTCCATTTAACTTTAACAAGTGTTGTATTTGAATAACGACCGTTTACCGATTTAGGTAAGCGGTTTTTTTATTTAACTTTAACAAGTGTTGTATTTGAATTGAGGACGCTGACGCACTCATGGAGCTTGAAAAAAATTTAACTTTAACAAGTGTTGTATTTGAATTGATGTATATTGCAAAGAGAGAGGCAGGTGAATAAAATTTAACTTTAACAAGTGTTGTATTTGAATGATTGTACTGGTGGATTATTAATAGTATCAATCGTAATTTAACTTTAACAAGTGTTGTATTTGAATTATTTCGTGGATAGTTAAGGCATACAGTAACAGTATATTTAACTTTAACAAGTGTTGTATTTGAATATCTTTTGCAGATGAAATAACGCAAGTAGGGAATTTAATTTAACTTTAACAAGTGTTGTATTTGAATGCACGTTCTTTTGCTGAAAAATTAAACATACCATATTTAACTTTAACAAGTGTTGTATTTGAATTAAGCCAAGATGTAGAGCTGCTAAAAAAATAAACGAATTTAACTTTAACAAGTGTTGTATTTGAATATAAGTATTTCCAGAACTTAACTGTAGTTGTTTTACCATTTAACTTTAACAAGTGTTGTATTTGAATGGGTCTAAGACGTTAATAACGTAAATCGGGCCAAATTTAACTTTAACAAGTGTTGTATTTGAATAAAAGCGGACGTTATAGCCCGCCTTTTCGGGAAATCATTTAACTTTAACAAGTGTTGTATTTGAATTTACATAGGTTGTATTAATTTGTTGCCCTGCACTGTATTTAACTTTAACAAGTGTTGTATTTGAATTCGATTTTTTTATATGTTGGCATGTCTTGTACCTCCATTTAACTTTAACAAGTGTTGTATTTGAATTTCGTCGCCGGTCCCTCCGCTGTCTTGCGGCTCCCCGATTTAACTTTAACAAGTGTTGTATTTGAATATAAAATTTAATGCTGTAAAAATACCATTTTCATTAATTTAACTTTAACAAGTGTTGTATTTGAATAGAGTATGGGAATTATTAGACCAAGTATTAGATAGAATTTAACTTTAACAAGTGTTGTATTTGAATAACGAACTCCATGAAGCTGCTGATGTTGAAGCAGTTATTTAACTTTAACAAGTGTTGTATTTGAATACCTTTTATTCCAAGCTAGAAGATCTAAATACTCTATTTAACTTTAACAAGTGTTGTATTTGAATTGCATTGGACAGCCTGTTTTCTTCCAATACTTAAATTTAACTTTAACAAGTGTTGTATTTGAATTTCTGCTAATTGCGTAGCCATTTTAGCAGGAATAGCATTTAACTTTAACAAGTGTTGTATTTGAATTAAATAAGGAAGATATTATAGATATAAATCCAGAAAATTTAACTTTAACAAGTGTTGTATTTGAATAAATTACTAGGTGTATCTGTTAGACGAGTAAATCATTTAACTTTAACAAGTGTTGTATTTGAATAAACAGACAAATTGTCTAAGTCAAGAAAACTTTTAAATTTAACTTTAACAAGTGTTGTATTTGAATAATACTTATGAATTTGCCTAGTTATTGTATGCAAGATTTAACTTTAACAAGTGTTGTATTTGAATTGAAACGTTTGATTTCCAGTTATTTTTCTATATCCAATTTAACTTTAACAAGTGTTGTATTTGAATTGGGGAGGGCATGAATCATGGATTGAGAATAATAAATTTAACTTTAACAAGTGTTGTATTTGAATAATTTAAATGGAACGCTAGCACTACCAAGTTCATCAATTTAACTTTAACAAGTGTTGTATTTGAATTATAGAGAGTTACCCAATAATGTTCCTTTTAAATTAATTTAACTTTAACAAGTGTTGTATTTGAATATGCCTCTACCCAGTTTTTAGGATAACTAGATATAATTTAACTTTAACAAGTGTTGTATTTGAATAGCGGTGATGACTCTATTCAAGAACCTATGGATAGAATTTAACTTTAACAAGTGTTGTATTTGAATTTTTTCATTTATTCCACCTCGTTTAAATCAATCAACATTTAACTTTAACAAGTGTTGTATTTGAATTCAAATTTTTCTTTTAGGCTTATTAATATATACTTTAATTTAACTTTAACAAGTGTTGTATTTGAATTGGTGATGGTCGGACATTTTTTTGATAATGCTATTATTTAACTTTAACAAGTGTTGTATTTGAATTCAGCTGTGTCTTTAGCTTCGTTATTTGACTGTTCAAATTTAACTTTAACAAGTGTTGTATTTGAATTATTTTGCTTTAGCCAATATTTTTTCTACATTTGGAATTTAACTTTAACAAGTGTTGTATTTGAATAGTTGCAACAGAATTAAAAGTAGCAGAGGGAAAAAAATTTAACTTTAACAAGTGTTGTATTTGAATAATAACAATATTGAAATTATTTCCCAAAGAACTAAAATTTAACTTTAACAAGTGTTGTATTTGAATGTAAATCGGATATCGGTGCTACAGTTTTGGGCGGAATTTAACTTTAACAAGTGTTGTATTTGAATGATTAATGAGGTGAAATAATGGCAGGACCTAATAATATTTAACTTTAACAAGTGTTGTATTTGAATTGGATATTAAAGTACTCATTGTTTTCTGATTCTAAAATTTAACTTTAACAAGTGTTGTATTTGAATACAAGCACTAAATATACTGTTAATTGGCTTGTCGAGATTTAACTTTAACAAGTGTTGTATTTGAATTGTTTCAGATAACGTTTTTTTTGTATTAATAATTGTATTTAACTTTAACAAGTGTTGTATTTGAATGATGGAGAAAAAAGTAAGGGATTTTTATTATATTCAATTTAACTTTAACAAGTGTTGTATTTGAATTTGTTGGTGGCGTGTTCTTTAGTGAAGCACTAGCAAAATTTAACTTTAACAAGTGTTGTATTTGAATACATCTATGAATAATATATTTCAATTTGCACCACAAATTTAACTTTAACAAGTGTTGTATTTGAATACATCTATGAATAATATATTTCAATTTGCACCACAAATTTAACTTTAACAAGTGTTGTATTTGAATACATCTATGAATAATATATTTCAATTTGCACCACAAATTTAACTTTAACAAGTGTTGTATTTGAATCAATGATATGATGGCACTATATGAATTTTGTTCACTCATTTAACTTTAACAAGTGTTGTATTTGAATGCTTTAGGAATTATAAGTGCAGGCTTTTTCTTTTTAATTTAACTTTAACAAGTGTTGTATTTGAATTCACTTGCAAATGGCCCATTAGTAAGCCCTGCATAGATTTAACTTTAACAAGTGTTGTATTTGAATTCACTTGCAAATGGCCCATTAGTAAGCCCTGCATAGATTTAACTTTAACAAGTGTTGTATTTGAATTCACTTGCAAATGGCCCATTAGTAAGCCCTGCATAGATTTAACTTTAACAAGTGTTGTATTTGAATACCCATTGCTGAAGCTGTTCTTTATTAGATATATCTATTTAACTTTAACAAGTGTTGTATTTGAATAATAAAATTTAAATTTAAATCAAATACACCCCGTGTATTTAACTTTAACAAGTGTTGTATTTGAATGTATATAAAGTCCATACATTTCCGCCATCTACAGAAATTTAACTTTAACAAGTGTTGTATTTGAATTAGTCATTCAATACCAGCTGTCGAACCTGCTGTCTAGATTTAACTTTAACAAGTGTTGTATTTGAATTTGCATTTCTTTTAATGCTACTGGCCATGCTGTAAGATTTAACTTTAACAAGTGTTGTATTTGAATTGAAGAACTTTTAGAAGACGATTATAAAAAAGAAGATTTAACTTTAACAAGTGTTGTATTTGAATAAAAGGTGGAGAGCTGCTGAAATTATTTACACCTTTATTTAACTTTAACAAGTGTTGTATTTGAATAGCTAAAAACCATACAGGGGAAATCTATAGCTGAAATTTAACTTTAACAAGTGTTGTATTTGAATTTTTAACACCTCCTATACATATAATATTATAAAATTTAACTTTAACAAGTGTTGTATTTGAATTGCAGTACATATTTATATAAATAAAAATACATAAAAATTTAACTTTAACAAGTGTTGTATTTGAATAGAATTCTATGCTAAACATAATAGAGCCATGACTGAATTTAACTTTAACAAGTGTTGTATTTGAATTGGAAGAAACAGCAGTATAAATTAGAATTTGAAGATATTTAACTTTAACAAGTGTTGTATTTGAATGGAGAGATATTGGAAAGGGTGCGGGTGCTATATGTGATTTAACTTTAACAAGTGTTGTATTTGAATCCTGCATTGTATTTTTGCGGTGCAGGGGGAATATTTATTTAACTTTAACAAGTGTTGTATTTGAATTTCTTACAAATGATAAAAGATAGTTCTAGTGGTCTTATTTAACTTTAACAAGTGTTGTATTTGAATTTTTTACTTTCTTTGTGTTTTGATGGATCCAATACAATTTAACTTTAACAAGTGTTGTATTTGAATTTAATAAAAAATTTTACTGAAATCGGAGATGATTAATTTAACTTTAACAAGTGTTGTATTTGAATTTTTTTGAAGGGAGAAAAAGACAATGACTTGTTATCGATTTAACTTTAACAAGTGTTGTATTTGAATGTTATTATTTCTTTTTCATTTCTATAAGTTTCTCTATTTAACTTTAACAAGTGTTGTATTTGAATTTGCTTATTACCTCTCTTTATAAAAATATTTGATATATTTAACTTTAACAAGTGTTGTATTTGAATGATAATCTGTAACGTTTAGCTGCTTTAAAATCTGTAATTTAACTTTAACAAGTGTTGTATTTGAATAAATATATTTTCCGTCAAATTTTCCGAAGTTTTTAAATTTAACTTTAACAAGTGTTGTATTTGAATTTTGCTACTTCTGGTGGTATCTGCATACCATATTGAATTTAACTTTAACAAGTGTTGTATTTGAATTATTATTTTTAGGTACTTCATTTGGATTATAATTATTATTTAACTTTAACAAGTGTTGTATTTGAATTCTTCTGCATCTTCTCCACCTGTAGTAGTTTCCGTGATTTAACTTTAACAAGTGTTGTATTTGAATTTAAATTTGAAAATAATTGAACCTTCACTACTAAATTTAACTTTAACAAGTGTTGTATTTGAATTCTAAATCTTTTGTCTTTACGTATAGCGTATATTTTATTTAACTTTAACAAGTGTTGTATTTGAATTGGTCTGATTGGATTATCTATTTTAGAAAAGAATGTATTTAACTTTAACAAGTGTTGTATTTGAATGTTAAATCTACTTCCATTATTTGAGTAATTACACCGATTTAACTTTAACAAGTGTTGTATTTGAATTCATATCTATTAACCTTAAAGTTACATCAATTTGTGTATTTAACTTTAACAAGTGTTGTATTTGAATACTATAATTGATTGTACACCAGGTCTATAATTATGAAATTTAACTTTAACAAGTGTTGTATTTGAATGTGATATAAACGATATAAAAAATGGTTTTAATTATATTTAACTTTAACAAGTGTTGTATTTGAATTACATTTAATTTTTCTCCTTTACTTTCCAATTACTTATTTAACTTTAACAAGTGTTGTATTTGAATTTACCTAATACTTGTAATAACTTTTCTAAATCTTTTATTTAACTTTAACAAGTGTTGTATTTGAATTAATATGGTGGACCGTGGCATTAAAGAACGTCCAGAATTTAACTTTAACAAGTGTTGTATTTGAATGTTATACCTCTAGCGATAGCATTAGCAAATTCTTCTATTTAACTTTAACAAGTGTTGTATTTGAATATCTGAATATTTCTTGATCAACTATGACAAATTGTCATTTAACTTTAACAAGTGTTGTATTTGAATTTGGATATAGCGATATACCCCAAAGCTAATGTAAGGCATTTAACTTTAACAAGTGTTGTATTTGAATAACTTTGAATCAATCCTTAACGAATGCACAAAAATTATTTAACTTTAACAAGTGTTGTATTTGAATTTATCTATCTCTATATCTTTATCTATCTCTATATATTTAACTTTAACAAGTGTTGTATTTGAATAGATTAAGGCAAACGATTAATAAATAAAATTTATAATATTTAACTTTAACAAGTGTTGTATTTGAATTCAAGGGCATTTAATTTATCTTCTACATCTTGCATAATTTAACTTTAACAAGAGTTGTATTTGAATCTAATTTTAGGAGCTGAAGCAGCTGTGTTATTACCATTTAACTTTAACAAGAGTTGTATTTGAATTTTGCATTTACATTATCTAGCCTAGTAGCTAGTGTAATTTAACTTTAACAAGAGTTGTATTTGAATCTCCACATAATGGTTCCCATTTCTCCAGTATATGGTATTTAACTTTAACAAGAGTTGTATTTGAATAGAATAGCAACAGATATTGCAAGTGAAACTGGCATGATTTAACTTTAACAATTGTATATTTCTAAAATAACTTTTCCACTATTTGATAAATATGTAGATAATTATAAAAATAAAAACTCATGGATTAAAATACCCATGAGTTTTTATTTTGCTTTATTCTTTATTAGCTATACCTAATTTGCCAAAAACATAGAAAGAAAGGCTTAAAATCATGCCACAGACAACAGCAAGACCCATACCTTTTAATTGTACAGGACCGATATTTACAGCAGCTCCACTAAGACCACTTATCATAGTTACGGCAGTAAGTATCATATTTTTCGTACTAGTATAATCAACTTTTTTCTCTATAAGCATACGTATACCAGAACAAGCGATAACACCAAATAACAATACAGAAATACCGCCCATTACTGGTACTGGAATAGCATGAATAATAGCAGCAATTTTACCAATAAAAGAGAAAAGAATAGCAAAAACAGCAGCTCCACCGATTACCCACACACTATAAACACGAGTAATAGCCATAACGCCCATATTTTCACCATAAGTAGTATTAGGAGTTGAGCCTACAAAACCAGATAAAACATTAGAAACACCATCAGCAAATAAAGAACGATTAAGTCCTGGATTTTTAATTAAATCTCTATCAACAATACTACTTGTAACAACAACATGTCCAATATGTTCAGCAAAAACTACAAACAATGCAGGCATAATAATCATGATAGCGTGAATATTAAAAGTTGGTTCATAGAAAGTTGGTACTTGTACCCAACTAGCAGCTTCTACACCAGACCAATCTACAATACCTAAACAAAAAGCCATAATATATCCTGCAATTACACCAATTAATACAGGAATTACACTTAAAAATCCTCTACCAATTACAGAAGCCAAAATTGCCACAGCTAATGTAAATACAGAAGTAATCATTGCAAGCTCATTTGGAATGCCTTGAGATTGCATTGTATCACTGATAAAACCAGACATATCCAAAGCAAGTGGTGCAAGTTCAAGACCAATTACTGCCACTACCGCTCCCATCGCAGCTGGTGGCAAAATAATATCAATCCAAGCTGTACCTAATTTACCCACAACAAAAGATAAAATAATAAAGGATAAACCAAATGCTATAAATCCACCTTGAGCATCGCCATAACTAAGTCCACTAGTAGCAAGTACTGCTAAAACTGGAGAAATAAATGCAAAACTAGAACCTAAATAAGCAGGTAATTTCCCTTTACAAATGATTAAATACAAAATTGTACCTATACCATTCATAAATAAAGCTGTTGCTGGATTTACATGAAGTAAAAAAGGAACTAACACTGTAGAGCCAAACATAGCAAACAAATGTTGTAAACTAAGTGGAATTCCTTGCAACAAAGGCACTTTTTCTTCTACGTCATAAAACTTTTTCATTTTGTCCTCGCTTTCATAAATAAATAAATAAAAAATTCCTTAGTTATTTTATCATAAGAAATCATATCTATCTATTTAAAAATAAAAATATCTATTAAAAACCAAAAGATTATTGCATATTTACCGCTTTTAATTTATATTTATATAGGCAAAAAATAAAAACATTATTTTTTCCTATATATTTTATTATGAATAGGAGATTTTTTATGACTAAAGAAGAATTTATGCTTATTGCAACTCAAGAAGCTGATAGTAATTTAACAACTAATGAAGGTGGCCCTTTCGGTGCAGTTATTGTAAAAGATGGCAAAATCGTAGGTCGCGGTCATAATCGTGTACTTATAAAACATGATCCAACTTGTCATGCTGAAGTTGAAGCTATTCGTGATGCTTGTCAAAATTTAGGTACTCATGATTTAACAGGTTGTGAACTCTATACATCTTGCTATCCATGTCCAATGTGTCTTTCTGCTACTATTTGGGCAAATATCAAAAAAGTTTATTATGGAAACACAGCTAAAGATGCTGATAAAATTGGTTTTAGAGATGATTTCATCTACAACTATATTGAAGGAAAATGCCAAGATATTTCTGTTTTAGATTTAGAACAGTTTGGTAGAGATATCACTATAAAATCCTTTGATAACTTTGCACAAAAAACAGACAAAACAATCTACTAAAAACAAAGAGGATAAGTTTTATACTTATCCTCTTTTTATCATTTTTATTATCATCAAATAGACAATTATTTAATTTATATTATTCTTCTACTTTTTGATTAAACAAAGCCGCTGCAAAGTCATTAGCTACAAATGGTCGTAAATCGTCCATACCTTCACCGACACCAATCCATTTTACTGGCATACTAAGTTCAGATTTTAAGCCAATTACTACACCGCCTTTAGCAGTGCCATCTAATTTAGTCAATACCAATCCAGAAATAGGAGCTGATTTTGTGAATAATTCAGCTTGGCTAATTGCATTTTGTCCTGTTGTAGCATCTAATACTAATAATGTTTCATGTGGAGCTTCTGCTATTTCACGTTTAATAACTCTTTGAATTTTATTTAATTCTGTCATTAAGTTAGCTTTATTATGCAAACGTCCTGCTGTATCAATGATGAGTATATCCACTTTTCTTGCGATAGCAGCTTTTACAGCATCAAATACTACTGCTGCTGGATCGGAACCTTCTTCATGTTTAATTACAGGAACATTTACTCTTTGACCCCAAATTTCTAATTGGTCAATAGCCGCTGCACGGAAAGTATCTGCTGCTGCAAACATGACATTTTTGCCTTGTTCTTTATAATATCTACCTAATTTACCAATAGTTGTAGTTTTACCTACACCATTTACACCGATTACTAAAATTACTGTAGGCCCAGATTTAGCAATGTTTGTTTCATCAGAACCTTCATTTAACATTTCTGTAATACGTTTAATCAAGAATGGTTTTAAATCTTCTGGAGAGTTAATCTGTTTTTTCTTAATACCAGCACGAACATCGTCCATTAATTGTAAAGAAGTTTTTACCCCTACATCAGCTTGAATTAAAGCATCTTCTAATTCATCTAATAAATCATCATCAATATCAGCATAACCAATAATTACTTTTTCAATTTTCTCTGTTAGAGATTTACGTGTTTTTGTAAGACCTTCTTTTAATTTACTAAAAAATCCCATCTTTTAACCTCTTTCCTCAAAATCTTCTAAACGAACAGATATCAACTTAGATACACCAGCATCTTCAATAGTTACACCATACATAACATCAGCAGACTCCATTGTTCCCTTACGATGTGTTACTAAAATAAATTGAGTGCGTTTGGCATAATCTTTTAAAAACTTCGCGAAACGTTTGACATTTGCTTCATCTAATGGAGCATCAATTTCATCTAATACACTAAATGGTGCAGGATTATAAGTGAAAAATGCAAACAGTAATGCTATAACTGTAAGCGTTCTTTCCCCACCTGATAATACAGCTAGACTCTGTGGTTTTTTATCTGGTGGTTCTACTTCAATTTCAATACCTGAACTTAAGATATCTTCTTTATTTGTTAAAATTAATTTTGCATTGCCACCGCCAAACAAACGTTTAAAAATATCATTAAAATATACTTTTATTTTATCAAAAGCCAAGCTAAATTGTGTAGACATTGTTTTATCTATCTGCTCAATGATTTTTGTTAAATCTTCTTTAGCCTTGACTAAATCCTCAATTTGTTTACTCATAAAGCTATAACGCTCATTTAATGTTTCATATTCGTTGATAGCATTTGGATTTACAGGACCAATATCTTTTAATTCTTTATCTAATTTTTTTAATTTAGATTTCAGCTCATTTTCATCAAGTTCTAAACGATGATTTAAAGCTTCTTGTGGAGTCAATTCATATTCTTCTTGCATACTTTGCAAGCACTGCTTAATTTCAGTTTCCAATTTAGCTACACTTACTTCACATTTATGAATTTTATCCTTGATAACGCCTACTTTACTTGCAATTTTAGCACGTTCTTCGTCCATATCAGACAATTCACTTCGCATACCTAATTGTCTTTTATATAAAGTATTGTATTCTTCTTTACCATCAGTTTTTAACTTTTCCAAATTAGCTACAGATTCTTCTAATTGTTTTAATTCAGCTAAACTATCATCAATGACTTTTTGTAATCCAGCCATTTCTTTATCACTATCAGCTAAAAATGCCTTAAATCTTTCTGCCTGTCCTGTCAACAAATTCAATTTATCATTATAGCGAATGACTTCTTGTCTTGCTTCTGTACAGCTAATCTGTTTTTGCATTACCTTTTGTTGACGAATTTTTAAATCATGTTTCAATACTTCAATCTCATTGTAAATATCTTCATAAAGATTTTGTTTTTCATCAACTTGAGCTTCCATTTGAGTAATTTTAGCTGTTTGTTTTTCAATATCTGCTTCAATAGCCGTTTTTTTCACGATTAAAGCAGATATACGATTATCTATAGCTTTTAAGATATCTTCTTGAGCTGCAAACCAATTTTCTAATTGCTTAAATTCTACTTTTTTCTGTGCTAATAATAAAGATAACTCTTGCCAATCTTTTTGCAAACGGTTGATATTTTCTGCCAAAGCCACGCGTTTTGCTTCATCATCTTCATATTTATTTTTCGCATCACGTAATACTTTACGTTCACTAGCTAGATAATCTTTTAATTCTAATAACTCACCTTTACGATGTAAATAACCTGCTTCCTTGCTTTGGCTACTACCACCAGCAATAGCACCACCAGGTTGCAATAATTCACCTTCTAAAGTTACGATACGCAAACGATAATCATATAACTTAGCCAACTTTAAAGCATTATCCACATCATCAACTACTAAAATTCTACCTAATAAAGATTGAGTTATCACTTTATATTCTTCATCAATATTTACAAGTTCATCTGCATAAGCGATAAAACCATGTTTACCTGGTTCAATTTCAGTGCGTTTATTTTTATGTGGCTGAACAGTAGTCAATGGCATAAAAGTTACACGACCAAATTTATTTTCTTTCAAATAATTAATTGCTGATTTTGCAGTATCTGTATCTTTAGTAACTACATTTTGCATAGCAGAGCCAAGAGCTACTTCAATAGCTGTAATAAAAGGGTCTTCTACCTTTATCAATTCAGCTACAGCACCACAAATGCCCTTTTGCCATGATTTATCTGCTTTTAAAACCCTTTTTACAGCCTTGCCAAAACCTTCATATGATGCTTGCATTTCCTGGAAAAATTTTACTTTTTCCTCTGCCATACGCACATTTTGGCGAGTTTCATTGATAAATTCTGTAGCCTCTCTGCAAACTTTTATAAGTTCATCTAAATTACTTTGCTGAGAATTAATACTTTCTTGTTTAGCCTGTACCTTTTTATTGATATTATCAATCTCTACCTGTAATAATTCCTTAGCTGTATTTTTTTCTATTTTTTCATTAATTGCATTTTTATGCGCACTATGCTGATTTTCAATATTTACATCTGTATCAGACATATCTCGCTTTAACAATAATAATACCTTATTTTGTTCTTCTATCTGCTTGCGCTTTTCATTATCTTGCTCTTGCTTTAATTTGATTTCTTCTTCTTTCGCTTTAATATCATTTTCTACTTTTTGTACACTTGAATTTTCTTCTTGCAGGGCAAGTTCCAATTTATCTGCAGTATTATTAGCAATTTGAGCTTTTCTTTTCAGTTCTTCTCCATCAGCTAAAGATATTTTTAATTCTTCTTTTGTCTGATTTTGTCTTTCCTCTAAACGCTGTTGAGACTGACAACTCTGTCGTATACGTTCTTGTAATAAAGTGGCTTGATTGCGACTGCGTTCTATTTCTTCATGGATTTTTTGATTATTTTCACCAAGCAATTTTATTTTCTGTTCTAATTTATTTATCTCACTTTTTTTAGCGATTTTTTCACTTTCAGAAACAGAAACTGTGGCCTCTAATGAAGCTCTTTCTTGTTCATAACCTTTTATCTCTAAATCCAATTTATTATTTTCATCTGAAAGATTTTCATATTTATACAAAATCTGCGTGAGTCTACAATCTTTATATTCTTTATTAATGACATTATATCGTCTAGTTTTATCAGCTTGTTCTTTTAAAGGTTCTAATTGTTTTTCAATCTCACTTACAATATCATTTAAACGTACAACATTTGCCTGTGTATTATCTAATTTGCGCACAGCTTCGCGTTTTCGTTCACGATATTTAGTAATTCCCGCACATTCTTCAAAGAAATATCTTCGCTCTTCTGGCTTTGTATTTAAAACTTCATCTACTTTATTCTGACTAATAACACTTATAGAATTTTTACCTAATCCTGTATCGGCAAATAAATTATAAATATCCTTTAAACGACATTTTGTCTTATTGATTAAAAATTCACTTTCACCGGAACGAAATATGCGTCTTGTAATCATTACTTCCTGAAAATCTATAGGTAATTTACCATCACTATTATCAAAAGTAACGGAAACTTCCGCTGCACCAAGAGGTCTTCTTGTGGAGCTACCTGTGAAAATAATATCTTCTGCCTTATTTCCACGCAAATTGCGCACATTTTGTTCCCCTAAAACCCAACGAATGGCATCTGTAATATTACTCTTACCACTCCCATTAGGCCCTACAATTGCTGTTATGCCCTCATCAAATTCTACTTCTAATTTATCTGCAAATGATTTAAATCCATACGCTTCTAATCGCTTTAACAGCAAAGTTTTCACCGTCCATTGTTGTTTCTATTTCATAAACTACTATCTATCTATTGTTATTTGAACTGTTACATCAGCACCAGGTAAAACTTTATCTTTTAATTCATCAGGGAAAGAAATTTTTGCTGCTGTAACTAAATTTTTATTTTCTTCATCTTCACTATCTTGATGTGTTACCTCTAAGACAGTACCTGTTAAATCCATATCATCAACAGAATAATGCACAAATTGACCCTGACGTACTTTGGCATATTGTTCTTCTGTAAGTGGTGCTTCTACCCATAAATTTTTAGTATTACCCACATTGATGAATACATCGCCTTGTTTTAATTCATCACCTTGTTTAAAATCAGTTAAATATATAATACCACTAACTGGAGCTGTAATATCAGCAAAATTATCATCAGATTGAGCTTGGTCTAAAGCTGCTTTTGCTTGATTTAATTGAATTTGAGCTGTAGCTAACGCTTCTGATAATTCTTTAGATGGAGCAGAAGAAACACTTGCTTGTTGTTCTACAACTTGTGGTGTACTTGCTGCCGCTAAAGCACTTTGTGCTGCTGCATATTCTGATTGTGCTTCCGCATATTGTGTCGCACTTACAGCACCTATAGAATATAATTTATCCATCTTCTGTTTATTTGCTGCGGCTGCATCTAATCTAGCTTGAGCTGCTGCTACATTTCCTGTCGAAGAACTTGTAACTACTGGCTGACTTACTACCATAGAGGCTTTTACTTGTTGCTCTAAATTATCATAATTTACTTTTGCTTCATCATATGCCTTTTGCAAAGCTTCAATTTGCTCAGGTGTTACAACTACTTTCATTTTAGCAATAACTTGACCTGCTTCTACCTTATCACCATCATTTACCAAAAGCTCTGTCAATGTTCCATCATTTTGAGCTACAACCATAACTTTAGAACTTGTGAGTTTTGCATCATTAATATTAATAATTCCTTGTCCCTGGTTCCATTTATATACACCAAAAATAGCCACAACAGCTATAAGTAGAATTATAGGAACACTATAAATTATAAATGGTTTTATTTTTTTTGTAATATCTTTTTCCATAATAGTACCTCCCATCTTCAACAATAAAAAAATCCTTTCTCATTCAATATATATCTAAATAAATGAGAAAGGCTGTATATATTCTTACAGCTAGTATTAAAAATACCACAAAAAAATAATTTATACAAGAAATATATAATAGATGTAAATATAATTACAATTATATTAAAAATTAGCATCAATAAAAATTAATTGTTTAAATAATTAAGAAATAACGCATTATCAATGTTTATTTCTAGTGAATATATTCAACTTATACTAAAGACTGTTAAACAAGGAACATTTCCAACAAGAGAAAAATTACAACAAATACACGATTAATATAAAAGTTTTTATTACAAAAAAGACAATTATATATAATATATTAATAGAAAATAATAAACTATTACTAGCATAAAAATAAGGACTAACCTTAATTAGGTTAATCCTTATATATTATTTATTATCATCATTTTTAGGCTGCCATTGATTTTTGATTTGTTCAAATGAAGTATCTATTGTAATTTGCATAGCTTCAAGTAAATCATTAGGAATAACAGCTATGCGATTTATACGGTCAACAGTATCAAATTTTAATTGTATTCTTTTTGCTACTTTTATTTTAGCAATTAAATCGCTTGATAATGGAAAATATCTAATGACTCCTTGTTGCATAACATGCGTTCCAACAGCAATATCTATTAAACTCAATCCAGCTTCCGTATATTTAGAATTAGGATCTTTTACTGCTACTATAGGATAAGATATATCATCAATTATTAATGTTGCATATGGCAATAACTTATCTTCATCTTTATTCTTATCTAATCTAAACCAATATTCAGTATATTCACCATTAGTATATTTAGTAAAACCATACTGCAATCTTGCTCCTCCCCAAAAAGGTTTAGTAACTGTTTGATTAGTAAGAGAATAATATCCATCCCATTCTGGTTCAGATGCTGTTCGTACATGAGCAAACGTTGTTGTTGACAAAATAAAAAATAACAAACACATACAAAATAATATTTTTTTCATAAAAAACACCTCAATAAAATTATACATAAAATATTATTCGTTATTTATTTAATTTTTCCTTCTTTATATCTTTAAACCCAACAAATTTATAAAATTTTATTTGTTTTTCATATACTTATTAGTAAGATTTTCGATATAATCAATCATATGAATAAGTATACTTTAATAAAAGACAAAAAGTGGTAAACAACAATATTATAATATTTTCACTTACATAATCATAAATAATTAATCTGCTTTTCTAAAACAATAAAATTACCAATTTATTTTTTTATTAAATCAAACTAGTTAAATACTTTTTAACGTCCTCAATAGAATAACAAATTGCATCTGGATTTTTAGCTTTTACGGCTTCTTCTTCTATTCTTGTTCCGTACAATACAGAAGCTATTTTTACACCAACTTGTCTAGCTGCATCAATATCAGTTGGTGCATCACCAATATAAATCACTTCATCTGCTGATAAATTATATTCATCTATAACTTCTTGCATCATTTGTGGTTTTATACCACCTTTTATAGAGCCAGTTTTTACTTTATCAAAAAGATTTTCCATTTTATACTGCTTCAAAGATATTTCACAAGTTTTTGCACCTTTACCTGTAGCCAAAATTACAATGAGATTTTTACTTTTTAAATATTTTATTAAATCCACAACACCTGCAAATGGTTTTGGTGTTATTTCTTTATGTAATCTTGCATAAGCATCATATAATCGTTTACAAGCTTCTTCATAGTCTTTTTCATTTACAAATTTTAAAATACTACCTTCTTCTATAGGTCCAAATGTATCTGCTATTTCATCATCAGATAATTCTCTATCCATAAAAGGACTTACTGCTTCTCTGATTGACTCAATAACTAATTTTAAAGTGTCTCCTATTGTACCATCAAAATCAAAAATAACTGCTTTTAACATAAATTTGCTGTTTCCAGCTTTCACCTCTTTATCCATATTTATATCTATTATCTATCAAATGAATAACAAAATCAATTTATTATGTTTAAATATATTAATAAATAAAAAAGTGGTAGATTTTTTCTACCACTTTTTATTGCATATCTTCTATTATCTTTTTTCAAAAGTACCAAATACAATAGGTTTACCATTTTCTACCATATGAGTACCTCTTGCCCACACATGTTGTAATTGTAAATCTTTATCTAATACTAAAATATCTGCATCACTATTATTAGCTAAGCAACCTTTTCTTGGATATAATTTAGTAAATTTAGCAATATTGCTTGTAATAATTTTTATAGCATCTGTAATCGCAATATTTTCTTTTTGTACCATATCTCTAAATTCATTTAAAATAGAAATCTGACTTGCTACACCAACGCCAATATTATTTCCAGCTTCATCAAAAATTGGCATACTACCATTACCATCAGAACTCATAGTGATATTTTCAATATTAACACCAGCTTCTAATGCTTGTTTTACAGCTTCACTGGATTTTACAGAATGGCTAGAACCGGACTCTGGGCTAACACTAGAAGTTACGTCCATAATACCGCCTTGTTTTGCCCATTCAATAGCTTCTTTAAATAAGCGTTTATTGCGGTTTACATGAGTTGGAATAATTTGTGTCTTAGGAATTTCACCATTTTTAGTGATTTCATAAAGCATTTTTAAGCCATCTTCGCCATCGCCTAAATGCATATTAACTACACCAGCTTTACCGCTGAGCATACCACCAACACGAGCTTCTGCTGTAATTTGCTGATAAGCTTCTTTTGGAGATTGAGAAGAACGATGATCGCACATAGCAATTTCACCAGTACCAATTACTTTATCAATCAAAATAATATCATTGCGTACACTACCTGTAATTGTTGGTGTTGGAATTTCATAAGAACCAGAATAAATATATGCTGTAATACCTTCATCTTCAAGACCACGAGCTTTGGCAAGTAAGCTAGCTACATGACGAGTTACACCATCTGTACCTAAAAGACCAAGTACTGTAGTTACACCAGAAGTTGTGATATCTGTTAATTGGATTTCAGGTGTTCTAGTAGCATAGCCACCTTCACCGCCACCACCGATTAAATGTACATGAGAGTCAATAAAACCTGGTACTACATAATTACCTTCACAATCAACTACTTCGCAATCATATACTGCTGGTAAAGAAAGACCTTCACCTATCATAGCGATTTTTTCGCCAGCTACTAAAATATCTTTAACTCCTAAATCTTCTGGAGCAATTACATGTGCATTTTTTAATAATGTGAAAAATGTTTTTTTAGTATTCATATAATCAACCTTCTTTTATTGTAAAAATAACATAATAAAATGCATTGCCCAAATAGATAATAATGCATTAATTACACAAATTAAAATAATTGCAGGATAATGTTTAGTACTTACACCAGCAATACCTAAACAACGACCCACATTTTGTACAGGATTACCCATCAAATAAATAGCAGGTAAAAGCACTGTTACTTGCATAGCATCTAAAGAACCAGCAGTATATAAGCTCATTGCTACACCTACACCGCCACCCATACTCATTAAAGCAGTGATTAAAACTGTTGCTGCCTCACCAGGAAGACCCCAAAGCCCCATTACTGGCTGGAATACAACGCCAATTAATTGTAAAAGACCTGTAACATCTAAAATACGAATAATTACAAATGCCATCATTACATTTGGTAACAAACTAGTAGTACCAATAGTAAAACCTTTTCTAGCACCATCAATGAATAAATCTAAAATTGTTTTTTTCTGAATAACTTCTACTTTATTGTCGCTCATTTATCTTACCTCACTTATTGTCCAATAAATTTAAAATATAAACGCATTAAATTTGCACCCACAATTTTAAATACAAAAATTACAAGTAAAGGTACGATAATTGGTGCAAGTAAAATACTAAAAGCAGCAGCACCAGAAGAAAAATAATTTGTTACAAAAGCACTACCACTTGTTTGATAAGTGATGATAACAGAGCGTTCTTTATCTGTTAATTTTCCTTCATCAACTAATTCTTTAACCATACCAGCAGCAGCATCTGTACTTTGCATATTAGCAATATTTGCAAGTGCAGAAACACCTGGTACACCAAGTAAAGGTTTTAATAATGGGTTCATTAATTTTTGAGCAGCCTTCAATCCACCCAAACCATCAATAACATTTACAATCCCTAAAGCTAAAATAACAGCGGGAATAAGTTCTAAAGCAAATAAAAAGCCATCTTTAGCACCGCTACCGCCAGCACCTCTAAAGCTCATAGCTTTATCGGTTGGTATCTGTCCAAAACTACCATTCAATACATTGAAATCTAAAGCACGTAAAACTCCATCAGACGAAGAAAAAATCCCTGAAAATAATAAAATTGCCAACACAAAAACTACATAACCATACCATGGCACAGAGATTTTTACATCATTATTTTTCTGTTTATCCATTTGTATCTCTCCCTAATAAAATATTTCACTATTTTATTATATGCAATTTTCGTGCCAACAATTTAATAGATACAACAATCTAATATAAAAGTACTTTTGTGTTTTATTATAAAAACTTAATGGGAATTTTATAAAACTTAAAATATAAAATTCCCATTAAAATCATTTTAAGGATAATCCTAATTTATAAAATTTTATACCTGAAACCTCAAACTCTCGATTAATTCTTCGTTTATCACCTGTATAACTATCAGCTTTTACTATGACATAATTATTAGACTTACAAACAAAATCGCCATCAAATTCTGGTAAATGTATTTCTGGCATGTGTATACTTGTATATTTTTCTGCTAATTTAGAAATACATTCTTCCCTTAGTAATTGCATTAAGTTATTCCATTTAGGATTATACAAAATATATCCTAAACGTATTCCCGCACCACAAAACTTAGAATATGAACCAATTACAAAAACATTTTCAGGTATTTCTCTATTACTATCTCTCAATATTTTAGCTGAATAAGTTTCGTCAACAATAGTATATTTAGCATATTCATTTCTATCTTGAAGTACTTCATGCTCAAAAACATTATTATATTTATCAGTAATATAAAACAAAGAATTTTCTTGTGGTAATTTTAAAGGATAATCCCCTAAAACAAATTTTTCATTTTTAAACTCATAATCCACTAGAAAAATTCGCTTTTCTTCAGGTGTTTCCTCAGGTCGAGGATATAACAAACCATTAGCCAATACTTCTACCAAACCCCATGAAGGATTTTCAATATAAGCATATTTAGGTCGAAGTGCTTCAAAAATAATTCTCACTGCATTTTCACAGCCGTTAGTTAAGATAAAACTATCCCTTGATAAATTATATGTCTGTGCAAAATTTTTATATGCCTCAAACATATCTGGATATGTTCTTGCTTCTGTATCAGCCAAAGCTTCGCAAGTAACAGGTTCATCTTTTATTGACCATGGTTTTTGTCTATCTTCTTTAAAATAATCTCTGCGTTTAAACATAATAATTGTCCTATCTAATTATAGTTTTACAGATTTAAATTCATTTACAAAATCAACAATATAATCAAGCAAAGCTACTTTCATATCTTCGCCCCATTGTTTATTTGCACTATAAGAATCACTTCCGCCATAGCCACCGCTATTTACCACTTTATCTACACTGCGAACTACTTTTATAGTTGCGCCTTTAAAATCAACTGCATTTAAATGTATATTTTTTAACTTATCCGATAAATGATTTACCTTTGTTTCCATTAAATCATCTTTATTTATTAGACTTTCATCAATAGCCATAATCATGGAAACTTCTTGTCCATCACCATGACCACCTTTCCATGCAGGATTGAGCATTGGAGCAAGTGACCACCAATCAATCTGAGCGCAAAGACAACCTTTTTTATTAGCTTCTAATGCTACTTTATCCAAAGCAGGAGTATTACCACCATGACCATTTAAAAATACAAATTTCTTCACGCCATGACGGCTTAAACCATCTACAATACCTTTAATAACAGCATATAAGCCATCAAAACCAATATCAATAGTTCCCGAAAATTCCACATGATGTGTAGCTATACCAAAAGGAACTGTAGGCACAATCAAAACTTCTGTGCGTTTTTCTATCTGTTTAGCAAAATAATCAGGAATTAAAAAATCTGTTCCCAAAGGGCCTACAGGACCATGTTGTTCTGTACTTCCAATAGGAATAATTGCTACTAAATCATCTTTTGCGAAAGCTCTTTTTGCTTGTTGCCAATTTAAATGTGCTAAATACATAATTAATACCTTCTTTATTCATTAAAATCAAATTAACATTTTTCTAAATCGTCAAAATGACGTCTGATTGTTTCTGCTGATGCAGGTTTTGTACACAAGCTCACTACAATCAATACCACCATAGCAATAATCCATGCCACGATTAATGGATTGAAACCAAATGTTAAAGATGTAAAAGTAGTTGTCAATAAAATATATACGATTTCACCAACGATTACAGACGCAAATGCACCAATTTTTGTTGCACGTTTCCAATAAAGACCAGCTAAAATCGGAGCTGCCCAAATACCTAAACCACCAAAAGAGAATAAAACTAATTGGAAAATTGAAGATGGTTTATAAATACCAATACAAATAGCTAATACACCTAAACCAACTGTTACATAACGAGACATGATAAATGCATCTTTATCTGTAGCTTCTTTATTGAATATTTTTTGATATAAATCACGAGTTACAGCACTTGTGGAAGTGATTAATACACCACTTACAGTTGACATACCTGCAGAGAAAATACCAGCTACCATCAAAGAAGAAATTACAGGATGAACGCCTGCTTGTAAAATAAGAGGTACGATAAAGTCTGTATCTGTTCCTGTGAGATTAGGGAAAGACATTCTACCTGTTACACCACACCATTCAATAAGTGTAGCAGAAAACCACATACCTAAAGTACCCAATAATACTGCTTTAAACATTACATTGTAGTTTTTCATAGTGAAAAATTTTGTAAATAAATGTGGCTGTCCAATTGTAAAGAAGCTCCACATGATGATCATAGAAACATAATTTTGCCATGGCATAGAATTATTTTGTCCAGGATGAGATAATAAACTCATATCAGTATCTGCTAAATACTGATTAATTACTTCAAGACCTCCACCTAATTGCAAAGATACAAAGAAAGTAACTACAGCTGTTGCTACCATTAAAATACCCTGAATAACATCTGTAATCATAATACTTCTAATACCACCTGCCATACAATAAAGTATAACAGTTATACCCATGACTACAATACCAACCCATTCTGGAGCACCAGTATATGTTTTAAAAATAATTCCAGCTCCAATTGTTTGCGCTCCCATCATTGGTACTAAGAATAAAATCATAATAATAGCCAATAATGCACGCATTAAAGTGGACTCATATCTATCAGATATGTAATCTGCCATAGTAAGCATACGATAACGATGACCCAAGCGAATTAATCTTCTACCAACAAGTAAAGCAGGAATAACCATACTAAAAGCAATACCTGGCACAGATACAGACATTCCAGCATAACCTACTTTATAAATAGTTCCTGGCACACCCATAAATGTACTCATACTATATTGAGTTGAAAAATATGCAAGACCACTAAGCAAAGCTCCTGCCTTACCACTCATTGTGAAATAATCTCTAAGAGTTCGAGTTTGCTTTGTAGCATAATAACCGATATAAGTCAATAAACCAAAATAAGTAATAATAACAGCTAAAAATGGAATAATATTATTATCTAATGAATGTGTCATTTAAATCACTCCTCATCATCAAATTCTTTATACTCTGGTCGTTTTTTACAACTTTGCCACCATAAAAATATGAGTATAATAACTACTAAACCATGAAAAATCCATCCAAAGATGAATAACGGAGTTCCCCAAAATGAAGGAATGTATTCAGTGGCATAATACCAAGGAAATGGCAACATTATTAACACATACATAAATAAAAAAATAAAAGTCCATTTCTTTTCAAAAGAATTACTAAATGGGTTCATAATAAAACCTCCCTCATCAGTATATAAAGTTTCACTAATATAATTATGCAATTTCCATGCCAAATAAACATTTGTACATAGAAAAACCAAGAAACACTTAAAAATCATAACCTTTTATAAATTGATAAATACCATTTATTTTGATAATATAGGGTATATTATTATGAATTACCATTAAATTCCCATTAGGAGATAAATATAAAATGAAAAAATTAGTCATCATTTCTGTAGGATATAATACTGCTCATACTATTTACGAACAATTATGTAATATTCTTTATTCTTCAGTAGATATTAAATATTATTATTCGTCTTCTCCTCCACCAACAAACTTAGAAGTTGATTTAATCCTCTATTCCAGCGAATATGCATTTGAAAGAATTAATTTTCGCCCTGCAAATGTACCTTATATTATTGCACGACGCTCTATAAATTATCATGAAATTGGCAAACTATTTAAACTGCCTAAATATAGTGATGTATTATTAGTTAATGATTCTAAAGATAGTGCAGAAGAAACTATTTTATTATTACAAGCATTAGGCATAGACCATATAAACTATTATCCTTATTATCCTGGAATAGACAATTATCCTAAATTAAAAATAGCTATTACTCCTGGCGAAACTGAACATGTTCCGGGATTTGTAAACCATATTATTGATATAAAAACTCGTTTAGTTGATATCACTTCTATCATTGAAATTCTCACTCATTTTGATATTTTAGATAAATTCGCTAATATTTTATCAGCTAAATATATTCAAGATATTATTAAATTAATAAAAACAGGTAACAAATTATTAAAAGATAGTAGCAAAATGAAAGAAAGATTTAAAACCGTCATCAATAATGTTCATGATGGATTAATAGCTATCAATAAAGAAAATAAAATATCTGTTTTTAATCCTATTGCTGAAAAAATCTTTGCTCAAAAAGCGACAAAATTAATTGGGCAAGATAGTGAAAACTTCTTAGATGATACTTTTTTCCAAACAGTAAATAATCCTCGAAAAGAAGGTATATTAAAATTGCCTTCTCATGAACTTTTAATATCAGAAATTCCCCTCTATGCTAAAAACAGCGATAATGGCAAATTATTTGTATTAAAAGATGTATCCGAAATTCATCGCCTTGAAGAATCCGTACGTCGTCGTTTATACCAAGAACAAAATATTGCACGTTATGATTTTTCTCATATCGTTGGCAAAAGTCCAGCACTACAAAAAGTATTATCACTCGCACAAAAAATGGCAAAATCAGATTCTACAGTATTTATTCAAGGTGAATCTGGTACGGGTAAAGAATTATTAGCTCAAAGTATTCACAATGCTTCCAATCGCAGTTCAGGACCTTTTGTTGCCATTAATTTTGCTGCACTTTCAGAAACACTTTTAGAATCAGAATTATTTGGTTATGTAGAAGGTTCTTTCACAGGTGCTAAAAAAGGTGGTTCTTCGGGTTTATTTGAAGCAGCTCATAAAGGAACATTATTTTTAGATGAAATTGGTGATGCCCCTTTGCCATTCCAAGTGAAATTATTGCGTGTCCTTCAGGAACGTCAAATTCGTCGTGTAGGTAGTATAAAAGTAATTCCTATTGATGTTCGCGTCATTGTTGCCACTAATCACAATTTAAAAGAACATATCAAAGCTGGATTGATGCGAGAAGATTTATATTATCGCTTAAATGTACTTCCTATAAAAATGCCTGCACTGCGTGAACGCAAAGAAGATATTTTACCACTTGCATATAATTTTTATAAAAAATATAAACCTTTATCTTTAGATGCCAAATTATATTTTTCTAATATAAAAACTTGTCTTCAAAATTATTCATGGCCTGGAAATATCCGTGAACTCCAAAATGTAGTTGAATATCTAGCCAATATTTGCCCTAATGAACCACCTCAAAGCAGTGATTTGCCAGAAGATATTAAATCTGAAATTTTTAAAACTCCTAATGATATCATTGATTTAAAAGAAGAAATTTTTGCTGAAATCAAACGTTGTAATACACTTCGCCAACCTGTTGGTCGACGCTCCCTAGCTCATAAGTTCTCTGTTTCTGAAAATAAAATCCGTGAAGTTTTAAACGTCTTACATGAAGAAAACCGCATTCAAATAGGTTTTGGTAAATACAGTTTAAAAGTCATTTAAAATCATTACTATAAAATTATTTTCTTGACCTAAAGTAAACTCCAAGATGTATGATTAAAATAATAATAAAATCATTTACAGGAGGAGATTTTTATGAAAAAATTTTCTAGACGTGATTTTTTCAAAGTAGCCGGTGGTGCAGTTATTGGAGCAGCAACTTATGGATTAACGGATAATATTTCTCATTCTTTTGCTCAATCGCCAGTAATAGCTAGTACCAAAATCAATAATGACAATTATATTGGCTCTAAAGCCAAAGTATATTTTTCTTCTCAAATTAATACAGATAGTCTGCTAAAATTATATAACTTAATCAATGAAGGTATTTATGGAAAAACTGCTATAAAACTTCATACAGGCGAAAAAAATGGTCCAAATATTTTGCCTAGAGATATGGTTCGCGTTTTTCAACAACATGTTCCCAATAGCAATATAGTTGAAACAAATACCTTATATAAAGGTGATAGATATACTACCGAAAGTCATCGAGAAACCTTAAAAATTAATGGTTGGGATTTTTGCCCTGTAGATATAATGGATGAAAATGGTACTGTTATGCTCCCTGTACGTAATGGCAAACATTTTCAAGAAATTTCAATGGGAAAAAATATCGTTAATTATGATTCCATGATTATATTAACCCATTTTAAAGGTCATGCTATGGGTGGATATGGTGGTTCTATGAAAAATATCGCTATCGGTTGTGCTGATGGTAGAATTGGTAAATCAATGGTTCATGGCGTTTCAGTTGATAATCAACCTGCTGACTGGGAACAATGGCCAAGTAAAGAACGTCTAATGGAAAATATGGCCGAATCAGCAAAAGCTGTTATTGATTACTTTGGTAAACATATCGTTTTTATTAATGTTTTACGCAGAATGTCTGTTGATTGTGATTGCGCTGGATTATCTGCTGCTGAACCCACAATCCCAGATATTGGTATATTAGCCTCAACTGACTTACTTGCTATAGACCAAGCCTCTATTGATTTAGTATATGCTCAACCAAACAATCAAGATTTAGTAGAACGTATTGAATCGCGTCATGGATTACATCAATTGACCGCTATGCGCAATTTAAAAATGGGTAATCCTCAATATGAATTAATTTCTATTAACTAAAAATGATTAAAGACACTATCTATTAAATTTAAAATCTAATATCATGATTTTAATTGTCAAAACAAAAAGGCTTATTACTAAACAATTTGTAAGTAATAAGCCTTTTTGTTTAAATATTAGATTTATAAATTATATGATTAGAAATAAAATTCCATTTGTGCACGGAAGATATCTACATCTTGTCTACCTTCTGTACTTGTTGCATTTACTTGTGTACCTGTTGTGTAGAATACTTCTATTGTTGTATTTTCCATTGGTACATAGTCAAAGCCAAGTGTCCATCCTCTTACGTTTTCAGTATAGTCTACTGTTGCATCTATTGTTGAGAATGCACCTACATTTCTATAGTTTGTGAAGATTGCAAAGGAACCTACATCACTTGGATTGTGTTGTTTATAGCGAAGTTCACTAAACCATCCATCATTTACCACTTCACTGCCAACACTATCTGTTACTCCATCTAAATCAGATTTACTATATGCTGCCATTAATGTTAAATTGTCTGCAAGTTTTGTATTAAATCCTGCTTCCCAAATATTTACACTATCTTGAAAGTTATTGCCTTTTTCTGCTACTGTTACTTCATTTAATCTACCATATGTTGCACCAATTGCTGTTACTGGGCTAAGATTATATTTCAATCTAGCAGAAGAATATTCTGTTCCAAGATATGCTCCATATTCTCCACCTGATTTATTTTCGAATTTAGTTCCAGCTAATGTTCTACTATCTTTTAATCTACCATAAGTTAATGCTCCAGATAAATCGCCAGCTTCAAATGTATATTCTGCACCAGAAATTTCAGTATCGATAATTCTTCCGTATGAAGAAAATTCTCCATAACGACCTAATTTTAACATACTATCGCCAAAATTACCTTCTGCATATATTTTATTTACTTGAATATCTTTGTCTCCATATGCAGTGATGCTATCGGATTTCATATTATATTCTGTTTCAATCTGGCTTACACCTGTCCAATTATCGTTTACTTTTCCTTTAATCCAGTATTCAATATGAGCATGACTTGCACTGTCATCTCCATTACCTGCTTTTGGACCAGTAGCATTGATATCGCCATCATCATAACGTAAACGAGCTGTTCCTGTGAATTTTACATTATCACTTTTCTTTTCAAGGTCTGCTACTCTAACACCTAAATTATCTAGTTCTTCTGCAAATTCAGCAGCTAACTTATCTACAATAGCTTTATCTGCTTTTTGTAAATCTTCTTTTGCCATAGCACGAGCTACAATCTGAGCCATTTCATAACGTGTCATTGTTTTATTGCCCTGGTATGTTCCATCTGGGAAACCATCAATTACGCCATCAGCAGCAAGTGTTGCCACTGCATCATAAGCCCAGCTATCTTGAGGAACATCACTAAATGGGTTGCTAGCAGCTCCTGCTACTCCCGTACTCATTAAAACCAAAGCAGATGTTGTAATAGTTAATGTAGATTTGTTAAACA
>ONZW01000060.1_pt1 | contig 109101 bp, 86 predicted proteins | sample 1671071 | NCBI WGS metagenome assembly ONZW01 (sample SAMN06348119, study PRJEB24527) | human gut metagenome | biome: human gut; feature: ankylosing spondylitis patient; material: feces | host: Homo sapiens | place: China | collected 2015-10
CAGTAATATCCATTTTTGTATTTGCAATCTTCTCGAAGTACTTGTTATCGTCACTTTTGTAAATAACAGAATTTGTCAAAGTAGATTTTTTAAGTTTGCCTTCTTTGACAAGTTTCTGCTTTTCCTGCTGTATCTGATCAAGCAATTCATGTGCTGTTCCTTCTTCTGAAAACTGAGGCACAAGCTTCCCTTGTATGGCTTCTTGAAGAATAGATTTTTTTAATTTATCATTTATAACCTCATTAAGATTGTCCAAATCCTGCTGTGTCTTAGCATACCTATAAAGCACAGGAATAAGACTTGCTAATTTTTGCACAAGACGAATCTGTTCCGCTTTTGGAGGAATTGGTAAAAGTATCCTTCCTAATGTTTTTCCATTACAATTGGGTTGTGCGGTAGCAATTGTTCCGGACTTCAATTGTTCCCAATACAATTGACTTTCCATAAATGATTTAAGATATTGTGGACATAGCTCTTGTGAATATCTCGTTCTTATAAGGTAGCCAGCGTATATGGCTGGCTCAGGAACTTCCTCTACCAAAAATGACTTTCCTACCGTACCTCCTGTTCTAGCAAACAAAATATCATTAACCTCTAATAAATATGTTTCAATATCTTTCTCTTCTATTATACAGTAGGGAACTTTCTTCCAAAGCACTTTATTATTTTGAATGTCACTAATACGCACCATTTTTATAATGCCTTTTTCTAATGCTGGCGCATTATAACCATATTGGATAGATTGAGAGATATTTCCCCAGCGTTCCCATTCCCACCCCTGCGGAATCTCAAATGGAATCTCCTCATCAATACACTTCACCTCACCTGTGGCGAGAAACTTCTCATAATAGGAACTCAATGAAATTGCACTAACCATACATTTATTAATGAAAACGAATTGTTTAACTAATAATGTATCAGACATGAATATTGAAAATTTTGAAATGTTTCTGCGTCAAGGAAATATGGCGGAGAACACGATTGCAGCTTATCTCTATGCCGTAAAAGAGTATTATTCCCGACACAAGGAATTAAACAAACGCAATCTGCTTGTTTATAAAACCTATCTCATTGAGAAATTCAAGCCTAAAACAGTAAATCTTCGCATTCAGGCGATGAACAAGTATCTTGATTGTATGGGGAAATCTCGTTTAAGATTAAAATCCGTCAAAGTTCAACAGCGTAGTTATTTAGAAAATGTAATCAGCAATGCCGACTATGTTTTCCTAAAGAACAAACTGAAAAAGGAAGAAAATCAAGAATGGTATTTCGTTGTTCGCTTTCTCGCTGCTACAGGTGCACGAGTTAGCGAACTTATTCAGCTGAAGGTGGAACACGTACAAATAGGATATTTTGACATTTACACTAAAGGTGGTAAAATTCGCCGCATCTATATTCCGAAGACTTTACGTAAGGAAGCCACAGAATGGTTTGGTAAAACTAAGCGTACAAGCGGTTATCTTTTCCTCAATCGTTTTGGCGAGCGTATCACCACCAGAGGAATTGCGCAACAATTAAAAAATTATGCTATTAAATACGGATTGAATGAGAAAGTGGTTTATCCTCATTCGTTCCGCCATCGCTTTGCCAAGAATTTTTTAGAGAAGTTCAATGACATTTCCTTGCTTGCCGACCTGATGGGGCATGAAAGTATAGAAACTACTCGTATTTATTTGCGACGTAGCAGTGCCGAACAGCAGGAGATTGTCGATAAGGTCATTACATGGTAACACTAGTTCTTATTACTCATAAGGTTACTTGCGTAGTCATACAAAACGTATATTTTTAGATAAGAGCCAAATGCCTCCAAAATTATGAAGGCATTTGGTAGTCTATTTTTCATTTTCTGTAACATATAATACTTTGCGACCTATCAGAAGTTTAAAGGATATTAAAGCAAACACTAGAGTAAGAAATATTTAATCATATCCTAATCATTTCCTTTTATCGTTGTCCATTTTTTCAATAAAAGATTGACTTTGTTCCTTCACCGCCCGATACATGGAATAATGCGCAAAAGATTCTTCCTTATATTTCAGACTACTAACTGAAGCAGCAACAGCCCACGTCAAAATAATTACTACAATAGCCACAACATATCGAAGTTTAATATGATGCCCACGTATAAACATCCCATTGATATTGGGGGAATAACGGTTATTGGATGTTTCAGTTCATTAATTTTTGCAAGTATTTCATTCTGCCGTTTTAATATGTTTTCTGTATTAGCTTCAATAGTCATGCGATTGAGATTGTAATCACAAACGTGGCTATATATGTATTCAAGAAACTTAGATTTTTGCTTAAACAGTTCGACCAGTTTTGGAAACCATTGTGAAAATGGTAATGTATCAGGTTGTTGTTTCCAAACATGTTTCTTCACTACTGACAGTGCATCATTCCAGCAAGTACAGAAGCTTTTGGCAACTCCATTATAAATGGTCTTTTCATCCAAATCCACCTTTATATGTTGCTCCGGTTGGTTTGGAGTTACATTCTGCCTATTAACGCATTCCTTCAATTCATTGATACTTTGACGCAAATTTGCGAGATTTGCAGCTACTACATCTTCTTTCATTATCTTCTACGTTTTGAGGTTTTATAAAAAGGTTCGTTTCTTTGGTTATCCTTGCTTTTATCATCCCGCCATCCCTGTTCGTTATTAGTTCCTCCGCCAGCACTAGGAACAATTGCTTGATGAGGTTGCACTATAAGTTCTGTTGCCACATTACCCAATGTTGCGCAAAGACGGTTAAAACTTAGATCTGAATCAAGTTTAGAACCGGCAATGCTAAATTCATCCATACAAAAGGATATACCACGAATATTATCAGAGTTTTCTGCATGATTAAAACGTACATCTATTCCCTTCTCTTTGAGCATATGGAAGAAGTCATGCCATGAGCGAGATGCCGCCAACGCATCAAGAGTTGAGGAACGAAGATTATACTTACGTAATTGATGAGGACGTAAACGGCTTTTATTTCTGGCTTTGCTGTTTTTAGGAGCAAAGTAAAGTTTATACTCTTTGGTTAAAGCACGACAGACTTTTGCATTTCGTATCCTTTCGTTGCTGTCAGAAATGAGATTACCGTCATTGTCTATCCGGTTGAATACGATATGGCAATGTGGATGTTCCGTATCATGATGCCTGGTTATGATATATTGGGTATTGCGAATCCCCATTTGCTCCATCCATTTCTTGGCAATCTCCACCATAAGTGTATTTCCTTTTTCGTCATTGGGAAAACGGACGGTATCTTGCGGAGAGAAAGCAAGAGATACGTGTTTCACCGGACTTTTTACTTTCGGACGCATAGAGGTTTGTATCTGAAAAGAATCTGCTATGGTTTTGTTGTTGATAGCACAAACACCTTCATGTGCCAAAAGTGTAGCACTCTTTTTCTTGTTCTTTTGGTCATTGGCATAATTTACTATTCCTCTAAAATCGGCTCTTGTTTTAATCTTCGCTATCATGATTGTTATTTTTTACTTGGGTGATAATTCTGCTGACTTCTGATATAATAGAAAAGCATTGTTGTTTCACTGCTTCCAAACCATAGATGTGCATCTGATGGGCGATCTGCTTGACATTATTGGCTATACCGGAAAGGTCACGGATTGCCGACATCATTTCCGGACTGATGCGCTGACCGACTTCACAGCCCATTGCAGCCTGGTGGCAAAATTCATTGACAGACAATCCTGCCTGTTGGGCTTTGGATTGTATATAGATATAGTCGTTCTCGGTAAACATTACCCGGAAACATTTCGTACGTTTCTGGTAACTCGCCAACTTTGGGCGACCACCAAGTTTCTTTTCCTTCATACTTATATAAACTTTGATGTGCATAAATTGATTTTTTGAGAGTGGCAGTTCTATCCGCTTGCCACATAGGTTTTAGTGACACTAAAACACAAACTTGCCACTCAAAAAATCTTCCTATATTTACCTTGTTCTATTCGGCTTAGTTTTCCATCTTTGATAAAGGCTTCTATCCATTTGTTTGCCGTACTTCCATTTTCACCTAAAGCTAAAACAGTTGCGTCATAATCTTTTTTGGTGAATGTTCCTGGCAACATATTATAAATGGTATTCCTTCGTGCGTAAATGCCCGTTTCTTGTGAAAGGGATTGTAAACGTTTGGGCTGATTTCCTGACAAGTTTCGATAGATGAACACTGCATGGCAAAGCAAGGTTTCACAGATACTCATGGCTATGGAATAGTCATACTTATGGCAAATCAATTGTATAGTCTTGTTAGAGGAAGATGATTCGTGAGTCATATTCTCCAAATGTCGGACAGCAGTCAACACCATCATTATACGATAGGCAATCAGCCCCATCCGTCGGACTACACCCTGCATCTTGTTATCTACTTCGTCACAACATTCCTCATTCACCCGACTGAGATATTCTATAAAGTGTTCCTGCAAATCAGAGGGAAGAGAAAAGGAATAATTGCCTTGTCTGACAAATTCTTCATGCAGATGGCAGAATTTATCCCCCATCAGTTTGAACATGGCATTCTTGGATTGGGAAATATCATTTGTGGCAAACACGTTTCTTATACCTCTCTTGAAACGAATGATATAAAAACAGAAACGGCTCATCAGACCGTTTTCCGCATCAGGTATCAATTTCCTTACCTGTTCGGGAGTTCCAGCCAAAGCGACTGACACTCTTGGATTGCTGACTTCGCAATATTCCCTGTCCTTGCGGCGGTTTAAACTGACTAACTCATGATGAAATGCCTTTCGTAATACATCTGAATAATTACCATAGTCCGACTTCAAAGTCTGGCTTAATGTGTCACCTTCCGATTCAAATAGCAGTCCGATTCCGTCATTATCTCCCAATATCTTCAGGAAAGAACTTGCGCTACTGTTGGCAGGAATGACAAGCATTCGCATAGGCGGTTCAGTTGGCATGGTCATTCCACCATCTTTCTTGCCTTTGATGTAAGCGTTCATTGCTTCCTTGTACTCCAGCTCCAATCGTTTTGAAAGTTCATGCAAATTGCGATTGATAGGTGCTACAAGTTCCCGGCATAAAGTCAATGCACCTTTCCCCATACCGGCATCTGCTACTACAAACAGATAAAGGTTCGGATAAACGATGCGTTCATCGTACACTCCACAAATATTGTGAAAGCAGACAGACAAACACACAATCGCCCCAATCAATATTGTATCACGGTCATCCAGCGATATAGAATTGTTGACAACCTCATTTAGAAAAGGGGGAAGATGCTCAAATACACACTCAGGAAATGCCGGAAGTTCTTCCTCTGACTTTATCCATTTACCCGTTTTTCCATTTTGGATATTTGGCAAAATGGATAAATGTTCTTTGTTGAATGGAGCCAGCGAAATTCCGGCTTGGTTTGCAAGATGGAAAAAAGAACGAATGGTAATACCTTGTCCTTTGGATTGCAGACAATGTGTATATTGTTTGTCGGTTTCTTCCCTTTGATAGTTAGGGTAAAACCTGCTAATGCGGTGATAATACTCTCGTCCATTTTCTCCCAATCCGTCCACAAGCGCAAAGCCCAATTCTACCCAATCTTTATAATTGGGTGTTATATCAATGGCACGCTGCTCTATTTCCCGGACAATATTTTCCACATCTTCCTCCACCTTATTATATAGTGGAGTAATACTTGGCATATCTGTTTGCTGTATTTCAGAAGGGACATTCTCCCAATCTTGGGCGAAAAATATTTTCTTTGACATCATCTTTGTATTTAGGGTTAATATATGCTTGTGGATCATGTGGCAAAAAACATGAACGAGCAACGTCACTTCCGGACATATCTACCAATGGCAAGCCTGTTGCTTTGATACATTTGGTAACAGCCTTAAAGTACCGGGAATGTTCCCAGCCTTTCAAGTCAACGGGTATTATCCATTTTAATCCATTACCGGATGGACTGACAAATAACAGTTCCGTATCAAAATACTCATGGTTGAGTAACTTTTGCTTTAGTTCCATAATATTTTCCACATGATCAAAATCCAGACACATCAATCCGGAGTGCATTATCAGTTCCCTCTCATTCCGTTTACGGAATAGTCCAGAAAAAGTACAATAGTCAAAATGGGTGGCTTTGTACCTTTTGGCTTCAGGAGAAGTAGCCATCAGACGCAAGGCTTCGGTTTGTGGTTGTGCATAATGCCCAGTGATATAGCGGTACACATCCACAATACCTACAGCTCTTATCGGTTCGATGTTCTGGATGGGCTTGCGAAAGAATGAAAAACAATAATCAGCCGTTCCCATCATCTGATAATCTTTTTGGATTCAACAAATCGTCTGGCTTCCTCCATCAGTTCATCCTGTGTCTTATGCGATTTGTTCTTCAACCAGTCATCAATTTCTGATTGTAGAAAAGCCAGAGCCTTATTTATTTTATGTACGGGGATTTGTTTGGCTGAAACCCATCCATAAACCGTTTGCTTGGCAGGATGCGATGGTAGGTAAGCACAGAGCTCATCTATATCCATCCACTTGGGTGAATTACTTGCCTGCTTATTCTGCAGGGCATTTACTTTAGATTGTAGAGCCTCTACGGACTCAATCAGGTAGGACAATGCATTTGGCATCTCCTCCAACGAATTTACTTTATAAGCCATATCTTTCGTATTTTAGAGTTAATGCCGCAAAAATATATGTATGTTTATGGGTGCTAAATAGGTGCTTGAAAGCCACCAATTACCCACTCATTCACCACCGATAGATTTAATTTTCATTAACATAAAAGGATAATAAAAGAGGGAGCAAACTCTTTTTATAGTAAAATGCTCTCTATTGAGAGTGTCTATGATGCAAAATACCCCTCAAAAAGCAGGGGTTTAATGAGGGGTAAATTATGATGTGTTTATGATTCTTTGTTATAAGTCATTGATGCTCAAAGGTGTAAGTTTCCACCATGACCTACAAAGTCAAATTTTCGATGTGTAATGTATTAGCTGCTTTTTCTTTCTGTTCGTTCACGATGGGCATATAAATCTGGGGGCTAATGTTTGTATGCCACATTAAAGATTTAGCTATCCGGTAAAATTTTTTATAGTGAATCAAGTAAGTGGAAAAACCAAGTAATTTTCTTTCTACTCAATTATAGGCTATATTGTATATAAATTATTATTATAGATTCATTTATCTATATTTTATTATTATAGATTATTTTACCTATAATCATTGGCGAAATAAAAGAAAATTCATACATTTGCCATCGAATCAATGAACCATAATATGTTTGCAACAATTTCAGCAGATATAGTAGCATCCACTTCCTTGTCTGTGAATGAAACTATAGGATTAAAGCAAAGGATAGAATCATTATTTGGCTTGCTAAAAGTGAGTTATCCTGATTTTGAAGGTCGCCAAATCAAAGGGGATTATATAGAGTGCGTAATGCAAAGTGTATCAAACGTATTCCGGATAGCCTTTATAATCAAATCCTGCATCAAATCTTTTTCCACAGCTAAAAATGAAAAGACGAAAAATTTCCATACATACGGAATAAGGATGGCTATTGGTATCGGAGATATGAGAATAGTGGATACCGAACAAGGCATTTGGGATGGTGAGGCCATATATCTGTCAGGACGTGCACTTGAGGAAATGAGTTCCTTAAATAAGGGAACCATGTCTGTACAAACAAGTAACAAGCAATTATCTGCCCCATTACAAACTATAGCCCTATTGGCCGATGCCATATTAAATGATATGACTGTGCGCCAAAGTGAAGTCGTTTACTATAAATTGCTTGGTTTCAAAGAGGCAGACATTGCTAAGAAATTGGGTATATCCCAAGCCAGTGTAAATAATGCTTCTACAGCCACAAAATGGTATTGTATAGAAGAAGCCATAAAATATTTTGAACAGGTAAATTTTGAGGAATATGAATAGTTGGTTATTCTTAAGTCTGATATTGGCACATGTCATAGGCGACTTCTACCTGCAAAATGATAAATATTGTACACAGAAAGAGGAAAGGAAATTCAAAAGCTGGTTCCTGTATGTGCATTCGCTTATTATCGGTGTGGTATCATGGGTAGTTGTTCCTGTTTATGAATTCAGATTTTATGCCCTTGCCATTGCTTTTTCCCATCTGGTGATAGATGTTATCAAAACATATAGCCCAAAAGGATTATGGAATTTTGTGATTGATCAGATTGTTCATTGGGCGATATTGATTATAGTGACATCTTCCTTTGACACTACAACAAAGCTACCAATCCAATCAATGGATTGCAATGGCAGCTTCTCAATACCTCTGTTCATATTAGCGATATTATTGTGCATCAAGCCTGCAAACATCCTGATTAAGTTGGTCTTAATATCAAGTTGGAGAAACACAATCCTGTGAAAACATCAAAAATGCAGGAGCGTTAATTGGAAATTTAGAACGAATTCTTACCATCATATTCGTTATCCTTGGGCAATATGAAGCAATCGGTTTTATCATAGCGGCAAAATCCATACTCCGATTCAAAGACACAGATACAGCAAAAACAGAGTATGTCCTTGCCGGAACATTTCTGAGTTTTGGAATTGCATTGCTGTGTGGTTTAATGGCAACAAAATAACAGATGGACAGTTTTCAAGAGAAATACAATGCGCTTGTCATTAAATACGATGCCCTGCTTGCCGAAAATGAAGAACTGAAATCTATACTTTCACAGCATGGTATAGTTTATTCCCCAATCAAACGTCCTGATGAAAGCACAGCATTTTCTTCCATAATATACCCTCCAATCAAACTCTCTCTTGATGAGAAAATTGCATTATTCCGTAACTTTTTCAAGGGGCGAGATGATGTATTTGCACGACGATGGTTCAGCAAAACCACAGAAAAGGGTGGTTACCAACCAGTATGTATCAACGAATGGCGCAGAGGAATATGCGATAAGAAAAAGCATAAATGTGCAGAGTGTCCCAACCGCAATTTTGCCACGTTAACCAATCAAGACATATACCGACATCTGGAAGGTAAAGATGAGAACGGATGCGATGTTATCGGTCTGTACGTTGTTACTTCTGATAATAAATGTTCTTTCCTGTGTGCTGATTTTGATGACAAGAATTGCACTCATGGATATAAGAACGATGTGTTGGCATTTATTCCCATTTGCAGAGAGTGGAGAATCCCATTCAGTATAGAACGCTCACGCTCCGGCAATGGTGCACATGTATGGATTTTCTTTGATCAACCCATACCTGCCTACAAAGCAAGAAAATTAGGCAATATAATTCTTACGGAAGCCATGAAGCGTAATGGACGGATTACATTCGATTCATACGATCGTTTCTTTCCCAATCAGGATAAAGTACCGGAAGGCGGATTCGGCAATCTCATTGCGTTACCATTGCAGGGAAAAGCCAGGAAAGCAGGAAACAGCGTTTTTGTAGATGATCAGTTTCTTCCGTTCCAGGATCAATGGGCATACCTATACAATGTAAGAAAAATAGATGAAAGTACCGTAGATGCATTATTGACACAGCATCAGCAGGAAGATTTTGGAACATTGGCCATATCTTCGGAAAATAAACCGTGGGAAATACCGGTCATACAAGATGTGAGCCAGGAAGACTTTAACGGCAGACTTATAATACATAAATCAGACAGGATATATATTCCTTTAAAATCTATTTCAGATAAGGTTAGTAATCATTTGAAACATATTGCGGCGTTCAAAAATCCAGAATTTTACAGCAAACAGGCGATGCGTATTTCCACATATAACATTCCTCGTATTATCTGCCGTGCAGATTTTACCGATGAATATCTTGCAATGCCTCGGGGGTGTGAGGATGCCATTATCAACATGCTGTATTCCCTCAAAATTGATTATGAGATAGTTGATAATACAAATCATGGTAAACCTATTGGCGTAACATTCAAAGGAAAAGAACGCGATGAACAATTGGACGCGATCAATGCCCTCATGCCATTTTCCAACGGTGTGTTGTCTGCAACGACAGCCTTTGGAAAGACTGTTACAGCCGCAGCTCTGATTGCCCGAAGAAAGACAAATACACTTATTCTGGTACACTCCAAGGCATTGCTTATGCAATGGCATGAACGTCTGTCTGAATTTCTTGACATAGATTTTACAGAAGAGGAGATTTCCAAGAAGCGAGGCAGGAAGAAGGCTTTTTCTCCGGTCGGGTGTCTTGATTCTACCTCTAACACGTTGCATGGTGTTATTGATATAGCCCTTATGCAGTCGTGTCTTGAAAATGACGAAGTCAAGCCTTTTGTAAAAGGATACGGGATGGTCATTGTAGACGAGTGTCATCACGTATCTTCCATCACATTCGAGAATGTATTAAAACACGTTACGGCACATTATGTCTATGGGCTTACTGCCACTCCAATCCGTAAAGATGGTTTGCAGCCTATTATCTTTATGCAATGCGGTCCGATTCGTTTTTTTGCCGATGCCAAGGCACAGATACAGAAGCAGTCGTTCCAGCGTTATCTTGTGCCGAGATTTACATCTTATAGACCTGTTACCGATGACAAACAATCGTTTACGGCACTATCACAATCCCTCGCTGAATCGGAAATACGGAATAATCTTATAATAGAGGATGTCCTTAATGTTGTGGCTGCAGGCCGAACGCCTATAATACTTACTGCCAGAACTTCTCATGTAGAATTGCTTGCCGAAATGTTGAAGCAGCATGTAGCCAACATCATACAACTCACAGGAGAAGGGACTGCAAAGAACAAGAGAGAAACGCTGCAAAAGTTACAGGATATACCCAAAGATGCCCCTCTTGTAATAGTAGCCACGGGAAAATATGTGGGAGAGGGATTTGACTATCCACGACTTGATACACTGTTTTTGGCACTACCAATCTCATGGAAAGGATTGGTGGCACAATATGCCGGACGTTTGCACCGTGAGAATGAGGGCAAGAAAGATGTTCGTATTTATGACTATATTGATATACACGAACCTGTTTGTGAGAATATGTATCGTAAACGCCTAAAAGGATACTCTGCCATCGGTTATCGTGTACTGTCAAAAGATACTCAGACACTGTTTGATAATACAGATGACTTACAAACATCATCATATGAAGGACAGATTTTCAATGGTAACACATTCCGTTTGGCATTTATGCAAAATTTGAAAAGTTCAAGACAATCTATTGTCATATCCTCTCCAAAACTCTATCGTACAGAACGAAACACATTTGTTAAAATGCTCAGAGAGTTTCATGTAAGTGGTGTTCAAGTTGCAATTCTTACATCAGAGGAAAGCAGTCAGACGAATTATCTAAAAAGTTTGGGATTATATGTAAAGATTGTACCTAAACTATCTTTATCCTCGTGTATCATAGATAGGTCCACAGTCTGGTATGGCAGTATCAATATACTTGGCTATGTAACAGAGGAAGATAACATTATTAAAATCACAGATGGAAAACTTGCAAATGAGCTACTTGATATCATGTACGATGAACATATGAATCCACGTGGTTCTGACATTCGTATATCCCATTAAATATTTAATGGCATCCATTTTCCAGCAATAGTGAAGAAATACGATGGTGAAAGCTATGGAAAATTTTGGACAGTGTCTTATATTATGACGAATTCTTGGATGACACAGAAATAGAATAATAAACTACCCAAGGGACGAATAGAAAGACGCTATATCTTCGTCATCTTTTATGTAAGATACTTGATTATTCTTCTCTGCTATTTGCTTTAATTGTTGTCTTTCTTTATCACTCCAGTTATTGAAAGCCTTCAATCTTGAAATAACAAAATGAGTCCGCGCAAAACTATTACTGTTTTCCAAATCCAATATGAGCTTTTCTTTTTCTTTAACTTCTTGAACCTCTACATTTATATTCTGATTGAGCTGCTCCTTTTGATTTTTATAATGAAAAGACACAAGTTTTTCATTTGAAGCCGTTTGTTCAATTATAGTTTTTACGAGAATATCCAATTCTGAATTTTCCGTATAATCTGCTGGAGCAAAATATTTAATCCTTTTATCTTCCATCATTTTGTACACTTTTCTCTTATCTTGAGTTTCCGGATTAAAAACTCCTATTGAATGGCCGGAATTGGTATTAATAAGTTTCATACATGGTATATCAGTATCGCTGTCACCTATATAAATCATGTTTCTAAAAGGAATACGAATATTCTCGGGCTCAAAATAATCATTGACGGCGAAATCATTTACATCCAATGTTCCTTTTTCTATTCTAAAAAGAAATTGTGTCTTGCTTGTATAATTTATAACTTGTGCAGGCCACTGAGCTACACCATCTTTATCATAATAAAATGAACTAGCATAGATTTTCTCAAATTCATCTGCAACCTTAGTTCCTTCAATCATTTCTTTCAGCCCAGAAGATATGATGTAATGTTCCACAATTACCCCCTTACTTTCTCCATATTCTCTGATTCTTTTAAACCACGTATCTACACCAGGAAATAACTTTACTTTCGCTCCATAATCCATTAAGGCCTCTCTGTTAAAAACAAACTTTCCATGAGCTTTTTGAATCATTGTAAACATATAGGCAAGGTTTTGGTCCATGTCGTTTTCTTCAGCTAATCCGTTCGATTCTTTCCAGAAAGACTCGACTTCATATCCAACCGATTGAATATACCCTTGAACCTGCATATCATCAGGAGACAACGTTTTATCAAAGTCGTAACATATTGCTACTACTGGTTTATCCTCTTTTGACTTTCTTAAAAATTCCTTACTCATAAATGTCATATATATAAATAAAAAAATGAGGCATAATCCTTATAATCATGCCTCATTTCTATTATTTTATTCTTTATTTCACTTCCTCGAAACTAAACGATATTGATAATCAGACGCTTTACTATACCATGGTACAAATATGGTAATTTTATGAAGGGTATTTCTGATACCATGCAATAGAGAACTTGAGGTATTTATTTGCCCATAAAGATACCTATAGGACTACTCCCTTCTGAAAATTTACAAATAATTAACTGTTCATCTTTTATCTTTCACTTGTTTGCACTGACTTGGCATTGATTTCACTTGTTCATATTTTGTTTTCATGACACTCTCCATTCCGATTGAATGGCGCTGATGGCACTACTATTTGTCTTTCGATAGTTATGGATTTGCTTCGTATTTTTGCGTTGAGTGATAAACAACGATAACTATGAAGCAGAATAAATACAGCATCCGACCAGCGATAATTGAAGCTCTCATCATACTTACAACCTCCATGCTAACTTTGTTGCTGAGAGAAGTGCTGGGCATGATGACATACATCATACCGATTACCCTACTTGTAGTCTTTATCCTATTGAAGGTTTTCTATCGCAAAGGAACTTCTTGGATTCATCGACATGCAACTTCTAAAGAAAGTGTAGCCAACCTGTCTACAAAAAGCGAGCAGTCCGAACATCCATTGGGTAAAGCTGAAGTACAGAAGAAACGCATGGAACTGTTCCACCACGAATTTCAGTTGGAGCAGCAATCCTACTTGCTTCGAAAGGAAAAAGAGAATGACCTGAAGCTGGCAGCCCTCCTTAAATACACCCGTGATACATTTAAGCGGCTGGACTTCGATGAAATTGAAATCTTCCAGATCTGTGAGTGTGTACGCTACTTTGTGACCAATCAGCAGGTATTGAATCAAACAGAGGTGCACATCAAAAGGCGGATGAACGTAACACAAATAGCACTCAAGAACTTCGCCTGGAACATCGCTTTCCAGTACAATATCAGTGGCGACCTTACTGCCAGATTTGTCATTGCCACCTTTAACGAATGGTTCAGCAATACTTCATTCGCTACAGTGCGGAAGAACCTACGCACCACGACCGGAAGGCATGTCATTGAGATTGACGAAAACATTCTGTGATTTTGCAGTGAAAAGAAAAAATGATTCTCCAAGGTTCAGTACCTATCATCCGGTGCATAGCGGAAAGAAGTCGAAATGTGGTTCTTCCCGTTTTTTTATGCTGATGCAACTGCAATTTTCGATAGATATAAATACTTTACTTTAGGTTAGCACATATATAAAGCTAACCCACGTAAACTAAACTGTTTTTTGCAGACGGCGTTGTCCCAGCCAACGGCTTTATTTTTCTTTTCACTGCAAAAAGCTCTTTTACAGCATTCTTGCGTTTCCAAAACCAAAATGGACATTTTAAAGTGACTATTTCACGTGAAAATTTCACTCTACGAAAAATATGATTATCTTTGCAAGTGACAAGGCTTTGTCCTTTATACAAATAAACAACAAATCAGCATCCTCATTTAATAGAAGCACTATGATACTCCGCCTGATTTTGAAGAACTTTCTTTCGTTCGATGACGAAGCTCAGTTCGATATGTTTCCGAACATGAAACGTACCCAGCTGGCTGGGCATGTCTATACAGACCTTTGTGATGTACCTCTGCTGAAGCAGGCGGCCATCTACGGCTCCAACGGTGCCGGAAAGTCCAACGTGGTCAAAGCCATGGAATTTCTGCGTGCCTTTGCGTTGGACAAGGACTTTGCCAAGAACTTGGAACTTGGCAAGTTCTTCTATCTGCTGAAGAAAGATGCAGGCAAAGAGCCTATTTCATTGGCTGTGGAATTTGAGATACAGCAGCATTTCTTCTTTTACGAAGTGGAACTGACCGAAACCTTTGTAGCCAAGGAAGGGTTGTATGAGTCGTTCCCGAAAGAAGGAAAGCTGGACTTGATTTACGAGCGTAAGCAGGAGGAGGTGGAATTTGCACAAGCAGCGGATGAAGCCATTGCGGAAGCAACCCGGAAAATGCTGGAAAAGAATCCGCTCGCATCGCTGATGGCACTGAACCGGGAGTTCCCGATTATTGCGGACACCCGTTGTGCATTGGCTGCTCAATGGTTCAACGAACAGCTGGAAATCATCGGTGTACACACTTTTCTGCCAACCTTGATTGATTTGCTGCGTGACAATCAGCCCATGATGGAGTTTGTCCGTCAGCTGGTCAGCAGCCTGGAAGTGGGTGTCAACGACATGACCTTGCAGGAAACGGATTTTGACAGTTGGGCAAAACAGCACATTGCCATCGCCCAAAACCTGCCGGGTGATTTGGATAAGGTGAAATCGCTTTCGCTGAATGCCAACACCACTCCGGTGCTGTCCATCAATGTAGAGAATGGCGTGCGCAAGGTCTATCAGCTGATATTCGACAACATCGGCAAGGGTGGATTTGTGGGCAGTCTGGACACCAGCATGCAGTCGGACGGAACGCTGCGTGCCTTGACGCTGCTTCCGGCACTCTACTATGCCTGCAAGCAGGGCAAGACGGTAGTGGTAGATGAAATCAACTGCTGCCTGAGTCCCACTATGGTAAAAGGCATTGTGGAATACTTTGCAAAGACAGCCGACACCAACGGCCAGCTCATCTTTACCACTCATGACAACCAGTTGCTCGATGAGCGCGACATTCTCCGCTCGGATGAAATCTGGTTTGTGGATAAGCGTGAAGGAGCTTCAGTGCTCTATTCGCACAATGATTTCAAGGAGCACCACACCATTTCTCCCTTCCGAGGGTATAACGAAGGACGCTACGGAGCCATACGGTTTGTTAATTTGCTGAAGGACTATGCCAACTGATCGGAAACTCACTTACGGAAGAAGGACAAGGGAACTGGATCTTCAACCTCAGTCGCCATCGTTGGCCGAAGTACCGGCTCAGCCAAGTGAAGCCGGAGCGATGCCTGTTCGTACTTTAAAAGGGTATGAAAAGACAGATGGTACGCTTTCCTATAGCATTGTCTGTGTCATCTCAGGCGGTGAACGTAAGGAAAAGGATTTCCTGCGTGAACTGATCCGTCAAAAGGAACTCCGTTCGCTGAGAGTGGCTTTTGTTTCCAAGGAGGGACAAGGGCTGCAACCTTACCAGATGCAAGCGATATGGTCTGCCATCCGGCAGTCAGGAGAAGTTGCACTTGCCAACCAGCATTATCAGCTGGACGATATGGATAAGGTATTCCTGCTGAGTGATGTGGATGAGTTCTACGACCAGCTTGTCAAGATAAGCAACGAATCTGATGATCAGGAAGCAGCACAATGGATTGTCAGCAATCCCTGCTTCGAAATCTGGCTTTACTACTGCTTTAAGAATGACCCGGAAACCGATTTGGCAAGTCTCAAGTCATTCGATGCAGCCAAGCGCAGCCAGGAGATGAAGCATTTGGGAAATATGCTTGTTCCCGGTGGGCTGAATCCGCTGCGGGCATTCGAGCAAATGGCTGAAGGCATCGCACACAGCCGGGAACATTATGCCGAGGACGAACAGCGCATCCCTTTGCTGTATGCTACACAGATGCACGAAATGGCTCAGTATCTCATTGACACGATGAACCGTACTGCCAATGAATACAATGAGTTTATTCAGAGGAAACAGGCATGGCGTGAAAAGATGAAGAGGTAAGATTTTAAAGCCCAACGAATATAACGATAATAAGGAAAATCGTAATAATCTGCCTATATTAAGCGTGTTATTACGATTTTTTTCCTTTGCAAAGGTAATAGTTCCATTTAAATCTTTTAGGTATGAAACATTGTGATTTATCCATCCATTAGATTATTGCATTTACCAACAAGTAATCTTACTTAAAGCCTGTAAAATAAATAAGAGATAAAAACAAGTCGCTTAATGGAATTTTCATCCTTCAACGTTTCATAGATTTGTTTATCTACCTTTGCCAATTTGTTTGGCAAGATAACTGGATACCAAAATAGAACAAGCGAAAATCAATGTTTCCATATATAATATTACTACAATCATTTCACTGTCTGACATCTCGTCATGTGAAAGCGGCAGACTATTATCTGTAAAAAACATAGAATCTACGAAAGATGTACTTACCAAGACAAGAGTGATGCTTACCATGTGCGCAATCCATTGGTAAAATGCAAACAAAAGCCAATGGGTTTTCTCAGTTGACAGTTGCCATGCGATTATACCACCCAAAGAATTTAATCCTAAAGAAGTTATATATGCAATTGTATATCCTATCAGGTTTTCAAAGTTGCTGTCTCTTAACATTGGCCAACCTAATACCATCACAAACACAGGAAAAAAGGAACACAATGCTATAATCGTTTCAAACTTCAGATATCGTTTATCAGCCAGTTTCATGACTTAAATATTCTATTCTTTATTAATTGCCCTAAAAGTCAAAGTATTATATAACCGGAATAGTAGATTTGTTTTCGTCTATCTGCTTTCCGTCCAGATCGAACAAACTATACAATCTTTTTACTTCAGATATTATCATTTCAGCCAATGAATCCCATGATTTAAGAGATGTGCTGTCATACCGTTTACAGTAATGAACGCTATTATTTCTTTTATCTATATAGAGTTTAGATCCATCCCATGAATATCCTCCAATGAAAAACATATCTGAAGTAGCATTGCGAGGTTTTTCCTCTAATGCATCTCTAAGATTAAAAGGTTGTCTAGTCGCATCCATCGAAGTGCGGATATAATTTTTTCTTTTTCCGAACAGACAGAGTTCATCCACAAGGACATTCATTCCGTTAGAAATATTCTGTAAGAAATAACGATATTCTGGAGGTATAGTTGTATCCAGCAATGTTTCAAGTTCTGCAGTTTCTTGTTCTGAAAGGCAAGGATATACAGAATTTAGCCATGCTTCCGATGCAATGTGAGACGCATTACCAATCAAAAAGGCTCCTGTGGTTTCTATTTTTCTTGTTCCGAGATGTCTATATCGCATCATTAACTTGTCGAATATAACTTTATCAATCATATGCTATACCATAACTTTATCTTTTCCTACAAAGGTAGTGAAAAGCCATGACTATCCACTCAATGCGGGTAGATTATTACTACTGTCACATCGAATTGCAATTTATACCCCTATTGAGTTTTCTTGTATTTAATCCCAACTCTGCCATAAACTCTCTTTCCACCATTTGAACCAACAGACATGTGAAACACTATGTATTTTTCCCAATAGTTCGCTTTCACGAAAAGCTGTTTTTCTTTTCACTGCAAAAAATCTTCATCTGCAGGGTTGCCAAAGAAATTGCTTACGTGAGGGAAAACACACCTCAGAACATAGACAGCATAAAGTCGTACCCCACCTCTTTGTCGGGTACGACTTTTTTTGCCATCAGCTATCTTGAAGATTATGAAAATTATTCAAGAGAGGAGTAGAAAGAGGCAACATCACCATCCTTCATTATAGAAGAAATCTGTTTATTTTTCTCTGCTATGGTTTTTAACTGTGTTTTTTCTTCTAAAGTCCAGTTCTTTATTTTTTTAAGTTTGGAAATTATAGAATGAGTTTGTTTAAAACTGTTGCTATTCTCCAAATCCATAATAAGTTTCTCTTTTTCTTTATCTTCCTGATTATCTGGCTGCCCATTACGGCTTATCTGTTCTTGCTTATCTTGGTAATGAATAGACATCAATTTTTCATTTGATGCGGTTGTATCAATAATGGTTTTGACTAATATATCCAATTCTGATCCTTCTGTATAGTCTGCTGGAGTATAATATTTTATGCGCTTATCCTCCATCATTTTATAGACTTTTCGTTTATCTTTTGTTTCCGGATTATAAACTCCAATAGAATGACCTGAATAAGAATTAATGAGTTTCATACAAGGAATATCCGTATCACTATCACCTATATAAACCATATTTCTGAAAGGAATACGAATGTCCTCTGGCTTAAAATAGTCATTGACGCCTGAATCGTTCACATCTAAAGTCCCTTTTTCTATTCTAAAAAGGAATTGAGTCTTACTCGTATAATTAATAACTTGTGCTGGCCATTGAGCAACACCATCTTTATCATAATAGAAGGAACTGGCATAAATCTTTTCAAATTCATTAGCGACTTTTGTACCTTCTATCATTTCCTTAAGACCTGATGAAATGATATAATGCTCTACAATAACTCCTTTATCTACGCCATATTCTCTAATACGCTTAAACCATGTCTCAACACCAGGGAATAATTGTACTTTAGCCCCATAATCCATTAATGCCTTTTTAGTAAATAAGACTTTTCCATGCGCTTTCCGGATCATGGTAAACATGTAAGCCAAATTTTGATCCATGTCGTTCTCTTCAGCCAACCCATTTGACTCTTTCCAAAAAGATTCGACTTCATCCCCAACAGATTGAATACAGCCTTGCGCTTGCATGTCATCTGGTGATAATGTCTTATCAAAATCATAACATATCGCAACAACAGGTTTACTTTCTTTTGATTTTCTAATAAATTCCTTACTCATATTACATAATAAAAAAATGAGGCATAATTACAATCAATCATACCTCATTTATAATTTATCAGTTCAGTAATTCCTTACTTTACAATTTTAAATAACTTATTTGACTTCCTCAAAGTCAGCATCCTGTACATTGTCATTGTTCTTGCTTGAACCCTGACCTGCATTGTTATTTGCCTGACCTGCGTTAGGACCAGCCTGAGCACCACCTGTCTGAGCGTACATTTCAGCACTTGCGGCCTGGAATGCAGCCTGAAGTTCTGCGCTTGCAGCATCGATACCAGCCAAATCCTGAGCCTTGTGAGCGTCTTTCAGTTTCTGAAGAGCAGCTTCGATAGGAGCTTTCTTGTCAGCCGGAATCTTATCGCCAAGGTCTTTCAACTGATTTTCTGTAGAGAAGATCAAGCTGTCTGCCTGGTTCAACTTGTCGATGCGTTCCTTTTCTTTCTTATCAGCTTCTGCGTTAGCTTCAGCTTCAGCTTTCATACGGTCGATTTCTTCTTTGCTCAAACCAGATGAAGCTTCGATACGGATAGCCTGTTCCTTACCTGTAGCCTTATCCTTCGCAGAAACCTTCAAGATACCGTTGGCATCGATATCGAAAGTTACTTCAATCTGAGGTACACCACGACGAGCCGGAGCGATACCTGTCAGGTTAAACTGACCGATTGACTTGTTCTGAGCGGCCATCGGACGTTCACCCTGCAATACGTGGATGGTAACTTCTGTCTGGTTATCAGCTGCAGTAGAGAACACTTCGCTCTTCTTGCACGGAATGGTTGTGTTGGCATCAATCAACTTGGTCATTACACCACCCATTGTTTCGATACCCAGTGTCAACGGAGTGACATCCAGCAATACGATATTACCTACACCAGCTTCCTTGTTCAATACGGCACCCTGGATACAAGCACCTACAGCTACTACTTCGTCCGGATTTACACCCTTAGAAGGAACTTTACCGAAGAAGTCTTCTACCAATTTCTGTACAGCCGGGATACGTGAAGAACCACCTACCAGGATTACTTCGTCGATATCAGAGTTGTTCAAACCTGCATCGCTCATTGCTTTCTTACAAGGTTCAAGACAAGCCTGAATCAAGTTGTGAGCAAGCTGTTCGAATTTAGCACGAGTCAAAGTCTTAACTAAGTGTTTAGGCACACCAGCTACCGGCATGATGTACGGCAAGTTGATTTCAGTAGAAGTTGAAGAAGACAATTCAATTTTTGCCTTTTCAGCAGCTTCCTTCAAACGTTGCATAGCCATCGGGTCAGTAGTCAGGTCAGCACCTTCGTCGTTCTTGAATTCCTGAACCAACCAGTCGATGATAACCTGGTCGAAGTCATCACCACCCAGGTGAGTATCACCGTTAGTTGACAATACTTCGAATACACCGCCACCGAATTCCAGGATAGAGATATCGAATGTACCACCACCAAGGTCGAATACGGCTACCTTCATATCTTTGTTAGCCTTGTCTACACCGTAAGCCAATGCAGCTGCAGTCGGTTCGTTCACGATACGTTTTACATCCAGACCTGCAATCTGACCAGCTTCCTTCGTAGCCTGACGCTGAGAGTCAGAGAAGTATGCCGGAACGGTGATGACAGCTTCTGTTACTTCCTGTCCCAAATAATCTTCAGCAGTTTTCTTCATCTTCTGCAGAATCATTGCAGAAATTTCCTGCGGAGTGTACAGACGTCCGTCGATGTCTACACGCGGAGTGTTGTTGTCACCCTTTACTACTGAATAAGGTACACGAGAAATTTCTTTCTGAACCTGATCGTAAGTTTCACCCATGAAACGTTTGATAGAATATACAGTACGTTTCGGGTTTGTGATAGCCTGACGTTTAGCAGGGTCACCTACCTTACGTTCGCCGCCGTCTACGAAACCTACTACTGAAGGAGTGGTACGTTTACCTTCGCTGTTGGCAATTACCACCGGTTCGTTACCTTCAAATACTGCAACACATGAGTTTGTTGTTCCTAAGTCAATACCAATAATCTTTCCCATAATTGTATCTATTTTTATTATTTTCTAATTTGGTTTATTCTGTAACGCCGAAACGTTACGCCCTTTAAAAGACAAATGCCATGCCAGAACAAAAAAAAGCCCGTGCCAGCATTTTTTTCTGACACGGACTGCCATTTTGGCTGTTTTATGTGACATTCTTGTCTCACACATTCAGGTGAGACTGACAAAATCAGAGAAACTCACCCCAGAAAGGAGCTGACAAAAGTGGTTCTGTCAGGAAAGGAATCTGAAAGAACAACACAATTCCTATAGCCAGGGCAATCATCCACAACAATACCAGCACTACTTTCGTAGAGGTGCCCATGGGCTTCCAGCTACCGAACGACTGCATGATGGCCTGAATCAGTCCGGCTACCGGGATACCGACAATCAGCAGACCGCATACGGTAAGGCCGACAATCATTCCCGGCATGGTACACACACCACCCCAGTCTACCCAAGGCAATATATTATAGAAGAAGGCAGGCAGACTGACGATGACTCCCGTGGCGGCCATCAGCAGGGCAAACAAGACGATGAGTCCTACCAACAAGAAAGGAGCGCAGCATATCAGCAACAGCACCAGACAAAGCTTCAGCAGGAAACCGACCACGGCTACCACCCCATTGCCAAACTTATGCAAGGCAGAGCGGGGCTGTTCTGAATGCACATATTCGTTCACTTTCTCAAAACCGTCGGTCACCGTCCGGCCGATGTTCTCCACGTTGATGGGTTCTCCGCGCATCTGCAACTTTTCCGTAGCCGTATGTGCCAGCGGAATGATTATCCATGCCAACAGATAAGCCAGAATCAAACCATGAATAAAAAATCCAGCCAGAATAAAGACGATGCGGGTCCAGGTCACATCCCAGCCGAAATAAGCTGCAATGCCCGATACCACCCCACCCAGGATACGGTCGTCCGGATTACGGAACAGACGTCGGCTGGTTTCTGTCGATTCGCTATCGAAAGTCTTGCTGTTCGATGCAGACGGGTTACCGTCTTCTTCGCCATTCAGTTCCTCCGGTTTTCCCATACGGGCAATTACCTCTTCCACCTCTTTAATAGTAATCACCTGTAGTCCGCCACGCAATGCCTCATCAAACAGTTCGGCAATACGGGATTCTATGTCGCGCACAATCTCTTCCGCTCCTTCATCCTTACGGAAATGATAGCGGAGGTTGTTCAAATAATTATCCAGCAGGATATAGGCATCTTCATCTATATGATATACGGTGCCACCTAAATTTACAGTCAGTGTCTTTTTCATGTCATGTGATTTTTAAATGTTTTGTCTTAAATGATTCACCGTGTCGGAAAGTCCGTCCCAGGCACTTTCCAGTTCTTTCAGAAATTCCTCCCCTTCCGGAGTCAGTCCATAATACTTGCGGGGCGGTCCTTGCGTGGACTCCACCCACTCGTACGACAGGAGTCCGTCGTTCTTCAGGCGGGTTAGCAACGGATAAAGCGTACCTTCCACCACAATCAGCCGGGCCTCTTTCAGCTTCTGGATAATGTCGGAAGAATAGGCAGACTCCCGGTGCAACAGCAACAGAATGCAATACTCCAGCATTCCCTTGCGCATCTGCGATTTTACATTGTCTACATTCATTTCATCTCATTTATCTTGTATGACACAAATATAGGTTTTATATCGATACTATGTATTGCAAGGTATTATGATTTCAAAACTTTTAACAAGTTTATGTTTCGATAAAACCCATACATACAAAAGATAAACTACTTTTGCAGAAAACACAATATAATAAGGAAATGCCTATGTTTACGATTAGAAAAGCTACTCTTGCAGACATTGAAATCATCCGGACGCTGGCGGCACAGACCTTTCCGGCTACCTACCAGCACATTCTGACTCCGGAACAGATTGATTACATGATGGACTGGATGTATTCCAGCGAGAGCCTGAAAAACCAGATGGAGAAAGAGCATCACATTTACTACATTGCTTACGAGGAATGTGAGCCTGCGGGCTATGTGTCCATCCAACAGGAGGATACGGATTTGTTTCACTTGCAGAAGATTTACGTACTCCCCTACTTCCAGAAATACAAACTCGGACGGCAACTGTTCCAGCAGGCTATAAAGGGTATCAAGGAACTTCATCCGGAACCTTGCCGCATGGAACTGAATGTGAACCGGCAGAATCCTGCACTTGGATTCTATGAGCACATGGGTATGAAAAAGGTTCGCGAAGGGGACTTCTCCATCGGCAACGGATATTACATGAACGATTACATCATGGGCATGGACATCTAAGGCTCCCCGCCGCCGTTTTCATCTCTTTGCTTTGCAGACGGGGGATTCCTTCTACAGCTTGCAAAACAAAGAAATGAAAAACGGCACGGACATGTCGACCAGCAGTCCATGGAAGATGGCAAGGGGCACCATTTCCTTTCCAGACACACGGATAATGGAGGGAAGAGCTACATCGACCGAGGTTACTCCGGCCACCGAAATAGGAGCCAGCTTCCCGAAGTATTTGCAAATGAAAGGAGCTCCCACCAGTGCCACCAGCTCGCGGATGACATTCGTCAGAAGTGCAATCGTGGCCAGTTCCGTAGCCAGCTGCGCACCAAGATCGGGGGTTTTGAGTTCCATAATCAGGATGGACGAAAGCGAATAATACCCCAGTCCACTGCCCACGGCCAGACAGTCGAACACACTCCAGCGGGTCAGCAGCACACTGACCAATGCCGAAAACAGCAGGGTTCCTCCGATGGTGGCCAGCGGTATCAGCAGCATCTTGGGACGGAAACCACGAAGCAGTTCCTTGAAATCCTCTCCACCGCCAATGCTGACGCCTACCTGAAACATCAGGGCATACAGAATATACATGGACAAGTGGTGCGTATCTCCCAACTCCCATCCGGAAAAGTTCCACACGTAGCCTAACACACAGCCTACAAAGAACATGGACAATACCAGCAAACTTCCTTTCATTTTTCACCTCCTTCCTTAAAGAACAACAGATATACCACGCGTGCCAGCAACACACTACCCGTAATGCCGGCCACACTGAGCAGCAACGCCTGTCCGCCGAAAGACCCTAAGTTTCCTACAATCAACGGATTGTAACCCACGGAAAGTCCTAACACGAACAGCATCAGACAAATGGTACACGAGATAGTCAGATTCACTTTTTTCAAAAAAGCACACACACGAAGGCTATATCCTGCCAGAATACCTGCCAGGACGATCAATAAAATAATCCACATAACAAAATTGAGAATAAAAGTTTATAAGAAAGATTTCACACCACGTCAGGAAGACGCAACTTCCCGTGTCTTACAAACTTTCATGAAGAAATCCGCTGAACCAATGCGCACGGGCATGACATCTCCGGTAAAGCGCCGTACTGACCTTTATCCGAACTACCTTATGTTGCCTGCACATGTTCATACGCTGTATATTATATTCTAAATCTGTGTAAGTTCTAACCCTAGTCTGTTTTTATGAAAACGTAAAATATGTTTTTACGTTTTCCTGCCCGGAAACCTATGTTTTCCTTTGCGGAACCGTACGTTTCCCAATCGGAAACCCTACGTTTCTCACGTGAGAAACCTACAAAAGTCCCTGAAAAAGCCACGTCTTCTTCAGGACGTTTTTACTTTATCTGCTTCCCAATTGCGCTGCAAAGATAGCTCAAATCAAATTAATATGCAATTAATATGCAGAATTTATCACAAAGGGCCATCGGAAATACTTCCCGACAGCCCTTCACATCAAGAAAAAGTTGTTTTAACGGCGCCCCGTGACTTGCAGATATTCTCTTTTTTTCAATTCATAATCCGTATAGCTTTCCACATACTTGTCACGACTCTGCTGATACAAAGTCTGTGCATCAAGCAAATCGCTCATCGTACAGGTGCCTGCCTTGTAATAATCGGTATTCAGGCGGAGATTCTCGGTAGACTGCTCTATGGACAGACAGGCAATCTTCATCTGCTCGTATGCCTCGTTCACCCCGTTCCAGGCATTCTTCATGCGGATGACCAGCAGTTCTCCCTGGTCGGCCAGCTGGTTTCCGTTCACAATCTGTCCGCCGGTGAACAACGGCAGGGAGGCACCGACTCCCCCTGCTATTCCGTTCTTCAGCATGGACATATTCATGTCCGGTCCCAAACTCATCTGCATCAATCCTTTATCAGCCATAAAACCGGTTCCAGCCGCGCTCACGCTCGGAAAATAATTGGTAAATGCCTTTTTCTTATCCTGCTTGGCCATTTCCAGTTCATTGTTTGCATTCTTCATTCGCACATTGTTTGTCAAGGCAGCCTGAATGCATTCATCCAGCGTATAGGCTTTCTGTCCGAAAGCCCCATTCATGCACGCCCCACCTATCAATAGCAAAGCTATTATTCTGTTTCGATTCGTTTTCATAATGATTCTTCTTTTGATTGATTCCTAATCACCTCATCAGGCTTTCTCCAATGCTTCCAGTTGGGCACGTTTCTGACTGCTTCCTCTGAAAATCACCAGGTAGGCTACCGGAAGCACCGTCAAGAGGAAGAGCATGGTAATCAGTGTACCGTAACAAATCACTGTACCCATCGGCATCCAGAGTCCGCTCTTGCCCAATATCATCGGGATGACTCCCATAGAGGCAGCGGCCGAAGTCAGGAAGATGGGTCGCATACGTCGGCGGGCAGAATGGTAAATGGCATCACGCACGCATAGTTTCTCCGTAGCCCGAAGTTCCTCGGCATAGTCAATCATGATAATACCGTTACGCACGATAATTCCCATCAGGCTGATAATACCCAGTGTGCAAGTCATACCGAAATCCACTCCTTGTATCAGTACGCCCACTACCGTACCGAACACACACAGCGTCATGCTGGCAAATATCAGTAGAGCAATGCTAATACGCTTGAAATGAGCCAGCAGAATGAAGAAGATGATGAAAGCCGCAATGGCCAGAGCTGCCATGATAGGCGGAAGGTTTTCATTGTCCTGCTCGTCGTCACCTCCGTAAGCCAGCGTCACTTTATCCGGCAGAGGGATAGCTGCCACTTTTTCCTTTATCACACTCGTCAGGGCAGTCACGTTCACGTCACGGCGCACATCGGCCATGACCGTAATGGTATAGATACCGTTCCGGCGTACCAGCTGTCCGTCTTTTACGGAAGGTACCACTTCTGCCACCTGCCGCAAGGGAACCTGCGTACCGCCCAATACCGGAATCAGTTCGTTTTCCAGATCGGAGAAACCGGCACAATCGGCTCTCTCACTTTTCAATGTCACGGGGATATCATAATCGCCTTCCCACACACTGGCCACCTTTATACCGTCGCCATAGCGCATGGCCAGCGTGCTTTCCAGTTGCACATTCTGTATGCCCAGACGAGAAGCCTCATCTTCTTTCAGCACCACCTTGGCCGAAGTCTGCGGCTCACTGAAGTTGGTCTGTGCCAGCCGTATTTCCGGCATCTGACGCAACATGCTCAGGTATTTCCCGGCCACGGTTTTCAGTGAATCCAGATTCTCTCCACTCAGACGGAGTTCTATCGGATAGACCGCCTGACTGAAACTGATTTGCTTGAACCTTACCCGCACATCCGGAAAAGCATCGGTGTAATGCGGAGCATACTCATCCAGCAGTTCCACGGTTTCCTTGTTTCCCTTCGTGTTTACAATCAGCTGGGCGTAGTTCGTTCCTCCTAATTGCGGAGCGTATGCCGTATGGAAACGAGGGGAAGAACAACCGATAAATGAAGTGACGGAAGTCACCCGCGGGTCTTTACGGAACACATGCTCCATGGTATCGGCAGCCCAGGCCGTCTTTTCTACAGCCGAGCCCGTAGGCAGATAGATTTCTACGGCAAACTGGTTACGGTCGGCTACCGGCATCAGCTTTTGCGGCAGTTTCCCCATCAGGAAGATACCCACCAGCACGGAAGAGATTCCTCCTAACAGAGTAACATACGGATGGGCAAAACATTTGTCAAGCAACTTATTGTAATAGGTCTGCAAAAATTCCATGAACGAGAATCCTTTTTTATGCGAAGGTATCGGCTTACGGATGAACCAGAACTGCATGAACGGTACCAGCAGCATGGCTACCAGCAAAGAGATGCCCAGAATCAGCGTAATGGACCAGGGGAAACTCAGCAGGAAGTCGTGTATCATGCCGGGAATCACAATCAGGAAGGGGAAGAATGTGATACTGATGGCCAGTGTAGCCGAGAAAATGGACTTGAAGAAATGTGTGGCACTGAAGATAGACGCATGCCAGCGTGACATTCCTTCGCCAATTTTCTCCAGATAACTGTCGATGATGACAATGGAGTTGTCCACAATCATTCCCAGCGTCACAATCAAGGCAGCCAGCGTCACGGTGTTCAACTCAATGCCAAAGGCATAGAAAAGTCCCAGTGAGATAAAGATAGTAATCGGAATGGTGGAAGCAGCTACCAGTGCTACCCGCAACGGTAAAAGCAGCATCACCACAATCACTACGGCCACGATGGCAATCACCAACTCACGTAAGAAAGCATTGACACTGTCGCCCACCACCTGTGCCTGGTCGGTGATGCGGAACATATTGACCTCCGACGGAAGTTCTGTCTTAAACTCTTCCAGCACGCGGTCGATGTCATTTCCCATCTGTACGATGTTCTTTCCTTTCTTCATTTCCACACTCAGCAGGATACATTTCGTCCCGTTATTCTTGATGTAGCTGTCGGCATGAGGATATTCCTTGACCACACGAGCCACATCCTGCAAGCGTACCACATTGCCCGACGGGTCGCTGTACACAATCTGCTGCTGCACGTCGTACAGCGTGTTGAACGTCTTCTCCACATGCACCGGCAATACATACTGAGGGGTCTGTATGCGTCCGCCTGTGGTCACGAATCCCTTGGCAAACAGCTGTCCGGCAATCAACTGCTCATTCAGCCCATAATGCGAGAGCCGTTCCGGATCCAGGTAGATGGAAATCTGTTCAGCCCTTTCTCCGCTTACGGTGAGGCGTCCCACACTACTGATACGACGCAAACGGTTCTTCAGCTCATCCATATAGTCGGACAGTTCCCGATACGTTTTGTCCTTGCTCTCCATGGTAATCAGCAGAGCCGATGTATCGCCAAAATCATCCATCACCTGTATGGCAAGCACATTCGGCGGAAGCTGTGACTTGAAGGTAGCTACTCCATGCTTGAACTTGCTCCAGAACTCATCTTTGTTGTTCAGTTCGTCATTCAACTCCACTTGCACAAAGACAATCCCATCGCGCGTAGTAGAGAACGTCTTCTCCTTCTTTACTTCCTTGTATGAAAAGATGTAGTCTTCCAGAGGCTTCGTCACCTGTTCCACCATTTCATTGACCGTATTTCCCGGAGCCACGGCAATCACCATTCCCTGACGTATGGTAAAATCAGGAAATTCATTTTTCTGCATCTGCGGCAGACTGTATATTCCGAATGCCACCAGGCAGCACGTCACCAGAATTACAATCTGACGATAGTGCATGGCCCATTCCACTATGTTCCTTTTCTTTTCCATTGTCTTACTTCATTTTTACAGTGCCAGAGGAGTTCCTTCGCACACTTTCTGCTGTCCTTCTACTATCACTTCATCTCGGCCAGACTTCCCTTTTCATGCAATTCCTTCATACGTTGGTAGGCATCTTCTGCCTGCTTCAAAGCAGCCTTTGCCGCCTGATACGTATTCTGCATCGAAACCTCATCCAGTGTAGCCAGCAATTGTCCCTGCCGCACCCGGCTTCCCAAATCGACCTTTACCGACTTTACCCGTCCCATCAGCGGGAAACTTAATGAACTGCCGTTTTCCTCCTGCACCGTACCTGAAAAACGAACGGTTTCGTTACGCACGGATGATACTACGGTCATCACTTTGACCTTTACCGGTTCTGCCTGCTGCGGTGCCTGCTCTTTATTTCCACACCCTGACATCACAGCCAGAAACAAACAAACGGCCATCAGATAATTCTTTTTCATAAATTCTAAATGTTTAGTATGTCTGCAATTTGTGAGCGCAAAGAAAAAGGCATTACACGAAATATACGGCATACATATCACCTTGGAAGTGTTCTATTTTTCTATCCGACCCTACTATCTTCCCTATAGCATACTCATCAGGAAAAATAGGACACTAAGAATTGAAAAACATTCTGTTCATTTGTAATCGAATAGATTAATCAAAGTTATGGAGAAAGAAATAGAACTCATCAGAATGTCCAGCACCGAAATCATGGAAAAGGTAGCTGCCTATAAAGACGAACAGATTATCATCTTGAACCAGGTAAATAAAGTAAGTGAAACCGAACAATGTTCCCCCATACGGGCTGACTTTTTTCTGGCTATCTTATGTCTGAGAGGAAAAGCGTCTTTATCTCTCAACAACAATTCTTATGAAATCGGTCGGAATGATTTGATGATTTATCACCCGCAGACGCTGCTCAAACACGGCATGATAGGGGATGATTTTGAGTGCTGCGGATTCTGCCTTTCACCAGAATATGCCAAACGTATTTTTGTAATGTCCACATCCGCAAATAACTGGTACTCACACCTGTACCTGGAGCAGCACCCTATCATTTCTCTGAACGATGAAGAAAGCCAGCTTTTCTGCCAATACTATAATCTGCTGAATTCCAAACTGACCGGTACCCCTCACCGCCACCAGAAGGAGCTGATCAATGCCCTCCTGCAAGCCTTCATCTACGAGTTTCAGGATGCCATGGAAAAATACATCCAGCTGAAACCCATTGCATTCAATTCTTCCAACAATCTGTTCAATGCCTTCATGGAACTGCTGATATCTTCCTATCCCAAGGAACGGTCGGTAAGCTACTATGCCAACCGGTTGTTTGTCACTTCCAAATACCTGTCGGCTGTATGTAAGGAAAATTCAGGTGAAACAGCTTCCGACCTCATCACCTGTTATGTCATGAAGGATATAGTGTGCCTGCTGAAATCTCCCGATAAGAGCATCAAGGAAATTGCCAATGAACTCAATTTTGCTACCTTGTCATTCTTCGGCAAATACGTAAAAAGGAATTTAGGACTTTCCCCGAAAGAATACAGAGAGAAATTATCTCAACAAGAAGGAAATGTGCAATAACTTTCTTCATATATATAAAAAAGATGTCCGCCCATCTCACAAAGATGACAGGCGGACATTTTTATTTTTCCACTATCCGGAAATTACTGATGCTGTTCACGCAGCAAATCGTTCACGGTCTTTACCGGATTGAAAGTACTCAAAGGAACTTCTACGAACACGGTATTCCAGTCGCTCATTGAACCGTTCCACAAGCCTGGCAACTCGAGTGCCTTCAAGTCTTTTCCATTCTTTGACTTGTAAGAAATAAAGCCGGTAGCCTTGTCCACATGTTTCAGCAAGTCGAACTTATTGCCCTTATAGTCGCGAACGGCACATACCAAATCCACCGGATTGAAGTGTGTACCCTTTTCGAACATGGCTTTCTTTTCCGGGTCGTTCATGTCAATCTGTGAACTTTCCAGAATCTGCAAGGAAATGGTTCCATCCGGATTATAGGCCAGGAACGGACCACCGCCCGGTTCACCCACATTCTTCACCATACCGCAAACGCGCATCGGACGATTCAGTTTCTTGCGCAGATAGATTACCAAGTCGGCATCTTCCAACTCTTTCAAGTCCGTTCTGCGGCAACGCAACTGCTGCTGTACGAAGCGAATAATGGTTTCCAGCTGTTCGTGACTATAATGTCCGCCATCCAGCAGTTCCAGGTATTCAAATGCCTGCTTCTGCAGCGTAACCAATACACCGGCCAGCAATTTCTTGTAAGTTACGGTATCAGCTTTCAAGCGGTCGGGCACCACATTATCAATGTTCTTGATAAATACGATGTCAGCATCCAGGTCGTTCAGGTTCTCAATCAAGGCACCGTGACCACCCGGACGGAACAACAATTTACCGTCCTTATCGCGGAACGGTTTGTTTTCCATGTCGGCAGCTACCGTATCCGTACTCGGTTTCTGTTCAGAGAAACTGATGTGATAAGTCGTACCATACTTAGCTTCGTATTCAGCAGCCTTGGCAGCCACCAGTTTTTCGAACAATGCACGATGTTCAGTAGAGACAGTGAAGTGTACATTCACTTCCCCAGTCTTTCCGGCAGCATACAATGCGCCTTCTACCAGATGCTCTTCCAGCGGTGTACGCACGCCATCTGCATAACGATGGAACTTGAGCAAACCTTTAGGCAACGCTCCATAGTTCAGTCCGGCAGACTCCAGCAAGTTAGAAACCACTGCCTTGTAATTATGTTCAGACAACAGGGCATTGATGTTCTTTCCTGTATTATCCAAACAAGCCGCATTCAAGTCATTGTAGAATGCAAAATCATGAATGTGGTCGAAGAATTTCTTCTCAAAATCAGTAGTAGGTTTGTCATACTCAGCACCCAAGAATTCGAACATATTCTTGAACATACGGCTGGCAGCTCCCGAAGCCGGAACAAACTTGACGATTTTCTTATCGCCTGCCTTGTATGCATCCCATGCAGCAAGATACTGTTCACTTTCTTTCTCATCGGCTCTCATAATACCTCCGTTTTCTACGGAAGCAGCTGCTGAAAGCTTTAAGAATGGAAACCCCTTTTCAAAACAAGCCAACTGTTCGGCAATCTTTTCTTCCGAAATGCCCTTCTTGGCCAACAATTCTTTGTCTTCGTGTGTTAACATAATAGTTTTTTATTTAGGTAATGAATTTCTTTCTGTTTTTAGAATTACGTCCAAAAATATAAAAAATACGGGAAGAGTGCACCATATCAACAGAAAAAAAGTAACTTTACCCACAAACAGCAAAACGAGGAATTATGGAGAACAACGACTTTTTTACACAAGAGGAACACAAACAACTGATTCAACTCTACAAACGACTGCTGCGGTTGTCGAAAGATACATTACAAAAGGATGACTGCCACAAGCTGAAAACCCATCTGGTCAAGGCGATGGCAGAAGGTACCATTCCACGAAATGTATTCCAGATGAATCCCATTATCAAGGATATGCAGACGGCTGTCATCGTGGCCGAAGAAATCGGCATGCGCCGCGCCTCGATTCTGGGAATCATGCTCCATGAATCCGTGAAATACAATCTTTGCAGTTTGGATTCGGTCAAAGAGGAATATGGAGAAGACGTGGCCGGCATCATACGGGGACTCGTCAAAATCAACGAGCTGTATTCCAAAAGCCCCATCATTGAATCGGAAAACTTCCGCAATCTGCTTCTGTCGTTTGCCGAAGACATGCGGGTCATCCTGATTATCATTGCCGACCGTGTGAACCTGATGCGGCAAATCAAGGACAGCCCCAACGAAGAAGCACGTCTGGAAGTGGCCAACGAAGCAGCCTATCTGTATGCACCGCTGGCCCACAAGTTAGGATTGTATAAACTGAAATCAGAACTGGAAGATTTGTCACTGAAATACACGCAGCACGACGTGTACTATCATATCAAAGAGAAACTGAATGCCACCAAGCAGGCCCGCGACCGCTACATCGAGGCTTTTATCGAACCGATACGCAAAAAGCTGGAAGATGCCGGACTGAAGTTCCACATGAAGGGACGTACCAAGTCCATCCACTCCATCTACCAGAAGATGAAGAAACAGGGATGTCCTTTCGAAGGCGTATACGACCTGTTTGCCATCCGCATCATTCTCGATTCTCCGCTTGAAAAGGAGAAGCAGGAATGCTGGCAGGCTTATTCCATCGTGACGGATATGTATCTGCCCAACCCCAAGCGTTTGCGTGACTGGCTGTCCGTGCCGAAAAGCAACGGATACGAGTCACTGCACATCACCGTGATGGGACCTGAAGGGAAATGGGTGGAAGTACAGATTCGTACGGAACGCATGGACGAGATTGCCGAAAAAGGTCTGGCAGCCCACTGGAGATATAAAGGTATAAAGGGAGAAAGCGGTTTGGATGAGTGGCTGAACTCCATCCGTGAGACACTGGAGAACTCCGACAGCGACATGGAGGCCATGGACCAGTTCAAGCTGGATTTATATAAGGACGAAGTATTCGTATTTACTCCGAAAGGTGACTTGTACAAACTGCCGCAAGGGGCTACCGTGCTCGACTTTGCCTTCTCTATCCACTCCAACCTGGGATGCCGCTGTACGGGTGCCCGCGTCAATGGGAAAAATGTACAGCTCCGCCAGAAACTGAACAGTGGCGACCAGGTGGAAATCATGACTTCGAACACGCAGACACCGAAGCGTGACTGGCTGACTTTTGTCACCACGTCGAAGGCACGCAACAAGATACGTCAGGCCCTGAAGGAGATTGCAGCCCGTCAGACACAGTTTGCCAAGGAAACACTGGAACGTAAATTCAAGAACCGGAAGCTGGAATATGATGAGGCCATCCTGATGCGCCTGATTCGGAAACTGGGCTTCAAGACTGTAACCGACTTCTACCAGAGCATCGCCAACGAATCGATGGACGTGAACGACATCATCGACAAGTACCTTGACATGCAGAAACGGGAAACCGAACAGCGCGAAGAAATCAGCTATCGCAGTGCGGAAGGCTTCAACATGCAGCAGCCCACCGACGCGAAGGACTACAAGGATGACGTGCTGGTCATCGACCGGAACCTGAAAGGACTCGACTTTACGCTGGCCAGATGCTGTAACCCGATTTACGGCGACGAAGTGTTCGGATTCGTCAGCATCAACGGCGGTATCAAGATTCACCGCTGTGACTGCCCGAATGCCAAGGAGATGCGTTCCCGCTTCCCTTACCGCATCGTGAAAGCCCGCTGGGCCGGAAAGAGCCAGGGCAAACAGTACCCGATTACCCTCCGTATTATCGGTCATGACGACATCGGCATCGTGACGAACATCACGTCTATTATTAATAAGGAGAACAACATCCTGCTGCGCTCCATCAGTATCGACTCACACGACGGATTGTTCTCGGGCATGCTGACAGTGACCGTAGACGACAATGCCAAGCTTGAATCGCTGATAAAGAAGATTAAAACGGTGAAGGGCGTGAAGCAGGTAAACCGATAACAACACTTCAAGTTTGTTAATTAAACTGCACAAAAGTAACAGTTTCACTCAAAAGTAGTATCTTTGCGGAGTTGTCAGAAGTAAGGATTAAAATCAAAGAAAATGAAGAAAATTTTATTTACAACCTTATTATGTGTCATGAATGTATTGTTTGTCATTGCTCAGGGAACGGCAGAAATTACATTCGAAAAGACCTCATACAACTTTGGCTCTTTCTCAGAAAGCAGTCCGAAAGTAACTTGCAAATTCAAATTTAAGAATACAGGCGACGGTCCATTAGTAATTCATCAGGCTATTGCTTCTTGCGGATGCACCGTACCTCAATATCCGAAAGAACCCATCAAACCGGGAGAAAGCGGTGAGGTGACAGTCACTTACAACGGTGCCGGCAAATTCCCGGGACATTTCCGCAAAACCATCACCCTTCGCACCAACTCAAAGAACGAAATCACTCGTCTGGTAGTAGAAGGTGATATGACTCCGGCATCAGCCGACATCAATCAGTAACAATTCATCATTTTTCATACTTGGCAGGAGGAACATTTTCAACGATGTTTCTCCTGTTTTTTTATGCCCGAAAATACACACGGAAAAACGTCTTTGAGCCTGGAAAAAAACGCAAGGACGTTTCAATTGAAACGCAAGTACGTTTTAGTTAAAACGCAAGTGCGTTTGACTCCAAATGTAAGGGCGTTTTATTTCAAACGCAAGTGCGTTTTCCGAAGGCACAAAAATGAGCTCACTTTTGAATGAATATAAAGGATTTTTACTACTTTTGGACACCCTTAGGAATATTAATCAAATCAAAATGTAATATTATTCATGAAAGAGACACAAGAAAAACCGACGGGACTGCCCGAAAACGCATTCCGTCCGCTCAAACCGGGAGAGAAATACGAACCCCTCATGTCTCCCGGAAAAACGTATCCTGAAGTTAACTTCTGGTCAGTGACATGGGGACTCGTCATGGCCGTTATTTTCTCGGCTGCCGCTGCCTATCTGGGGTTGAAAGTGGGTCAGGTGTTCGAAGCAGCCATTCCTATTGCCATCATCGCTGTGGGTATTTCCAGTGCCACTAAACGCAAAGGCGCACTGGGTGAAAACGTCATGATTCAGTCCATCGGTGCCTGCTCAGGCGTCATCGTGGCAGGTGCCATCTTTACCCTGCCGGCCCTCTACATCCTGCAGGAAAAATATCCGGAAATGACGGTCAACTTCATGCAAATGTTCATCAGCTCCCTGCTGGGTGGTGTGCTGGGCATCCTGTTCCTGATTCCCTTCCGTAAATATTTCGTAAAAGACAAGCACGGCGAATATCCTTTCCCGGAAGCTACGGCCAGTACCCAGGTGCTCGTGTCGGGTGAAAAGGGAGGCGACCAGGCCAAACCGCTGCTCATGGCCGGACTGGTGGGTGGTCTTTATGACTTCATCGTGGGAACGTTCGGCTGGTGGAACGAGAACTTCACAAGCCGCATCTGCGGATGGGGCGAGACTATTGCCGACAAGTTCAAACTGGTATTCAAGATTAACACGGGAGCTGCCGTACTGGGACTCGGCTACATCGTCGGGCTGAAATATGCGGCCATCATCTGTGCCGGTTCACTGGCCGTATGGTGGATTATCGTACCGGGCATTTCCTTGTTCTGGGGCGACCAGGTGCTGAATGCCTGGAATCCGGACATCACGACAGCCGTAGGAGACATGTCACCCGAACTTATCTTCAAGGAATATGCCAAGAGCATCGGTATCGGAGGTATCGCCATGGCCGGCATCATCGGCATCGTGCGTTCATTGGGCATCATCAAGAGTGCAGTCAGCCTGGCTGCCAGTGAAATGAAGGGCAAAAAGGCCGAAGAGAACGTGGAACGTACCCAGAAGGATTTGTCCATGAAAATCATCGCCTTCGGTTCGCTGTTCACCCTGCTGCTCGTGGTACTCTTCTTCTATTTCGACGTAATGCAAGGCAACATTCTGCATACCGTGGTAGCCATTCTGCTGGTAGCAGGAATCTCTTTCTTGTTTACTACCGTAGCAGCCAATGCCATCGCCATTGTAGGAACGAACCCGGTATCGGGTATGACATTGATGACCTTGATTCTGGCCTCTGTCATCATGGTGGCAGTCGGACTGAAAGGTGCAACGGGTATGGTGGCTTCACTGGTAATGGGTGGCGTGGTCTGCACCGCATTGTCCATGGCCGGCGGTTTCATTACCGACCTGAAAATCGGTTACTGGCTGGGTAGCACACCCAAGAAGCAGGAAAGCTGGAAATTCCTCGGCACACTGGTTTCCGCAGCTACTGTAGGCGGCGTGATTATGGTGCTGAATGATTCTTACGGATTCACCAGCGGACAACTGGCTGCACCACAAGCCAACGCCATGGCAGCTGTCATTGACCCGCTGATGAACGGTGTAGGTGCTCCGTGGCTGCTCTACGGCATCGGTGCTGCACTGGCATTGGTACTGACTTTCTGCAAGGTGCCTGCCCTGGCTTTTGCGCTGGGCATGTTCATCCCACTGGAACTGAACCTTCCGTTGCTGGTGGGTGGAGCCATCAACTGGTACGTGACTTCACGCAGCAAGGACGAAGCTGTCAACAACGCACGTGGTGAGAAAGGTACGCTGCTGGCATCCGGATTCATTGCCGGAGGCGCCCTGATGGGTGTAGTGAGTGCCATCATGCGCTACTGCGACATCAATCTTATCCACGAAGAATGGCTGGCTAACCCGATGAGCGAACTGGTGTCACTGGTAGCTTATCTGCTGCTGATTACTTACCTGGTAAAAGCCAGCATGAAACTGAAAAAATAACCTTTAATTCATCACACACATGAAAACACTGCTACTAATGGGTCTGTTGCTTATGTCGGGCACGCTCTTCGCACAACAGCCAATTGAAATTAAGGTATGGCCCAACGGTGCCCCTAATGACAACGGCATCACAGAAGAAAAAAACGGAGATACCGATTCTCCAAGTTATACAAAAGAAGCCATTCTCTACGTCTATCCGGCTAAAAAAGGGAACGGAATGGCCATCGTAGCCTGTCCGGGAGGAGGATACTCACATCTGGCCATGGCCCACGAAGGGAAAAGCATGGCCGACTGGTTCAACAGCCAGGGCATTACGTATGCCGTGCTCCGCTACCGCATGCCCAACGGACACAATGAAGTGCCTCTGAGCGATTCACAGCAGGCTCTGCGCATCATGCGCCAGCACGCTCAGGAATGGAATGTAAAAAAACTGGGTATCATGGGTTCTTCAGCCGGAGGACATCTGGCCAGCACCACCGCCACTCATTTCACCGATGCGGAAACCCGTCCGGACTTCCAGATTCTTTTCTATCCGGTCATCACCATGGACCCTGCCTACACTCATAGAGGTTCTCACGACAACCTGCTGGGAAAGAATCCCTCAAAGGAACTGGAACAGAAATATTCCAATGAATTGCAGGTTACTCCGCAAACACCCCCTGCCTTCATTCTGCACAGCAGCGATGACACGGTAGTACCAGTGGCCAACAGCGTGAACTACTACACAGCCCTCGTCAAGAACAAAGTTCCTGCCAGTCTGCACACTTATCCGGTGGGAGGACACGGCTGGGGATACCGCGACAGCTTCCCCTACAAACGCCAATGGACGGGCGAACTGGAGAAATGGCTGCGCGAAATCAACAAATAATTTGCGGAACTCTTTGTAGAACAAAAGAAAAGTTGTACCTTTGCATCCGCTAATACGGGTTATTGGCATAATTCAAATCATTTACATTAAAAAACTAAATTAAAAAATGGCAACTAAAATCAGATTGCAAAGAAACGGACGCAAAGGATATGCGTTCTATTCAATTGTTATTGCAGATGCAAGAGCACCACGTGATGGTAGATTTACTGAAAAAATTGGTACTTACAATCCGAACACCAATCCTGCCACAGTAGATTTGAATTTTGAACGTGCATTACACTGGGTAATGGTAGGTGCACAGCCTACTGACACCGTACGCAACATCCTGTCTCGCGAAGGTGTGTACATGAAGAAACACCTGATGGGCGGTGTGGCTAAAGGTGCATTCGATGAAGCACAGGCTGAAGCTAAGTTCAACGCCTGGAAAGAAAACAAACAGTCAGGTCTGGCTGCTTTGAAAGCAAAACAGGACGAAGCCAAGAAAGCTGAAGCAAAAGCACGTCTGGAAGCTGAAAAGAAAGTAAACGAAGAAATCGCTAAGAAGGTAGCTGAAAAGAAAGCTGCTGAAGCTGCTGCCAAGGCTGAAGCTGAAGCTGCTGCAAACGCAGAAGAAGCTCCTGCTGCTGAAGAAGCTCCTGCTGAAGCTTAATTCTTCTTTCAGAAAAAGACAAACAAAAGACTGTCCTTGCAAAAGGATGGTCTTTTTTTGTGCAGAAATGTCGTATCTTTGCATCTCACCTAACTAACACCTGCCTTTTATGCATACCAAATACACCAATGGAGAAATATGGAAAGTGGCCTACCCTATCCTGATCAGCCTGATTATGGAACAGCTTATCGGTATGACCGATACGGCTTTCATGGGACGTGTAGGCGAAGTAGAACTGGGGGCCTCGGCCATTGCCGGAGTGTATTATCTGGCTATTTTCATGCTGGGATTCGGCTTCAGCATCGGTTCGCAGATACTGATTGCCCGCCGCAACGGGGAAGGTAACTTCCGGATGATCGGTTCCATCTTCTATCAGGGAATTTATTTCCTGCTGGTCATGGCACTGGTCATGTTCACCCTTTCCCGGCTGTTCTCTCCCTGGATATTGTCGCACGTGGTAGCCTCTCCCCGCGTCTGCGAGGCAGCGGTGAGCTACATCAACTGGCGGGTGTTCGGCTTCTTCTTCTCGTTCGTGGCCATCATGTTCCGGGCGTTCTTTGTGGGAACCACACAGACCAAGACCCTTACGCTAAACTCCATCGTCATGGTGATGTCGAACGTAGTATTCAATTATATTCTGGTGTTCGGGAAACTGGGATTTCCGGCACTGGGCATTGCCGGAGCCGCCATCGGCTCTTCACTGGCGGAACTGGTATCGATGCTCTTTTTCATCATCTACACCACACGGCGGATAGACTGTGCCAGATACGGGCTGAACCAGCTGGTCAGTTTCCGGTGGACGGAGCTGAAACGCATCATGAACGTGTCGCTGTGGACTATGATACAGAACGCGATTTCCATCAGCACCTGGTTCCTCTTTTTCATCTTCATCGAGCACCTGGGCGAACGTTCACTGGCCATCACCAACATTGTACGTAACGTATCAAGTATCCCGTTCATGACCATCACAGCCTTTGCCTCCACCTGCAGTTCCCTGGTCAGCAACCTGATTGGCAGCGGAGAAGCCCGCTATGTCATGCCCACCATCCGGCAGCACGTACAGCTCTGCACCTGCATTGTCTGGCCCGTTATTCTGCTGATAGCCTGTCTGCCTACGTATGTGCTCCACATCTATACCGACATGCCCGATCTGGTAGAAGCTGCCGTCCCAACCCTCTGGGTACTCTGCTCCAGCTACCTCTTCCAATGTGCCGGATTCATTTTCTTCCAGTCCGTATCCGGCACGGGTGACACCCGCTCTGCCTTCCTGCTGGAGATAGTAGCCCTGACCTGCTACCTGATCTTCATCGTCACGGTCATCCTTCTTTTGAAAATGGATGTAGCCGTATGCTGGTTTGCCGAACACGTATATGCCGGAGCCATCGGCCTGCTGAGCTATCTCTATCTGAAAAAGGGAAGCTGGCAAAGGAAACAAATTTAAGGATATAAAAAAGGCAGGAGAGCGGTTCACTTTCCTGCCTTTTTCTATGTTTATATCTTATGTCTTCCTTAGAACTCACTGGTAAAATGGAACTTGATGTGCTTGAAGTCCATCTGTGCCATCTGAAGCACATAACCGCTATCGGCCAGGAACACATCGCGTCCGTCACGGTCTTTCGCCATATACTGATACTTACGTTTCTTGAAAGCTTCCAGTTCAGCCGGATCATCGCTTTCAATCCAGCAGGCTTTATACAAGCTCAACGGTTCCCAGCGACACTTCGCATTGTATTCGTTCTCCAAACGATACTGAATTACCTCAAACTGCAACTGGCCTACCGTACCGATAATCTTGCGTCCGTTGAACTGGTTGACAAACAGCTGTGCCACACCTTCGTCCATCAGCTGGTCGATACCCTTATTCAACTGCTTGGTCTTCATCGGATCGGCATTCTCGATGTACTTGAACATTTCCGGAGAGAAGCTCGGCAATCCCTTGAAGTGCAGCAGTTCACCTTCAGTCAGCGTATCACCAATCTTGAACGTACCGTTATCCGGCAAACCGATAATATCGCCAGCCCAAGCCTCATCTACTGTAGTCTTGCGCTGTGCCATGAACTGCGTGGGTGAAGAAAAGCGCATGGTCTTGTTATGACGCACGTGCAGATACGGCGTGTTACGAGTAAACTTACCAGAACATACCTTACAGAAGGCTACACACGAACGGTGGTTCGGGTCGATGTTGGCCGTAATCTTGAACACAAAGCCGGTAAACTTAGGTTCTTCAGGCTGCACCTCGCGTTCTTCTGCCTGTACCGGACGCGGACTTGGCGCAATTTCCACAAAACAATCGAGCAATTCCTGCACACCGAAGTTGTTCAAAGCCGAACCAAAGAACACCGGAGCCAATTCTCCTTTCAGGTAATCATCTACGTTGAATTCCGGATATACTCCGTCAATCAGTTCCAGCTCACTGCGCAACTTTTCAGCCAGCGGTGTACCGATATGGTTGTCCAAATCCTCTGTATGGATGTCTACTTCCACCTTCTCCGTCACCACCTGCTTGGAAGGCTGAAAAAGGTTCAGTTTCTGCTCGTAGATGTTATACACCCCCTTGAAACGTGGGCCACTCTCAATCGGCCACGTCAGCGGGCGCACGTTGATAACCAGTTCTTCCTCCAGTTCATCCAGCAAATCGAACGGGTCTTTAGCCTCACGGTCCATCTTGTTGACGAAGATAATCACCGGCGTGTTACGCATACGGCAGACTTCCATCAGCTTACGAGTCTGTGTTTCCACACCCTTCGCTCCGTCCACCACGATGATTACACTGTCCACTGCCGTCAAGGTACGATACGTATCTTCGGCAAAATCCTGGTGACCCGGTGTATCGAGGATATTAATCTTATAGTCATGGTAGTCAAATTCCATCACGGAGGTAGTGACCGAGATACCACGCTGCTTTTCGATGTCCATCCAGTCGGACGTGGCCGTTTTCCTTATCTTGTTTGATTTCACGGCTCCAGCCACCTGAATCTGTCCACCGAAAAGCAACAGCTTTTCCGTCAACGAGGTCTTACCGGCATCCGGATGCGCGATAATCGCAAATGTTCGTCTTCTTGCTATTTCCTGATTTGCCATATTTATTGTTTTAATTTTTCAATACATTCTGCCAGACTGTCCATCCAGTAAAGCACTTCCACGCCATAGGTTTTCTTCAGCTTGGTCTTGTCGAGCACAGAATAGTGCGGACGACAGGCTTTCGTAGGATAGTCCTCTGTGTGAAGCGGAGACACATGGCAAGTGGTGATACCCGCCAGACGATGGATAGCCTTGGTAAAATCATACCAGGAGCAAACTCCTTCGTTGCTGAAATGATAAATACCCGGCACGATACCCTTCTCCAGAGCCACAAAAATGGCCTGAGCCAAATCGCGTGCATAGGTCGGCGTACCAATCTGGTCGAAGATAACTCCCAAAGTCTCTTTCTCCTGCCCCAAGCGAATCATGGTCTTTACGAAGTTGTTGCCAAACGTAGAATACAGCCATGCCGTACGAATCACCATCGTATTAGGACACTGCTTCAGCGCTTCCTGCTCACCAGCCAGCTTGGTAGATCCATATACGGAATTCGGACACGGTACATCTTCTTCCTTATAAGGAATATGTGCTGTACCGTCGAACACATAATCCGTAGACACCTGCACCAGCCAGCCGTTACGGCTCTGTGCTGCCTTGGCCAGATAGCCCGGAGCCACATGATTCAGTTTGTCACAGAGTTCCACGTTGTCCTCTGCCTTGTCGACTGCCGTATACGCTGCACAGTTCACAATCACATCAATCTGATGAGTCGAAACGAAATCCATTACTGCCTGCTCGTCGCAGATGTCCAGTTCTGCCACGTCAGTAAAGAAATACTCAAAATTCTTGTGTTCTTCTGCCAGCAGACGCATTTCATTACCCAACTGTCCGTTGGCTCCCGTCACTAATATCTTTTTCATTTTCTGTGATGTTTTAATCCAATTCTAAATCGCCTTCCTTATCCTTAATATAATATCCGGCCAGCATCGCCAGCAAATCACTGATGGCCTTCACCGCCTTCATGGTTTCTTCACTGATTTCCTTCTTCTGCAGCTTCAGCATCAGCACCCCATACATGGCATCGAAGCAAGTTTCCAGTTCAGGCACATCCTTATCGCCACCCTTGGCACGCAGTTCCACAATAAAAGGAAGTACCTTGTAATACGCCGCACTGTAATACGGGAATTTAGGCGAACGCAACAAACGCAGGTGCAGGTCGGTCAGCCAGACGATGATGTTCTTGTTAATCTGCACGTGCCCCTTTTCCAGCACTCCCTCCTGCTGCATCATGTTAATCAAGTCTTCATACCAGCGGGCCAGTTCCTTCTTCTGCTCGTCGGTAGCCGGATAAGGCTCGATGATATTCTTGCGGATGCGTTCCATGTCGCAGCCGTTGGCACGAATCAAGTCCTCCACCTGCCACATATACAGCAGGTATTCGGCGATATTCTTTTTTTTAAGTTGTTGAGAAATATACATATCCTATCAAGAAAAAGATTTGCCGGCAATGGCCAGGACGATTCCCACCACCGCCGCTATCATGACCACGACACCGATGATGCGATTGAGCACCCAGATGCCGCGCAAATTAAATCGTGAACGTACTTTATTGACAAAATAAGTAATGCTGAACCACCAGCCCAATGCGCCCAGGATAATGGCCAAATAGCCCACTAACTGAAATCCGATGGGACTGCCCGGCATGACAAACGAAAAACGGGCAAACAGACCGATGAACAGGAAAATAATCAAGGGATTGGACAGGGTAACAAAAAATGCCGTTACGAAATTGTGCAGATACGTTCCGCGCGTACCTGAAGACGGACGAAGTGACTTCACCGGATTACTGCGGAAGGTATAGATACCAAAAGCCAGCAACATGATGCTGCCCACCACCTGAAGAAAAATATGATGCTTCAGGATGAGTTCGTCCATGAAACTCATTCCGTATCCCGTAATCAACGCATAGCAAATATCACTTAATGCCGCCCCGACCCCTGTCACGAAACCAAACCAGCGCCCTTTGTTCAACGTACGCTGAATACAGAGCACACCGACCGGTCCCAAAGGAGCAGACACGACAATGCCGATAATCAATCCCTTCAGCAACAAATCAAGTATAGTAACCTGTTCAATCCAATTCATACTGCAAAGATGCTACTTTTTTACGAAAGTACCTACATTTTTATACGATTATCATTAAGAGGCTATCTGAAAAAACAACAATTTAAGAAACCCTAACAGGGATAATGGGAAGACATTTCTGCATTTTTTACGTCTCCCGGTACAAAAACGTATGTTTCCCTGTCGGGAAACGTAGGGTTCCGCCATGAGAAACATACGTTTCCAGTCAGGGAAACATAAAACAGGCAAGCCCGCTCTTTCCTCAATAAAGAGAGGTTTGCGAATTTCTATCACACAAAGAGTACAGCCAGAATGCCCAGCCCTACCGCCACAATGGTAGAAATCAGTCCCGGCATCATGAAAGAATGGTTCAGCACGTATTTTCCAATACGGGTGGTACCCGTGGTATCAAAATTGATGGCTGCCACCACCGTCGGATAGTTCGGGATGAAAAAATACCCGTTGACTGCCGGAAAGAGGGCTATCAGCATATAGGGCGAAATGCCCAGCGCCATACCCAAAGGAAGCAAGGCACGGATAGTTGCCGCCTGACTGAACAGCAGGATGGACATGACAAAAAGCGCAATACCGAAAAGCCATGGCATATCGGTCACCAGACCGAATATATTTTCCTTGATGACGGCAATGTTGCCCGAGATAAAGGTATCGCCCATCCACGCAATACCGAAAATAGCCACTACTGCCTGCATACCCGCATTAAAGACCGAACTTTTGGCTGCCTTCATCCCACTGGTGCCGGTCAGCAACAGAATCAGTGCAGCTACCGACAGCATGAGCACTTCAATGATGTGCGCCATCTGCATCACCACTACCCCCTCAGAGGTTTGGAATGACGGACGAAGACTATCGATGGAGCCAAACAGCACGATGCCGACCGTGGCACCTAAAAACAGCAGTACGGAGGTCAGCGCCTTGCCAGGATTGGCCACTTCAGCCGTACAATAATTGGCACCCGCCAGTTCGCCCGACTTCAAGCGTGCCTGATATACAGGATCATCTTTCAGCTCCTTGCCTACCCGCATGGAATAGAGCGCACCGACCAGTACGCCTACCAAGGTGCAGGGAATGGAAATCTTCAAAATATCAAACAAGGTAATGTCATATCCGGCCAGCATACTCAGCAGGGCTACCGTAGCCGCAGAAATAGGACTGGCAGTAATAGCCTGCTGGGAAGCAATGACGGCAATCCCCATCGGGCGTTCCGGACGAATCCCCGTTTCACGAGCCACTTCGGCAATGACCGGAAGTACGGAATAGGCCACATGCCCCGTTCCGGCAAAGAAGGTAAAGAGGTAAGTCACCAGCGGACTCAACAGCGTGATACGCTGAGGATGGCGACGCAAGATTTTCTCCGCCCATTTCACCATCAAATCCAGCCCTCCGGCAGCCTGCATGCAACCGGCAGCTGCAATCACTGCCACAATCATCAGCATCACATCAATAGGTGGAGTGGTGGGTTCAAGACCAAAGACAAAAGTAAGTACGGCCAGTCCCAAGCCTCCAAAGACTCCCAGACCGATGCCGCCTACACGCGCTCCGACAATAATTGCCAGTAACACAAACAGTAATTGTAACCACATAAACAGAAAGAGTTTTTTAATTTAAGGTGCAAAGATAGGCATATTCTGTGATAACTTTTATTTTTCTTCGTAATTCCGAGGATTTTCTCTACCTTTGTACCACTTTTAAAGCGCATTGAATATTCATTATAACATACAAGTGCTATGATTCTATTTTTCAGAACACCCACAAACAGTGTGATTGCCACGGAATGCAATCAGGAACTGAATGCTGAAGACGTCAAGAAACTATGCTGGCTGTACAGCGATGCCACTGTGGAAAACGAAGACAACCTGAAAGGATGGTTCATCGGCCCACGCCGTGAAATGATTACTCCATGGAGTACAAATGCGGTTGAAATCACCCAAAACATGGGTCTCAACGGTATCCGTCGTATCGAGGAATACTTCCCGGTGAAAGATGAAAACGCCGACCACGACCCGATGCTGCAACGTATGTATCACGGACTGGATCAGGAAATTTTCACGGTAGACATCAAGCCGCAGCCTATCATATACATCGAAAACCTGGAAGAATACAACGAAAAGGAAGGTCTGGCGCTGTCACGCGAAGAAATGGACTACCTGATGAAGGTGGAAAAGGACCTGGGCCGCAAACTGACTGACTCGGAAGTATTCGGTTTCGCACAGATTAACTCTGAACACTGCCGCCACAAAATTTTCGGCGGTACGTTCATCATCGACGGACAGGAAATGGAGTCTTCTCTGTTCCAGATGATCAAGAAAACTACACAGGAAAATCCTAACAAGATTATCTCGGCTTACAAAGACAACGTAGCTTTTGCCGAAGGTCCGGTGGTAGAACAATTCGCTCCGGCCGATCACTCTACTTCTGATTACTTCATTATTAAAGATATCAAGACCGTCATTTCACTGAAAGCAGAAACACACAACTTCCCGACTACCGTAGAACCGTTCAACGGTGCGTCTACCGGTACAGGTGGTGAAATCCGCGACCGTATGGGTGGTGGTAAAGGTTCATGGCCGATTGCCGGAACTGCCGTATACATGACTTCTTATCCGCGTACAGACGAAGGACGCGACTGGGAAAACATTCTGCCGGTGCGCAAATGGTTGTACCAGACTCCGGAACAGATTCTGATCAAGGCATCAAACGGTGCTTCTGACTTTGGTAACAAGTTCGGACAGCCGCTGATTTGTGGTTCTGTTCTGACTTTCGAACACGAAGAAAACAACGAAAAATATGCTTACGACAAGGTTATCATGCTGGCAGGTGGTGTGGGTTACGGTACACAGCGCGACTGCTTGAAGGGTAGCCCCGAAGCAGGAAACAAGGTTGTAGTCATGGGTGGTGACAACTACCGCATCGGTCTGGGTGGTGGTTCCGTTTCTTCTGTAGAAACAGGACGTTACTCTTCAGGCATTGAGCTGAACGCTATCCAGCGTGCCAATGCAGAAATGCAGAAACGTGCTTACAACGTGGTACGTGCATTGTGCGAAGAAGACGAAAACCCGATTGTATCTATCCACGACCACGGTTCAGCCGGACACGTAAACTGTCTGTCTGAGCTGGTGGAAGACTGCGGTGGTCTGATTCACATGGACAAGTTGCCTATCGGTGACGAAACACTTTCTGCCAAGGAAATCATCGCCAACGAATCACAGGAACGTATGGGTCTGCTGATTGACGAAAAAGCCATCGAACATGTACATAAGATTGCAGAACGCGAACGTGCACCGATGTACGTGGTAGGTGAAACTACCGGCGACCATCGTTTTGCCTTCGAACAGGCTGACGGCGTACGTCCGTTCGACCTGGCCGTAGACCAGATGTTCGGCTCTTCTCCGAAAACTTATATGGTGGACAAAACTGTAGAACGTCATTATGAAAACGTTTCTTACGATGTCACCAAACTGAATGAATATTTGCGCCGCGTGCTGCAGTTGGAAGCCGTAGCCTGCAAGGACTGGTTAACCAACAAGGTAGACCGCTCCGTAACAGGTAAGATTGCCCGCCAGCAGTGTCAGGGTGAATTGCAGTTACCGTTGAGCGACTGTGGTGTGGTTGCCCTCGACTACCGTGGTGAAAAAGGTATCGCTACTGCACTGGGACATGCTCCGCAGGCTGCCTTGGCTAATCCGGAAGCAGGTTCTGTTCTAGCCGTATCCGAAGCACTGACTAACCTGGTATGGGCTCCGCTGGCAGAAGGAATGGACAGCATTTCATTATCAGCCAACTGGATGTGGCCTTGTCGTGCACAGGAAGGTGAAGACGCCCGTCTGTACAAAGCAGTGAAAGCATTGTCAGACTTCTGCTGCGAACTGCAAATTAACGTGCCAACCGGTAAGGACTCTCTGTCAATGACACAGAAATATCCGAACGGCGAAAAAATTATCAGCCCGGGAACCGTTATCGTTTCTGCCGGCGGTGAAGTTTCCGACATCAAGAAAGTGGTTTCTCCGGTCATGGTCAACAAACCGAAATCTACCTTCTATCATATTGACTTCAGCTTCGACCAGCTCCGTCTGGGTGGTTCTGCTTTCGCACAGTCACTCAACAAGGTGGGCGATGACGTGCCGACTGTACAGAATCCGGAATACTTCCGCGATGCATTCCTGGCTGTTCAGGAACTGGTGAACAAAGGCTTGATTCTGGCCGGACACGATATTTCTGCCGGTGGTTTGATTACTACCCTTTTGGAAATGTGCTTTGCCAATACAGAAGGCGGTATGGAAATCAACCTCGACAAGATTAAGTGCGATGACATCGTGAAGATTCTGTTCGCCGAAAATCCGGGTGTAGTTATCCAGGTAGCCGACAAGCACAAGGCAGAAGTCAAGAAGATTCTGGAAGATGCAGGTGTAGGTTACGTGAAGATTGGTGTGCCGACCGAAGAACGTCACATCCTGGCAACTCTGCACGATGCAACTTACCAGTTCGGTATCGACTACTTGCGTGATGTATGGTATTCTACTTCTTACCTGCTCGACCGCAAGCAGAGCATGAACGGCTGTGCCAAGAAACGTTTCGAAAACTACAAGCAGCAACCGCTGGAATTTGTATTCGACAAGTCATTCACCGGTAAACTGTCGCAGTTCGGTCTCGATCCGAACCGTCGCACACCAAGCGGCATCAAAGCAGCCATCATCCGTGAAAAGGGAACTAACGGTGAACGTGAAATGGCTTACATGCTGTATCTGGCAGGCTTCGACGTGAAAGACGTAACAATGACCGACCTGATTAGCGGACGTGAAACACTGGAAGACATCAACATGGTAGTTTACTGCGGTGGATTCTCTAACTCCGACGTACTGGGTTCTGCCAAAGGATGGGCCGGAAGCTTCCTGTTCAACCCAAAAGCAAAAGCTGCCCTCGACAACTTCTACGCTCGTGAAGACACATTGTCACTGGGTGTCTGCAACGGCTGCCAGCTGATGATGGAACTGGGACTGATTACTCCGGAAGACAAGAAGAAAGGCAAGATGCTGCATAACGACTCACATAAGTTTGAATCCAACTTCCTGGGTGTAACCGTACCGATGAACCGCAGCGTGATGTTCGGTTCACTGAGCGGCTCTAAACTGGGTATTTGGGTAGCTCACGGAGAAGGTAAGTTCTCATTGCCTTATCCAGAAGACCACTACAACGTAGTGCTGAAATATTCATACGATGAATATCCAGGCAACCCGAACGGTTCTGACTACAGCGTAGCCGGTATCGCCAGCCAGGACGGACGTCATCTGGCCATGATGCCTCATCTGGAACGTGCTTGCTTCCCATGGGAAAACGCATACTATCCGCTTGACCGCAAAGAAGAAGACCAGATCACTCCGTGGATGGAAGCCTTCGTTAATGCTCGTAAGTGGGTGGAAGCCAACCGTAAAAAATAATCCAGTACGACCGGAACACGATACAAAGTGGAGGTGCACCTCAAGCGCACCTCCACTTTTTTTATCTTTTCTTCCGCACAAAGTCCGGGATTTCCTTCCCTACATCTGAATGGATTCCTTTATTCATTCCATAAAAAAACGGTACACAAATCTGACTGTTCAGATTTATGCACCGCCTGTATTCGAAGTCCCCTTACACGGATTTTCGTATCATATTCCCGCTTCGTTCGACTCTTATTGAAAAAGTTCCTTCAATTTCTCAGCCAAAGCCTCACCTCGCAAATTTTCACCAACCATCACACCGTCTGCATTAATCAGATACATTGTAGGTACAAATTTCACCTTATAGAGTGCAGCGACTCCTGTTTCATCTAGGAAGTTCGGCCAGGGAAGTCCCTCTTCTTTCAAAGCTTTCTCCCAGTCAGCCTTCTTTTGATCGATAGAGATACTTACAATCTCAAAACCTTTTTCACTATATTGTGCATACAGCTTCTTCAGGTTCGGAATCTCTTTCCGACACGGGTTACACCAGGAAGCCCAAAAATCAATCAATACATATTTTTTTCCTTGTCGCAATGTGGAAAGGGCTACTTCCTTTCCTGATTTATCTTTAACCTTGAAATCGGGTACCACCGTACCTTCTTTACCTGCCGGATAAAGTTCTTCTTTTACCTTCTGCCCGTAGTACGACTCCTTGGCAGCAGAAGACAATGCTTCATACCAAGGTTTCATATCTTCACTCAAATAGCTGGTAAACGAAATCATCATCAATGGCCCCCAGAATGAATCCTTGTTTGCCATGACTACCTGATGATACAGTGAATCTACAGTACCAAAAAAGACTTTATCAGCTTCAGCCCTGGCTTTTCCATCCGCACTCTGCCGAAGCTCCTTAATTTTCGCCTGATCCTTTGATTTATAAGCAGCCATCATCAAGCTGTCAAAAGCAGCAAATTTACGGGCATTAAGTGCATACAATGAATCCAGGTAGGTACGCGCAGAAAGTAATGAGTCGTAGCGCGCACTCAGCGGAGAACCCTTTACCGACAAAGAAGACAGATTATAGGAAACTCCCCCGTCAGATTCCTTCTTGGCCACCAGCTTTCCCGTAACCTCCATCTGGGCATTTTCCAACATAAGATTACGTGAACCATACGCATCTTTCACCAATAAATGAAAAGCTCTCGGCTCTTCCATTTTTCCTGTAAACACAAATTGCCCGTTAACTACCGTCGTATCGGCAAAAGGCTGTTCACTGTCATGGCTTACCGGTACCAACTGCACATGCGTGCCGTCGGGCAAGCCTTCAATATTACCTTTCAACACATAGCCATCTACTTTCGGCTGACTGCCGCATGACAGCATCATCAAACCTAAAATGGCTAAACCAGAGATTTTCTTCATTTTCATAATAATGTTTATTTAGATACATTTTGTTCTATCGATCCGTTTCCAGGATTATTAAGAGCTCCTGCCGGGAAAGGCATGGTCCATAAATGAGACGTCGGACTCAAACTATATTCCTTCCCCTCATAAGTTTTGATTAAAGTACTAGCATACGTACCTTCCAGATTAAAACGACGGGCGTCTGCAAAAGGAACAATAGAGAATATCAACTCATTATCTTTGGTACGACGAATCAGAGAAAGAGCCTCCTCCAGTGTAGCAGCTGTAGCCGGCTGATACTTATCAGGACGAATACGGGTTATCCGCACGGAATTCAGAGTATTCATAGATTCAGCATAATCATTGTTCTGAGCTAACCGAGCCTGGCATTCCGCTTTAATAAGATACGCTTCACAAGTTGTCAAACCGCCATGATTGAAGAAGCCAGACTCCAAAGCCTTGTAATATGTATCATTATTGTCTACCTTCAATTTCCAGCGTGAAAGGAAACGAGCATCTCCTTCTTCAAAACGTTCAGCTCTTTCTACCGGTATGTTGTATTCATAACTATCAAAGTTTGACTGTACTCCATAACGCAAATAATAATTTTCCACGTAATCATATTGCATAGGGGTAACAATTTTGTCATAATTGTCCGGATCATCAATTGCCGCCTGATGTTCCTCATAAAATGCATTCCAGTCAAAAAGCTGATTATTCTGTTCCAATGCCAGGTTCGCATAGCGCAAAGCCTCGTCATAATTCTGCATCTGCAAGTACACACGAGCCAACAAAGCATAAGCAGCTCCCAAATTCGGATGAATAGCCGTCATGGATTGTGCTGGAATTCCCATCTCAATGGCTTCTTTCGTATCCTGTATGATAAAATCATACATTTCCTGAATAGAAACCTGCGTATAAGGAGCATCAATATCCGCACTGGTAATAAGAGGTACACTACGCTTCTCTGCTGCCGTAGCCTTGTCATACGTATCGGCATAATAATTAACCAGCACATCGTAACAAAGTGCACGTATCACTTTTGCATACGCCATCACTTCCTTTCGCTCTGCATCTGTAGCTTCTGTAGCTGTAGGTGCATTTGCGATAATCAGATTACAACTGGAAATAGCTCCATAAAGTACATAATAAGTCCCTTCATCCGCATTATTCAGCATAATACGGTCAGCCGATTCATCCCACATATAATTGGCCTGGCTCAAGCTCGGAGTATTCACCTTCGCATTTGTCAGATATACATCATTCAACAAATACAAGGCATTTTCTACAGGCGTTCTGCTGATGGTATACTGATCACGCAATAAAGCTTCAAAATCCGCCAAAGTCGTAGGTATCTTATTACCTTTCGGTGCAATATTCAGGTAATCATTACATGAGCTGCATAAAAAGCATGCCAATGTAATACAGAAATATATAATTCTATTCATAAGTTTCATATTACAAAAATCGAGGTTAAAAATTCAGATAAACGCCACACAGATAATTAGGTTTCGTATATCCACCAAGCAAATACTTGGCATTACTGCTCTTGGCTACCATAAATACATTTTCCATACCCAGCATGATACGTGCATTCTTCAAATATAGTTTATGACACACACTGGCAGGTATACGGTATGTCAATGACAAATTTCTTAGACGCCAGTTAGTAGCATCAATCACGTTAATGGACGAATTGGCATACATGCTTTGGTAGTTATAGTTGTACAATTCACTCTCAGATGAAATATAGCGCGGCACATCTGTGTAAGCCTCATCGCCCGGTTCACGCCAACGATTCTCAATGTCTTTACTCACTACTCCCATACCAGAAGAGATAAAAGCTACATTGGTATTACGCATCTTATGTCCTCCTTCAAACAAGAACTGAGCAGCCAGTTCCCAGTTCTTCCAACGCAAATTCGTATTAATAGAACCATTGTAAACCGGTACGGTAGTTCCCAAATAAACCAAATCTTCAATCTCAGGAGGAGTCATATCGGTGTATAGATTTCCTTTGGCATCGTACACCTGAGGAGTTCCCGTTTCACTCAGTCCGGCCCACTGGTATCCGTAAATCGCATTGTACGGATTTCCCACACGAGGATAAGCCGTCGGATAATCAATTACCAAATACGACACAGGAGCTTCTACATTAATATAAGTTACCTTATTCTTATTGTAGCCCAGCACACCGCTGATATTCCAATTCCAGTCGTTATTCCGAATTACATCTCCTGACAAGGTCAATTCAAATCCCTGATTCGTCATTTTCCCATTGTTTATAGAGTAGGTGCTATATCCCCATCCTTCTGTAGGAACTCCGTTCGTGTTAGCCAGCAAGTCTGTACCTCGTTTGTTATAATATTCAATAGAACCATTCAATCGATTTCCCAACAAGGCAAAATCCACTCCCACATTCAATGTAGTGGTCTTTTCCCAACGCAAGTTCGGATTTGGACGACTTGAAATAGTTCCCTGGATACCTCCTACCTGATTATTGTTGCTGTAGTAAGCAATCATATAAGGAGCAGAGTTCTTAGCAATATTACCTCCAATACCATAGCTTGCACGCAGTTTCAGCATATTTACCCACGATACATGGAAGAACTTTTCTTTATCTATATTCCATCCTGCTCCTACCGACCAAATAGGACGTTTCTGATATTTGGAACCCGTAGAAAACAGATTGGTTTTATCCCAGCGAATACTACCGCTTACCATATATTTTCCATCGTATGTATAAGCTGCGTTACTATACACAGACACATAGCGGTTAATCAGTTCACGGATATAAGCAAAATTCTGCTGTCCGAATGATGCATATCCCCATTGTCCACGGAAATTACTCAACGCTCCCGCATCAATCAAGCTATACGTAAGCAACTGAGGGTCATAATTATAAAGCGTACGATCATTATATTCCAGTTTATTTTCCCGTGTTTCAGTACCTAAAATCATAGTTACATCATGTACATCCGCAAATGTTTTATTGAAATCCAACTGCTGACGGAAATTATATGCATGTGTCGTATTGGAAGAAGTGAAAAAGATGTTTCCATACGGCAAGGCAAAAGTGGATGTTCCATCATTATTGGAAGTAGAGAATGTATTCACTTTATTACGTACTTCGTAAGAGTCCTTGCTTTTCAGTTGTTCTGTCTTATATTCCGCATATTCATACTGAAAAGAAGCTGTATACTTCAACCAGTCGGTAAATTTGAATGTCAAACGAGCAAATGTTCGATTGCTGAAATCACGGTTCTTAGTCTGGTTCATTTTTATTTCATCTAAAGGAGTAATATCCAGATTGTACAATCCGTTGTTATGCAGCAAATTCAAGTTGTACAAGCTATAACGTTCCTCTTCTGTATTGGTGTAATACGTACCGTCACCATTTACCAGCCCATTGTACGGCATATAAGTATATCCCGGTGAGAAAAGGTTAAATGACTGCATAGTACCTTTCCCATAGTTCAAATATGTACCTACATCCAAGGTAAGCCAAGAAGTCATCTTCGTAGAATTCTGCAAATTGATGCCAATGGTTCTATTCTCTGAATACTTATCCTCCAGCTGATTGTTACGATAGGAAACAGACGCATTAAAAGTGTTCTTTTCGGTACCTTTACCGATATTCAGATTATATTGCTGTGAAAAAGGATTACGCTTACCGTATTTTTCTATATCCCGATAATACCGATAACCTTGTGAAGCCAAATTCGTCAGATTACTCTCCATCTGATCACGAGAGATGTGTCCCGCATAATAATTCAAGATATTGCGTATGCCAAGTGAAGAATAAGACATATTATCCAGCACCGTCTGGGCATAGCTTTGTACATTATCCCCACTCAAATGCGGATTCTGTCGGGCCCATTCACGCTCCAGCTCTACCATAGTAGAAGACCCGGCCAGATATTTGTCTGCATACGTGTCGTACGGCTGTACTGTAAGAGTAGCTGAGAAAGAAACGTTCAGTTCATCTTTCTTAGCCCGTTTGGTAGTAATCACCACTACTCCATTCGCTGCACGTGCTCCATAAATAGAAGTAGCTGCAGCATCCTTTAAGACAGTGATGCTTTCTATATCTTCCATATTCAAATCGGGCACACTCTCAATCCAGTTTCCATAGCCGTCGTTCGTAGTCTTTTCCACAGGAAATCCGTCAATCACATACAACGGAGTAGTCAATCCATTCATGGACGTAACTCCACGAATCTTGCCATCACTGTATCCTGCCACACGTCCTTCGAGCATAGAACCCATATCGCTCAAACGCTGTGTTTCCAATTTCTTGGCATCTACTTTTGAAAATGCCCCTGTGGCACGCTCTTTTGAAATAGTCTGATAACCTGTCACTACTACCTCGTCGAGCAGTTCTGTAGAAGGTTGAAGAGCAATGTAATAATCATTAGTTGCCGTCAGCTTAATGCGTTGAGATGTATATCCCAAATAAGAAGCCTCAATTTCCTTCGTGCCATACGGAAGTGTCAAAGTGAAATGCCCTTGTATATCCGTAATGACCGCTGCAATCGATCCTTTAGGGTCATCATTCACCTGTTTGACATGAGCTGCAGGAAGGGGTTCCTTGTTTTCATCTACTACAATGCCATGAATGGTACGGCTTCTCTGAGCATAAGCTGGAGAGACAGACAAGACCAGCATAGCACACAGTAGCAAAAATTCCATTTTGAGCCGAATGTCGTGCAATACGTTTTTTTCCATACTTACATCTTTTTTAGAGGTTATAGACTTATGTCCTCAGACATTTTTACGATTCTCTCATTGCAAAAATGTAAAAAAAAGATATAACTTTAACAATAAAGACGCATCCAAATTCGACAATTGTTACATTAGGATAACATTTTGTTATAAAAAGGCAGTATCATGCATTCTTATGCATAGACATTACCTTATTACGGTATTGTTTGGGAGGAACCCCTACCGTGTTCTGGAATATTTTGTAAAACGTACTCATTGAATTAAACCCTACTTCTGCCGCTACAGCCTTAAGGGGAAGATCTGTTTCCGGATCACTCAATAAGCGAATAGCTTCATTAATTCGATAATTATTGATATATTGAGTAAAATTCTGTTGAGTTTGTTCATTGATGACTTGTGACAAATAAGTCCGGTTAGTACCTAATAAATCAGCCACCCGTTCCTTCGTCAAAAAATTCTCTTTATACACCGCATCTTCCTGCATAAGCTTTTCCAGACGCTGAAACAATGAATTCTTCTTCTCATTTGTCAGTGAAGAAGCAGCGTATTTTTCACTCATTGGAGACGATGCAGAAACACTCTCCTGTTGTGCTCGCAGTGAAGTAATGACTTCTCTTAACTGCTGTTCTTTTCGAATAGCTTCCTGATGCTGACAAACGATACGGGTATACAACTGATTTTGCCGTTTATAACGATACCACAAAGCAAACACTACCAGCAAAATAATGACCAAAGTACCCATTAAAGCCTGCTCCTTCTTTTCCTTTTGCAGCAAAGCCAGCTTACCCTTTTTAATCTCATTTGCCTGATGCTCCGTATCATATTTAATACGAAGTTCACTCAAGACTTTTTCTTTATCAGTATTAAAAATACTATCAGTTTCCTGCTGAAGCTTACGTTGCCAGGTCAATGCCTCCACATATTGACCCATATTCTCATAACAAGCCGATAAAGTGGTTATCACTTTATTACGATGAATTTCACAATTTTCCTCCTTAGTAAACGATAAAGCCTGAAAGAGCAAATCTATAGCTTCCTTGTTTCTCCCTTCTTCCGCCAGGGCTTTGGCATATTCATTCAACAACAATACCTTATAGGAGGTCTGATTAATATCATTTAAAGACAATCCCTTTTTATAATATTCTACGGCCTGCTCCCGATTGCCTTTTGCAAACTCAATCATCCCATAAATAGCATATACATTTCCTTGATTATAATATTCATTCTGCTTCATTATAAATTCAGCTTCTTGTATATAAGGTAAAGCCTTATCATATTCATGAAGCAAATAATACATATAAGAAGCATTTAACGCTCCTATAAAAATAAGGTAAGCAGAATTTAATTGATGCCCTAACTCATAAATCTGTAAAGAATAAGTAAGTCCAGTAGGGTCATCTTTCAAATAATAGATACTGGAAATATTACCAAGCAAAATAGCTTCCAGTTCTTGATACTGACATCGATGCGTAGCTTCTATCCCTTCAAAAAAATAATGTAATGCTGAATAGTAATCCCTATGAATATTGCTGGCATAAAGTCCCATTCCATTATATATAGAACATAAAGCAGAATCATTCTTCTCACTTTCGGCCAATAGTTTAGCTTGCCCAAGATGATTTATTGCAGTACTATCTCCCAACATAATATATGCCTGCCCCAATCCAATATGTGCATAAAGAATACCAAACTTATAATCTTGCTTTTCATATCCTATCTTAAACAGTCTTTCCCCATATTCTATGGCTTTATGATAATCGGCCTTATGCAAATAAAGAAAACATAATTCTTTCAAGGCTCTCATATCTTCAGGATTGCGCTTCAATATCTGTTCCTGCTGCTGAATGGCAGGAAGAATCGTTTCTTGTGCAGGAATCCGAACTTGTATTCCAATAATCAAAAAAATAATTAGTATGTATTTTAGTTTCAAATTCATCCAGTTATTCTCTCTCCTAATATAACACTTTTATCACACAAAGACATATTTCAGTTCATTTTGACACCCTACAAATAATTATAAAATCTTTTTGCAGTATTTATCTCTCTGTTTTATTCCATGCAAACTTACAGAAAATCTTTCTTTTTATACCCATATCAGCAGAAAAAATCAAGGCAAATACCCCAATGACTCTTTTACACTTCCCTCTTGAGTTGGATATAAAAACATTTAAGGAACAGAAACAAACGACTTTACCATAAAGATTTTTATTGCAAAAAGAGGAAGTATTCTTTCATCCCCTTTATTTATGTCAAAAAAGAATGCATTTATGTTGGATTTTGTAAATATAAACCGTACTTTTGCTTGCGTAGCTAAAAGAACATTCAAAAAACTTATAAAATAAGATAACCATGAAAGAAATAGACTGGTCGAATCTGTCTTTCGGATACATGCGGACAGATTACAATGTACGTTGCTACTATCGCGACGGGAAATGGGGAGAACTCGAACTCTGTTCAGAAGAAACCTTGAACATTCACATGGCTGCCACTTGTCTGCACTACGGACAGGAAGCTTTCGAAGGACTGAAAGCTTATCGCGGAAAAGATGGTAAAATCCGTATCTTCCGTCCTGAAGCTAATGCAGAACGTCTGCAAAGCACTTGCCGGGGTATCCTGATGCCAGAACTTCCGACTGAAAAATTCTGTGAAGCTGTGAAGAAGGTAGTAAAGGCCAACGAACGCTTCATTCCTCCATACGAAAGCGGTGCTTCTCTTTACATCCGTCCGCTGCTGATTGGTACAGGTGCACAAGTAGGTGTACATCCTGCCAGCGAATACATGTTTGTGATATTCGTCACTCCGGTAGGTCCGTACTTCAAAGGTGGATTTGCCACTAACCCCTACGTAATTATCCGCCAGTACGACCGTGCGGCACCACTCGGAACTGGTACGTTTAAAGTAGGTGGTAACTACGCTGCCAGCCTCCGCGCCAATAAAATGGCACACGATGCAGGATACGCCAGCGAATTCTATCTGGATGCAAAAGAAAAGAAATACATCGACGAATGTGGTGCAGCCAATTTCTTTGGTATCAAGAACAATACCTATGTCACTCCGCTGTCTACCTCTATCCTGCCCTCCATCACCAACCGCAGCCTGATGCAGCTGGCTGAAGACATGGGAATGAAAGTAGAACGCCGTCCAATTCCGGAAGAAGAACTGACTACCTTCGAGGAAGCAGGAGCTTGCGGTACAGCAGCCGTAATCAGCCCTATCGGCCGCATTGACGACCTGGAGAACCAGAAGTCATACGTCATTGCAAAAGATGGAAAACCAGGCCCTATTAGCGAGAAACTATATCACAAGTTGCGTGGTATCCAGTACGGCGACGAAGCTGATCCATACGGATGGGTAACTGTATTAGACTAATAATTATCCTTTTTACCATAAAAAAGTCCGAGACAAAACACGTTTCGGACTTTTTTATAGCATGTAACTCCTGACATAGACTATCTCTTCTCGAACGAACGGAAAAAGCGTAATAACTCTCCATTCGCCCGATTATCGATTTCCGTCTCTCGCATCTCTTCAAATAAATTCAGGGTAGAAGAACATTCCCCACAAATATCAATACCTATGACCCGCTCTTGCCGAAACACAACGGCCAACAACTGCTCCAGTTCTGATAAAGTCAGTGAACCTTGATCCCAGTTGGTTATCGCAGAAGAAGGGTCCAGCACATCCTTGTCGATAGAAATATAGACAGGTTCACTCACATGCTCAGAGGCAAACGCTTTCCAGCCTGCTTCCTGATCCAAAGAAGATTCACTATAAAAATGAATACGGTCGCCATATTCCTTTGGGACTTCCTGCAGCAAACGGTCTGAAGCACCGGCTATAATTACCTTCTTACAATTCGCATTCGTATCAAGCACATCTTTTACCCAGCTTCCACACGACAAGATATGCTCAAACAAAGGAGGCTGCATGTCAGGATGATGATCAAACACCAGTAAAGCAAATGGAGTAGCCAGCTTGTCAGTCCAGAATTTCGTCACATAATGATAGTTTCCTGAATCTATAAAATGAATTCCCTGCGGAGAATAATCTGCTATCATGCGCTGCAAGGCAGAAGCACCTTCTTCATCACAATAACATTCAGTTCCATTCAAATGCTGGCAGTCCAGCCACACAAACTGACAATTCCGGGCAAAAGACTCATAATTGTAGACTCCTGTAAAATTCATCACAACCACCGGCCTCGAATTCCGGCTAAATACTGCTTGAGATTGATGATTCATATACTTTCCTCCCATTCTTCAAAATACGCCTTAAAAACGAGGAAAAGAGACTGACATCGGAAACTCTTTTCCCATTGTCTATAGGCTATAAACAGAAAAAAGCTGTAACCAAATAGTTACAGCTTTTTATTTCGGCACGGGAAGAGAGGCTCGAACTCCCGACACTCGGTTTTGGAGACCGATGCTCTACCAACTGAGCTATTCCCGTGTTTGCGGTTGCAAAAGTAGTACAAATTTCGGAAACTGCAAGGGATTTCGAAAAATATTTTTCCAGAATCCCTCTACAGTAAAGATAAGTCATTGAACATCTGACGATAATACGCCGCTTTTTTTTCAAGCTTTAAAGGGTAAGCCCGACTGGAAGACGGCATCCGATAGAGGGTCAGCTCCCGGTCTCTGAAATGAAACGTACTTCCCCCTCCTACTGGAGGCTCTTTTGCTTCCATCTGTTCGCAAAACACATCCGTCGCCTTCTGACCGGTAGTCACCACCGCCCGACAAGAAGGAAGCTGCTGAAGAAGCAACCCAATATCCGTGGGCGAAACCACCTCTAAGAACTTATCGGATGCATTATCCTGCAACCTGCGTACGCACGAAGCCGTATCGTACAGAGCAATCCCCTTTTCACGCAAAAAAGCAATGATACGCTCTTTATCAAATATCTTTTCAGGACTGAGAAAATAATCCTTGTCATCAAAGAAAATGAAGCCGAAAATACGCCACATATCATTCTGCAGGTTGGGATAGAAGAAATCCATACTCCAGCGTTTCTTCTGCGGAGGAAAACTACCCAGCATCAGCAAGACTGCATTCTCCGGAAGAAAGGGCTCCAGCGGATGATGCTCCACTCCTGAAAGCAAATGCTCGTCCAACGTCATGCTTTTGGTTTAGGTTCCTTCTTAGCCAACAATACGATGTTATAGACATACTCCGTCATCCAGCTTTCAGAATAGCCCAACGCATGCTGATACTGACGAATGTTTCCGCAAGTCTTACGTACACCATCATCCTTCCAGTCTACTTTTGTCAGGATGTCGTGTACGGCTTTTTCCGTCATGTTACGAAGCATCTTCTTAAATACTCCCGGCATACGGAACTTCCATTGCATCAAGTTGCCGATTACCATCATCAAATCCTGGCTGAATCCCTGGAACATGAAAAGATAATTCTTTATATCGTTCACATTGCGGCAATTGCGCTTGATAGATCCGTCGATTTCCTTGAAAAAGGTTTCAGGCAGACCATAAATATCCATCAGCATCTTGCGGCAGCGTGTACGCTCTGCGATACCAAGTTTGTTATTCTGCGTAGGAACCTTCAATGTACGTTTAAATACAGCCAAATCCGGCAGAAAGTTAATGTTACTGATACCCAGCTGAGCTGCCATTACTGCCTGATAATACACACGAATCAGTGTCATGAAATCTTCCATTCCACCTACACGTACCGTTTCATCAGCACCTTCTGCTGTTTTCTTGCCTAATAGTTTTGAAAATATACTCATACTTGTACTTTTTATTGTTTTTTGATTTGCAAAGATACGAAAATAGTTACCAACATTCTAAATCCTGCTCAATATCTTTCATCTGCTCTTTGTGAAAGACTGGACTTTTGATGCCTTTCCGCTTTTGTGCCAAGTAATCATCGAGCAAGCGAAAAGCATATTTGCCAAGCAAGAATATTGCAATCAGGTTACAAATGGACATTAAAGCCATAGTAACATCAGCCAAGTTCCATACTAGATTCAGACTTGCCAATGAGCCAAACAAAACCATCCCTCCAACCAACATACGGTATAAAACTACCGGCCACTGTCGAGAGGTGAAAAAGCGGATATTAGCTTCTCCGTAATAATAGTTTCCTAAAATACTGCTGTATGCGAAAAAAAGAGTAGCAATGGCAACGTAGATGCCTCCAATATTACCAACCTCACTGGTCAGCGCCGCTTGGGTCAACTGAATACCATCCAGGCCACTGCCAACATAATCCTCACCAAACAAAATGATAAAAGCTGTACAGGAACAAATAAGCAGAGTATCTGTAAACACTCCCAGTGCCTGAATAAATCCTTGTTTAGCGGGATGGGTTACATGAGCCGTTGCCGCAGCATTGGGGGCAGATCCCATACCAGCCTCATTGCTGAAAAGTCCCCGTTTAATCCCTTGCATCAGAGCCGTTCCTATTCCGCCACCAACGGCCTGATGCCAGCCAAAAGCATTACCGACAATTTGTTCAACAACTGCTGGAATACGGTCAATATTAGCCAATACAACAAACAAAGCCAATGCAATATAACCGACAGCCATGACAGGAACAATGACACTACTGATGGCAGCAATACGATGTACACCTCCAAAAATAATGACAAGGGTTAATACCGAAATGACAATTCCTGAGTTCAAAGGCTCTATAGAAAAAGCACTTTGCAAGGCAGCACTCATGGTATTACTTTGCACCGAATTGAATGCAAGACCAAACGTGACCGTAATCAGTACCGCAAAAAGTACTCCCATCCAACGTTTCTTCAATCCACGCTCCATGTAATAGGCAGGGCCTCCGACATAGGAATGTTTTCCTTTGACTTTAAAAAGCTGGGCTAAAGTAGATTCCACAAAGGCACTGCTGGAACCCAGCAGCGCAATAATCCACATCCAGAAAATCGCTCCTGGTCCACCTACCGTAAGGGCCGTTGCCACACCAGCCAGATTGCCGGTTCCAACACGGCTTGCCAGCGAAATGGTAAAAGCCTGAAAAGAAGAGATATGTTTCTCGTGTCCGTTTATCTTAGCAGTCGAATCACCTAGTAACCGGATCATCTCACCCAACATACGGAACTGTACGAAACGAGTCTTAACACTGAACCAGATAGCGCATCCCAGCAACATGATTATCAGGACATAAGTCCACAAGACATAGTTGGCTTCATTTATGATATTCGTGAATAGCTCCATGAAATTTATTAATCAGATTTGAGTTTAAAATAAAATGTATGCTCTTTGAATACCGGTTCCACCAAGTCAAAACGAATAAAATCTGCCAGCAAGCCAATCACCAGCTTCCGCGGAAGCCCTGAAAGCCTGACACACTTATTCAACGTCAATTCGCCGTGCTGCCCCACCAGGTTTAATATAGACTGCTCTTTCTCTGTATAAGTCACTACCACTTCTTTTTTATTATGAAACCACACGTTCAAGTGGACCGGAGTGGCCAAGATTGTTTCATCTTTAATGCGCAAGTAAGCCTTGGGCCGATTGTCTTCATCGAGGGCATAGACAGGCTTCTCCTTGCTTTCGGGAACATAAACCTCCAGCACATCTTTTCCTTCCACCTTATATAATCGGTTATCAAGTTGTAGGGAAGGCTTACAATACATTGTAGCTGCAGCTTCTATCATGTAAAGCTCCTCTTCCGAACGTATTCCTGCTATTTTCCCGTTATCTTTTACTCCTATAAGCAATCTTCCCCCTCCGGTATTGGCAAAAGCCGACAAGCTCTTCGCTATTTTCCGGGCATCGGAAATGGCAAACTTGAAATCCTGATGCACATGTTCACCTTCAGTAATGAGTTGTTGTATATAATCCGCGTCTGTAGTCTGTTTCATTACCGGAACAACTCAATCACAATGTTTATGCGTCATGATGTCGAGCACCAGCTTGTCGGTCTCGTTCATGCCTTCAGAACCGATTTTCGTCAGATTACGGATACTGAAATCCACATTGTCTTCAATAATACCTTCTACTGAAGTCACACACTTTCCTTCCATGGCCAGGATGGCAGAGAACACAGCGGTAGATACCCCACTGGTCAATTTCAAAGCACAGCTTGGCTTGGCCCCGTCGCAAATCATACCTGTCAGATTAGCAATCATGTTCTGCACGGCATAAGCTACCTGCTTATACTCCCCTCCCATCAGGTAAGTAATTCCGCAGCTGCTTCCTGTAGCCGCCACGACACAACCACACAAAGCCGACAGACGTCCCAGATTCTGCTTGATGTAAATAGCTGTCAGATGACTGAGTACCAAGGCACGAATCAGTTCTTCTTCCGTTTTGTGATTCTCTTCCGCAAAAACTACGACCGGAAGCGTGGCAGCAATTCCCTGATTTCCGCTACCGGAATTACTCATTACCGGAATCATGGCTCCTGCCATACGGGCATCGCATGCAGCAGATGTGTACGAAAGGATATGCGTGAATGTATTGATTCCCATGATACTCTGTTCGCTGCGGCTACCCTGCAAGGTTTTTCCCAGCTCATGTCCGTAATTTCCTTTAAACGAACGTTCAGCCGCCTGTAAGTTCAGGCGTTTGGCCTCCAGAATAAAGCGAATTTCATCCAGCGGAGTTGTAGTAGCAAAGTCGTACACCTTGCTTAGATTCAAGTCCACTTCTTCTGTATCCGCTTCAGCTCCCGTCTTGGTTCTATGATCGAACAAAACCTGAGCGTTCCGCTCTGCATACACAAAGTTTGTATGCCCTCCGCTGATGATAGCAGTAGCCTCATCTTCATCGGCCGAACAAACCACCTCAATATACAGTTTCTCTTCGATACCTTCCTTCAGTTCTATCTTAATGCCTTGACCGGCTATCATCTGTTTTCCTTCTTCCACACTCTCGGGAGTAATGTCTTTCAGGACTTCCAGTCCATATTCCGACTTACCCTTCAAGGCCCCCAGTGCAATGGCAATTGGCAAACCAATCATGCCCGTACCGGGAATACCTACTCCCATGGCATTTTTCAAGATGTTAGCACTCAGACGTGCGGTAATCGTTTCCGGACACTTCCCCAATACTTCCGTAGCCTTGGCCACGCAAAGAGCCACAGCCACCGGTTCTGTACAACCGATGGCTGGGACCACCTCCCGCTGAATGAGTGCGATGATACGCTCTCTTTCTGCTTGTGCAATCATACTGATTATTTTTTATAGTTCTTCAATCCTGTTTGCAGGAATTCCACATATTTCTGAATATCCTCATCGTACGAATAAGACTTGTTCAACGGCATTCCTTCGTTGTCGAGCAACACATAGAAAGGCTGTGCGTTAGCTCCGAACTTGGAGCGCTGCAAGTAGCTCCACTTATCGCCCACCGTACGCAATGTACGTTCCGTACCGTTTTCCATCACCTTCACCGGTTCTGGCAATTTGGTCTTTTCATCCACATACAGCGTAATCAATACGTAATCCTCGTTCAACAGTTTGCTTACTGTAGGATCTGTCCATACAGCCAGTTCCATCTTACGGCAGTTCACACAACCATAGCCTGTGAAGTCAATCATCACCGGTTTTCCCTGCTGACGTGCATATTCCATTCCGGCATCAAAGTCATTGAACTTCGCATGCACTTCATTCTTATATAAATTGAAATCCTGTGTCTGCATAGGAGGAGCAAAAGCACTCACAGCCTTCAACGGAGCACCCCACAAGCCCGGTACCATATATACGGCAAACGCCAGAGAAGCAAGTGCCATAAAGAAACGGGGCACACTTACCTTTGTGTCGTCATCATCGTGCGGGAATTTGATTTTTCCCAGCAGATACATACCCAGCAACGCAAAAATCACAATCCACAATGCCAAGAAGGTTTCACGATCCAACAGACGCCAGCCGTAAGCCAAATCGGCTACAGAAAGGAACTTCAATGCAAATGCCAGTTCCAGGAATCCCAGTGTCACTTTAATGACATTCATCCATCCTCCCGATTTCGGCATGGACTTCAGCCATGACGGGAAGAGCGCAAACAAGGTGAACGGCAAAGCCAGTGCAATGGCAAATCCCAGCATTCCGATGGCCGGCGCCACGATACTTTCAGAAGTAGATACTTCCACCAGCAAGAAACCGATAATCGGACCGGTGCAAGAGAAAGAAACCAGTGACAGCGTGAAAGCCATCAGGAAAATACTCAACAATCCGGTAGTCTGTTCAGCCTTGCTGTCTACCGCATTGCTCCACTTCGACGGAAGGGTAATTTCAAATGCTCCAAAGAAAGAAGCGGCAAAAACCACCAGCATCAGGAAGAACAAGATATTAAATACCGCACTCGTAGATAAGTCATTCAAGGCACTGGCACCGAAAATCAAAGTAATAGCCAAACCCAAAGTGACATAAATCACTACAATAGAAGCGCCATACGTCCAGGCATCCCGAATACCTTTCCGTTTATCCTTGGTACGTTTCAGGAAGAAACTTACCGTCATCGGAATAATCGGCCATACACAAGGAGTAAACAATGCCAGCAGTCCGCCTACAAATCCGGCAAAAAAGATATAAATCCATGAATGAGACTCATTGTTCACGTTTTCACCGAATGAGCTTAATTCCTTTACGACCGGCTTCCAGTAGTCGGCAGTTTCCGCAGACACTGCATCCTCACCAATTTGAAGCGGTGCCAAGGCCAGCGATGCCGTATCAGCCACCTCTGCCTCTTCCGCAGCTACGGCATTTCCCGTAGTCGCCTGCTGTCCGGCCGCCTCACCCTTGAAAGAAAATTCCACATTGGTAGGAGGCAGACAGTTTTCATCATTACAAGCACCATACTGCAAATAACCGCTCACTTCATATTTTCCGCCTTTCAGCCTGATTTTCTGCACAAAAGTAGCCGTACCTTCAAAAAAACGGACTTGCATGCCGAATATCGGATCCATCTTGTCTATTTCTTTTCCGGCAGGTTTCAATTTTCCTACTATCTCCGCCCCCTCAAGCTTATCCGTATTGAACGTAGCTGAAATAGGTCCTCCTTCAGGCAAATCCGTAGAATATACGTGCCATCCTTTTTCCATTTTCCCGGTAAATACAATTTCCACCTCATCCGCAGAAACCGATTTCCATTCAGTCTTGAACTTTACCGGTTCCTGTATCTGAGCCAGTACCGGCAGGCATAAAACGGCCATGAAAAGCCAGCCAAGTAGAATTCTCTTACTCATAAATATACACTAAGTGATGTGATAAAACTATATCCCTGTAAAAAAGCAGGGCAAAGATAATCATTTTTCTTACTAAAATACATGACAATCTATGATTCAGCCTCGTTTTTTGTTTCAGATATGTCAATTTTCACTTTCAGAATTTATCCTTATTCTGTTTGCCACAAGGGCGCAGAAAAAAACGTCTTCTTTTTTTGCAGATAAAAAAATAATCCTTACTTTTGCACCGACTTTGAGAAAGACAATCCTCAAAAGGAGTCTTGGAGAGGTGGCAGAGTGGTCGATTGCGGCGGTCTTGAAAACCGTTGTACCGTGAGGTACCCGGGGTTCGAATCCCTGTCTCTCCGCAGAACCTACTGGACAAAAAAGGACAGTAAGAGGACAAAAACCTACAAATCAGCGATTTGTAGGTTTTTTATTGCCTATAAGTCTTGTTTCCAAGACAACAAAAGGACTTGAAAAGACATAGTTTCGTTACTAAATCGAGCATTTCAAAAGCAAGATTGTAATAATTAACGTAACTCACTGAACCACACGTGCAAACTTCCCTATTCCTCAGTTCGCTGCCAAGTGGCAAAAATGCAAAATATGGCGGATGTACGCAGACTTTCCGTTACGAATACATTACCTGTTTACTATAAAAGAGGGTGCTCTTTTTGCTCTGATAACAAGCTACCAGACAACGGTTTGAACAGAATGTATCAGAGATTTGCAACGAACAGGTGAAAATAATGGCTTGACGGATTTTCCTGCACCCGTCCGCAGTGTTTTGCAAAAGGATGATTAGCTCTGAACAATGTAATTTTGCGAACAAAAAAAGAGCTGATTATGAACGAACTGAAAGTAACATTCTACCTGAAAAAGAACGAGGAAAGAACCGACGGGACGATACCCATCTTGGGACGAATCCGCATCGGCAAGTCAATGGTGCAGTTCAGCACCAAGGTGTATGTCATCCCCACCCTGTGGGATGTTAAGTCGGGCAGAGCTGTGGGAAAGAGCAAACCTGCCGCTACCGTGAACAAGGAACTTGACAGAATTTCACTGGACATCCATTCCGCCTGCAAAGATTTGCTGGCGAAAAAGGAAAACGTATCGGCGCTGGAAGTCAAGAACGCTTTTCAAGGCATATCTTCCGAGCAGGAAACGCTAATCTCCCTTTACGAGAAGTGCAACGACAATTTTTATAAGAAGGTAGGCATAAACCGTAAATTGGCGACCTACAAACAGTATTGCGTGGCATTGAACCACCTGAAGGACTTTCTCCGACAGAAGTACAACGTGAGGGACTTGCCGTTCCAATCGCTCAATCCGGCTTTTGTATCCGCATACGACTTATACCTGCGTTCCGACCTCAAAATCGGACGTGCCAGCGTGACAAGGATGATGGGATACCTGCACCGTGTGCTGAAATCCGCCATCAACAACGGTCATTTAAGGCAGGACCCTTTTGCAGGCTATACGTTTGACTATGTCCCCATTGTCCCCAAGTTCCTGTCGGAAAAGGAACTGAAACGGATGATAACCACACCGCTGCCCAAATCCAACCTGAACCTTGTGCGTGATGTATTCCTCTTTTCGGCGTTCACCGGCATCTCGTTCAGCGACCTGCGCAACCTGACGGTAAAGAACCTCGCGCAAGCGGAAGACGGCACTTGGTGGATTCACAGCGCACGGCAGAAGACCGGAACACCATTTCACGTACCCCTGTTGGAATTGCCGCTTGAACTCATCGGCAAATACCGTGGCATTGCCAAGGCGGACAGGCTGTTCCCAATGTACAGTTGCAGCAAGACAAACATATACCTGAAAAAGATTGCGGAAATATGCCAAATCAAACGCCGGGTGACCTTCCATCAGGCACGCCATACCTATGCCTCAGTAATCACTCTCTCTCAAGGAGTTCCGCTTGACACGGTACGTGAACTGATGGGACACCGCGACTGGAGAGCCACCCGAATCTACGCCCATCTGACTTATGATAAAGTAAATGAGGATATGAGCAAGCTGCAAAAGCGAATAACAGATAAATTCAAGCTGGCAGAAGATGAACATGCAGAAACCGTCATACGGAAAGAAGTCAAACACGCTAAAAGAATGAAACCATGAAACAGGATAAGAAGACCACTTACAATACTTTCGCAGTATTGTTCTATATCAACCGTCAGAAAGTGAAAAAGAACGGTCTGTGTCCGCTTATGGGCAGGATTTCCATCAACACCGAAGTCGCACAGTTCTCCACGAAAATGGAGGTGCAGCCTGATTTGTGGGATGCCAAGGCATACCGTCTGACAGGCAAAAGCCGTACCGCCAAAGAGACCAATGCCAAGATAGACAGGCTTGAAGAGGATATACGACGTTATTACAAAGAAATTCTTGACGAACAGGGGTATATCACAGCGGAGCTTGTCAAGAATGCCGTGAACGGCATCGGGTTGCATAAACGAAAATTGTTGGAGTTGTACCGCGAGTATATGGAAGATTATGCCAAACGTATAGGTATCAACCGTGCTCCCGGCTCCTTAAAAGGACATAAGGCTTCTTACAAGACACTTCAAAAATTTGTAAATGACTGCTATGGCTTGGAGGACATACCATTGAAACAACTTGACTATTCGTTCATAGAGAAATATGACAATTTCCTGCGGACGGGTATGGGGTATTCCGTTGCTACCGTGGAGGGATATATAATCAAGCTGAAAACCATGACACGGACAGCACTGGCACAAGGTACAATCCGGTACAACCCGTTTGCATCGTTCATTCCCGAAAAGGCATTACGGAGACATCGCCACCTGACAATGGATGAGTTACAGAAGCTGATGAACACCCCCATTCAGGACAAGTTCCTGTGCCGTATGCGTGACTTGTTCATCTTCAGCACCTTCACTGGCATCTCATACATTGATATGTGTAATCTGAGTATGGGAAATGTAAGCAAGGACACAAAGGGCAACCTTTGGCTAAAATTTAAACGGCAGAAAACCAAGAGTGAATGTGTAATACGCCTGCTTGACATTCCACGTAGGATTATGGAGAAATACGAGGGAGAGCGTATCGGGAATAAACTCTTTAATATGCCGTGTCGTTCAGCCCTGACCAACAATATGCCGAAACTTGCAAAACTCTGTGGCATAGAACGTCGGCTTACCTACCATATGGCAAGGCATAATTTCGGAACTCTGATTACTCTCTCTCAGGGAGTTCCGTTGGAAACCGTATGCCAGATGATGGGGCACAAGAACATGAGTACCACCCAAATCTATGCCCGTCTGACCCATCAGAAAGTGGACGAAGACATAAAGAAGCTGACCAAACGCATCGGAAGCAAATTCCAGATGCCCGAATGGAACAAGGATAAGGAAAACATCAAAAACATACATTATGGAACGAGGAATTATTACAATCACTGAAAACGGGGCGGTCACGATGCCGACCGCTCCCGTATGGATGACGCAACAGGAAATATGCGATGCGTTCAATATGTTCGGTTACGACATCCGCAAGGCTGTACACGCCATTTACAAAAACATGGAGTTGTTGGAAAGCGAAACGAAGCGGTACATCAGGCAGGACAACGGGATAAACTATGATGTGTATAGCCTTGAAATGGTGATAGCCGTTTCCTTCAAGTTGAGAAGTCGGGAGAGTATGGCTTTCCGGCGGTTCATCATGGACAAACTCTGTTCTTTCAATAGAGGAAATTCCATCCATTTGTTCTTTTCGCTATCCGATACCCATTCACAATGCACGTGTTAGAATGAAGCGAAACGACCTTCCTGTACAGAGAAAGCCGATGGTCGGACAGTTATCCTGCCGCCATCGGCTTTCTCTGTTTTTGCATATGTCTAATCACGTATCCAAGCGGTAGGCGTTCCGATACCCACTCATCACCATTTTTTCGATGTCAGACTCCTTGTACAGAATTTTTCCGCCTAACTGGTAGTAGGACACTATCCCATTGTTGCGGTAGTCCTGCAAGGTGCGTCGGCTCACCTTGAGCCATGCCGACACTTCCTTGTCCGTCAGGAATTGTTCGTTACTTGACGAGGCCTTATGGCTTGCGTCCATTCTTTCGATGCCTTCGAGCAGAGCATCCAGTTGTCCGATGAAGCCGACCTCCAGTTCACGGTCGGCAAGAATCAAGTCGTTCATAATTTACAGTGGATTTAGTGGTTGTACATTGTGTTGTCTGATTAGATGCTACAGCCACGATAGGCTGCATCCTTACGTCTGTCCTCCACAAGCCGGACGATGCGCTGTACATCCTCCGGCTTGTAGAAAATCTTATGCCCGATTTGCGAGTAAGCCAGTGTTCCGTTATCGCGGAGCGTCTGCAAGGTGCGCGGACTGATGCGCAACTGTTGGCAGACCTCCTGGTTGTCCATCCAACGGCTGAGCCGTTTTCCCTCCCTTTTGCAAAGGATTTCATTTACCCGGTCGGACAGGCGGTTGAGCTTGCCGACCATTTCTTCGTACTTTTCTTTCGAAATAATTACTACATTCATGTCTTATACTGATTTTAGTGTTAATAATCCGTTTTGCCTGCAAAGTAAATCCGTTGTTCGCATGGAACAATGGAATTGCAATGAGGTGGCAGCTTGTGGCAGCAGGTGGTCGGGAGTGGCGTTATCCGTCGAACCCGTGACGTCTGTTCCAAGCGTCCGTGATGCAAAGAAAAGCGAAGTCCGGCATAATCCGACCACTTCACATCTGCGTGGCAGCATTTGGCGTCGGTGTGGTAGCCTGTGGCGTTCTTCGGATTCCTATACTTCTTGAAAGGAGCTTCATCTGTTTCACGCCAAGCCATGTCCTTAAATCTGTTCCAACCATTCCAATTAAGCCCTTAAAAATCCTAATGCCATTTCTCGCACAATGGCAAAACGATGCAGCACGCACCGTTCCGACAATGCGTAAAGTGCAAAACCATACATTGTTGCCACAGTCCGCCCATTCGTTTGACAGCCTGCAATACAGCCATTTCCTTTGCAACTGATAATCGGTCAAATGTGCGCACAACGACCCACATTGTTAAACACTAAATTCAAACATGTATGAAGAAGAATTTAAGCAGCCAGAGCATGGATGCAGCATTACAGGATTTTTTAGGCAACAAGCCGAGTATGGAAACACCGAAGCCCGACGCACAACCTGCCGACACGCAGGAACAGGCAAGTGGGGCTGTGCCGGAACAAGTGGATGAAACTCCGCAGGTGGTACGCCGCATCAGCGGCAAACAACGCCGGGCATCGTTGGAGGAATACAAGGAGGAATTTCTCCACGTTCCGTCCATCGAAGACCGTAAGCCCGTATTCCTCAGCCGCAGCACGCGCGATGCCCTTGACCGCATCGTCCGCATGTTCGGCGAACGGCGGATGAGCGTGTCGGGACTGGTGGAAAATATCACCCGGCAGCACCTTGCCATCTACGGGGAGGACATCGAGGCATGGCGTAAACTCTGAGAATTAAGGGGCTAATTGACGGGATGTAGTTCGGAGTTACTCTGAACCAGTCCAACGGAGTTTTGAGGGGAGCAAGTTTGTGTTTCGGGCATACCGAAACCGCCTGCTCCCACTCCGAAACTCCGTGGAAGCTACATCCCGTTGGTCTAATGGGTATCCGTATTATAAACAGTAACAAACGTATGGAGCATAAGCAAAAAACAGTAAGAAGAAACAAGGGAGGTCGCCCCAAGAAAGGAGCGGCAGACAAGCTGAAATACCGCCTCACGGTGAAGATGGCGACATCGGACTACTATACGCTGAAAGGCAAGGCACGGGGTGCGGGCATATCCGCCGGGGAGTTCCTGCGCCGTTGCATGAGGGACGGGCAGGTGAAGGAACGGCTCACGCCGGAACATACTGGTTACGTCCGCCAACTCTGCGGCATGGCGAACAACCTGAACCAGCTTGCGCACAAGGCGAACGCCGCGGGTTTCGTCACGGTGAGGATGGAGTGCCGCATACTCGTGGCACGGATTGAAGAACTTCTTAACCTTATCCTCCTATGATAGCTAAAATCGTAAAGGGAAGCAGTTTCAAGGGTGTGGTAAACTACATTCTTGACAAGGAAAAGGACGCTAAAATTCTTGTCTGTGACGGTCTGTTTGCCGAGGACAAGGACACGATAGCCATGAGCTTCGAGGCACAATCGAAGATGAATCCAAAGGTTACGAAGCCCGTCGGACACATCTCGTTGGCTTTCTCCAAGGAGGACGAACACCGCCTGACCGACCGCACAATGGCTGGAATAGCGTTGGAATACCTGAAGGAAATGGGAATAACCGACACGCAGATTCTCATCGTGCGCCACTTTGACAAGGAGCATCCGCATGTACACATAGCGTTCAACCGAATCGCCAATAATGGCAGGACAATTAGCGACCGCAACGAGCGGATACGCAGCGCACGCATCTGCAAGGAGATTACAAGGAAGTACAGCCTTTATCTCGGCAGCGGCAAGGAACAGGTGAAACGACACCGCCTGAAAGAGCCGGACAAGACCAGGTACGGGCTTTATACTATCCTTAAATCGGAGGTTTCAAGGTGCGGAAACTGGCGGCAATTAGCCGCTAATCTGAAGAAACAGGGCGTGGATATGCGGTTCAAGTACAAAGGTAAGTCGGACGAGGTGCAGGGTGTAGTTTTCACCATGAACGGCTATTCGTTCAGCGGTTCCAAGATTGACAGGCGGTTCAGCTATTCCAAGATAGATGCGGCATTGGAACGGAACAGACGTACCGAGCGAATGGAAATGCAACGGTCTTCGCACCATGAAGAACTGCCCACGTTTCAACCTGAATCAAGGGGCAACGATGATTTGTACAACAGCTCGATTGGTCTTTTCATGCAGGACAATGCAAACGCTCAAGCGGATGAAAACTATTTTGAGGAAGAATTAAAACGCAGGAACAAGAAAAAGAAACAACGTAAAATAAGATTCTAAATATGGATAATAATGAAGTATATGCACTCTTCGAGGACATCAAGAATGACCTCAAGGGTATCAACGGAAAGTTGGAGAACAGTCCCAAAGTAACAAATGACCAGTCAGGCGGACAGCCTCCGACGGTGGACTTGACACCCATAAAGGTGATGTTCGATAGTTCCGCAAAGGAGCATCAGGCAGAGACCAAAGCCATGTTGACCAAGTTCGCGGAAGCGGAAGTTTACGCGTCGAACAGGATTCTGCACTTGTTACGGAATTTGAAAGAGTCGTTTGCTCTAAGTTCGGAAGAACGAGATACCGAGCCGCAGGAACATATCCACCGCCACAGCTTTGACATCCGGTCAAGCAAGGTATTTTCTCTTTTGGTCGGCATGGGCATCGTGTGCAGCCTTTCCATCTGGGGAAACATCGAGCTATGGAAATCCAAACAGCAATATGCGGACGATGCGTTGAAGTTCCGTGTCATCCGTTCATGGGGAGGCTGCAATGCCAATCATATTCTTTGGCTGAATGACGTGTTCGACATCCACCGCAACGAAGAAACCATTGACTGGATACGACAGGAAGCTGACGGCTACGACAAAGGGTTAAAGACCTTGTCGGACAGTCTGATGCAGGAGAAATTGAAAGTGACACGAATAAATAGTAATAACAAAAAGTAACGTGAATGGCATCGGTAAAAGTGAAATTTCGTCCTTCTTCCGTAAACGGCAAGGAGGGCAGCATCTATTATCAGGTGATACACAACCGCGCGGTCCGCCAGATTACGGCAGACCTGCATGTACATGAAAATGAGTGGAACACCGGGACATCGTCCGTAATGATTCCCACTTGGGCTGATGTGGACAGGAAGTACCATCTTCATATTATCCAAAAACACATCAGCCGTGACGTATTGCGGTTGGAGAATATCATCCGCAACCTGACGCTCAAAGGTGTCTGTTCGGCAGATGCCATTGTGGACGGTTATCGAAAACAGACAAGCCTGCAATCGTTCTTCAATTTCATGGATTCCGTCATTGGGCAACTGAAACGCCTGAACAGGGAACGCACATCGGAAACCTATGCGTCTGCTTTGTCCAGCTTCATGCGTTTCAGGCGGAACAAGGATATACAGCTGGATGATATGGATGAGGACTTGGCAATGGAATACGAGGCATGGCTGAAAACAAATGACGCATCCTTGAATACCATATCTTTCTATATGCGCATCCTGCGCGCCACCTACAACCGTGCCGTGGAAAAGGGGCTGACCACACAGAAACATCCCTTCAGGCATGTCTATACGGGAATGGACAAGACCGTGAAACGCGCCATATCCCTGAAGGACATCCGGCGCATCAAGGAACTTGACCTGACGGGAAAGCCGCATTGGGAACAGGCAAGGGATATGTTCCTTTTTTCGTTTTACACCCGTGGAATGTCGTTCATTGACATGGCTTATTTGAAGAAGTCGGACTTGAAGAACGGCATATTGAGTTACCGGAGGCACAAGACCGGACAACAACTCCACATCAGGTGGGAAAGCTGCATGGAGGAAACCGTGAAGAAATATGCCGCAGGATGTTCCGGTGATTACCTGCTCCCCATCCTAAAACTGCCTTCCAAAAAGCTACGCAGTCAATACAAGAGTACGCTGTTCCGCATCAACAAGTACCTGAAAGAGATTGCCCGGCTGTGCGGCATTGCCGCGCCGCTTACCATGTACGTGAGCAGGCACTCTTGGGCAAGCATCGCCAAGAGCAAGAACATACCGATTTCAGTCATCAGCGAGGGCATGGGACATGATTCGGAGGAAACCACACGTATCTACCTTGCATCATTGGACGGTTCGGTGATAGACAAGGCGAACTCACTTATTCTGAAAGACTTGTAATCGGAAGTTGTTTTGGAACAATGACGGTACTTCTGTCGGGAGATACACTATCGGATGCAAAATTACACATTTTTGTGAAAAACGGGCAATTTGCACTCCATAAAAATGCGTCAGACAAGCATTAAAGCAGTATTGAAACGGCTGTTGTTTTACAAGTGACAAATAAACGGCTTGGTTATCAGGTATTATGTTCTCCCGACAGGAGATACACTTTAACATGAGTGTATCAACGTGCCTGAAACAGCCGACATATTGGAGAACAACATATTGCGGACTTCTCCCGAACTGTTGTCCACCCTGCTCAAAGACCATACGACGAGCAGGGGCGATGCCGTGTGCAACATATTCTGGGCGACTTCCGACTATGAACACCTTGGCAAAGGGTATGGCTACCATGACCCGATATTGCCCGAACTCATCACGGGTGCCAACGGCCAGGTCATCATGCCCCGTGTCCTGAAGCACAAGGACACCCAGTCGGCGCGTGTCCGTGACATGGCTGAGGTGTTCACCCCTGCATGGGTATGCAACGCACAGAACAACCTGATTGACGAGGCGTGGTTTAGCAGGAAAGACGTGTTCAATACGGAATACACGTCAGAGGACGGCACGCACGGTTGGAAAACGAATCCTGAAAGAATCTCTTTCCCCGAAGGAAAGACATGGAAGGATTATGTCCGTGACACACGTCTTGAAATCACCTGCGGCGAAGCACCCTATATCGTCAGCCGCTATGACACCACCACAGGCGCAGTTGTTCCGCTTGCCGACCGTATCGGACTGCTCGACCGCAAACTGCGTGTTGTCAGCGAGAACACCGAAACTTCCGGCGAATGGCTGGAAGCCGCACAGGAAGCCTACAAAAGCCTCTATGCCTACGAATGGCAGGGCGACAGTTTGCTCATCGCCCGTGAGTCCATGCTCGCCTCTTTTATCGAATACTATCGTGCCAAGTTCGGGAAAGACCCGTTGGCGAAGTCCGTGAACTACATCGCCTACATCATTTCGTGGAACGTGTGGCAGATGGACGGGCTGAAAGGTGTCGTGCCTGACAGTTGCCGTGACAGGGTGGAAATGTCCACAGACCTTTTCGGGGAAACCACACGGACTGTGACTACTTGCGAGGGATGCCGCACGGACAACATTTTCAGGCACAACGGCACTTACTGCCTCATAAAGGACTGGCGCTCCAAAGACCCGCAGACCGGGCGTAAAGGCAAGCGCGTCCGTTTTATTGACCTTCTAAAATGAATGCCCATGAAATACTTTTCTTCCCTTAAACTGAAGCTGATATACGTGTTCCGCATCAACGATGCTGCACACGAAGGTTGCCTGAAGATAGGCGAGGCTACCTGTGACGATGAGAGCGTCATCGGGCTGGCACCGAACAGCAAGCCGCTGAACGAGGCGGCAAGGAAGCGCATCAACCAGTACACGCAGACCGCAGGCATACGCTACGATCTGTTACACACCGAACTGACGCTGTACAACCGTGGCGGCTTGCGTTCGTTCAACGACAAGGAGGTACATGCCGTGCTGGAGCGTTCCGGTGTGAAGAGGAAGGTGTTTGACAAGGAGAACAAAGCTAACGAATGGTTTGTAACGACGCTTGATGTGGTAAAACGTGCCATTGCAGCCGTCAAGGAGGGCAAGGAATCCCTGTCACCGGGAGAGGTAACAAACGGACGCAGCCCCATTGTGTTCCGCCCCGAACAGAGGGAAGCCATTGAGAAGACGGAAAGGCAGTTCAGGAAAGGCAACCAGATGCTCTGGAACGCCAAGATGCGTTTCGGCAAGACACTCTCCGCCTTGCAGGTGGTCAAGGACATGGATTTCAGGCGAACGCTCATCCTGACCCACCGCCCCGTGGTGGACAGCGGATGGTTCGAGGACTTCGGCAAGATATTCTATGACCGCAACGACTTTGCCTACGGCTCCAAGAATAACGGGGAGAGCCATGAAAGCCTTGAGCGCAGGGCAGAGGCTGGCGGACTGCATTATGTCTATTTTGCTTCCATGCAGGACTTGCGCGGCTCTGAACTTGTCGGCGGCAACTTCGACAAGAACAATGAGGTGTTCGCCACGCCTTGGGACTTGATTATCGTGGACGAGGCGCACGAGGGAACGCAGACCGAACTCGGCAAGGCGGTGATGGCTGAGTTGGTCAAGGAGGATACAAAAGTTTTACGGTTGTCTGGTACGCCGTTCAATCTCTTAGACGATTTCAAGGAGAATGAAATCTACACATGGGACTACGTGATGGAGCAGCGTGCCAAGTGCGAATGGGACAAGACCCACTTCGGCGACCCCAACCCGTATGCGGCACTGCCAGCCATGAACATCTACACCTATGACCTCGGACGTTTACTCAAGGAGTTTGTCGATGAGGACGTGGCTTTCAATTTCCGCGAGTTCTTCCGTGTGGACAAGGACGGCGGTTTTGTCCATGAACGTGACGTTTCCGCTTTCCTCAACCTGCTTACCAAGGAGGACAAGGAAAGCTGTTATCCTTTCGCTAACGAGGAATATCGCAATGTTTTCCGCCACACGCTGTGGATGGTGCCGGGCGTGAAGGAGGCAAAGGCGTTGAGTGCGTTGTTGCAGCGGCATCCCGTGTTCCAACATTTCCATATTATAAATGTGGCGGGCGACGGCGACGAGGACGAGGAAAACCGCGGTGCGCTTGAAATGGTAAATGAGGCTATCGGAAAAGACCCAGACGCGACACGCACCATCACCCTGTCCTGCGGACGCCTGACCACGGGCGTGAGCGTTCCGGCATGGACAGCCGTGTTCATGCTTTCCGGTTCGTACAATACGGCGGCATCCAGCTATATGCAGACCATCTTCCGCGTGCAGACACCCGCCACCATCAATGGACGGGTGAAGGAGCAGTGTTACGTGTTTGACTTTGCGCCCGACCGCACGCTGAAAGTACTTGCCGAGACCGCCAAGATTTCCGCCAAGGCAGGCAAGACCTCGCAGGATGACCGCAAGACGATGGGCGACTTCCTCAACTTCTGTCCGGTCATTTCCATTGAAGGCTCGCGCATGGACAAGTTTGATGTGCCGCGTATGCTGGAGCAGTTGAAAAAGGTCTATGTGGAGCGTGTGGTGCGCAACGGATTCGAGGACAACAGCCTGTACAATGACGAGTTATTGAAACTGGGTGATTTAGAATTGCAGGAGTTTGACGACCTGAAACGCATCATCGGTCAGACCAAGGCTATGCCCAAGACCAATCAGGTGGACATCAACAACCAAGGGTTAACGGGAGAGGAATACGAGGAAAAGGAGAAGCTGGAGAAAAAGCCCAAGAAGGAACTGACCGAGGAGGAGAAGCGCAGATTAGAGGAACTGAAAAAAAAGACGAAGAACCGCGAGGCGGCAATCTCCATCCTCCGTGGCATCTCCATCCGCATGCCCCTGCTCATCTATGGTGCGGAGTTGGATAACGAGGATGAGGAAATCACTATTGACAACTTCGCCGAGAAGATAGACCCGCGCTCGTGGGAGGAGTTCATGCCCAAAGGGGTGAGCAAGCAGAAGTTCAATGCCTTCAAGAAATACTACGACCCGGATATCTTCCGTGCCGCTGGCAAGCGCATCCGTGCAATGGCGAAAGCGGCTGACAAACTGAGTGTGGAGGAGCGCATCGGGCGCATCACGGACATCTTCAGCACGTTCCGTAATCCCGACAAGGAAACGGTGCTTACCCCGTGGCGTGTGGTGAACATGCACCTCGGCGACTGTTTGGGAGGCTACTGCTTCTTTGACAAGGATTATGAGCATACCATTGACGAGCCGCGCTTCATTGACCACGGACAGGTTACGGAAGAAGTGTTCACCTCTGATAGCCATATCCTTGAAATCAATTCAAAGTCGGGTTTGTATCCGCTTTACATGGCTTACGGTATCTATCGTGCGCGGCTGAAAGATAGCCTTTTTTCTGCCACCACATTGGAGGAACAACAGGCGGTATGGGACAAGGTCGTGTCAGAGAACATCTTCGTGGTATGCAAGACGCCGATGGCGAAAAGCATTACCAAACGGACACTCGTGGGTTTTCGCGGAACAAAGACAAATATGTATGCACCAGATGACCTTATCAACAAAATTAAGAACCAACCGGAACTTTTCATCAAAAAGGTACATGATTTAGCTGGAAACAATATGAAATTCAATGCAGTAGTGGGAAATCCACCATATCAAGAAGTTGTGGAACAGAAAGAGAGTTCTAATGGTCAAAAAGTAAGCATTAGTATTTTCCAATATTTTCAAATGATTAGCGAAAGACTTGGAAAATATACATCCTTAATCTATCCCGGCGCAAGATGGATTCATCGTTCAGGAAAAGGACTTGAAAAGTTTGGAATGGCGCAGATAAATGATTGTCATTTAATGATGTTGGAGTTTTTCCCATGTTCTACAGATGTATTCAAGGATGTTGCTATCGCGGACGGACTTTCCATCGTGCTAAAAGATATGGGTAAGACAGAAAAAGGCTTTACGTATCGTTATTCAAAAGAAAGTAAGGTTATATCCATACATGCAGATAATCCGGGGGAGAACTTGTTCCCACTCAATCCTAATGACGATGAGATTGTCAGGGAATTGGATAAGGCTATTAAGGAATATGGATGTTTGCATGACTCCGTTCTTCCTCGTAGTTTATTTGGCATTGAAAGCGATTTTGTTGAAAAGAATCCTTCTCCTGTCAGGGAATATAACGATGGAGATTATTTCAATCCAGATACGGAAATAAAGCTATTTACCAATGATAAGGCAGGGAAAAGTGGTCGTGCGCGTTGGTATATAGCAAATAAGAATGTCATTTCTTCGGGAACAGAATATTTAGGACGCTGGAAAGTCATTGTTTCAAGTGCGAATGCCGGAGGACAAAAACGAAGTAATCAAATAGCCGTAATGGACAACCATAGTGCGTTTGGACGTTCACGAGTAGCCTTGAAAACTTTTGAAACCGAAAATGAAGCATGTAATTTCTTCAAGTATGCAACAAGTGAGATAATACGGTTTGCTTTTTTGATGACAGATGAATCACTGACATCCTTAGCCAAAAAAGTTCCTGATTTATTGGATTATACCGATAATAATGGTTTGATAGATTATAATGGAGATGTTAATGGACAGTTATACAAGCTGTTCGGGATAGATGACGCACAGCAACAGTATATAAAAGAAGTACTTTCTACCAAAAATAACTGATATCCATAACTGAAATACCATCTAACGAATAGCATTTATTGAGAAGCCAAGCCAATGTAACAAATTAAGGGTAGAATTGCCCAAATTTCTACCCTTTCTATCTATGTTTCTGAAGCAAAGTCTAATTATTGTAGCAGTTCACAAATCTATCACCTTTACTTTAAATATCTTCGTCGATTTTTGCATTAATAGCCTTCAGATATGCATTGATATCTATTGCAGCAACTGTACCAATGGATTTTAAATAGCTCACAAGCTGAAGGAAAAAAGTGAATAAAGACACCTCCTTGTTGCTAAACTCAATTTCTTTTACTTCGCGGCTCTCATATACTTGTTCGATATATTTAAAATTATCCGTAATTGGGTCTATATCTTTAGGTACAGTTTCTTTGTAATCAACATAAAAACTACCTGCATCACAGAGGCATCCCAAATCCAACGTCTGTAAGCCTTTTAGTTCCTCTAACTGTTTTATTACCCTACCGTTCTCTTTATACGAACTTGTTGTAGTCAAAATACCACCTATTATCTTAGTTAATGGTCGAGCAGGCTTAGTTATTCCTGAGGCAACCATACTAATACTTGTTCGTTTCAGTTTACGTACGCTCTCAATTTTCTTGGCGGCGTATCCTATATATCCTTTCACATCCTGCTTCACCTCAAACACAGCATATACGCTTTCCGCAGGTATATACATGAAACCATCCTGTTTGAATATGAAGGGGGTGTAAATTGCGTCATAAATGACTACGTCCATCTGTTCGCTAACATTGCCCGTCGAATCTATCACGATAGCCTTATCCACCTTATACCTCTCAGGAAGATAGGCTCGTAGAAATTCTATCCAATGTTGTTCCGTGGCGTCCCCCTTACTACCAGGGTGTTCTATAAACATCCTATTTACATTCAGACTGGTTAACATTTGTTCTTGCAAACCATGAAATAAATTTCTTAAATCTATCATCTTCTTGTATTTTAACAACTTATTATTCTTATAACAATAAAATGTATGGGCACTAAGTCCGTCACCTCTTACACCAACTATCAGTAGTAATGGATTAGCAATGGTCACTTCCTTCTCAATATCTACCATAGCCGTCAAGTCCGTATTGCTATATTGTGTGGAACCATTTGGATGGCTATGCCATTCGCCCACATATCGTAACCCATCCTTGACCAATTGTTCCCATACTTTTTCCAACCCCTTGGCTTTACGCTTAAATGTTGTCCTGCTAGTCAATTTCTCCACTGGCACTATTACCTTTTCTATATACACCGTATGCCTATCTACGGAATATCGTCCTGCGAGCATCCCTCCGTTCTCATTAGGATACTCAGCCTCGGCCTGCAACTGTATTTGGTTGAACACAGAGGCTTGTATCTCTATATACAAATCATAACCAGCCAGATAATACTTCATAGCCTATTTATCTTTAAATTCAAATCGTCTTCTGTTATATAAAAATTGCTTAAGGGCTCTAGCTTACTTAACATCCTGATAATATGCTTCAGGGCGACCTGCACCTTGCATTCTATATCGTTATACGAAGCCTTAAAGGTCGGATTCCAACAACCCGTAGGGTTATACATGTCGGTTTCCATATTGCGCTTAAGCAAGCCATATATCAACAAAACAGCCTCTGCCACATTAGGTGAAAAGGCACATATCAAATCTTGTGCGTGATTGGTGATTGAGAGATTAACCAACTGGGCTTTCGTCCCCGTAGAATCCATAATCCGCATCAACTGATTATCTGTAGTACAATCAAATATTACATCAAATTCGTCAAACAACTTTGCAAGAGCACTTTTGTTTTCATGTCCTGCCGAGTATGTTTTTACCACCAAGTCAACAATGGATTTCAAGCTGGTACATTCAACATGAGGCGAAATCTGCGTCAGTAAGTTCTCCATATCCAAAGTTTTCTCGGTTATGCCACTATAAAAAGAATAGGCAGACCGACAAACATTACCAGGTTCCTTATTATCTATATCATAGAGAGTTAGGATTTTCGCACCACATCTTGTTAGGGTCTCAGCCACAATACTTCCTATAGCTCCGACCCCCATAATTAGTATTTTCTTGTTAGCCAGTTCTTCGGGCATGGCTCCACGCCCGAAGAAATACTTATATGAAATATCCACAGTTTCTGCCCATTGTATTAGTCCCTGCTTAAAATCAGTAAACCAAAGTCTGTTTTTACCAGTGCCCACCCGCACGGGTTCTATTGGCAAATCATCCATGAAAAGCATCATTGCCTGCCAATAGACACCGCCTCCGGGAATTCTATATCCACAGAACAGTGGGAAGGAATTATACTTGTTTTTATGCAATGCAACAAAACTATGGATATAGTTTTTCTGACTCTGCGAGAACAATCCTTTGATAGAATCGTAATCCTCAACAATAAACTTGTTATGCACCGATGGGATGTCGTTCAGCAGGCAATATACACCGTCAAATGACTTTAATTTTTGGTAGGAGTTACTAATCTTACAGAACAACTCTCTCTTCTTCACCTGTGCGCACGACACAAACTTTTGTGCCATATAGTTGCTGACAGGGCTGTCATTTTTCCAGCCTGTTGGCAACACTGCATAGTGTACCACTCCATAGTCTCCTTCAGCAAAGTCTTCTTTGGTTTCTGCGAAGCAAAAAGTATAATACTGTCCGCAAATCAGATGATGGTTCACTACCAGATGTTCATAGTGTGCATCTTTCTCCATTTTTACATAGTATTTTTCTACCCATTCCTTCAACTGTTCCAAGTCGTTCACGAACTGTCTCTCAGTATTCTCATATTCCGCAGAATGCATACACAGATTACCGCCTTGCATAATGTGCGGATAGTTCAGCAGATTCTTATTTTGAAAATAGATAGGTTCCCTACCCATTACTTTAAACGGATAGGTAGGGCTAATCTCTACATCCCATTCCAAATCAGCACTGTCTTGCCCTGTAGCCACTGCAATACGACCTTTCAACGAGCCAGCCTCGTTAATGGTAAAATCATCAACAAGGTTAACTCCGTAAAGCCCCCCTATCAGTTCCTTTATTTTATCTGCTGTCATCATATTCCTTACTATCCGAATCGCTTTGCACTCGTCGGGTAAGCGGCACCCGTATCTTTCTCTTTATATCCACTATACTTCTCGTTTACCTTGAAGTAGTAGGGTAAATATAAATCAGGATTGCTGTCAATATTGTTAAGCATACTCTCCATATCCGATTTAAATGATTTTCTATCGTAGTCCTGCATAGCAGCTATGACATCGTTGTTCGTGTTACCTGGGTCATAAAGATGGAAACTGTTTTCTGCAATGTGGTCACGTAGATACTCCATCGTGTATTTTAATCTTGGCCAAAGACCATTATCACCATCATAGCCGTCAAGGGCTCTTATTACAGCTAGTTCAATAACAAACGACTTGTATTTCTTGCCTTTCTGCTTTTTCCATATTTTAAGCAGACGGATAATTTGGCGCTCACTTGATTTACCTTCGATATGCGATATCTGCTTCTGGATGTTTGTTTTTTGGCTTGTTCCCTTCTTGAATCCCCAATGGTCTTCATTAAAACATAGGTTCAAATCGTGCGAATCAAGATAGTCATCATTGCTTAGTTCTCTGCCAGGTACCACATCAAGTTCAACCGGCTTCTCATCCCCCTTTTCAATAGGGAAACTTACGCCAATTGAAACCTTTTGCTTGCGAATTATCACGCCAGTATTCTTATACTCCTCTGCAAGGAAATCGTGTACGCTGTCAAACATTTCCTGTAATGTTCCGAAAGCATTATGCTTGAACGGCTCCACCAAATCAAGGTCGAACTTCACATTGGTGGCGGTATGCTTGGCAAAACTGCCAGAACCAAATGATGGATACTTGTCGCTGCCATAGTGGTCGTGCATCTTGGTCTTAATCTCTTCTCTACGGCTTTTAACCTTATTCACGAAATCCTGGACGTGGCACATCTTGTGAGTGTCTAACACTTCTCTCAAATGTTTGTTTTTGTCAAAACTCATATATTCTTCAATTTTAATGTATACGTTTATATATTAGTTAATAGCCTTATCACCTGATGTATTTCCGAATATGCTTTCAAATCTTCCGGAGATTCTTGGCATAGTTGACAAAGTTTTTCTGAATTTGACATCGCCCGTTCCAAATCGCCATTCTCTGTCAAATATTTGTAGAGGTTGGTGCGAATAAAATATCTTTTTGTCTTTTCATACCCCGGCATGTATTTCTGCAATTCGGGAAGCAGTTGTTCGCAACTTTCATATCGCCTACAAACAACATTTGGCAAGAAGTGGAGCAGGAACCAAAATTCCGTGCAGGGATTCGTTTCTACAAACATCACCTTCTCTGTATACTTCTTCTTACTATACTCCTTCTTTGCTTTCTGATATAACCGCATTTCAGAAGGATACTGCAACAGCCTGTCCATATCAAACAGGCATACGATAAAATCATATTGCTTGTTCAAATAAGATTCGACCAGTTTCAGCATGTGCTTGATGTCGCTATGCTGGGGAAAATCAGGTGCGACCTTGAAAGGATAGCGGCATGCCACTCTCAAAGAGTCGAAGTAAAACCATTCTGTTTCCCCTTCGCCTATGATGGCGATACTTTTGGTTACAGTCCTCCCCATGTCATTCGTCATTTAGGTTAATATATTGACTGCCCAAGAACGGCAACTTTACTAACTTCCCTTGCCTGTAGGCATTGTAAGGAGAGAGATTTTTATGCAATCCCAAAGAAGAGAGGCGCACTATTTTAGTTTCTCCAAGTTCGTCTTTATCAGTGAACCATATCGTATCACGGCGAATGAAATCCTCGTTAAGCAGATTGATGTCATGCGTTGTCAGGAGCATTTGGGACGGCCTATTGCTGTTCGCTAAAAATACTTTCAGGAAATAAGCCAACAGTTCGTAATGGATGCTTGTCTCTACTTCATCAATAAGTACAAACCGATTAGTCTTTAACAAGAAATTCAGAATCACAGCCATTCCCAGAAACCTCATCGTACCATTGGATTCGTATTCTTCAGATAAATCATATACTTTATCGCCAGCCTTATGTTTGAAGGTCAGTTCCGCATTTGTAATTTTACCCCTTCTTAGCATTTCAGCTTTTGCCTCTTTATCAATAGGCGCATTTTGAATCAGCTGTTCCAATTCAGGGGTAATCAACTCTTCTTCTTCGTGCAGTACTACATCTTCTATGTTGAAATCCGATGCTTTCAAAAAGTCTAAAATGAATTTCTTCAAATCCCCTGTTTCGTCTCTATCCAATCGTGATTTGACATACCCCGATAGCAACATGCCAGGAGCTAATACATCCTTTATATGTTTGGCAAAATAATCGTACACATCATTCAACTTTGTCCGTTCCACATTGCTTTTGCCAAACGCGGCAAGCACACTGCAATTATTGATTGTATTCCCAGAAATTACTTCTTGGCTCTTCCGTGACATTTTCAGATTTGAACCAAACTCTATGGTCGTGGAGTCTGTTGCGGCATCATAATTGCGATTATATAATTTAGTAGGGCGAATAGAATCATAAACAACCAATGTTTCGGAATGAATATATTTTGCATCCAATTCAAAACTAAGAACATACTTAGATTGGTTGATATAGAATATCATTGACATTTTTGTCGTTTCATTCCTTGAAGTGTCATCCAGCATAAAAGGAACAACTCCAGTTTTCTCATTTCGGTCTTTAGGCATTCTCAAAACCAACAACCTGAAGAACTCAATGGCATTTAATACATTTGTTTTACCGGAAGCGTTGGCACCATATATGATTCCTACCTTCAGCAATCTAACCCCATCTTTAACCTCATACGAATATTCATCAGACATAAAAGTATCTGACGTAGGTTCAAAACTGATTCTTTGAGCCGATTTAATGGAAAAAAAGTTTTCAACCGAGAAGTTTGCTATCATACTTGTTGTATTTATCTTATTTGTGAGCAAAGATACAAATAAAATATCATACAACAAAATATAATACGGAATATCGTAGCAAAATTACAAATACATTATTTAAAATAAGAATTTCATATTTTATATTTTACTAAACCTATATTGAGTGATTATTGATAGAAGACGATACGAAAGGGTTGTCAAATTTGTGCATGATGTTTGAGTTTTCCAAGAAAAATTCCTATATTTGCATCAGCTAATCATCCTACTTCAAAGCGATGAAGAATACAGAAGTTAGCACGTTACAAATCCATTACCTATCGCCCAAGCAACGCATCGTAACTAATTAAAAGATAATGGGTTGTATTCAGAAAGAATAGTTGTTTCCAAATCGAGCATCAAAAAAGCAAGATTGTAATAAATAATGTAACTCTCTGAATCACACGTGTAAACTTCCATTTTCTTCTTATCGCTGCCAAGTGGCAAAAAAGCAAGATGCAGCGGATTTATGCAGACTTTCCGTAACGAATGCTCTACACTAGAATTTCAAAGTCTGGAATTCCTCCGTTTCTGCAAATTCCTATTATTTTCCAAACCATTAAGAGATTAGGTTTTTGTCTCTGTCTTTTTGTATTTTTGCCGGGATATATTCTACATTCAAGCCGCTGGAATATACGTTCCACGATGCTGGAATATAGAATTTTCCCTGACAAATGAAGGAAATCATCGGGGCGTCTGCATGAAATGCCAGGACACTCCGGCTGAAAAAGCCTGCCGTATCCTTTCGTCCGGCATGGATGCTGTCCGGAACGGGCACACAAAAAGTCCGGGAAACAGCGGTTCTGATGAATCCTGCTTCCCGGACTTAATATCCCTTATTGAATGTCTCCTTGTCTTATCATACCTCAGGTTTCATTCAACCTGCCGGTATGTTCCGGATTATTTTTTCAGTTTTTCTTCAATCGGGTCATTATATTGAGCCTGAAGTTTCTTCAATTCTTCCTTCAGTTCTTTCGTCACTTCTTCATATCCCTCCTTGCCGAACAAGTTGTTCATTTCTTTCGGGTCTTCCTGAAGGTCGTAAAGTTCCCACTCGTCAATATCATTATAAAAATGAATCAGCTTATAGCGTTCCGTACGTACACCGTAATGACGTTTTACCATGTGCTCTGCGGGATATTCATAGAAATGGTAATAAAGTGACTTGCGCCAGTCGGACAGTTTTTCACCCTTAAGCAGCGGAAGCAAGGATACACCCTGAATGTCCGACGGGATTTCCGCACCTGCCAAATCAAGGAACGTAGGAGCATAGTCTATATTCTGCACCATCTCGGTAATTTCTCCTTTGGCCTTCTGCTTCATGTTATCCGGCAAACGCATGACGAGAGGAGTACGCATGGACTCTTCATACATGAAACGCTTGTCGAACCAGCCATGTTCGCCCATGTAGAAGCCCTGGTCGGAGGTATAAACCACCAGCGTGTTCTTCAGCAATCCCTGCTGTTCAAGATAATCAAGCAACACGCCGACATTATCATCGAGTGACTTAAGCACCTTGGCATAATCTCTCATATACCGCTGATACTTCCACTCTGCCAGTTCTTTTCCCTGAGGGTTCTTCTTGTAGAACTCATCAATAATCGGCTGGTAGAAAGCATCGTACACTTTACGGTCGGCTTCATCAAGACGGCCCACAAAAGCCTCATAAGTGGTTTTCAGCGGAGTATCCCCTTCAGGATTGTACATCTTGGTGTCATACATTATATCCATATCCTTAAGGATGCCCATCTCCTGAGTCTTTGCAGCTTCCCTGCCTTCATAGTCATCATAGAAGTTGTCAGGCAATGCAAATGTCTTGTCTTCATACAGAGAGAGATACTTCATTTCAGGCAACCAGTTGCGGTGGCATGCCTTATGGTGCACGAAAAGACAGAAAGGTTTCTCCTTGTCCCGCTGGTTGGCAATCCAGTCGATGCTCTTTTCGGTTATAATATTCGTAAGATAGCCTTTCTCCGTAATCGTATCATTGTTCATTTCTATGAAGCGGGGGTTATAGTAGTCTCCCTGCCCCGGCACGATTTCCCAATAGTCAAATCCGGTGGGAAGACTCTCCAGATGCCATTTTCCTATCAAGGCAGTCTGATAACCTGCTTTCTGGAGGAGCTTGGGCATTGTCTGCTGAGAGCCGTCGAACACACAGTTGGTGTTATCATAGAAGCCATTGGCATGGCTGTGTTTTCCCGTAAGCATACAGGCACGGCTAGGCCCCGACAGAGAGTTTGCCACAAAACTGTTTACAAATTTCACTCCGTCATTGGCGATGCGGTCGAGATTAGGAGTTTCTACATAACGGTTATCATAACAACTCATCATCTGGGCCGTATGGTCATCGGTCATGATATACACAATATTGAATCTTTCCTCTTGTTCCTTCTGCGCTCCCCCGCATGAGGTCAGCACAAACTGGGGAACACCCAAAGATGCCAGATAAAACAGGCTTATAGCTGATTTTGAAGTCATATTTTTTTATTTTTATCGAACTCACATTTTGTTTAATTTACGAAACCGCTTTATTTATCCCATGCTTCATGTATATCTTCCTTATAGTTGTATCCATATACTTTGTATATGTCCAGCTGGTGTTTCAAGCGTTCCATGAAGTCTTGGATATTCTTGTTTTCAGGTTTGCTCCATTGTATTTCGGCCAAGGCAGCGATACGGGGCATCATCTGCCATTCCATCTTCACGCTGTCCTTCGTCCACTCTGTCCAGATGCAAGCCTGCGCCCCCATTATATTCTTTTTCTGCTCCGGCGTAGCCTCCTCAGGAACAGGCTCAAATGAATAGACCCTGTCTATGCTGCTTAATCCTCTTAGTTCGTTGAACTTGGCATTGCTGAAATACAGGTACTGGATTGGACAGGCGATTGTTCTATATCCGCCTTCTATGGATTTCAAACGTGCCTCCGGTTTTGTCCAGGCCATGACGATGGTAGACTTTGCAGGATTCCCCTTCAGGATTTCATTCCATGCCATCATTTCTCTTCCCCGCTTCTGGATTTCCTTTTCCACTTCTCCCATAAACCAGGCTTGAAGCTGGTTTTCCTTGGTATGCTCCTTCGTGTCCTTCAAGCCCAGCTCCCTGATTTTCCGTTGACATTTCGCACAAGTCTTCCAATAAAATTTAGGGCATTCATCTCCGCCTATATGAATATAAGGAGAGGGGAAAATGTCCATGATTTCATTAATCACATCTTTCGCAAACTGCAATGTTTTCTCATTTCCTCCACACAACACTTCCCTGAACACACCAAAATTGGGCGCAATCTCGTATGGGCCACCCGTACATCCCAGTTCCGGATAAGAAGCCAGCGCTGCCAGCATGTGTCCCGGCATATCGATTTCCGGAATCACGGTAATGTATCGCTCGGCCGCATATCTGACGATTTCTTTTGCTTCTTCCTGCGTATAATATCCGCTCACCGGAATATTGTCGAGTTCTTTCGAGCCACGTTCTTTAATCGTACCCTTTCTCTTCGAACCGATTTCCGTCAGTTTCGGGTATTTCTTGATTTCTATGCGCCAGCCCTGGTCTTCCGTGAGATGCCAGTGAAAGTAATTGATATTGTGCAATGCCAGCATGTCGATTATTTCCTTCAAATAATCCACGCCAAAGAAATGCCGGCCCACGTCTACCATGAATCCTCTGTAACCAAACCGCGGAGAATCTTTTACGCTGCCGCAAGGAATGGCTGCAAGTGTGGTTCCGTCTGTAATGGGCAAGGCTTTATGCAATGTCTGGATGCCATAAAATACGCCGGCCTCGGTTTTACCTTTTAAGGAAATCCGTTCTTCTGACACATTCAGTTCATATCCTTCCTCCTCTGTCAACGTATTGTCCAGGCTCAGCACGATGGCATTATCCCCTTCTTTAGTAGACAACTTCACCTCCGTAGCGGCTATTTTCTTGATATATGAAGCCAGAAATTCCGCATTCCTCTTCATCTTCTCATTGCCTTCCGGATAGCATATCTTTGTTGCCCCGTCAATCACAAAAGAGGAACCGTCGTCCAATTTAACCACTTCACTGGGTATGGGTATTACATCCAGACTGCCAAGTGTGACTTCTTTCTGGGTACACGACATAAGCCCCGATACCATAAAAGACAATAACATCCATTTTTTCAATTGACTCGTGTTCATAGATTCATTTTTCATGTAATTTAAAATAGAATGTACAAATAAAGGCTTTCCACACCAGAAAACAGGCATGGAAAGCCTTAATAAATAATAATTAGAGACTAATTACCCCATCCCGGATTCTGTTTCCACAATCCATCCATCAAATTCAACATTCTTTCCTGTATAGGCAGCAGATAATCTCTGTTGGCCTTAAACTGCCATCCTTGCGGCATTGATGCGGGTGGCACAGGCAAGATATAGCCATTTTCATCAAGGTTCAATTTCAAGCCGGCATACTCTTTCTGCCCTTCCAGGTTACTGCCTTTGAACAGTGCTCCCATAGGACGCTTTCCGATGATGAGCTCTTCAGCCGCAGCCCAGCGGAGAATATCTTTCAACCGCTTTCCTTCCAGTGCTGTCTCTACTCTTCTCTCGCGGCGGACAGCCTGCACATATTTATTCAAATCCTTGAACGGATAGCTTGCATCCGTGTTATATTCTCTGTCGAAATCTACAGCAGGCATATCGGCACGGTCGCGCAGAGGCTGCAACACCCGGATGATTTCACTTGCATTCGCCGCACCGTTCTGTTCTGCCAGTGCTTCTGCATGGTTCAACAGGATGTCGGCATAGCGGAACTGGATGGCAGGTGTTGTTCCTTTATATTCACTGAGGTAATCTCCCTCGAAGTCTATCTGCACATGCTTCAGCATGACATAACCCGTAAGATTGGTTCCGAATGCGGTTCCGTCTCCGGCCAGATTAGGCCAGGTCATCGTATACGGTTTGCCGGCTCTTTCCGGTTGCATGCGCTGGCCGGGGAAAGCTACCGTCTGTGCCAGTCGTGGGTCACGATTTTCTGGATCCAGTTCATCCGGATAGTTTTTCTTCAAGTTCAGCAAATCCGTACCATACAGCGGCTTGCCGTCTCTTGACAGATAATCATCCACCAGCGATGCACAGATACCGATGTTTCCACCTCCTGTATTCAAGTAGCGGGTCACGCTGTTACCCACCTTATCACCATCAAACATCTTGAACCAGAGGATTTCCGGATTGGTAGTAAGATCCTCCGTCTCAAACAGCTTTCTGTAATCCTCGTTTGCAAGGTCTCCCGTGTCGTATATCTTCCATACCCCCCGGGCCTCCACTTGCTTACACGCTTCAATCGCCGTGGCAAGATAGCTTTCAATCTTCGCATTCAAATCCGATTCACTCAATGTGTAGTCATAGAACTTCTCCGGTTTGTTCTTTTCTTTCTCGTAATGATACCGTTCCCATGTAGCCTCGAACAAAGCCACTTCACTAATCAATGCACGGGCCACGTCTTTATGAAGCCTCATCGAAGCTGAATTGCTCTGTTCTTTCATCAAGTCCCTGGCATTGCCCAAATCTTTAAGAATCTTGTCTACAATGAACGTGCGGCTTTCACGCGGCAGCATCATTATCGACAAATCCGGGTCCAAAGGTTTGTCTACCCATGCCAGTTCTCCATAATTGATAAACATCCGATAATAATACCATGCACGGAAATAGTACGCTTCTCCCTTCAGATGGTTAAATTCCACGTCTCCCTTGTCCGGGCAGTTGTCAATATTGTTGAGCAGATAATTTATATCCCTTATATAGGTATAATTGGAAAGCGAACCGGCAGAGCTCAGCGCGGTCTGTCCCATCAGCCGTGTGTTAGCGGCCGGGCTGCTCATGTTGTCACTGTCATAGTCCTGACCTGCCATGCCTCCGCCGCCACCGGCCATAAATCCTTGTCCTATCAGCCCGCTTTCATAATAACGGTCCACATAGTTTCTTATCTCACCCACGCTCTGAAATGGCTCCGCCGTAGAAAGTACCCCCTCCGGCATCTTATCCAAATCATAACATCCGGCCAGTCCGAAAGAAAAGGCCATTGCCAAAAGTATATTTATCTTCTTCATATATATCAAATATTATAAGTTAACAATCAGACCTACAGATAAAACCTTGTTCATAGGATAGTTCTTACCGCCTTCCGATGTGTAAGTGTTTGAAGTGAATATGGCTTCCGGGTCAAACATTCCTTTCAGTTTCGTGAAAGTCAGCAGGTTTTCTCCTGAGAAGAATACCTGTACTTTTTGCAGTGAGGCTTTCTTTACCCATGCATCGGGCAACGTATAGCTCAACGTAAGATTCTTCAATCTGCAATATGCGGCATTCTGCAAATAACGGTCAGTTGTCTGTATGTTCTTATTCTGGAAAGGTCCTACTCCGCCTGCAGTACTAATGTACGGTTTCGGATAATAAGCCCCCGGATTATCCGGACGCCAGTAATCCATGTGTTCCTTGAACACCGTCACCTGGGCAAAAGAACTGAAGCCCCAGAAATAGACTCCGCTCGGAGCCCAGTCGCGCTTTCCTACTCCCTGGAACATCAGGCTCAGGCTCAGTCCCTTCCAGCTGATGGAGCCGTTCACCGTATACTGGTAGCGAGGAGTGGTGTTTCCGATGACGGTCATATCGCCCATGTCGCCCAGCTTGTTGTTTCCTCTGTCGATTACCTTCCGGCCATCTTCGCCAATCTTACCGTCCAAATCTACATACTTCACATCTCCCGGTTCCCACAACTTTCCGCTGAAGTAAGTCAGGTCATATTCCTTGTTATATGCATCTGCCTCTTCCGGGGTCTGAATGAGTCCGTCAGTACGGTATCCCCATATTTCTCCGTACTTTCTGCCTTCATACCAAGTACCGGCCGGATTGGTCATGGTAGGATTGGAATATTTAGTAACTTTCGTCACGGCATCCGAAACAGAACCGCCGATACTGAAATCGATGTCACTGCCAATCTTTCCTCTATAGTTCAATGACAACTCCCATCCTCTGTCGCGCAGGTTTGCGTTGTTTTCCTGAGGAGCTGCAGCACCGAACATATCCGGGAAGTCATATCCAGGACCAAGCATATCTTTCGTATCGCGCTGGAAAATATCCACGGTACCCGTCAGGGCATTGCCAAAGAATCCGAAGTCAAGACCGATATTCTTGCTTTCCACCTTTTCCCATGTGGTATTAGGATTGACTACGGCCGGAGGATTCGTGTACATGTGACGTCCGTCACTGAATATATAGTTACCCAGCCCGTTGTTAATAGACATAGTGGAAGCGAATGTATACAAAGCCGCGTTAGCCTGGTTACCCAACAGACCGTAAGAAGCTCTCAACTTAAGGTTTGACAAGAAGCCTTCCGTCTTCTGCATGAATTTCTCGCGATGAATGTTCCATCCCAATGAAACGGAAGGGAAGAATCCCCAGCGGTTGCCTTTTGCAAAACGTGAAGAGCCGTCATAACGTCCGTTCACTTCCACGAGGTATTTTCCGTCGAAATCGTAATTGATACGTCCGAAGAATCCCCGTGTAGCCCATCCGTTACGGGTATCGACAACCACCTTGTCGCCCGTACCCATTCCTACATTAGGATTAGCCGTAGAGTACAGGCCTGTAATCGAATTCTTCATCCAGCTGTAATCATTGTTCTCTTCCTGATAACCTGCCATCACGGTAAAGTTATGCTTGTCTGCCAGTGAGAACATGTAGTTGGTATAAAGATTGATACTCTGGTATCTTGTATTGGCATACGCACGGGTAAACTGTCCGTCGGCCGATACACCCAGTTCGGAACGTGCCACCTTAGTCAGCGTTACCCCGTCCTGCTCATAGATATACGGTGCCACATTCAGTGCCTCATATTCCATGTTAAGCTGCTTATAGGTGTAGTCAAAGAAGATAAACCAGTTCTTTACAGGCTGGAACTCAAGTCCGGCAGTGATATTAAAGCGGTCTCTCTGTGTATCCGTATAAGTACCGCTCTGCAAATAAGGAATCATTGACAATTCGGTGAAATGTCCGTTCGGGTCTACAGGAGATACCGTAGGACGGAAACGCGCCAAACTGTGATAGAATCCTTCGCTCAATCCGCCATCCAGGCCATTTCCCTGACTGAACGGAGTCTTGTTGTCCGAATGCATATACTTGGCATTGAACTTCACCTTCATCCACTTGGTCAGTTCAGATGAAATGTTTGCGTTCAAGGTATAACGCGAATAATCCATATCGGCATACCTCAATATACCGTCTTCGTTGTAATAACCTCCGGAAATATAATACTGGGCTTTCTTGGTACCACCGCTGAAACTCAGGTTATGATTCTGCTTGAAAGCAAAGTTCTTATAGTGAAGGTCAAAATAATTCGTATTTCCCAGACCAAGCTCCGAATTCTCAAAAGCAGCATTAAGAGTCTGGCCAGGCTGCAAATCGCCCCATGGGTCAACACTTGAAGGGTCTCTCATATACTGTTCCAGCTGGGCTATTTTTTCTGCTGAATAAGCTCTGTTTCCGGCTCCGGCATTATTGACACCATCGTTCCAGAACTTCACGAAGTCAAGCGAGTTCACCATGTCAGGCAATACGGTAGGAGTACTCCATCCTACTGTTCCCTGATAATTGGCACGCATCTTTCCTTCATGACCTTTTTTGGTCGTGACAAGAATCACACCGTATGCGGCACGTGCACCGTAAATAGAACAGGCAGCCGCATCCTTCAATACGGAAATATTCTCAATGTCATTGGGATTGACGTCAGAAAGTTCCATTTCCACTCCATCTACCAGAATATATGGAGCCGCATTCCCCGACAGGTTTCCCTGGCCACGCAGGGTCAATGTACCCGTAGCACCCGGTCGTCCGGCATTGCTGTTGCTTACGGTCAAGCCCGGCACCATCCCCTGCAAGCCCTGAGTGGCGTCAGCCAGCGGACGGGTTTCAAAGGCATCTCCTTTTACAGAAGAAACGGCACCGGTAAGATTTACTTTCTTCTGTACGCCATAACCCACTACCACTACTTCATCCAGCTGCTCTGTATCGCTTTCCATCACAACCCTGATGTCAGTTCCGTTCCATGTGAGTTCCACATCCTTGTAGCCTACATACGAAATGACCACCACAGCCCCTTTTTTCACATTTGGAATAGAAAAACTGCCATCCAAACCCGTGATGGTACCATTAGACGTACCTTTTACCAAGACAGAAGCACCGATTACCGTTTCTCCCGTCTCATCCAGCACTACACCTTTACATTGACTTTCCTGTTGAGATACATACATTCTCACGGCCTCCGAATGGCTCTCCGCATGAATGTAACCAGCCGAGAATCCCGACAACAGCATAGACATTGCCAAAAATTTAAACTCTGATCCTTTCATAGTTCAATTTTAAGTTAACAATAAAATTAATTTCTCCTGAACAAATGTAAATAAATTTTTAATGTACTTATCACTATAATTGGTTAAATATACATAACATTCACATCTCGATAAGACAGAGAAGGAACAACAAAGCGGATTATCAAACACATATGCCAGACATTGCTCCCCATACAAATATATCACATTGTGATTTTTTAACAGCATTCATCGCATACATATTAAAAAATCATTCACAATTGAAGCGGACGACTGCGGGAAGAAGGCGTAATCGCCCTCCGCCGTTTGCACGATTCAGAAACAAATCGTATCTTTGAATCAGATTTAAACCAAACAAACACCTTGTATTCACCTCAAAAACATTCATATCATGAAAATGAATCATTATGCAAGATGCGTGACTGCCGGCATTGTGTGTACACTGATGTACGGCAATTTATTTGCGCAAGAGACATTCGACCTTTCTTCCCAACGTTCTGAAAAGCAAGATGTAAGAGCCGTCCCGGGAGAAAAAGTAGACCACAAAGGTTTTGTCCTGAATCCGCAGCCTCATCAGTTCACACCGATAGCGGGGAAAACGTGCGACATTTCGCAGGGAGTCAGCCTGAAAGACAAGCAGCAAAAATTTTCAGCTTACCTTGATTTCCTTTCCCAACACAAGAAAGGAACGCGGCTGACCATTGACTTCGGAGCGAAAGCGGCCAGGAAAGCCCACGTGAAAGAAGTATCCGGTGCATATGCCCTCGCCGTCAATGAAAAAGGAATCACCATCACGGGATTTGACGAACGCGGAGCCTTCTACGGCATACAGACACTGAAGCAGCTGGTAGAAAGTCCGGTTTCCGCAGGCGGAGCGCTCCCGTTTGTAGAGATAAACGATTATCCCGACCTGCCTAACCGTGGAGTAGTGGAAGGTTTCTATGGTACTCCGTGGTCGCACGAGGTACGTCTGTCGCTCATTGATTTCTACGGAAAGTTCAAGATGAACGCCTATCTGTACGGCCCGAAAGACGACCCTTATCACAGCTGTCCGAACTGGCGATTGCCTTATCCGGAGAAAGAGGCACAACACATCAAGGAACTGGTGGAAGCCTGCAACCGGAACTACGTGGACTTCGTATGGGCTATCCATCCGGGACAGGACATCAAATGGAATGAGGAAGATTATCAGAACCTGATTAACAAGTTCAACTGGATGTACGACCTGGGCGTCCGTCATTTTGCCATCTTCTTTGACGACATTTCCGGAGAAGGCACCAACCCGCTGAAGCAGACGGAACTGCTCAACCGGCTGACAGAAGAGTTCGTAAAGGTGAAAGGCGACGTGTCTCCGCTCACGGTCTGCCCTACCGATTATTCCAAGCTGTGGGCCAACCCGACAGAGAAAGGAAGCCTGGCCATCTACGGAAAGACGCTCAATCCCGAAATCAAAGTGTTCTGGACGGGCGACGTAGTGTGCAGCGACCTGACCCCCGAAACACTCGACTTCATCAATTCGCGCATCAAACGTCCGGCCTACTACTGGTGGAACTATCCGGTGACCGACTACATCCGCAACTTCCTGCTTCAGGGACCGGTGTACGGACTGGATACCAGCCTCACGGCCAATGAAACCTGCGGTATCGTGAGCAACCCGATGGAACACGGCGAAGCATCCAAGCTGGCCTTGTACGGAGTGGCAGACTACACCTGGAACATCGCCGGCTACAATGCCATCGACAACTGGGAACGCGGACTGGCAGAGCTGGTTCCGGAAGCAACCGATGCCTACCGCACCTTTGCCATCCATTCCAGTGATACCGAAAACGGATACCGCCGGGATGAGTCATGGGAAACTCAGACTTTCCGGCTGGCTGACTGGACAGACGAAGCGGCTAACGCACTGGAAGAAGAATTCAAGAAAGTAGAAAGTGCACCGGCACGTCTGGAAAGCAATTGCAAGAATGCAGCCCTGATTAACGAACTCCGCCCCTGGCTGACAGAGTTCGGTAAATTAGGTACACGCGGCAAGCAGGCCATCGAACTGGCACGTATCTACCGCTCAGGTAAAGACGATGCGCTGTTCTGGGAAAAATACATACAGAATATCATGACTCCCGAAGACCGGAGAAGCTATGAGGCTCATAAATCGGGTACGCTGAAACTTCAGCCGTTCTATGAGAATGCCATGGATGACATGGCACACGGATACCTGAAAAAACTGTCAGGCAAGGTACCGACTGACTACAGAGGTATCGGTTCTTTCAGCAGTGCGCATACCGTACAAACCAAGCTGATGTTCGACAATGATTCTACGACCTTCTATACCTCGGGAATTGCTCAGAAAGCAAACGATTGGATTGGTGTAGACCTGCGCGACGTGCGTGACGTGACAGAAATTTCGATTCTTCAGGGAAGAAATTCCAAGGATGATGTGGACTATTTCGACCATGCCATCGTGGAATGCTCGGCAGATGGAAGAACCTGGAAGGCACTGACCGGAGAACTCGATAAGCAATACATCATCCACTGGCAGGGAGCTCCGGAAAAAGCACGCTACGTACGCCTGAAACGACTGGATTCCAAACGCACCAACTATGCGTCTGTCCGTTCGTTCGACGTCAACCCGCTGCGTCCGGAAAACATGGGATTTTCACTTGAAGCGGACAGTCTGGACAAGGCTATCTATGCTTTCGACAACAACCTGGCGACTTCTTACAAGAGCACTAAGGCACTGACTTTCGGAGTAAAGGAGAATGTCAAGGCATATACCTTGCTCATGAATCGCCTGTCTGCCCCGTTGAAGTGCATCCAACTGGACAAGAAGGGTAAGGTCGTGTCGGAAACCATGATTGAAACTCCTTTTGCAAGAATCGAACTGGCCAACAAGAGCGTAGCCAAGATTCGCCTGGAGGGAGCTGCGGAAGTGTTTGAAATTGTGGCGATTGACTAATTTAAAAACAGGCATAAAAAAACGCCTTTACGTTTCTTCCAAAACGCTTCGACGTTTGAAATCAAACGCAAGGACGTTTTAGGGAAAACGCAAAGGCGTTTAAAAGCAAACGCAAGGACATTTTGAATGAAACGTCCTTGCGTTTTTTATGCCTTATTTTATTACCCGGAAATATTCCGGTTTGCGGGGTTTTGCCGGAGCTGTCTCCCCGTCAGGATAACCCAAAGAAAGGGCACCGATTCCCATCAAGCCTTCCGGAAGGCCCCACTCTTCCATCAGCTGCTTGCCTTCTTCCGTAGCAAACATTTCCCGTTCGCGGTGAATCCAGCAGCTGCCCAGTCCTAAAGCATGAGCGGCCAGCATCATATTTTCCAGTACGCAACTTCCGTCCTGCACCGGGTTGTTGGCCAGCGAGGGCGCAAACACCAACACGTAGGTAGGCGCATCGTAATAAGGATTCGAAGTCACTCCCATAATCTCGGCATTCATTTTTGCCAACCGGGCAAGCACTTCTTTCTTCTGTACAGCCACAATGTAGGGCGACTGCATACCGCGTGAAGTCGGTGCGTAAGTACCGGCTTCAAGTACGGCTTTCAACTCTTCATCCGTAATCTGCTCCGATTTATACTTGCGGCAGCTACGGCGTGTTTCAATTACTTTCAAAAAATCATTTTCCATATTGTCACTCTTATTTTATTCTTAATATTACATTCCTTTTTTACGCTCTTCCCTACCGCCGTTTTTTGGACAACAGGGTTTGTACAATAGTCTGCATGAGGTAAGTGCGAACGTCTGTATTCTCCACACATTCCAAAGGGAATCCCAACACAAAAGTACGATAATCTTCTCCACGATAAACCGTACCGCTACCGTAATTTCCATTAGTATAGGCAAACGCAGAGTAAGCTCCTTCCACCGGCATGACACACTCCATGGACGGAACGGCATAAATGCTTTCATTAGCTCCACCCTGAATACGGAAGCTTGTACCGGCTCCCTTCACCGGAGCGGAAGAAAGGTTACTGAAACGACCTCCGTACGTGCATTTCAACACATTCTTGCCGAAATCGTCTTTCTGCAAATTCGCTCCCCACTTCGAACCGCTGACCAGCAAACGGCCTCCCTGACGGCAATAACCGGCCAGTGCTTCTCGCATGGAAGCAGAAAAGGTCTTGGCATCGGCACCACAAATCAAATCGACCATGTCATAGTGAGTCAAATCGGTACTTCCACTTTCCAGGGTTTCATCGCTGCATGACACGAACGAATAGCGTCCGGCACGCTGAATGGCCTTACCATGTATGAATACATAATCACGGGTATTGCCAGCAATCAGTCTTCCTTCCAAGACATCATCACTTACTCCCAGTCCGTCACCCGTTTCCAGTCCGGCTTTGTCGCGGTTGAATCCCTGCTGGTATCCGCAATAAGCAGGCGTCTGTCCGTCAGGAATTCCCGGATCGGCCTTCAGGTCGAACCCTTGCAACAGAGCAGAGTTGACTTCTGCCGGTCCCGACGTGGCATCGAATCCGTTGACGATAAGCAGGGTACCCTTACTTCTTTTGGCCTTATAGGCAGACAGAATTTCGGAAGGGAAACTCTCTCCTCCCCGGTTCACCGCCGTCACCTTGAAGCTGTAGGTCAGTCCCGGCTCCACTTTCACCGTATATTCCGGCTTGCGCACATATACCCCGTTATCGAATCCGCCGTAACCGATACGAGTATAGACGATGTATCCCTGCGGCTTAGCAGTGGGTTCCATCACATCCTCCACCGGATTCCAGTTCAGCGTAAAGGTATTTTTCTTCTTTCCTTCACGGATGGCAAAGTGATTCACCGGAAGCGGCTGCACCACATAGTCCGTACCGTGCATGGTAGAGAGAAACTTCAGCACGGACTTATATACAGAGCGTCCCACCGTAAACTTGAAATCCGGATTATGCCCCCACTTCATATCGGCAAAATTCTGGTGTGAAAGTAATTCCAGAATCATGGAAGGCACAGCCGGCAGACGGGTTTCACTGTAGTTCCGGTTCCACATGCTTCGTCTGGCCCACTGCACGCCAAAACGGGAAGAGATGTCACGCTGCAATCCGGTCAGTACCATGTCAGTCAGGTCCCGCGAAGCATAACGGGATACCCCACTGTTCAACTTTCCGTCATTGAAATCTGTGGTATAGATACCCAGCGAGCCCACCAGTTCATCGTCGGTATGGAATCCGGCATCACTATGCAGACTCAGTGTCATTTCAAACGGTACCTTCAATCCTTTTTCCGTCGGATTGTATACTGAACCTCCGCTCAGGTAGTTTACCGTCAGCGAACGGGCGTTGATGTCGTCCGTATAATCATTCTTTCCTTCGCTCTTGCTGTACACCGGATAGGGCATTCCGGCCCATTGTGCCCAGTAGCGCGCTCCTTCCAGGTAACGGGGTACTCCGCTCACCTGTCCGCCCCGCACAATATTTCCCATGCCGCCTCCAAAGCGGACGGCATCGGCACAGACCACGCCTTTCCGGGAACTTTCGTTGCTCAGCACCACCATGCCGTAGTCATTCCGTCCCTTGTCGAACTCAAAGGTACCCAGATAGACCCAGGTCCCCCCACCCATCTGCTGGTTGACCTTGAATTCCGTCACACCGCCGTTATGGAAGACCAGGTACTTGGCATCCGACACGCTTTCCGGCAAAGTCTGGTAACTTACGTAGACGGCATATCTGCCCTTTTCCGGAATATCGGGAATCCACTCGGCAAATGCTTTTTCCGGCTTGTCCTGCGTAGGGATAAACCGGGCGGTACCGTCCGTGAAAGGGTTGTAATTGTCGGGATACTGCCGGTATTTTTGGGCAAAACCCGGTTTATCGGTATCTTGCCAGCGGTATTTTTTATCTTCCACTTCCAGATAATGGCTGCCTTTTGTGCAAGTATTGTTGTCCACAATCACTTCATGACGCTGCCAGTCGCGCTCACGTGGCGTAAAGACCACAGCCCCGGCATTCTCCAGCATCGGAATCAGGTAAGGCACCACGAACGACTGCGTAAACAGGTCTTCCGTAGTACAAAACAGTCTGGGCCGCTGCCAGCGCCACTCATTCCGCTCGTTCCGGTACACCTTTCCATGGCTTTGCCACAAGGCTATATGCCGTCCCTCCAGTCCCCGGCTGATTTCATACGGACGTGACACGTTCGTCACCCACGGATTTCCCTTTGCCTCCAGCTTGCCATACAGACGCGTCTTGTCCTGTTTCTTGCGGTACGCATTGGGCACCAGGTCTTCAATGAGCTTGCCATCGGCATACACCTGCAAGGTATAATAATTCACCGGTCCCGGTAGCGACTGCTTCAACAAACGGTAGATGGCCGACACGTTTTCTTCCGTAAACGGCTGATAGCCAAAAGCCGGATTGGCATACACACGCAATACCTTCTTCTCATGCTCCACCTCAAAACGTTCCAGCTTGCACTTACCAATACGGGCATACGAAGTCTCATAACTGGTAAAAAAATCTTTCAGACGTTGCTCTGTGGTCTGTTCCAGACTTTGTCCGGACACCGCCCCTGCCAGGCAAAGAAAGCCTGACAGCAAAATAGCAAATTTATTCATATACATTTTATAGGATTGCCACAAAGGTACAAAATATCACAGATTCTTGTTCATCCAAATAAAAAAAGCCGTCCGGCATCTTTCGGATACCGGACGGCCAATAAATTATTTTCGACTGACTTTTATCAGTTGTTTTCCGGACGAAGTTTACGTACGGTTACTGCAGTCTGCCACATTTCGCTTTCACGCAATGCTTTCAATTCTGCATTCAGTTTTTCACGATAATCAGGCTGAGAGTTGCTATCGATAGAAATCTGTGCTTCGTTTCCTGACTTCACGCTCTGATACAATTTCTGTACAACCGGTTTGATAGCATCGTGGAACGGGCCCATCCAGTCAAGTGCACCGCGCTGTGCAGTAGTAGAGCAGTTAGCATACATCCAGTCCATACCGTTCTTAGCAAACAGCGGCATCAATGACTGAGTCAGCTCTTCAACTGTTTCATTGAATGCTTCCGACGGAGTATGTCCGTTTTCACGAAGTACTTCATACTGTGCCAGCAGCAATCCTTGAATAGCTCCCATCAAAGAACCACGTTCGCCAGTCAAGTCAGAAGTAGCTTCACGCTGGAAAGTAGTTTCAAACAAATAACCTGAACCGATACCGATACCCAATGCGATGGTACGTTCGTATGCCTTACCCGTAGCATCCTGGTAGATAGCATAAGAAGAGTTCAAGCCACGGCCTTCCAAGAACATGGTACGCAAAGAAGTACCTGAACCCTTCGGAGCCACCATGATTACATCTACATCTGTCGGAGGAACTACGCCTGTACGGTCATTCCAAGTGATGGCGAAACCATGAGAGAAATACAGTGCTTTTCCTGCAGTCAGACAAGGTTTGATAGTAGGCCATACAGAAATCACAGCTGCATCCGACAACAAACACATAATTATAGTAGCTTTCTGGCAAGCTTCTTCAATGCTGAACAAAGTTTCTCCCGGTACCCATCCGTCAGCCACAGCTTTGTCGTAGGTCTTACCCTGACGCTGTCCGACAATGACGTTGAAACCGTTGTCACGCAGGTTCAAAGACTGGCCCGGTCCCTGTACACCGTAACCGATAACAGCAATGGTTTCGTCTTTCAATACTTCACGTGCTTTTTCCAATGGAAACTCTTCGCGGGTCATTACATTTTCAATAACTCCGCCAAAATTCATTTGTGCCATAATTTTCTTACAATCTTTTTACGCAGCCTGAAGCTGCTAGTTGTTAGTATAATGTTAATCTCTAAAAATCACTTTACTCCGGACTACGACCTCCGAGCCGTTTTTCTTCACCTCTACATCGTATTCGTTTTCGCCCGTCTGTTCCCGATAGAAACTCAAGGTATCTCCGTAATAGCTTTCGGCCACATAGGCCATCTCAAACCGACGGATACGCTTTTCACGGAACATTTCCATAGGGAACAAATCCAGAATATGCTCGATGTACTTGATGCTGTTCACGTGGCCGTTCAAGTCAATGTCACTGTATTTCACCTGACATTCGCCCACCAGCTCCGGATGACTCACCTTGATGCGTCCGGGTTTGTCAATCGGACAGTCCTTCACGCATACATAGTCAACTATCGACCCGCCGTGCAATGTCAGCAAATCGGCCGGCTTGCGGGTTTCCATACTGATCATGGCCCATATCGAACGGGCATAACCGATGGCTTTTCCGTCTTTATCCAGGATGGCAAAATTTCGGTCCGTAAACAGACGGTACACATTTTCCACCCACGTCTGTATGGAGAAACTTTCGTATGCGCGAGGCATATCCTCCAGTTCTATTGCCAGTCGGGAAAGTACCCACGTGTAATGATTCTCATTCAGCGTGGCAATACCAAATCCTCTGTCGGCTGCATGAAACCCGGCGCAGTTCAGCAAATGGTTGCCCAATACGCCCATGGTCAGCCGTTCCATAAAATCCACATGAAACGGTTCGGCTACAAACCGGTAAGTTCCAACTTTACTGTCCTCTGTCATATCTCAATCCTTTTGATTCTGATACCGTTCTTCGCGGTGTGCCAGGTACTCATTCACCCGTTCAAAGCAACTTGTCGAAACGGCAATACGCCCGGAGCGTACAAACTGCAACACACAGTTCAGCTGTTTCAGCTCCTGATACAACGACGTGATGTCATCGCTCATTCCCACCATTTCCACGATTGAAAAAGTAGGATTCACCTCTACGATATGAGCACTGTAACGACGAATCACCTTCGAAGCTTCCGGATTGGCCTGAAACTCCGGAGTAGCAACCTTGTACATGGCTACTTCACGCTGGAAAATCTCCTTATCCGTGAAATAATGCGCCTGAATCACGTCTATCTTCTTCTCGATTTGTGTCACCACCTTATCAATTACATCTGGAGTAGTCCAGCAAGTAATGGTGTATTTATGCACTCCCTTTATGGAAGAAGCCGACACATTCAGACTTTCAATGTTTATCTGACGACGGGTAAACACAGCCGTAATCTGATTCAATATACCGGCAATGTTTTCCGAATGAACGATGATTGTATATAAAGTCTTATTGCTATTCATAATTCACCTCCTTCTCCTCTCAACATTCCATTAACATATAGTTGACCGAACTTCCCGGAGGAGTCATCGGCAACACGTTTCCTTCTTCTACCACACAAACTTCCAACAGGAAAGGACCGTCGGTCGACAACATTTCCTGAATGCCGTCGTTCAGTTCCTCACGGCTCATCACTCTTCGTGAAGCAATTCCATAAGCCGAAGCAATCTGCATGTAATCCGGATTCATCATCGGAGTAAAGGAGTAGCGACGATTGAAGAACATAGCCTGCCACTGACGTACATTACCCAAGTAATTGTTGTTCATCAATATAATCTTGACCGGAGACTTCTGTTCCATCACCGTGCCCAGTTCCTGCATGGTCATCTGCAAACCTCCATCACCCATAAAGGCACACACCGTACGGTCCGGACGACCGAATGTCGCACCAATGGCAGCCGGAAGACAGAAACCCATGGTTCCCATACCACCGGAAGTAACGATACTGCGAGGTTTCGTGAATTTGAAGTAACGGCAAGCCATCATCTGGTTCTGACCTACATCGGTCACCAGAATCGCTTCATTATGGGTAGCTTCGCTGACTGCATTCACCACTTCACCCATATTAATGGGGCCTTCTTTCGGAAATACTTCTTTTTCGATTACCTGATTGAATTCCTTCTCCTCGTATGGTTTGAAGCTTGCAATCCATTCCTCGTGTTTCTGCGGCTGAATCAGTTCAGTAAGTAAAGACAAAGTGCGTTTGCAGTTTCCGAGCACCGGTACATCTACCGCCACATTCTTTCCGATTTCCGAAGGGTCCACATCTAAATGAATTATTTTGGCCTGTTTGGCGTAGGTTTCCAATTTTCCCGTCACACGGTCATCGAAACGCATACCTACGGCAATCAGCACATCACATTCGTTGGTCTTCACATTCGGGCCTAAATTACCGTGCATACCCAGCATACCTTTATTCAGGCGGTGATTGCTTGGCAAAGCCGACAAACCCAGCAAGGTACATCCACACGGGATGTCTGCCTTTTCTACAAAGTTCAGCAACTCTTTCTGAGCATTACCTAATTCTACTCCCTGGCCAACCAGCACCAACGGACGTTTGGCCGCATTGATTAAGGCAACCGCCTCAGCCACTGCCGTAGAATCAGTTTCAGGATCCGGATCATAACTGCGAATGAAATCAACGTTTACCGGCTCATAATCCGTCATGTCCACCTGTGCATTCTTGGCAAAATCGAGCACCACCGGTCCCGGACGTCCGCTACGTGCAATATAGAACGCACGAGCCACAGCCCAAGCCACATCCTCCGCACGGCGAATCTGGTAGCTCCATTTGGAAATCGGCTGCGTCACGCCCACCAAGTCAACTTCCTGAAAGGCATCCGTACCCAGCAATCCGGCTCCCACCTGACCGGCAATCACCACAATCGGTGTACTGTCAATCATGGCATCGGCTATTCCTGTAATGGTATTAGTAGCCCCCGGACCACTTGTCACCAGGCAAACACCCACTTCTCCCGATACACGGGCAAAACCTTGAGCCGCATGTGCAGCCCCTTGTTCATGACGAACCAGAATGTGATTCAATCTGTCGCGATGGTCATACAACGCATCAAATACCGGCATGATAGCCCCTCCCGGATAGCCGAAAAGCGTCTTCACACCTTCATGCTCCAAAGAGCGCATCAATGCTTCCGAACCTGATATTTTTTCTTTACTCATAAGCCTCTCTTTATTCTACGATTCTCACTCCACCTTTATCTGCTGAGCTCACCATGCTGGCGTATGCCTTCAGTGCCTTCGAAACTTTCCGGTCGCGTGTCACCGGTGTCATCGGGCGCTGAGCCAGTTCTTCATCCGAGAGCTTCACATTGATAGAGCGGTTAGGAATATCTATTTCAATGATGTCACCATCTACAATCTTACCGATGTTACCTCCGGCAGCTGCTTCCGGAGAAATATGTCCGATACTCAGTCCGGAAGTTCCTCCACTGAAACGTCCGTCGGTAATCAGCGCACATTCTTTACCCAAATGTTTGGATTTAATATAAGAGGTAGGATACAGCATCTCCTGCATGCCCGGACCACCTTTCGGACCTTCATGAGTAATGACTACTACATCGCCGCTCACAACCTTACCTCCCAAGATTCCCTCACAGGCAGCTTCCTGCGAATCAAATACCTTGGCCGGTCCGGAGAACTTCCAGATGCTTTCATCCACTCCGGCTGTTTTTACCACACAGCCATCCTGTGCGATGTTTCCTTTCAATACAGCCAAGCCACCATCCTTGCTGTACGCATGCTGCAAGTCGCGGATGCATCCGTTGGCACGGTCGGTATCCAGTTCCTTATAAGTAGCATTCTGTGCGCCTAACTGAATACAGAACTTACCGCCCGGTGCACTTGAATAAATGCGCTGTGCTTCTGCATCGACTTCCGGTACACAAACAGCATATTTTGCAATAGCTTCTGCCAGCGTCGTACCGTCTACACGGCGAACCGTAGTATCCAGCAGTCCTCCTTTGGCCAGCTCGCCCAGAATGTTCAGGATACCTCCGGCACGGTTCACATCCTGAATATGGTACTTCTGTGTATTGGGAGCCACCTTGCAAAGACATGGAACCCGGCGTGACAACATATCAATGTCGTCCATCTTGAAATCCACCTCCGCTTCGTGAGCCACGGCCAGCAGGTGAAGCACTGTATTGGTAGAACCACCCATGGCAATGTCGAGCGTCATGGCGTTCAGGAAAGCCTGACGAGTGGCGATACTGCGTGGCAGCACACTGTCGTCTCCTTCCTCATAATATTTATAAGCATTCTTTACAATCAATGCGGCTGCATCCTTAAACAACTGCTTACGGTTGGCATGAGTTGCCAAGATGGTACCATTTCCCGGAAGTGCCAGACCGATAGCCTCATTCAGGCAGTTCATAGAGTTGGCAGTAAACATACCCGAGCAGCTTCCGCATCCCGGGCAAGCATGACGTTCAATTTCAGCTACGTCTTCATCGCTCACCGTCGAATCGGCCGACTTAATCATGGCATCAATCAAATCCAGATGCTGTCCGCCCCACTCTCCGGCCTCCATCGGCCCGCCAGACACAAACACAGTCGGAATATTCAGACGCATGGACGCCATCAGCATCCCCGGGGTAATCTTGTCACAGTTGGAGATACATACCATCGCATCCGCCTTGTGTGCATTCACCATATATTCTATACTGTCGGCGATGATGTCGCGCGAAGGCAAAGAATACAACATCCCATCATGCCCCATTGCGATTCCGTCGTCGATGGCAATGGTATTAAATTCTGCCGCAAAGCATCCCAGCTTCTCAATTTCTGCCTTGACCTGCTGACCGATTTCATGCAGGTGAGTATGCCCCGGTACAAATTGTGTAAAAGAATTCACGATGGCGATAATCGGTTTTCCCATCATTTCCTTTTTCATTCCATTGGCCACCCACAATGCTCTGGCACCTGCCATGCGGCGACCTTCCGTGCTCATCGAACTACGTAACTGATGTTTCATTTTCCTCACTCTTTAATTAAAAAGCCTCTCTCATCGTCTGGTGAGAAAGGCTTTCCATATTATCACAACTGCATGATTACATACACGAAACCTTCTCACCTCTTGGTGCCACGACCACGACGCGAATAATATGCAGGACTGCCAGGTTTACCAATGTATTCAGTGTAATCATATCTGTCTTCTCTCGTTTTTTGTTTACAGATGCAAAGGTAAAGGGTTTTTTGTAACACGCAAATAAAATGACACTTTTTTTTCAAATAAATTATTATTCGTAAGAAACTCCGCATTTTTGTTGTCAGTTTATCATCTCCACATTTTCATATACAACGCATAAATTTAGGCAGACTCATCCCTGTAAAACTTCTGAATCTAAGTCTTTTCATCTTATTGTTCTTCCCCATCCCAACGTCTATTTATTTAAGAATACATCTTGATATACCTTATTTTATTTCGTTTAAAGAATCCAATTCTTATTCTTTTTTAACCTACATTATTCATAGTGGATTCATTTCAGGTTATCAAAACAGATATGGGGACAA